>Ga0209631_10000439_pt1 | contig 56120 bp, 58 predicted proteins | sample COG_08_FD_184752 | JGI IMG/M metagenome (GOLD analysis project Ga0209631, IMG submission 184752) | Pelagic Microbial community sample from North Sea - COGITO 998_met_08 (SPAdes) (version 2) | ecosystem: Environmental > Aquatic > Marine > Neritic zone/Coastal water | place: Helgoland, sampling... | reverse complement strand
ACCACGTTGATAGGCTGGATGTGGAAGCGCAGTAATGCGTGAAGCTGACCAGTACTAATAGCTCAATTGGCTTGATTTATGCACTGAAAAAAATTTTTATAATAAATATTTTATCTTAAATTATTAATTTAAATCACCTTAACAACTTTACCTGTATAGTACATTAACGAGAATACGTGTTTTTGATGATAATACACTTGGGTAAAAGATATTAAATTATTTAAATAGCCTTAATGAAGATATATAAGTAATGTGATCATGATATTTATTGAACAGAAAATTCCTGGAGTTTTTTTAATAAATCAAGAACCTTTTAAAATGGTATCCGACAAGGATATGCTTCACAAAGATTATTTGTAGAAATGACAGTAGATGATTAGAGCTGCATCTCCATCAATAACCAACCTTGAAAAAAAATTTGTAATGGATGCACTAACTAATGGTTGGGGTGCCAATATGAGTAATTACATAGATCTATTTATAAAAAATTTTAAAAAATTATGTGGCAAAAAATACATATTAACAACAGCTAATTGCACTTCAGCAATTCATTTGGCTCTACTTTCTATTGGAGTAAAAAGAGGTGATGAAGTTATTGTTCCAGATTTAACTTGGGTGGCTTCAGTTTCGCCCATTACGTATTTAGGTGCGAAGCCAATTTTTGCTGATGTTGAAAAAGACTCTTTTTGTATTTCAGTGAAATCTTTAAAAAAAAATATTACAAAAAAAACCAGAGCTATAATTGTTGTTGATCTTTTGGGAAATATGCCTGAGTGGGAAAAAATATTGAAATTATGTAAAAAAAAAAAAATTAGAATTATAGAAGATGCTGCAGAAGCATTAGGAGCAAAATATAAAAATAAAGTTGCAGGCTCATTTGGAGAAATAAGTGTTTTTAGTTTTAATGCCACAAAACTTGCAATGTCAGGACAAGGCGGATGCATGTGTACTAATGATAAAAAATTATTTCTTAATGCTAAACTACTATCACATCATGGAATGGACAAAATTAATCAAAAAAAGTATTACTGGTCTAAAATAATTGGTTATCAGTATAACTGGTCAAATATTCAAGCCGCATTGGCTTTTGCACAGATAAAAAGAATAAAATTTCTATTGAGTAAAAAAAAACAAATATTTTTGAATTATAAAAAAATTTTAAAAAAAAACCCAAATTTTTCAATTAATGAAAAAATTAAATCAGTAAACCAAAGTTATTGGATTAGTTATTTAACTTTTAAAAGTGAAAAGAAAATTAAAAAAGAAACTATTATTAGTTTATTTAATAAAAAAAAGATTGAAATTAGGCCAATGTTTTATCCAGTTAGCTCAATGCCAGCTTTCAAGAGGTACGTCAATAGTAAAAAAATAAAAAAAGAAAATAACAATTCATATGATATTTCAAAAAAATCATTTTGTTTACCTTCTGGTAACAACATAACATTAAAAGATCAAACTAAAGTAATTATGGAATTAACAAAAATTTTTGATACAATATGATAATAACAAGGGTGTTACTTAATAAAATTTATAAAATAAATGTCCAATAATTTTAAAATTGATATTATTGAGCAGATAAATTTAGAAGTTTTTGGTGGATGTAATCTTGCGTGTCCTATGTGTCCTCAAGGAATAGACGGTGGCAGGGAAAAAGAATTCAAGAAGAGCTTAAGTGATGAAATGTTTAAAAAGATTATTGACGAAGCTATTCCACTTGGTCTGAAGTTTGTTAACCTATCAGGAAGTGGAGAACCCTTATTACACAAAAATTTTGAACAATATTGTACGTACCTAAGAGAAAGAGGTGTGATATCGATGATAAATACCAATGGAAAATTATTAACCAAAGATAAATTTGAGAAGCTTTGTATTGCAGGCCTAGATATTATTAAAGTTTCTTGTATGGGGTGGGACAGAGAAAGTTACAAGCACTGGATGTCCCATGATTATTTTGATGAAATGAGAGCAGTATTAATAGAATGCTTAGATCTTTTAGATAAAAAAAAATATAAAACTTTTCTGCAGACCAATCACCTAATTCAAGATTATAATCAAAAAGATTATCAACTTCAAAAGTATTTAGATAACTGGATTAATTACTTAAAAATAGATGGTGAAGTATGGATGTCACACAATTGGTCAGGAGTATATAATGAAGATGAGCCAGGAACAACTCATTCAAGACATGAAAAATTTAGTCAAAGAAAAAAAAGATCTTGTGGAAGACCTCTTGCAAATGTGATTGAAATTAGAGCAGGTGGTTTGGGAAAATCAAAGGGAGCAGTAGTGCCTTGTCCAAATGTTCTAGGGCAAGATTCTAAAGCTGTATTAGGTCATATGGATCAGAATTCTTTGTTAGAAATAGTTAACGGTGAAAAATTTATAGATCTTAGAAAAAAACATGTTGCAGGTGATTTTGAAGATATAGACTATTGTAGAAATTGTGATCATTTAATAGATGTTCCCGAGTCTCTTGTTTGGACAAATATTGAAAAAAGAAAGTATGGTGGAAGTAGAGTCTCTTTTATAGATTATGTGGGATCAATAAAAAATTACGATAAATAAAATTTAATCATCGACATATGCAAAAAATTTTTTTAACAGGTTCTACTGGTCTTTTAGGATTGTCTATGCTTAGAACACTTAAGAAGAAGTTCAAAATTATTAGAATATCTAATAATCCTAAATTTAAAAATAAACAATCAATAAAATATTTACCATTTGATTCAGATACTAAGATTAAAAAGTTTATAAAAAAAGAGGGGGTTCCTGATTTTTTTATCCATTCTGGTTGGGGAAAAATGAATGAACCAATGTCAAAATACCATATTACGGAAAATTTTAAATTCTCAAAAAATTTAATAAATAATTTTTTTAAAGCAGGATTAAAAAACTTTGTTTTTATAGGTACGATTAATGAATATGGCGATAATAAAGGAGTGGTTAATGAAAATCATCTTCCAAAAGGTAAATTAAGAAATTATGAAAAAGGTAAAATTAAAGTAGGCAATTATGGAAAAAAAATTTCAAAATCATTCCAGGCAAATTTTATTCACATTAGAATGGCAAATCTTTTTGGGCCAATAAAGAAAAAAAAATCTTTAATATATTCGTTACATGAAGCTAATAAATATAAGAGAAATGTAAAAGTTTCCTCTTTAAGGTTTTTTAGAGATTACATGTATGTAGACACAGCATCAAATTTAATTTTAAAATTATTAAAAAGTTCAAAAGAAACCTGTGTTGTTAATGTTGGGTCGGGAAAAAAAATTATGATGCAAAAGTTTGTGCATGAGTATTGGAAAAAACTTAACAAAAATAAACAAAAAATAGAATTTAAAAGAGAAAAGAGCAACTCAGTTAATCCAGGCTTTTATATGAGTATAAAAAAACTTCAAAAAATTACTGGTGAAATATTTAAGAATGAAATAACAACTCAAATAACCCATAACATTAAGATGTTTAAACTATGAAAAATTCAATAAAAGTTACTGATTATATATTTAAAAAGATTCAAGAAGAAGGTGTAGATTTTGTACCAATTTATCAAAGTGGAAATGCATTGCATTTAATTAATGCAGTAGGACAAAATAAAAAATTAAATGATTTTGTAAATTATCATGAACAAGCAAATGGATTAGCGGCGGAAGCATACGGAAGGTTTAAACCATTAGGTGTTTGTTGTGTTGGGTCGGGCCCAGCAGCAACAAACCTGTCATCAGCAGTAATGTCTGCATATTGTGATTCTATCCCATCTTTGTTTGTAACTGGTCAAGTAGGCATGTTTCACAATAAACAACAAAGAAAAATAAGACAAAGAGGTTTCCAAGAAGTTGATGTTGCAGGTCATATGAAGCCAATTACAAAGTATTCTGTTTTAGTCACTAAACTTGAAAACATAAGATACGAAATAGAAAAATGTATTTATTTAGCTAAATCAGGTCGACCAGGACCAGTTGTTATGGATGTACCATATAATGTTCAGGTGGCTCAAATTATCCCAAATAAACTAAAAAGATTTATTCCACCAAAAAAAATAAACAAAACAAAAAAATATGAAGATATATCAAGATCTTTAATTTCTGAGATTAAAAAATCAAAGAAACCTTTAATAATTCTTGGTGGAGGTGTACAAAATTTAAAAAATAATAATTTAATTTTAAAATTATTAACTAAATTGAATATCCCAGTAGCAACAACATGGGCAGCTACTGATGTTTTATATTATGATTTTCCTTTGAACTTAGGAAATGCTGGAAGAAGCGGAAATAGATCTGCAGTTTATGCAATTCAAGAAAGTGATTTATTAATAAGTTTTGGTTGTAGATTTACAACAAAAGTTGTTACTAATGAAAAGACTTTTGCTTCAAATGCTAAAAAAATCAATTTTGATATTGATAAATTTGAATTCTTGCAGGGATTAATAAAATTTGACAAAGGTTATGAGGTTGATCTTAAAGAATTTATACCGATTTTAAATAAATACATTAATGAAGTTAACTTTACAAAAAAACATGATTTGTCATGGTCTAAGAGAATTAATGATCTTAAAAAGAATCAATACTTAATAGATGAAACGATAACTTCAAAAAATAAAAAATACATAAGTCCATTTAAATTTATGAGTAATTTATTTATGCAGGCTAAAAAAAATGCAGTTTTTATCCCAGATGCAGGAATGAATATTACATGGACATATCAAGCTAATAGATTAAAAAAAGGTCAAAGACTTTTTACTGGAGCTGGCGCTTCACCAATGGGTTATGCTTTACCTGCAGCAATAGGAGCTTATTTTGCAACTAAAAGTGACCAGACTATTGTAATAGCTGGAGACGGTGGATTTCAAATGAACATTCAGGAACTTCAGGCAATTGCTTTTCATAAGTTACCAATAAAAATTATAATTTTAAATAACGAATCACTTGGAAATACAAGATTTCCTGCACAAAAAATGTTTGGTAATAGTACAGGTAACGATGTTAAAGGAGGTTATGGTTGGCCAGATTTTATAAAAGTTGCTAAAGCATATGGTATTGAAGCTATGAATATAAAAAATACAAGTAATTTCAAACCTCAAATTGATAAGATCTTAAGATCAAAAAAACCTATACTAGTTGATGTTAGAATAGATCCTAAGCAATTTATGCTTGATACACCAATTTAACTTTTATGAAAGTTTTAATAACTGGTTCTGAATCCTTTTTAGGAAATTTTTTAAAAATAAAATTAAAAAAAAATAAAATTAAGTATTATGGAATTGATCAAGTAAAAAACAAAGAAACTAAAAAGTGTAATATTTTAAGTAAAAAGTTAGTTAAAAATATTGAGAATAAGACAACCTCAATAATTCATCTGGCAGCGATATCTAGTTCTAAAGACTTTGAAAAAAACCCCGAAAAAGCTTTTGATGTTAATGTTAAAGGAACTATAAATTTACTAAAAGCAGCATCTCAAAACAATGTAAGACAAATAATTTTTGCATCAACTGAATGGGTTTATGGAGAGGAATCAAAAAAAAAAATAACTGAGAAAGCAAAGATAAACTCTAATAAACTTGGCTCCGAATATGCAATTTCAAAACATATTTGTGAGGAGCTAATAAGATATTACTGCTCAAAATTTAATATTAATTATATCATTTTAAGATTTGGAATCATCTACGGGCCAAGAAGCAATAAGTCTAATTGGTCAGCAGTTGAGGCTTTAATAAACAAAGTACATTTAGGTGAAAAAAGTATTTCTGTAGGATCTAAAAAAACTGCTAGAAGGTTTATTCATGCTGAAGATGTTTGTGATGCGATAACAACATGTTTAAATTATAAACAATCTGAAACATATAATTTATCTGGTGATAGATTAATAAGTTTAGAGGAGATTATAAATGTGTCTTCTTCTCAATTAGGAAAAAAAACTTTGATTATTGAAAAAAATAAAAGTGATTTTAATTTCAGAAACACTGACAATGATTTAATAAAGAAAAAATTAAAATGGAAACCAAGAAAAAATCTTAAATCATCAATAAATGATATAGTTGATTCTTTCAATGCGTTAAAATAAAATATAACTAAATGAAAATTTTCATCTTAGCTGACAATATAATAGGACGTGAAGTAGTAAAATTCTTAAAAAATAAAGGGGAAAATATAGTTGGTATTGCTATCCACCCTAAAAAATATCAAAACAAATCTAAAGAAATTTTAAAATTAAGTAAGAATATAAGTACTTTTCGATTAGGAAAAAAAATTTCAAAAATTAATTTAAAAAAAATTAGATTATTAAAACCAGACATTATACTTGTTGTTTATTGGAGATTTTTATTAAACAAACAGTTTATTAATATATCTAAATATGGGGCTGTTAACTTTCACATGGGTTATTTACCATATAATAGAGGTACAAATCCAAATGTTTGGCCTATAATTGAACATACTCCTGCTGGATGCACAATCCATAAAATTGATGAAAATATTGATTCAGGTTCCTTGATTGTGCAAAAAAGAACAAAATATACTTTAGAAGATACTGCCAAAACTTTATATTTAAGAATATTAAAGGATTTCAAAAAATTATTTGAAACAAACTGGCATAAGATGAAAAGAAATAAATTTAAAGGAACAAAAATTGATACCAAAAAAGGCACAATTCATTATAGAAAACAATTTAAAAATTTATCAAAAATAGACCTAAATAAAAAAATTTATCCTTTAGAATTATTTAACAAAATTAGAGCCAAAATGTTTGAACCTTATGAACCTGCTTACATTGTTTACAATAAAAAAAAATATTTTGTTAAAATTAAAATAACAAAAAAATGAAAAAAATTTATCCGAGCGTTAAAATATCTTATGATTTAAAATTAGGGATAAAAAAAATTTTATATGATTTAAAAAAACACAACGTTACAGAAAAGAAATTTATTTCTTATAAATACTATAGAATACAAACTTTAAAAAAAGTAATTAAAACTTTATAAATTTTAATAAAATAATGAATTTAACTATAATAATTCCTACTTTAAATAGATCAAATTTTTTAATAAAAACATTGAGGTATTATTCTAACTTAAATTTTAAATCTAAATTTTTGATACTAGATAGTTCTAAGGGTAAAGAAAGACAGCAAAATTTTGATATTATATCTCGTTTTAAAAACTTAAATTTAAAGTATGTTAACGTTGATGGCAAACCTTTAGAAGTAATTAAAAAATCAAAAAAATATATAAAAACAAAGTATTGTTTATTTTCCGGAGATGATGATTATTTAATAAAATCATGTTTATTAAAAATAATAAACTTTTTAAATAAAAAAAAAAATCAAAAATATGCTGGAGCAAATGGAATGGGTATACTTTTTTCCAATTATTATAATTATGTTAATACAAAAAAATATGAATCATTGTTTTTCACAAAATCAAATAAATCAATCAAAAGACTAGAAGATATTATTAATGATTATAGAGTTTCCCATTTTTCAGTTTGTAGATCAAAATATTTTATAAGTGCATTAGAAATAATTGATAAAAAAAAATTACCTCATAGAGCTTTTTATGATGAAATTGCTTTTTCTATTACGTTAGCTATTTACGGAAAATTTCATCAATTTGAGGACCTTTTTTTATTAAGAGAAACTTCACATCAAAGAAATAATTTATGGTCCGAAATTAACGACAATGATCAAAAAATATCTCTAGATTATTTGATAAATTACTTGAAGCAAAAACAATTAGTTATTGATAATAAAATTGTAAATATTGATCAAAAATTCAATAATTTTAAGAAAATGTTAAAAAAAAATTTTAAACAAGAAAAAGAAAATAAGAAAAATTTTCTAAAAAAAATAATGAATTTCTACAACACAAAAATATACTTTTGGATCTATATGAATTTCCCTTTTAAGTTTATATTTTTGCCAATTGAAATTTATAGAAATTTATCAAACTATTATTCAACAAATAACTTATTAAAAGATAAAAAGTTTTCTAAAGATTTTAAAATCTTTTATGACCACTTTAAAAAGTAATATCTTTCCAAAATGGTTCTGATGAAAAGTTTTTTAAAAGTTTGTTTTTAGCTCTGATGCAAATTTGTTGCCTTAATTCTTCATTTTTAATAAAGAATAATATTTTTTCTATACAATCATCTTCATTTTCAAAAAAGATTATTTCTTTATTGGGTTCAAAAAAGTTTGTAATTAAGTCATTCTTTTCCTCTAAAACCATACATTCATTATATACAGACTCAAATACCCTTCCCTTTATTTGAGCAGAGTCTATACCTTTAGAAAAATTTATCATTATTTTGCTTCGTGACAGAATTTTATAATAGGCATTGTCATCAATAAAACTATTACGATTTTTAATAGATATAAAAATATTTATTTTTTTAGATATGTTTTTTAAAAAAATTTTTCTATTTGATCTATGACTAGAAATTTGTCCTATAAAACAAGTTTCAATATCTTTTTTGTATTTTAGATCAAACTTTTTTTCTAAGTATTCGTAGTCAGACACTGGAAATTTTGTAATGATATTCTCCGAGTCATAATTGTGAAAATTCTTAAACTGGGGATTGTCAATTATTACATTTAAATAATTTAATTTTAGATTTTTTTTTGATTTTAATAAATTTTTATCCGTACTATCCCATAAAAAATAAATTATTTTTTTTTTGAAATTTTTTGATATTTTTTTAAGTTGAAAATTGGTTAAATATCTAGGTTTTTTTTCATTATTTGATGAAATTAAAATTGTATCATGTTCATTAATTATTTTTAAAATAATTTTGAATTTTGAGAATAGTGAATTGTGTTTATCATAATAAAAAATGTCAAATTTTTGACCTATAGCCTCCAAAGTTTTAATTAATCCTTTGTAATCATCTGACATAATAGTTTTGGTTGAGTTTCCGAATCTATGACCAAAAATTATTTTTTTATTTTTAATTGTTTTTCTTTTAAAAAAACTGAGGACAATTAAGGTTGGAGCAATTATAAAAATATCAATCAGGTGAAGAATGAGATTATTAAAATAATCACTTAATTCTACTTTGATTTTAAAAAAAATTTTTTTTCTATATTCTTTATTTTTAATTATTTCTTTATAATTTGTGTCAATATAAAGAATATATCCTTTTATTAATCTGAACATTTTCTTTTAAAATTATTTAAAAGAATTATATTTCAGTTCATCAAGATTTTGACTTTTATTTAAGTACCAATTTACTGTGCTTTTAATACCTTCCTCTAAACTTGTTTTGCACTCAAATCCACTATTTTTGGCTCTAACCATGCTCATCACCCTTATTTTATCACCAGAAGGCTTTGATGTATCCCATTTTATTTTAACTTTTTTATCTTCGGGTAAATTTTTAACAATTACTTCAACTAATTCCTTTATAGATATCCCTGTTCCCGAACCAATATTCATAGGTAAACTAATTTTATTGGTCACAGCATGTAACATTCCCCTAGCAACGTCCTCACAAAACACAAAATCTCTAATTGCTGATCCATCGCCCCATACTTCTAACACATCTTCTGTTTCTAAAGCTCTTCTAATTAAAGATGGAACTACCATTGAATTTTTTCGGTCAAAATTATCGTATGGACCATAAATATTTGCAGGTCTTATTATTGAATAATTTTCGAAGTTATCCTCTACCCTATAAGCTTCCATTTGAAGCTCACCCATTCTTTTTGCCCAACCAGCATATCTATCATTTTCTGATGGAAAAGTTTTCCAAACATCATCTTCGTAAAACACTTCTGCTGGAGAATAAACACCAACGCTACTTGTATATAAAATATGTTTTGGTTTAGCTTCATAAGCTGCTTGAAGTAAAGAGGTATTAAATAATACTGTAGGCACAAAAAAACTAGCAGGTTGTTTTAAAGCAACTTGTGGTGAACCTTTAATTCCAGCTAAGTGAAAAATATAATCTTTATTTTTACATACCTCTAAACAATTTTGATAATGTCTCAAGTCTTTTTTAATACACTCTACTCTTTCATCAAATGGATTAAAGTCATCAAGTGTTACTACAGTAATATTTGCCTCTAAATCTAAAAGTAATTTAGTTAAGGCAATACCTACCATGCCTGTACCACCAGTAATAAGTATTTTTTGATTTTTAAAAATATTCATAGGAATTATTTAAATTCTTTTCTCCACCAGCTTAGTGTTTTTTTTATACCAGTGTCCAGAGAAACTTTTGGTTTCCATCCTAATAATTTTAAAGCTTTATTACAATTAACTGAGAGATAAGTAGGTATGTTTGGTTTTGTTAAATCGTATTCAATATTTAATTTTTTTCCACTAAATTTAATAATTTTTTTTACCAAATCATTAATAGAAATATCTTTACCTAGTCCGCAATTTAGTAATTCAAAATTATTCTTTTGTTTTTTTATTACCAAGTCTACGAAATTTACTAAGTCATCAATATACAACAAATCACGTTTTTCTAAACCTTTGCCCCAGACTGTTATTTTGTTCTTTGCTGTCATAACTTTAGTTATTGTAGCACCAAATACATGGCTTCTCTCTAAGTCAAACTTATCGTAGGGTCCATAAATATTTGAATGTCTTATAGCAGTATACTTTGTTTTTCCCAGAGAAGCGTAAAATTCACACATTTTTTCATTGTAGACTTTAGTGTTTGCTACACCAAAATATTTTTCTTCTATATCTTTTAACGGATTAAAGTCAGTTTCTTTAAGTGGTTTCTTAGAAGATTTGTACATTGTTGTACAACTAAAAAAAATACAATGTTTAACATTGTTTTGATAACAACTTCTGAACAGGTAAGCGTTCATTACAGCATTATCTGTAACATGAACATAAGGTTGATTAACTACATCTTTAGAACCTGTAGTTGTTGCTGCTGCCTGTATCACTATATCCATATTTTTGGTGATTTTACTTACGGCTTTTTCATTTCTTAGATCACATTTTATCCATTTGATTTTGGACTTTTTGTAGTCAATTTTTTTCTTTAAGTTGTATACAGCGTAAATACGATGTTTTGTATTTTTATTGAAATACTCTAAAATATTCCTTCCAATAAATCCTGTTGCTCCACAAATAAGTATATTCATTTTATAATTTTAGGTTAATAGTTTTTTGCCACTATTTATTAGAAAATATGAATAATACAACTAAATTATTTACTTTTATCCAATTCTTGTCTATTTAGATTTTATTATTACGATTAAAATCTTTGCTCTAAAAATATGAAAAAATATAAAATAAATGATTTAATTAAATTTGAAGATGAAATTGCAAATTTGTTTAATCAAGCAAAAATTAAAGCCCCAGTACATTTGTATTATGGAAATGAAAAAAATATCATAAAAGTATTTAGCAAAATTAAGAAAAATGATTGGGTTTTCTGTAGTTGGAGATCTCATTATCAATGTCTTTTAAAGGGAGTTCCTCAAAACGAAATTAAAAAAGAAATACTTCAAGGTAAATCTATTTCTTTATGCTTTCCAAAACACAACATTTACTCATCTGCAATTGTTGGTGGTGCAATACCAATTGCTCTTGGTGTAGCATTAAGTTTAAAATTAAGTAAAAAGAAGTCAAAAGTTTTTTGTTTTGTCGGAGACATGACTTCAGAAACCGGAATAATGCATGAGAGCCTGAAGTATGCAGAAAATTTTAATTTGCCAATAAAATTTATTATTGAAGATAATAATTTATCTGTTTGCACAGATACTAGAAAAACATGGAATACAAAAAAGTTAACTTTAGAAAATAAAAAAACTAAATTTTTAAGTTACTACAAATATAAAAATAAATATCCTCATGCAGGAGCAGGAAAGAGGGTTCAATTTTAATGAAGTATTTTGAGGAGCTTAAGAAATCAATGGAGTATATAGCCAAAAATAAAAAAACCATTTTTATAGGGCAAGCCGTCCAAGTTCCAGGTACAGCTATGTCAAATACTCTAAAGGATATAAATAAAAAAAAATTACTAGAATTACCTGTAGCTGAAGAAATGCAAATGGGTATCACGATAGGAATGTTGTTAAATGGTGACATTCCAATAAGTATTTATCCAAGATGGAATTTTTTGCTTTTATCTTTAAATCAACTAATAAATCATTTGGACAAATTAAATGAAATGACTGGAAACCATTATAAGTCAAAAGCAATTATCAGAACAAGCATAGGCTCTGAAAGACCTCTGCACCCTCAATCTCAACATGTGGGAGATTTCACAAAACCCATTAGCATGATGACCAAAAATATTGAAATTATTAAACTTATAGAGCCAAAAGAAATTTTTCCTGCATATAAAAAAGCACTTAATAGAAAAGACAACGTTTCCTCAATACTTGTGGAATACGGTGATTTTTATAGTGAGAAATAAATTATTGCAGTGATTATTTCTAAAACACCTTACAGAGTATCTTTTTTTGGAGGTGGATCAGACTATCCTAGTTGGTATTTAAAAAATGGTGGATTAGTTATATCAGCTACAATTAATAAATATATTTATATTTCTTGCAGATCATTACCACCTTACTTTAGGCACAAACATAGAATCTCTTACTCAAAAATAGAACAAGTCAAAGAAATTAAACACATTAAACATTCAGTTGTTAAAAGTTTGTTGAATAATTATAAAACTAAAATTAAAAATAAAGGATTAGAAATCCATTATGATGGTGATTTTCCGTCACGTAGTGGCGTAGGATCAAGCTCAGCCTTTGTAGTTGGGCTAATTAATACTCTAAGTAAGTATTATAAAAGTAAAATTTCTAAGAAAATACTGGCAGATCAAAGCTTGCATTTAGAGCAAAAAGTTCTGAAGGAGACAGTTGGTTCACAAGATCAAGTAGCAGCTGCTTTTGGAGGTTTTAATGAAATAAAATTTTATAAAAATGGCAAATATCAAGTAAATAATTTGATAAGTGACAAAAAACAACTAAGTGAATTAGAAAAAAGGCTTGTATTAGTTTTTGTAGGAGTAAGAGCAAAAAATAAAAAAGCTAACGATATTGCAAAATCATATGTTAGCAAATTAAATAATAAAAAAAAAAGAAATATTAATGAAATAATTAAGCATGCTAGAAAGGCAAAAAAATATTTATTAAATAAAGATTACGATTCTTTTGGAAGATTGTTGCACGAAACTTGGCTAATGAAGAGAAATTTAAGCAAATCAATGACCACTTCAAAAATAGATAAACTTTATAATTTAGGTATGAAAAATGGTGCTTTAGGAGGTAAACTCTTAGGAGCTGGAAGCGCAGGGTATTTGTTGTTCTGTTTAAAGAAAGGTCAAAGAAATAGTTTTTTAAAAAAATTTAAAAATAATATTACAATTAACATAGAGTTTGAAAATAAAGGTTCTGAAATAATATTTGATGATCAAAGGCATTAAAGTTTTTAAAGATACAATTTTTAAAGATAACAGAGGTTTATTATGGACCTCATGGGAGGCTAAACTTTCTAAAATAAATTTTAAACATGATAAGTTTTCAGTATCAAAAAAAAATGTTTTGCGAGGTTTGCACTATGATAATAAAACTTGGAAATTAATAAGTTGTGCTTATGGTGAATTTTTTTTTGTAATAGTTAATTGCAACCCAAAATCGGAAGAATATTTGAAATCTTATTCAACAAGGCTTAGCGCAGGTGAAAATAGGTCAATATTAGTGCCACCAAATTTTGCAAATGGACATTTATGCCTTTCAAGAGAGTGCGTTTTTCATTATAAGCTAGCCTATAAAGGCAAATATTCTGATGTCAAAAATCAGAAAGTATTAAAGTGGAATGATAAAAGAATTAAAATAAATTGGCCAATTAAAAAAAAACTAATAATGAGTGAAAGAGATAGGTGATTATGGAAAAAATTTTGATAACAGGGGGTGCGGGTTATATCGGTTCTATGCTTAGCACTAAGTTAGTTAATTTAGGATATAATGTTACAGTATTAGATTTGCTAAAATATGATAAAAATTCATTGTCTCATTTATTTTTTTATAAAAATTTTGAATTTATCAAGGGAGATGCAAATCAAAAAAGTCTGATAAAAAAAATAATAAAAAAATTTGATATAATAATTCCTCTTTCAGCTTTAGTGGGAGCGCCACTTTGTGCAAAAAATAAAAAAAAAACTATTGCAGCTAATGTGACTTCAATAGAAATTATATTAAAGTATACCACCAAGAAGCAAAAATTAATCTATCCAACCACAAATTCTGGTTATGGGATTGGTCAAAAAGATAAATATTGCGATGAAAATTCACCATTAAACCCAATTTCACTTTATGGAGTAACAAAACTTCAAGCAGAAAAACTAGTTATGACACATAAAAATTCAGTAGCATTTAGATTGGCTACAGTTTTTGGGTTTTCTTATAGAATGAGAACAGATCTATTGGTTAATAATTTTGTAGAAAGAGCAGTTAAATCAAATAAGTTAGATATATTTGAACCTCATTTTAGAAGAAATTATGTTCATATATTAGATGTCGTAGGAGCATTTATTTTTGCAATAAAAAATTTTAAAAAACTTAAAGGAAATGTTTTCAACCTAGGTCTTTCTTCAGCAAATTTATCAAAACTTAAGTTAGCAAAAAAAATTAAAGAAAATTATAAATCTGTAAAAATTAAAATAATAAAAAATAGAACTGATCCTGATAAAAGAGATTATTTTGTTAGTAATAGAAAGATTGAAAAAGCTGGTTTCAAACCAAAAATTAGTTTAGACCAAGGGATAAGAGAACTAATTACTTTATTTAAAAACGTGGATGTTAAGTTTGTAAATAATTATTAAAAATTTGAGTGACAAGCTTCTTAAATAAATTAACCATTATACTTCCTACAAAAGATAGACCAGATTGGTTAAAAAGAGTATTATTGTATTATTCTCAAAATAATTTCTCAGGTAAAATTTTACTTTTAGACTCAAGTGAAGAATATATCTTTAAAAAAATTAAAGTTTTGATCAATAATTTTAATAATTTAAATATTAATTTAAGATCTATGCCAAATATGAATTGTGAAAAATCAATATATAATGCTTCTAATTTAATTGATACTGAATATAGTATTTTTCTCGCTGATGATGATATTCTTTTGGTAGGTGGCTTAGAGAAATCTTTAGAATTTTTAGAAATGAATAAAAATTATATTGGCGCTATAGGCAATGGTTATATGATTTCTACAATAAATAATGGACCTTTTGGTAAAATAAATAATATTAAAAAATATGATTTAAATGGATATGAAGACGAAGATTCTTTTTTAAGAATTAAAAATTTCTTAAATAATATTAAAAATACAAGTTTTACAATTATAAGATCAAACTTTTTTATAAGTGGATATAAAAAAATAATGAAGATAGATGATTACTATCAAAGTCACTTATTTGGAGAATTAATACAATCTTTGTTTTATATTTATAATGGTCGTATAAAAAAAATTAATGTAGACTATCTTGTAAGACAATCTCATCCAGGTAATACGTATTCAAAATTAAATAAAAGGCCAATAAATCAAGTAAAGTGGGATAGTTCATATAAAATTTTAACTAACCTTATTAAAAATTTTTTTGATTTAGAAAAAAAAAATGAATTATGTCAGATAATCAATGATTTATTAAATGATTACTTAAAAAAAAAAGAAATAAGAATAAATGAAAATACTTTTATTCAGCTTTTAAAAAAAATAACTATAATAAAAAATACTTTTAAAGTTTTTAGATATATGATTAAAGATTATAAAATGATAAAAAAATTTGAAAAAAATAATAATCTTTTAAACTATTTTAAAATAGTAGAGCTTAAATAAATATAAGGCAAATTATGAAGCACCAATTAATGGATAATAACATTACTATCGATGATAATAAGAAAGTAATAAGTTTTTTAAAAACTAATCCTAAATTAACTAATGGTAAAAAAGTAAGAGAGTTTGAAAGTAAGTGGTCTAAATGGCTTGGTGTTAAGTATAGTGTTTTTGTTAACTCTGGATCTGCTGCTAATCTAGCATCTTTATCTTATTTAAGAACAATTTATAATGATGGAGAGATTATTGTTCCAACAGTAACTTGGGTTTCAGATATAACATCAGTACTATATTCGAATTTTAAGCCTGTTTTTGTAGATATTAATTTAAAAAATTTGGCTATTAATGAACAAGTGCTCAAAAAAGCAATAAACAAAAAAACAAGAGCAATTTTTCTAACACATATGTTGGGCCTAAATGGGTTGAGTGAAAATATTTTAAGAATTATTAAAAGAAAAAAGATACTTTTAATTGAAGATGTTTGTGAGTCTCATGGAGCAACATTTAAAAATCAAAAATTAGGAACATTTGGAAATATTTCAAATTTTTCTTTTTATTACGCCCATCATCTTTCAACAATTGAGGGAGGTATGATTTGCACTAACAGTAGATCAATTTACGAAAAAATAAGAATTATTCGTGGTCATGGACTACTAAGAGAAAGTTTAGACAATAAAATGAAGTCATCATTCATATCAAAAAATAAACATTTGAATAAAGAATTTTTGTTTCTTTATCCTGGCTACAATTTGAGAAGTACAGAAATAAATGCCGTTTATGGTATAAATCAACTTAAAAGGTTAAATCAAAATAATTATAATAGAAGAAAAAACTTTTCTTATTTTTTGAAAAATTTAAATAATGAAAAGTACTATGTAGACTTTGATGTTGAGGGTTCTTGTAATTATGCTTTTATAATTTTGTTTAATAAAAAATATAGAAACTTAAAATTTAGAAAAAAATTTGAGACAATTCTTAATAAAAAAAAAATTGAGTTTAGAAGAGGTTTAGCGGGTGGTGGTAGTCAAACAAGACAACCATATTTAAAATATTTCAAAAACAAATACAAAGTAATTGGAAATCTAACTAATACAAAAATAATTCATGATTATGGATATTATATTGGAAATTATCCAACTTTAAAAAGTTCAAAAATAAAAGAAATCTGTAATATTTTAAATTCGATTTAATGAAAACATTTATTTTTTGTGGTGGTTTTGGCACAAGATTAAATCAAGGAAAACCAGGCCCATTAAAACCCCTAATTAACATTAATAAAAAAACGATTTTGGAAAATATTTTTGAAATTTATAGTAAAGATAATCATAATGATTTTTACTTACTAGGAGGATACAAAATTGATGAACTTTATAAGTTTTCAAAAAAAATTAAGAAATACAATGTTTCGGTTATTGATACAAAAATTGGTAGTTCTACTGGCGCAAGACTTAATTATATTAAAAATATTCTTGAAAAAGAAGAAAACTTCTTTCTAACATATGGAGACTCTTTAGCTAATTTTAAACCTAATAAAGCTTTGAAGTTAAAAAAAAAAAATGAATATGTTATTAGTTCATTTAGATACTATCCGACTTATGGTGTTTTAAACGCAAAGAATAATAAAGTTAAAGATATTTATGAAAAAAATTTTTCTTTTAATATAAATGCAGGTTTTTATGTGTTAGACAGCAGAATTTTTGATTTTATCAATGGAAATAATGAGTCTTTTGAGAAACATGTTTTGCCAAGAGTAATTAAAAAGAAAAAAAAAATTAGACTTTTTAATCTCAAAAAATGGTGTCCAATTGATACAATTTATGATATCGAAAATGTTAAAAAGTTATTAAAAAAAGACGAAAGGTATTTTTATGCTTAATAATAAAAAAGATTTTTTTGACAAATATTTTAAAGCGATAAATAACAAAATTTCTATAATTGATCATTTTTCGTTAATAAAAATTTCAAAAATGATGAAGAAAATGAAAAAAAAGAATAAAATTATTCTTGTTGGAAATGGTGGAAGTGCATCTATGGCAAGTCATGTAGCTGTAGACATGACAAAATTTTTAAAGATTAGAGCAGTTAATTTTAATGAACCAAATCTTTTAACTTGTTTTGGAAATGACTACGGCTATGAACAGTGGGTTTCAGAAGCATTAAAAGCTTATGCAATTAAAGGTGATTTAGTTATTATTGTAAGTAGCAGCGGACAATCAAAGAATTTAGTAAATGGAGCTCGAACTGCAAAAAAAATGGGTCTTAAATTAATAACTTTGACAGGATTTAAATCTACAAATCCTCTAAGAAAAATTGGAAATATAAATCTATGGACAGATTGTAGAAACTATAACATTATTGAAATGACGCATCATGTATGGTTGTTGTCATTAGTAGACTATTTAGCAAAAAGTAAAATTTTTTGATCAATTGAGTAAATTAAGAATTCTCTTAACGGGAAACCAAGGATATATAGGATCGGTATTATCCGACATTTTAATTTCCGAATATGATGTTGTTGGTTATGATGTTGGTTATTTCAAAAATTGTAGTCTATTGAAGACAAAAGAATTAAGTAAACAAATTTCTAAAGATATAAGAGATATTTCCACCGATGATTTGAATAATATTGATGTTATCATACATTTAGCTGCATTATCTAACGATCCATTGGGAGAGCTTAACAGCAATTTAACAAAAGAAATAAATTTTGATGCCACAAAAAAAATATCTGATCTCGCAAAAAAATCAAAAGTTAAAAGATTTATTTATGTTTCATCGCAAAGTATGTATGGAATTTCAGATACAAATTATGAATTAGATGAAAATAACAGTGAAAAAAAACCAGTAACAGAATATGCAAAAACTAAATGGGATGCTGAGAAATATTTAAATTCTTTAAATGATAATGATTTTACAATAGTTTCATTTAGACCTTCCACAGTATTTGGCGTTAGTCCTAGACTTAGATGCGATATTGTATTTAATAATCTATTAGCTTGTGCATTCACCTCTAATAAAATTGAGATTAAAAGTGATGGCACGCCTTGGCGACCTGTAATTCACATTAAAGATGTAGCCTCTGCATTAGTAGCTGGAATAAAAGCTCCCAAAGAATTAATTAGTGGCAAATCTTATAATATAGGTATTAAAAATGGTAATTATCAAATTAAAGATATGGCGAATGTAGTTAAGAAATTATTACCAGACTGTAATATTGTTTATACCAGAGAACATCTTAATGACCCTAGATCATATAAAGTTAGCTTTGAAAGAATTTTTAAAGACCTAGGTAAATTTTATAAACCTGAATGGAGTCTTGAAAGAGGGGGAAGAGAATTATTAGAATTTTTTAAAAAAATTAATTTTAAAAAAGATGATTTTAAAGGATCAAAAACAAATAGGTTAATTAGTATAAAAGAGCGAATAAATAAAGATTTTGATAAAAATCTGAGATACTTCAAATAAATTGTTGAATATAAATGTAAATTATCAATGAAAATAAAAAAAACAAAATTAAAAGATGTTTATATAATCATACCAAAACCAAATGAGGATAAGAGAGGTTTTTTTCAAAGATTATTTTGTAAAAAAATTTTCAAAAGTAATAATTTAGAAAATTCTATCATTCAGATTAATAACTCCTTTAGTAGACACAAAGGAACAACTAGAGGTCTTCATTACCAAGTAGAAAATTCAGCTGAATGTAAAATTCTAAGATGTATTAGAGGTTCACTTGTTAATATTGTTGTAGATGTCCGTAAAAATTCAAAAAATTATTTAAAACATACAATTATTAAGCTTTCAGAAAATAATAGGCATATGTCTTATATACCAAGAGGATTTGCTAATGGATTACAGACATTAGAAGATAATACCGAACTAATATATTTTACGACAAATTTTTATAATCCAAAAAAAGAAAAAGGACTCTTAATTACTGACCCAATTTTAAAAATAAAATTACCTAAAAAAATAAGTGTAATTTCTAAAAAAGATAAGTCTTTTAAAAAGTTAAAAATAAATAATAATTAAGAAAATAATGAATGTTTTAATTACCGGATCAAGTGGTTTCATAGGCTCAAATTTATTAAAAATATTCATGAATACTAACTACAACGTTTTAGCTTTATACAACCAAAAAAAACCAAAAAAAAAAATATCCAGAAATATTAAATTTCTTAAGTTTGATTTACAAAAAATGAGCAATTTTTTTATAATAAAAAAATTTAAACCAGATGTGGTAATTCATTTGGCTTGGAAAGGAATACCAAATTTTTCCTACAGAAATTCATATCTCAATTTAAAATTATCAACAAGATTTTTAATTAAAATTTCAAAACTTAAATCTTTTAGAAAATTAATAGTTGCAGGCAGTAGTTTCGAAAAAAATATTACAGAAGATAACAAATATTTTGTTTGGGCAAAAGTTGAATTGAAAAAAAATATAAAAAAAATTTGTAAAAATAAAAAAATAGATTTTGGATGGTTCAGAATTTTCTATGTATTTGGAAATGGACAAAGAAAAAAGTCATTAATTCCATATATTATCAATAGTTTTAAAAATAAAAAAATCCCTGTCATCAAAAATTTGAATAATACAAATGATTTTGTTTATATAGATGACGTTACAAATATATTTTTTAATGCGATCAATAAAAAATTAAATGGTAATTCTTTTGATATAGGAAGTGGTAAACTAACTCCTGTTTGGAAAATTTGTATTTTAATAGAAAAAATAATTTTCCAAAAAAATATTTATTTTCAAAAAATATTGAAAAATAAGAAAAAAATAAATAAACAAACTCCAAAAGCCTCTTTAAACAAGCTAAAAAAGTATTTTAAACTTTATAATCCAATGAGTATCAATCAAAGTTTGAACAAGATGATACTAGAAAATATAAAGTTATGATAATTACCCAAACTCCTTTTAGAATAAGCTTTTTTGGTGGTGGTACAGATATGAAGTCATTTTATAAATATCAAAAAGGCAAAGTTTTAAGCACTACCATTGATAGGTATATTTATGTAGTCGTTAAAAAACAGCTAGGAATAGTCGAATATAAATATAGAATTAATTGGAGTGAGGTGGAATTTAGAAATTCAATAAATGAAATTAAACATCCTATTGTTAGAGAGGCTCTGAAATATTTTAAGATAGATTTTCCATTAGAAATTTCTACATTTTCAGATATCCCAGCAAATACAGGACTTGCATCTTCAAGCGCATTTGCAGTTGGTTTGGTACATGCGTTGCTTAAAATAAAAAAAAGAAAAATATCTAAGAAAATAATTGCTTCAATTGCAGCCAATATAGAAATTAATATTTTAAAAAGAAATATTGGTAAACAAGATCATTATGCGTGTTCATACGGAGGATTTAATGAAATTACATTTAATAAAAATGATACCGTCAAAGTTGAAAAACTTAATATCTCAAGTGAAAAATTAAAAACATTAAATTTAAATTTACAACTTTATTTTACCTTGCAAAAAAGGGATGCATCAGAAGTTTTAAAAAATCAATCAAAACTTAATGATGGTCAGAAAATTATATTATCAAAATTAGTTGAATTAGTACAAGAGGCAAAAAAAATTTTAAATTCTAAGAAAAAAAATTTCTATTTAATTGGTAAATTAATGCATGAAAGTTGGATTTTAAAAAAGAAATTAAATAAAAATGCATCAAATAAAGTTTTGGATAAATATTACTCACATTCACAAAAATATGGATCATTAGGAGGCAAAATACTTGGAGCTGGTAATGGAGGATTTTTATTAATCTATATTAAAAAAAAAGATCAATCTCTACTTAAAAAGAAATTAACAAATCTATTAAAACTAAATTTTAAATTCGAAGATAAGGGTACTAAGATTTTATACGAAAAATAAATGGCTAGATTTACTGTTATCATTACATCATTTAATAGACCCAATATTTTGAAAAGGAATTTAGAATTTTTATTAAGTTTCAAATATAAATGTAAAATAATTATAGCAGATTCATCAAAAAATATTTTTGATAATGTGTCCTTAAAAAATTTGATTATAAAAAATAAAATATTATTTAAACATTTTAGCAAAGATACTTTTTTTTCAAAAAAAGTTTTTGAGATATCAAAATTTATTGATACAAAATATTGTGTTTTAGTTCCTGATGATGACTTTATATCTTTAAGTGCTGTAAAAAATTGTATTAATTTTTTAGACAAAAATCCAACATATTCAAGCTGTCATGGAAAATATTTTTCTCATGTTCAAAAAAAGTTATTAGGTAAAAAACAAATTTACTTTGAAGATAAAACTAAAAATCTTATTTCAGCAGAGGAAGATTTATATAGTAGGGTTAAACGATACATGGCCGGTGAATTACTATCTCAATATACACTTTATGCAGTACATAAAACTTTAGATTTCAAAAGTATATGGAAGGAAACTGCACTGTATGCAAATAATTGGGTTATTCATGAATACTTTTCAACTATTATGAGTTTAAGCAAGGGTAAAATGAAGACTTTACCAATTTTTTATATGAGTAGAGAACCTAATTATTTTGTTCCCATAAATTATATGTTGAGAAAAAAAATTTTGACTCAAAAAAATAATTTAAAAATTGCAAAAGTATTATCAAAAAAAATTAATTTGAAAGTTAAAAATAAACAAAGAATTGAAAAGGAAATTTTTAAATTTTTAGAGACAAAAAGGAAAAATTCAAAAAAAAAAGAGCAAAATACAAAATATTTAAATAAAAGTAAGAATTTTTTAAAAGTAAATTATATTTTTCATATATTCGAAAAATTTTTATTTAATAATGATGAATTATTAGATTCTAAATGTATAGATAAAATTAAAAATATAATTATTAAATTTGAAGAAAATATTAGTGAAATAGAAAATTCAAGAAAGATGGTATAAAATGTATAAAAAAATTTGGACGTTACTTAGTAGTAAAGAAAAAAACAAATCTTTGTTTTTTTTATTCCTTACACTAATTAATACTGTTGTTGAAATTTCTATTGTACTAATGATTGTCCCTTTGACACAAATATTGTTACAACAAGATATAAATTTACCATTTTTTGGTGAAATAGATATTTTTGGAATTTATAGTTATTCAGATTTAGTGCTAGGTTCCGTGTTGTTGCTTTTACTGGCTTTTTTAATAAAAAATCTTTTTACTGCTTATTACCAATTTTGGCAATTTAAATTTGCTGGTGATATTGAAAAAAGATTATCTAGAAAATTATTTGAGAATTATCTTTATAGACCTTATTTAGATCATTTAGATGCTAATACAGGTGTTCTTGGTAACAATGTTTTAAATGAAATCACACATGTACCCTCATATGTTAGACATATTTTTACACTTATATCAGAAGTTATAATATTAATTTTAATTGGTTCAATTTTGATTGTCTATGAACCCCAAGGATCAATAACAGTTATTTTAATTTCTCTACTTTTTTTATTTATTTTAAATTTCTTTCAAAAAAAATATATGATTAAATTTGGAGAGAATAGATATATATATCATGGAAATAGCAATAAGCATTTAGTTCAAGGTTTAAATAATGTCAAAGATATAAAACTTCTAGGTAAAGAAAACTTTTTTTTAAATAAATATTTTGATAACTTTAGCAAATCAATAAAGTACAGAGTTTTTTACGAAGTACTTTCCACTATTCCAAAACCAATTTCTGAAATAATACTTGCTATAGCGTTTGTCGGATTAGTATTAGTCTTGATCATAACTGGTAATTTATCATCTATAGTTACAACCACATCTTTATTTTTAATTGCGACTTATAGGTTATTACCTTCGATAATTAGAATAACCAATGCTTTTCAATCTTTAAAAGTAAGACAAGCTGTAATTTCGGCACTTGTTGGAGATTTATTAATTAATATTAATAAGACTGAAAAAAATAAACTAGCAGGTGATGCAGAATTTAATTTTGAAAATAAAATAGAGGTAAATAATATTGAATTTTCTTATCCAAGCTCAAAGATAATTTTAAAAGATATATCATTTGAAATTAACAAAGGTGAAATGATTGGGTTTGTTGGAGCAAGCGGTTCAGGAAAAACTACACTTATTGATTTAATATTAGGGCTATTAAATTCTGAAAAAGGCTCAATAATTGTTGATAAAATTAAAATTACAGAAGAAAATCTAAAAAATTGGCAAAATATGATTGGGTATGTGCCACAAAATCCAACATTTATAGATGATACAATTAAAAAAAATATTGCCTTTGGTATAGATGAAAACGATATCGATAATCATTTATTGGAAAGTTCAATCAAACAATCAAATTTAGAAAATTTTATTAAAAATCAAAGTGATGGGTTGGACACATTCATCGGTGAAAAAGCTTCAAAAATTTCTGGAGGTCAAAAACAAAGAATAGCTATAGCTAGAGCGCTATATAAAAACCCTCAAATAGTTATTTTTGATGAAGCTACATCCTCTTTAGATGAAGTTAATGAAAAAGAAATTATTCAAAATATATCTTTATTGAAAGGATTGAAAACTTCAATTGTGATTGCACACAAGCTTTCAATTTTAAAAAATTGTGATCGAATAATTACAGTTAAAAACGGTAGTGTCATCTGATTAAATTTTTAAATTGTTTAAATATGTCATCTTCAACATAAAAAAATTTAAAACCTGATTTTTTTGCAGTAATCTCATCTTTTTTTTGATCTCCAATAAACAAACTTGTGTTTGAATTTATGAACCATTTATTTTTTATATTATCAATCATCTTAACCCCAGGTTTGCGACAAAAGCATTTTTTTTTATATTTTTTAATATTCCCCAAAGGATGATGGGGACAAAATTGTACATCATCAATATAAATTTCTTTTGATATTAAAAATTTTTTTAATTTTTTGTGCAATTTATAAAAATCGCTTAATTTGAAAAATCCTTTCGCTATTCCTGCTTGATTAGTTATTATAAAAATATTTAGATTTAGTTTGCTTGCTAACTTTAAAAATTTAATTACGTTTTTTCTAAACTTAAATTTTTTATATTCATGCGTATAACCAGGATCATAATTTATTACACCATCTCGGTCTAAAAATAATGATGGTTTAGAAAATTTTTTTTTAATTACATTATTAGCTCTACTCAAATCTTGAGGGGTGCCGATATCTAAAAAAAAGCTATTTAATTTTACACCATTTAAATATTTTTTAGTTAATAATAATGGTAACAAATAATTTTCAATTGATAGAGGTTTATTGTTAATAAAATTAAAAACCTTCTTTTTAAAATAATAAATTCCAGCATTTATTAAATTTGATTTTTCTTTTTTTATTACTTTATTTTTTTTATTTAAATCTAAATTGTTGAACTTAATTTTTTTTTTATTTGATTTGATTAAACCTATTGTTGCAAATCCTTTTTTACTTCTAAGATTAATTATATCTGAGTATTTTAAGTCAAGAAATGTATCACCATTAATTAATATAAAGTCTTTCTTAATTTTGTTTTTAATCAAATTTAATGAACCAGCTGTATCCATTGGTTTATCTTCGATTAAACATTTTATTTCAGTAAAATTTTGCATTTTATTATGAAATTTTTTTTTAATAATAGAGCCTTTGTATCCAGCTAAAATATATATTTTTTCGAAATCAAATTTTGAGTAATGATTAATTAAAAGCTGTAAGAAGCTAATACCACCAAATTTTATCATAGGTTTTGGTAAATAAGGGTTTTGCTTTTTTATTCGTGTTCCTTTACCACCTGCTAAAATAACTAAATCCATAATTTAAAACTATTTTTTTTTTATAAAAATTACAATATACCATTAACATTAAATAAACTTGATTAACAAATCTTGATGAAAGCAAAATTAAAAAAAATACTTATTATTGGCGCAGGAAAAATAGCTGTTGAATATCTGAAGGTTTTAAAAAGAAGTAACAAAATTAAAATTGTTGGAATTTTAAGTCGAACTAAAATCAGCTCGAAAAAATTAGCAAGTAGATTTAATATTCCAAACCATGGCAACTCTTTAGAGTTTATGATGCAAAAATTAGATCCCGAGTTAGTAATAGTATGTGTTTCTGCATCGGAGACATTTAAGATATGTAAAGAACTCTTTAAGTACAAATGCACAAGCTTAATTGAAAAACCTATAGCTCTTTCTCTTAAAGATAGTATTTCTTTAAATAAATTATCGTCTAAATATAAACATAAGTTCTTTGTTGCATTAAATAGAAGATTTTTTTCATCTACTGAAAAATTAAAAAAAAAATTATCGAAAATTATCGATAAAAGAATAGTGACAGTGTTCGATCAAGAAAATACACTTAACGCAAAAAAATCTGGACATGGTCTCAAAGTTATCAAAAATTGGATGTTTGCTAATTCAATTCATTTAATTGATTATTTTAATATTTTTTGTAGAGGAAATTATATTAATGTTAAAAAAAAGAAATTTAGTTTAGGGCAGAACCAAAGTGTCTTGATTAGTACAATTTTATACGACTCAGGCGATATAGGCATTTATCATGCATACTGGAATAGACCTGCACCTTGGAAAGTAACTATTTCCTGCAGTAATAATTTTTATATTTTGTCGCCTATTGAAAAATTAATAGAAAGAAATGACAAAGGGATACAAAATACATATAACTTAAGTTCTTTTGATAAAAAATTTAAACCAGGATTTTACTCAATGACAAATGAGTTTATAAATGCATATAATAAAAGAAAAAATAGATTAGTGAGCAAAGAAACCAATTTGAAAACTATGAAGTTAATTCATAAAATTTATAAGAAATAAATGCTAAAAAATAAAACAATTTTGATAACAGGAGGCACAGGATCATTTGGGTCAGCATTTGTCCCTTTGACAATAAAAAAATTTAAACCAAAAAAATTAATTATTTATTCAAGAGATGAATCAAAACAATGGGATATGAAGATTTTATATTCAAAGAATAAAAATATAAATTTTATTATAGGCGATGTAAGAGATTATGAAACGCTTAAGAAAACAATGGTTGGAGTAGATTATGTTGTACATGCTGCTGCAACCAAAATTGTACCAACTGCAGAAACAAATCCTTTTGAATGTATAAAAACAAATGTTAATGGATCAATGAACGTTATTAATGCAGCTCTAGAAAATAAAGTAAAAAATGTTGTAGCCTTATCAACAGATAAAGCCTGCAATCCTGCTAATTTATATGGAGCAACAAAGCTTGCTGCGGATAAATTATTTGTATCAGCAAATCAATTTGAAAACAAAAATGGTACTAAATTTTCAGTTGTTAGATATGGTAATGTTATTGGATCAAGAGGATCAGTGATACCATTTTTTAAAAAAGAAATTTTAAATGGTTCATTACCAATTACAGACATTAAAATGACACGTTTTTTGATCTCTCTAAAACAGTGTACCGAATTTGTTTGGTTAGCGTTTGAAGAAATGATTGGAGGTGAGATATTTGTAAAAAAAATTCCATCAATTAAAATTTTAGATGTAGCAAATGCTATTAGTGAAAAAAAAAATAATTATTCAATAATTGGAATAAGACCAGGGGAAAAACTACATGAACAAATGATTAGTGTTGAGGATGCACCATTGACTTATGAATTTGATAAATATTTTAAAATATTGCCATCAATTAAAAATGATCCAAAATATTTCAATATCAATAAAGCAAAAAAAGTTAAAAAAGATTTTTCATATATTTCTGATAACAATAAAGATTGGATTTCTTCAGAGGAATTAAAGAAATGGCTAAAAAAATTTCCTAATTATATTTAAGTTGATTAAAATTTTATTAACAGGCAGCACAGGTTTTTTTGGCAGTTATTTCAATAAATTTTTAAAAAAAAACTATACTATTTACAATGTTATAAATAAAAATGATTGTAAAAATTTAAAAAATAAAATTAAATTAAACCTTCAAAATCAAAAAAAAATAAATTTTTTTGTAAAAAAATTTTCACCTGACTTTATTTTGCATGCAGCAGCAATTACTGATGTAGATTATTGTGAAAAATTTAAGAGAAAAGCAATACAAAGTAATTTTTTAACTACAAAAAAATTGGTTAATACTGCAAAAAAATATAAAAAATTTTTTGTTTTTATATCCTCAGATCAACTTTTTGATGGTTCAAAAAAGAAATATAATGAAAAAAGTTTTTATTCACCTTGTAATTTTTATTCAAATACAAAAGTAAAAAGTGAAATCTATATTAAAAAAAATTTAAATAATTATTTAATTATAAGAACCAATTTTTTTGGAAAATCTCCTAAGGGAAGAAAATCATTCAGTGATTTTATAATTAAAAATATAGCAAATAAAAAGAAAATTAATTTATTTGCAGATGTAATATTTAATCCACTACATTTGTCAACTTTGATAAAAATTATAGAAAAATTGTTAATTTTAAGAATAAGAGGAATATTCAATATCTCATCTGATAGTCCAATATCTAAGTATCAATTTGGAAAAAATATTGTAAAAAAATTGAATTTAGATAAGAAATATTTAATTAAAAGTACTTTAAATAAAAATCAAAGCTTTTTAGCAAATAGACCAAAGAATATGTTTATTGATAACTTCAAAATAAAAAATATTCTGGGTATTAAAAAAATAAATATTAACGACGAGATTAAAAAGTTGTTACAATAATACATTGTAATTTTAAATTTTATGAAAAAAATTATTTTAATAGGAGCAGGTGGTCATGCTACATCTTGTGTAGATGTAATTGAGTCAACAAAAAAATTTAAAATTTTAGGTTTTGTAAGCGACTCTCAAAAAAAAAATCAAAAATTTTTAGGTTATAAAATTTTAGGCAATCTAAAGGATTTAAAAAAAATAAAACTTAAGACAAAAAATTTACATATTGGCTTTGGCAGTATATATAACCAAAAAAAAAGACATCAAATATTTATAAAATTAAAAAAATTGGGATTTTTATTTCCAAAAGTTATTTCTCCTATTGCTTATGTCTCTAAAAATTCAATAGTCGGTGAAGGCACAATGATATTTCATCATGCAACAATAAATGCAAATGTTTCTATAGGAAAAAATTGTATAATAAACACCAAAGCAAATATTGAGCATGATTGTATTATTAGAGATAATTGTCATATTTCTACTGGGGCAATTCTAAATGGGAATGTTATTGTAGATGCTGACTCTTTTGTGGGAAGTGGTTCAGTTATTAGAGAAGGAAAAAAAATAAAAAAAAATAGCTTTATTAAGATGGGCCATATATTTAAGTAAATTATGTGTGGTATAAATGGAATTATTTCAGCTAAAGTAAATTTACATAAAGATATTAAATTGATGAATGAAAGCACCTCTCATAGAGGTCCAGATGATCAAGGTGTATATTTTAATAAACAAGAATCAATTGCTTTAGGTATGAACCGCCTTGCTATTTTAGGTTTGAATTCTGGATCACAGCCTATGTATACAAATGATAATAAAAAAATTGTTGTATTTAATGGTGAAATTTTTAATTTTAAAGAACTTTGTAAAGATCATTTAAATTCTAACTATGAATCTGATACAAAAACACTAATTGAGCTTTTTGATAAGTATGGTGTCAAGTCGTTGAATTTACTCAATGGAATGTTTTCTTTTGCTTTTTATAATTTAGAGAAAAAAAAAATTTATATAGTAAGAGACAGATATGGAATAAAACCATTATACTACTATTTTAAAAATAAATTAATTTTTTCTTCTGAAATAAAAGCAATTAAAAAGATATTAAAAAGTTCACTTGATATAAATTTTAAAAATGTGAGCGACTATATAACCGTTAATCATTCTCACGGATTTAAAACTACATATGAAGATATTCAAAAATTGCCTCCAGGACATTATATTGAATTTGATTTAAGAAAAAAAATATTCTCAATAAAAAAATGGTATTTCCCTAAATTGAGTCAAATAAATTTGAAAAATAAACTTGAATATACACATTTAGCTCATCAACAAATTAAAAAAAGTGTTAATTTATGGTCTAAATCTGATGTTCCAATTTCATTTCTTCTTTCAGGCGGCATGGACTCTGGATTATTAGTTAAAACTTTTTCAGAAAATAAATTGAATGAAATTAATACTATATCATTGGCATTTAACCAAAAAGCCGAAAATAAATGGAATGAAATTAGCACTATAAATACTCTTATAAAAGACACCAAACCGAATCATAAAACTATATTTTTCAGTCAAAAAAGTTTTTTAGATGATTTTGAAACAATAATATCATCATTAGATGAACCTTATGGTGGAGGATTGCCATCGTGGTTTGTGTTCAAGCAGATTTCAAAAAATTATAAAGTTGCGATAAGTGGAACTGGTGGGGATGAAATTTTTGGTAATTATAATAGATACTTTCATTTTAAAAATATGAAATGTAATTCAAAAAAAAAAAAATATTTTAATTTTTTTTACAATCAATATTTTGCAGATAACATTTGGAAAAATAAATTTACAAATTTATTAAATTTTGAAGATACTTCAGAATCTTTTTATAAAAAGTTTAGAAAAATTAATTATAAACTAGAGTCGAAAAAATTTTCATTTTTAGATTTAGAAACTCAATTAACGGATGAATTTTTATACATAACAGATTTATTTTCAATGCACCATTCGCTTGAAGTAAGAACTCCATATTTAGATCACGAATTAGTAGAATTAATTTATAGCTTTCCTGAAAAATATAGAATTTCAAAAAGTATTTATAAACCTTTATTGAGAAAAATTGGAAAAAACTTGTTACCAAAAGAATATATTACACAAGATAAAAAAGGTTTTTCTTTACCGTTAAGTTTATATATGAGAGGTATACTAAAACCATATGTAGAGGAGTATTTTTCAAGAAAAAAAGTAAGTCAAATTGGTATCATCAAGTATGATTTTGTAGAGAGTTATATTAAACCAATGTTAAAAGGAGATGATAGATACATTCAATTAATATGGAATATACTAATTCTTCAAATATGGGCAAATAAAAATTTATAAATTATTTTTTACATGAAAACAAAAATTATTGCTGAAGTAGGAATTAACCACAATGGTAATTTTAAAAAAGCAATCAGATTAATTGATTTAGCAAAGAAAGCAGGTGCAGATATAGTTAAGTTTCAAATATTTGAGCCAGAATTAATGGTAACAAGCTATGCTAAAAAAGCAGGTTATCAAAAAAAAAATTCAAAAGATAATGAAAAACAAATTTCCATGTTAAAAAAATATACATTAACTAATAATGAGCATTCTAAATTGTATGACTACTGTAAAAAAAAAAAAATTATATATTCAGCTAGTGCTTTTGATTTAAGGAGCGCAGAATTTCTAGTTGGGCTTAAGGTTAAAATTATAAAAATTCCTTCAGGTGAAATAACAAACTATCCATTAATTAAATTTTTATCAAAATTTAAAAATAATTTAGTTTTATCTACAGGCATGTCTTCCTTGAATGAAGTTAAAGAATGCGTTAATTTGTTAATTAAAAATAGTTTTCCAAAAAAAAGACTTTCAATTTTGTATTGTTGCTCTTCATATCCTGCTCCGCAAGAGGATATTGATATAAATGTTATGAAAGAGTTAAGTAAAACGTTTAATTTAAAAATAGGAATATCTGACCATTCTGATTTTTTGGAATCAACTTTAGCCGCAGTATCAAATGGTGCAACTATAGTAGAAAAACATTTTACATTAAATAGATTAAGTAATGGACCAGATCATAAATCTAGCTTTGAATTTAAAAAATTCAAAGAAATGACCAAAAGTATTAAAATAATAAACTCTTTATTTAAGTCAGGAAAAAAAAATATAAAGAAATCTGAAATAGAAAATAGAAAAATAAGTCGAAAATCAATTGTTGCAAATCAAAAAATTTCTAAAGGAGAAATTTTTACACAAAAAAACTTAACCACTAAGAGGCCAGGGACAGGAATAACACCAATGAAATGGAATAAAATAATTGGAAAAAAATCTAAATATAATTTTGATAAAGATGACCAAATTAAAATTTAAAAAAAAAATATGTTTTGTTACAAGTACTAGGGCAGATTATGGATTATTTTCTGAATTATTAAAAAAATGTAATAAAATCTTTAATACAAAACTTATAGTAACAGGAACTCATCTATCAAAACACCATGGTTATACTATCAGGGAAATAAAAAAAGAAGGAAATAAAATATTTAAAACAGTATCCATTTTGAAAAAAAATTCTGATAAAGAATTTGATATAGTTAATTCGATTAGTAATACGATTACAAAATTTAATAAAATTTTTGAAAAAAATAAATTTGATTTAATCATTGTTTTGGGAGATAGGTATGAAATTTTTTCAGTTGCATCTGCAGCAAAGATAAGAAGAATTCCAATGGCACATATACACGGGGGAGAGGTGACCAGTAATGCTTTTGATGAAAGTTTTAGACATTCTATTACTTTAATGTCCCAGATCCATTTTGTGGCTGCAAAAAAATACTTTAAAAGAGTAATGCAGCTAGGAAAAAATCCAAAAAATATTTATTTGGTAGGGTCACTTGGTGTATCAAATATAAAAAATCTTAAACACGAGAGCAAAAAAAACCTATGTGAAAAATTTAAAATAAAATTTTCAAAGTATAATTTCTTTTTGATTTATCACCCGGAAACTCTTGAAAAGAATTATGGGATCAAAGGTTTTGAAAATTTAATTAAAATTTTAAAAAATTTTAAGGATGTAAGTATTTTTTCTACTTTTTCTAATTCTGATACAGGATATTTGAAAATAAATAAAAAACTTCAAAAATTTCAAAATGAAAAAAGATTCTATAATTTTAAATCATTAAATCACAAAAATTATTTGTCTTTATTAAAAAATTGTGATTTAATTTTAGGAAATTCATCAAGCGGAATAATAGAGGCACCGAGTCTAGGTGTACCAACTGTAAATATTGGAAATAGGCAACATGGAAGAATTAGATCAAATTCTATAATTGATTGTGACTATAATGTTAGAAATATCAGAAGCTCCATAAATGAAGGGTTAAAATTAAGTAAAAAAATAAAAAATAAAAAAATGAAAATTATTAATCCTTACGATTTTGGAAACGCCTCGGACAAAATTATTAAAATTTTGAAGACAAATAAAACATATGAAAATTTAAAAATTAAAAAATTTTATGATGTTTGATTTAAAAAAAAAAAATATATTAGTTATTGGACTTGGTTCATCAGGAGGCAGGTATTTGGAAATTTTAAAAAAGATGAAATTTAAAAACATTTTCACTCTCTCAAAAATCAAAAAAAATAATCTAAATTCAATCACATCTCTAGATGAAATAAAAACTATAAATCCAGATTTTATATTTATATGTTCTCAAACTCACCATCATTTTGATCAATTAAAGAAAATAAATAATTTATTAAAAAATAAAAGAATTTTAATAGAAAAACCTTTATTTCACCAAAATTTTAAACTTAAGAATAAAAAAAATAAAATTTTTGTTGGTTATAATTTAAGGTTTCATCCGGTATTTAAATTTTTAAAAAAAAAAATTAATAAAAATTTGAAGAATTTCTTTGAGTTAAATTTAATGTGTAATTCTTTTTTACCTAATTGGCGAAAAGGAGATTACTCTAAATCTTATTCAGCTTTTAGTTCATGTGGGGGAGGGGTTATTAATGATTTATCTCATGAAATTGATATGGCACTTAAACTAGTTGGAAAAATTAAAATAAAAAAAAGTTATTTTAATAAATTATCTGATTTAAAAATAAATTCTGAGGATAATTTTTTTGCTTTTTGTAAAAAAAAATTTAATCAAAAGATTACAATTGATCTAAATTATTATTCGTTAATTGAAATAAGAACAATTAAATTTATGTGTTCAAAACTAGGTATAATTGCAGATTTTATAAAAAATGAAGCAACTGTTAGTGAAAAAAATAAAATTAAAAAAATAAATTTTAATTATAAATTTGATACATATGAAATGTTAGTAAAAGATTTTATATTTAACAATGGAAGAAATTGTGCAAGTTATGAAGATGGATTGATTGTAAATAAATTTATAGAAAAAGTTAAAAAAAAATGAATATTTTATGTACAATTTGCGCAAGAAAAGGGTCTAAAGGCATTAAAAATAAAAATATAGCTAAACTAAAAGGTAAGCCTTTAATTATTCATACACTTAACCAGGCAAAAAAAACAAATTTTATAAAAGACATAGTTGTATCAACAAATTCAAAAATTATTCAACGAATTGTAGGAAAAAAATATTCATGGTTTGACAGACCAGAAAAAATTAGCGATTCTAAATCATCAAAAATTATTGCAATAAGGCACGCTATTCTTAAAGCTGAAAAAAAAAATAATTGTAAATATGATTTGATTATTGATTTAGATGTAACCTCACCTTTAAGAACCATCAATGATATTACTAATTCTTTGAAATTATTTAAAAAGAAAAAAATAAACAATTTATTTAGCGTGTCTGAGCCAAGAAAGAATCCATATTTTAATATTGTCGAATACAAAAAAAATAAAAATCAAACATATGCACCTGTTAAAAATATTCATAAAGTTTATTCTCGCCAAGAAGCTCCCAAGGTTTATGAAATGAATGCTGCAATATATATTTGGAAAAGAGATGTAATTTTCACTAAAAAACCATTATTTAATAAAAAAACTGGTATTTTTATTATGCCGAAAGAAAGATCTATTGATATAGATGATGCATTCGACTTTAAAATTGTTAAATACTTAAAAAAATGAAAAAGAAAAATCTATATGTAATAGGAGGCTCAGGATTAATAGGGTCTTCATTTATAGATTCTTTATCTACTTCAGAATACAATATTTTTAATTTAGATATAAAGAATAACATCAATGAAAATAAATGTATCTTTATAAAATTTAATTGTACAAATTTATTAAATTTAAAGAAAAATTTAAATAAAATTTTTAAAAAATATGGCGAACCAAATATTTTAGTTAACTGCTCATACCCTACCACTAGTGATTGGGTAAATAATAATTTTAAAAATATAAAAGTTAATAGTTTTATAAAAAACTTAAATATTCATTTAGGTAGCTATTGCTGGGTATTAAAAATATTTGCTGATCAAATGAAAAAAAATAATTTTGATGGTAAAATAGTTATGCTTGGATCCATATATGGATCGATAGTTGCACAAAATGAGCAAAATTACAAAAATACGAAAATGTCAGAAAATATGACTTATCCAATAATCAAATCTGGCTTAATGGGTGCTACAAAACAATTTGCTCAATACTATGGAAAAAATAAGATTTTAATAAATTTAGTTTGTCCAGGACTAATTAAAGGTCATGTCAAAGGGATGAAAAATAAACAAGATAGAAATTTTTTAAAAAGATATCTTGGAAAAACTTCATTAAAAAGAATTTGTAATCCAGAGGAAATTTCTGAAATAATTCATTTTTTAATTAGTAAAAAAAATACTTACATAACAGGTCAATCCATAATAATTGATGGTGGTTATACACTCACATAGTTTTGAAAAAAATTTTAATAATAGGGGCAGGAAATATTGGATTAAGACATTTAGAGTCTTTAGGTAAATCTAATATATTATTAAAAATTTTTATTTATGATTTATTTATATCTAAACAAATTAAAAAAAAAATTTCTGATATTCAAAAAATTAATACAAAAGTTAATATTGAAATATTAACTAATTTTTCATCAAATCTTAATTTTGATGTTTGTATTATTTCTACTAATGCACAAGAGAGATATCACTTAACGCTTTATTCTATAATAAATTTAAATATTAAAAATATAATTTTAGAAAAAATAGCTTTTCAATCAAATCAACAGTATGAAAAAATAATAAAAATTTCAAAAAAAAATAAAGTTAATATTTTTGTTAATTGCCCAAGAAGAAGTTATAAACTTTTTAAAGATATAAAAAATAAAGTTAAAGATAAAAAAGGCATTCTTAGGCTAAGTTATTTTGGGAACAATTGGGGCCTTTGCTCTAATTCAGTACATTTTTTTGATTTATTAATGTTTCTTACAAAGTTTAAGAAAAAAAATAATTTAGTAGATAATTTAAATAATAAAATTATTTATTCAAAAAGAAAAAATTATTACGAATTGACAGGTAAAATTGAAATTTATAATAACAAATATCATTTAATATTAGAAGATTCAGATATTTTTGATGAGAATATTTTAAAATTAGAACTGGGTAAATTTTTTTTTATTATTAAATATGATAGAAAAAATAAAGTTAATTCATTAATATCAAATAGTATTAGATCAAAAAAAATAAATATTCCTTTGCAATCAAATTTAACATTGCAGCAAGTAAAAAAATTAATCAAAAATAATAAATGTGAATTGACTAAATTAAAAGACTACTTTAACTACCAATCTTTATTGATTAAGATATTTAATAAAAAATTTAGCACTTTATTAAAAAAAAAAATTACAAATTGTCCTATAACATAAATGAAAATACTGATTAGACCTAAACGAAGTAAAAATTATTTAGTAGTGATAGCGATAGGAAATAAATATTATGATTATTGGAAAAAAAAATTTTATCCATTAGTAAAACAGTATTCATTAAATAATGGAATTGGAGTTATTGCTATTACTAATAATTTAATTTCAAAATCATCGAAATATTTTAAAAAACCACAATGGCAAAAACTTTTAGTTGGTGAATTTCTATCTAAAAATAAAATAGTCTATAAAAACTTATGTATTATAGATGCTGACATACTTGTAAATCCATATTCACCAAACATTTTTAATTATCATAGGGAAGATAAAATAAGCGTTGTATCAAGCAGATTAAATATGCCATATGATTATAATAATACTGCAAAAAAAATTGCATTTAACAGAAATAACTTTTACTCAAAAAAATATCCTCTTAACAGTGCAATAAATATGACAATTAAAAATATTTTTAAATTTCATAATTTACAATCATTTAATAATTTTTTTTGTGCAGGATTATATGTATTCAATATAAAATTTTCTAAAAAATTTGAAAATATTTTTTTCAAATATCCTTCTGATATAAAATCAATAACAAATGGTGGAGATCAGACTCATGTTAATTACGAGTTCCAAAAAATTGGAAAATTAAATTGGCTAGATTATAAATTCCAAGCCCTTTGGAATTATGAAATGGCAAATTACTATCCTTTCTTATATTATGAAAAAAATAAGAAAATAATTAGTCACTGTATAGAAACATCTTTAATAAATAATTATTTTCTACATTTTGCTGGAAGCTGGCATGAGAGTAAAATGATAGATAACTTTTACCCAGACATTCTTAAAAACAAAAAATATATATTAAAGTTAAAAAATTATCTCACTAAAAAATTTATTGGTAAACCTTACGGTTTTATCAAGCCTTAACAAATGATCAGGAGTATATATTTTAGATTGAATTTTATAATTAAAAAATTTTATATAAAAGAAGTAATTGATAAAAATTGTCTAAGCGAAATTAGAAAAATTTGGGATAATCTTAATAAAACTTATTTTGAAGAATTTGACTATAATTTATTAGTAATTGAAAATATTGATAAATCTTTAAATCAATATATTAGGCAATTCTTGCTAAGATTGAATTTTATAAACGGCTATTTATTTTTTTGTAAATCAAAAAATATTAAGTTTGTTTATCCACTACCTAACAAAATGTTGAAAATTATTGATCAATCTGGCTTTAGAGTAAATTTTTTTCTAAGCAGGTTGTTATGGATACTATTAATTATTTCAAATATTTTTTATTCACTTTTTCTTTTTATTTATTTCTTAATTAGAATATTTCTTACAAATTTTGAAAAAAAAAAAACAGAAAATAAATTTGATTTTTGTTTTCCAAATTTAAATCCAATTGGGCAAATTACAAATATTAATAAATGGATTAATAATCAGTATCAAATTCAAAATTTTAATTTATATTTTTCAGAAAAGAGTGCAATTTTAGCTAATATCAAAAAATTTAGTTATATAAAATTTACTGCTTGGTTTTTAAAAAGCTTTTCTTTTTCAATAACAAAATTATTAACTTTGAGATGGTATAATATTTTTTTATTACCTGAATCAATTAAAGCAGCAGTAGTAAAATACTCTGAATATGAATATCCTAAAAAAAATATTTATTTATGGATAAATAATATTTATAGACCAATTTGGACTATTGTTAAATCTGACAATAGATACGACACTACTTTAATATATGGTGGTTCTTTTGATGAAATTTTATTGAACGGAAAATCTAATTTTGAACCTGATTGGATTGGTACAGAAATTTGTACTTGGGATAAACATTTAGTTTTAGACAATCAACATCAAAAATTTATTCATCAAAAATATAGTATAAAAATCAAAAGTGAAATTATTAAAAAACCTTTGTTATTAAGTACTGAAAAAATAAAAGTTGATCTTCCAGAAAAGTACATTGCTGTATTTGCTTATGAAAATAACAAAATAAATTTAGGCATTGGGTCTTATACAGATTATGAATATTCCAGTGGTAGAAAATATATTCATGGAAAACTTATTTTTGATTTTTACAATGACTTACTTGATATTTGTAAGAAAAATCAAATAATATTGCTAACCAAAAGAAAGAGGAAATCTAAAATAAGTCTTAAGTTAGTTGATACATTCTTCAAAAATTTAAATAAAGATAAAAATTTTTTAGAAGTAGACCATAGAAGTGACGTTATGAAGATTATAGAAAATTCAAAGGGCTGCATTTCATTACCAATAACTAGCACAGCTATGTTGGCAAGAGAGGCAAACATTCCCTCAGCTTTTTATGATCCATATAATTGGATTAATAAAAATGATCCTTCATTATCAAATATAGATGTATTTGATTATGAAAAATTAAATAATTGGATTAAAAAAATTAATATATAAAGAATGAAAAAAATATTACCAATGACAATCGTATGTGCTACTCATAATGGAGCAAAAAGATTACCTATTCTATTAAATTCAATATTAAAAAATACTCATTTACCCCAACAGATTATAATATGTGGTACTTCATTTTCTGATTTTAAATTTATAAATTTACATAAGTATAAAATCTTAAATATAAAAAAAATTATCTCAAAAATTAAAAATCAAAAGTATCAGAGAGATCTTGCAATTAAAAGTGTAGTTACAAACATTATTGCACAATGTGATGATGATTTAGAATTGGAATTAAATTATGTTAAAAAATCATATAATCATTTTAAGTATAAAAAAAATTCAAAAAAAATAGTTAGTGCTGCTATTTTGTTTAAAAACCATAATCATCAAGCAATAAGGTGGAACAATGCTTTTTATGATACAAAAATATATAGATTTATTTTATTGCTTCTTAATTTTGGTACTAGATTAAAATATATGTCTGTCCTATCATCTGGAAGAATTATCCCACTTTTGCCAAAAGAATTTTTAATTAAGAATAAAAAAACTAAAATAATAAATAATCTACAATGGGTATGTAGTACAATTATATATACAAAATCAGCAATCAAGGATGCATTCTTCTATATACCCGAAGAGGGAAAGAAATCTTATTTTGAAGATGTATTTTTTAGCCACTCACTATATTTAAAAAACTATGATTTAATGATAGATAGATCAATAATTGCTTACCATCCGATAACTCAAAAAACTGATTTAGACATCTATTTAAAAACAATTAAATCTCAGTTAAAAATAGTACATGTTTTTAAAAAATCAAAAATCATGTTCTATATTGATGTTTTTGTTTTTTTACTTATTTTCGTTTTTTTAAAAATATTTAAGTAGTTTATGAAAAAAATACTTATATCAGCTTCCAACGGTCCTATCATGCTTGAGCTTATATCTTATTTGAGAAAAAGTTTTTATGTAATTGGTATTGATAGTAATTCGAATGGTTTAGCAAAAAAATATTGTAATGAATTTTATAAATCACCAAAAGGTAATGATCCCAAATTTATTAATTTTTTAAAAAAAATTGGTAATAAAGTCGATAAAATTTTTTTATTCGTTGATGAAGAATTAAAAAATGTTTCAAAAAATTTAAAAAATTTAAAAAAAATAAAAGATAAAATAGTTATATCTCCCAAAAGAACAATTTTTTTATGTGATAATAAAGAAAATTTAAAAAAATATTTGAATAAAATTGAAAATATAAATATTCCCACTTTTAAGAGGAATAAATTGAATATAATTAAGCCAAATATTGGAAGAGGAAGCAAAAATATAATTATAAGTAAAAATAAATCCTTATTAAAGTTATTTTCAAAAAATAATAAATATTTAGTTGAGGAATTTATTAAAGGTAAAGAGTATACAGTAGATTGTTTGTTTGATAATAATGGTAATTTAATTTTCTCTCTTCCAAGAGAAAGAATTTCTGCCCAAAATGTTAGTATAATCGGTAAAATAATAAAAGATCCCAAAATAGATAAAATAGTTAAGAATATTTCAAAAAAAATAACATTTTATGGTCCAATTAATATTCAAATAATAAAAGCCAAAAAAAAATACTTTCTTGTTGAGATTAATCCAAGATTGTCAGGAAGTATAATTTTTTCAATAAAAAGTGGTTTTGATCCTTTTAGTATTTTGAGCAAGCTTTTTTCCAAAAAAAAAATGAATTTAAAAAAAATTAAATATAACAAAACATTTTTTAGATATTTAAGCTCATTTCATGAATCCTAAAAGACTATATTCAAAACTTCAAAAATATAAAATTTTAATTTTTGATTTAGATGATACTATATATCCACAGGTTAATTTTGATACTCCATCATTACTAAACGTAAGTTCATATATAGAGGAAAAAACTAAAATAAAAAAAACATTTATTTTTAAAAAGCTTAGAAAATTAAAAAAAATCAGAAGAGGTTTTCCACCTAATTTAATATTTAATAAATTTTTTTCAAAGATTAAAATATCAAACAAAAAAAAAATTATTAAAAATTGTATTAATCTTTTTCAAAATTATGATTGTAATGAGTTAAAGAATTCAAAATCTTTAAAAATAGTATTAAAAAAACTTTCTAAATCAAAAACACTTTTCCTTGTAACCAATGGAAATATTAAACGACAAAAAAATAAAATCAAAAATTTATCAATTAATGTTTACTTTAAAAAAATTTTTATTTTAGATGGTAAAAAATTAAAATTAAAACCCTCAGTTACTCATGTGAAATTTCTAGTTGATTATCTAAAAAAAAATACTTTCAATAAAGCTGTTTATGTGGGTGATAATAAGGATACTGATATGAAATTTGCAAAAAACTTAGGAATTGACTATATTTTTTATCAATTTCCTAATATATAAAAATCCAATGTTTAGTTCAAAAGATAAAATACTAATAATAGCGGCACATCCTGATGATGAAGTTATAGGTTGTGGCGGAACAATTATCAAAGCAAAGAAAAAAAATTGTAAAGTTTCAGTATTATTTTTGGGAGAAGGTGTAAGCACAAGATATCCTAATTTGGAAGAGTCAACTAAGGTGTTAAATGCAATTAAGCAAAGGGAATTATCAGCAAAAAAATGCTTAAAAGTTCTTAACGTCGATGAAGTTGAATATCATAGAAATTTTTGTACAAGGTTTGACCAATACCCATTAATTGATTTTGTAAGAATTATTGAAAAAAAAATTAAAAATTTTAAACCAACTATGATTTTTACTCATAACCAGAGTGAATTAAATATTGATCATCAATTAACTTTTAAGGCTACAGAGGTTGCTTGTAGGCCACTCAAGAACAGTAGTATGAAAAAAATATTTACCTATGAAGCAGTATGTAGTGGAAATTTTACCTTCGATAAAAAATTTAATCCAAATGTTTATGTTGATATTAAAAAATTTTTCAAAAGAAAAATCTTAGCAATTAGAAATTATAAAAAAGAGATAAAAAAATATCCTTTTCCAAGATCAATAAAAGGTGTAGAAATTTTAGCAAGATATAGAGGATTGCAGTCAGGTTTAGAACTTGCAGAAGCATTTAAACTTGAAAGAGAAATTTCTTAGTTACTGAAAAAGAACTATTTCATTTTCAAAATCAATAAACCTATTAATAACTGAAATAATTTTAACCAAATTTTTTGAATTATTTGAATGAGAATTAAAAAATTTAATTTTATTCTTTAGTTCTTTTTTGTTTAAAAAGTTCAATGTTGAGTGATCTATTACATAGTTTGCTAGGTCAAATTTATTATAAAGTACACAAATAGAAATATACTTGATTATTTTTTTCTTATCTAAATTCAAAATTAAACGAGGTTTTTTTAAGAATAATGCGTTACTAAAAATACATTGACCATAATTTGAATTGTTATATCTATTCCATCTTTTTAAAACTGTAAAATCAATAAAATCAAAATTATTTTTAATTAAGATTTTATTTACATCACCAAATAGTTTTTGATTAGTATATAATTTTGTAAACTCTACCTCAGTCTCTACTCCCAAGGTATCTTTGAGAGTTTTAATAGATCCCTCAAGTATTTCGTAATTATATCCTTGAGTGTCAATTTTGATAAAATCTACATCTTTTATTTTAAAAGAATCAAGTCTATTTGCTTTAATTTTAATCTTATTAGTTATTTGATATCTATCCGCATTTCTAAATTGATTTAAAAATTTCATGTCTGGTTTTAAAACAGATGTTTGATAAATACCTTTAGTGATATTTAAGTTTATATTTTGTTTTTTATTACTTAAAGCAGATTCATATATTTTATATTTTGAATAATATTTTTTATTTAATTTTAGTTTTTTAATTTCCTTTTTATTTGGTTCAAATAAAATATAATTAAGGTTATCTTTATGTATTCTTTTCCACCTAGGTATAATTTGAATTGAGGCACCTATATCTACAAAAGTTAATTTATTTTGATCTAGAATTTTTTTAAACTTTATTTTAAATTTTTTAAGCCTTAAATTATTTAATATTTTTATTAATTTTATTATTTGTTTTTTCATTTTATTAATTTATAAAACATGGTGGCTGTTGATATATATAATTTTTCAGAATTATTATCATTTATTTTTATATTTTTGGTAATTTTTATTTTTGTTGTGAAAACTCACAAATTTTTTGAGGTTTCTAAAACTGAAATATTGTTAATTTATTTTTGGCACACATTCTTTGCACTTATTTTTTTAATCATAGATTTAAATCATGGCCATGACTCAAGTGGTTGGTACACTAATGGAGAAAGAACATATCAGGGCGGATATTATGGCAATGATTTTATGTATCTTATAAGTGGAATTTTATTAAAAAAAATAATGATTTTTTATGTTGCTCAAAATTTAATATTTAATTTGTTTGGAGCATTAACTATAATAATGCTTTATTCAATTTTAAAAAAATTATGCAAATCTAATATAAATAAAATTTTTTTTCCTTATTTTGTAATTTTTTTATTTTTGCCAGGGTTCTCTTTTTGGACTAGCGGAATTTCGAAAGATGTGATTTCAATTTTTGGGATGACTTTATTATATTTTTCTATTGTTTCAAATTTAAATAAAAAATTATTTTTCACTTCTATTTTATTAATATTTTTTTCTAGACCATTTTTAATTCCCTTTTTTGCTTTTGGTGTGTATATTTTTTTATTTTTAAAATATTTTTTAAACAAAAAATTTAATAATATTAAAAAGTTTTTTATTTTAATGTTATTTACGATATTAATTTTTCCTTTTATTTTATTTGCAAATATTGGCTCAGAATATATGAGTGTTCATAATTTTACATTCAACTCTTTTGATCTTATTCAGGATATTTTCAGATATATTCAATCTTCTCAACAATATTATTCAGATACTAATTTAGGAATTCCTAAAGATACATTTGGGCCATTAAGATATTTGTATTTTTTATACATGCCTTTTGTATTGAGTTTTTCAAATGTATTTTCAATTTATTTTATTTTAGAAAATGTATATTTATTGTTTTTTACAATTTTAATTATTTTTAATTTAAAGATTAACAACAGCAAAATAAATAGTTTGACAAAAATTTTTTATATTTCAGTATTAATTATGTTTATAATTTTTCCTTTTACTTTTTCAAATTATGGTATTGCTTTAAGGTATAAATGGCTGATTATACCTTTTTTATTTTTAGCTTTTTTAGATTTTAGAAAAAAAATTAGATAAAATTTTTAATAAATTTATTTATATTATTTCTATTCAATTTGATTAGCTTAATACCTAAAAGTAATAAGATACTTATGATGAAACTTATAAAAATATAGTAAATATATCTTATGTACCCTGCATCATAAGTTTTAAAAATACTTTGTTTTTCGGTTATTTGTAAAAAATCTTTACCAGACGTTATTATCGAAGAGACTACAGCTATTTCAGAATTAAGTAGAAAAACATCTTTATTTTGGTTGATAAGTAAAATAATATCATCACTAATTTCATTTTTAATAATTTTAATTTCATCTAATATTTTATTTCTTATTTCTTGATTTTCTTTTTGATTTTCTGACGTGTAGGTTATTTTAAAGCTATACTGATCTAAATTCTTTAAATTGAATTTATTAAATACTTTTGAATTTTCTACATTTACTGTGAAATAGGTTGATAACAAGCTACTTTTGATTGAATTGGTTAATGTTATTTCATTTTTTATTCTATGTTTATCATCTTTTGTTATTAAGTAATCAGCCAAAAATAATAAACAAAATGTAGTTATAAAAAACGCTAAGAGACGAAATAAAAGTTTATTTAGATTTTTGTCCATGAATTTATCTATTATAATATTATATATATGTTTAAAAGAAAAAAAATCTTCATTTTTGGAGCTGGAGGCTTATTAGGAAGAATAATTTTTAATAAACTTTCTAAACGTCATTTAGTTTATGGATCAAGCCACAGAAAATTAAATAATAAAAATATAATTAAGTTAGATTATGTTAATATTGATAAAAAACATATAAATCTCATTAATAGCTCAGATTATATAATTAATTGCATCGGGGAAAGTAAAATGAATCATAAAATGGTTGATACTAATTTTAGAGTCATAAATAATATTTCAAAAAATTTAAAAAAAGGAAAAATAAAATATTTTATTCATATAAGTACTTGTGGAGTTTATGGTAATTTGAAACCAAATAGGGTAAATGAAAAATTAAAACCTTTGCCATATACACTTTATTCGAAAACAAAGTTACAAGGAGAAAATATTTTATTTGATAATTTGGAGAAAAAATTCACTGTTATTATCCTCAGGTGTTCCCAAATAATTGGTCCTGAAATGAAAAATACATCTATAAGAAAACTATATTTTTATATCAGGAAGAATTTATTTTTTTTTACTAATAATAAAAAGTCTATTTATTCATTTGTATTTCAAGATGATATAATGAAATGTTTAGAGAAAATTATTGGTAAAAAAAAACTAAATAGCAATATATTTAATCTAAGTAACTCTATAAGATATGAAGATCTTGTAAAAAAAATACTTCTCACATTCGATAAAAAAAAATTTATACCAAATATATCTCCCATTTTAATTAAGCTGATGATAAGATTTTTTGAATTTTTTAAAATTAATTTACCACTTAATTCTAATCAATTAAATAGCTTGATGACAAAACAAATTTATGTTTCATCAAAAATAAAAAAAAAACTTAGGATTAAATCATTCATAAATATTAATTCAAAAAATATAATTTCTTTGATTAATGATTAAAACAAAAAAAATTATTTTTTTAAGCACAACATATTTGACTTTGGATAGTTTTTTAAAAGATCATATTAAGAATTTAGTTAAGAGAGGACATAAAGTTTACTTAATTTCAAATTTTGAAGAAAAAAAAATATCTAAACCAAAATCCAATTTATTTTTGATAAACTTAAAATTCCGAAGGAAAATTAATGTTATCCAGGATATTTATTGTTTATTTAAGTTAGTTTTTTTGTTTAATTCTATTGAACCGCAAATGGTTGTTAGCATATCACCTAAAGCAGGATTGATAACAGCTATAGCTAGTTATTTAACAAATATTAAAATAAGGTTACATATTTTTACAGGTCAAGTCTGGTCTAATAAAAAAAATATTTTATTTAAAAATTTGCTTTTTAATTTAGATAAATTAATTTCTTATCTCTCGACAAATATTCTTGTTGATAGTTTTCCACAAAAAAGATTTTTAATAAAACATAATGTTATCAGTTCAAAAAAATCAAAAGTTATCTTAAATGGCTCAATGTGTGGAGTAGATACTCAGTTATTTAAAAAAAATATTCATGAAAATAAAAAACTTAGAAAAAAACTTAACATACGCAACAATTCAATAGTTATTTCATACATTGGAAGAATAAATAAGGAAAAAGGAATTAAAAGTTTATTAAATGTATTTTCAAATTTATTAAAAAAAAATAAAAATCTAACTTTATTATTAGTTGGCAAAGATGAAATGGATATAAAAAAAATAATTAATAATAAAAAAATAATTAAAAAGATAAAAATTATTAGTCATTCAAAAAATATTGAAAAATTTTTCCAAATTTCAGATATTTTTTGTCTCCCATCCGAAAGAGAGGGATTTGGTTTATCCTTAATAGAGGCTAGTAGTTGCCAGGTGCCAATAATTTGTTCAGATATTTATGGAATTAGAGATACTATGATAAATAATGTTACTGGATATAAATATAAGTTAAAAAATGATAAAAAATTTTTTCAAATTTTATATTTGTTAATTAACAATTCAAAACTCAGATCTAAATTAGGTATTCAGGGAAGAATATTTGTAAAAAAGAAATTTGAAAGAAAAAAAGTTATAAATGAATTTTCAAAATATTTTAATTTTTTGCTGAGTAAATAAAATGAAATATAGAATACTAGATTTAATTTTGTTGTTAATTTTAATTCCTATTTTATTACCTATTATTATTTTAATTTCATGTTATTTATTTTTAACAATTGGAAGTCCTGTCCTTTTTATTCAAAATAGAGCTGGTAAAGATGGTAAATCCTTTAAATTATATAAATTTAGAACTATGGCTAATTTTAATGAGCACTCAAAAGGTGATGTTAGTAAAAATATTACTCATGAGGAATTTGAAAGATCAAGAGTATTAAAATCAACAAAATTTTTAAGAAAAACAAGATTAGACGAGACACCACAATTATTTAATATTTTTAAAAATGACATAAGTTTCGTAGGGCCTAGGCCATTATTATTAGAGTATAACTCTTTATATAATCCTACTCAAAAAAAAAGACTTAGTGTTAAACCAGGTATCACTGGTTGGTCTCAAGTAAATGGTGCTAATACTATTTCTTGGGCTGAAAAGTTTGAATTAGATGTATGGTACGTTGAAAACAAATCATACTTATTAAATATTAAGATAATTTTTATGACATTTAAATATTTTATAAAAAAACTATTTGATAAAAATGATGATGAAATATATCTACATGATAAATTTAATGGTGAAAACTAATTATGGATAAATCCTCATGGCCAATAGTTTCAAAAAATGAAATTAAAATTATTAATCAAGTATTATCTTCAAATAATTTAAATTATTGGACAGGAAAAAACTGCACAAGATTTGAAAAAAATTTTTCTAAATTATTTAATATTAAATATTCTATATCATTAGCAAATGGATCTGTTGGTTTAGACATAGCGCTAAAAGCTTTAAATTTAAAAAAAAATTCAGAAGTAATTGTAACACCTAGATCATATATATCTTCAGTGACGTCTGTTGTTAATCAAAATTTAAAACCAGTATTTGCAGACATTGATCCTAATTCACAAAACATTGAAGCAAATACAATCGAAAAAAAAATAACAAAAAAAACAAAGGCTTTAGTAGTTGTTCATCTTGCTGGCATGCCAGCAAATATGAGAAATATTATAAAAATTGCTAGAAAAAATAAATTAAAAATAATAGAGGATTGTTCCCAAGCTCATGGAGCAATGATTGATAACAAGTTTGTGGGATCTTTTGGAGACATTTCAGTTTGGAGTTTTTGTAATGATAAAATATTAAATACTTTAGGAGAGGGCGGAGTAGTAGCAACAAGAAAATTTAAATATTATAAAAAAATGTGGTCTTTAAAAGATTGTGGAAAAAATTATTTAAAATTAAGAAATAGGAAAAAAAAAACCAGATTCAGATGGGTTCACGATACAGAGGGAACGAATTTACGAATGACTGAAGTACAAGCAGCAGTAGGAAGTTACCAATTAACCCAGTTGAAAAAATGGGTAAAAATGAGAAACTTAAATGCAAAAAAAATACTAAATACAGTTCATAAATTTAAATCTATTAAGGTTCAAAAAATTCCAAAAAATTTTTATCATTCTTATTATCGGTTATATATAAATTTAAATTTTGATTATATTAAAAAAAATTTTAATAGAGATAAAGTAATATATTTTTTAAATAAAAAAGGAATATTTTGCGATGTTGGTTCATGTCCAGAAATTTACAAAGAAAAATATATAATAAGTAAAAAATTTGGCTTAAAAAAAAGCCTCAAATTTGCAAATTTAATTGGTAATTCATGTATTTCGTTTAAAGTACACCCAAATATTTATATAAAAGATCTTAATTCAAAAATGCAAATTTTGAAAAATTTTCTAGAAAAAATTACTATAAATTAATAAATGATAATTTTTGAAGAACTTTATAATTTAAATAGAATAGTAAAAAAATTTATCATTTTACTTGTTGATATTTTCTTATTATTTATTTCAGCTTATATTGTACATTCTATACAGCTTGAATATTTTCCACCAATTGGAAGAAGTTTGCTTCTTTATGTTTTAATTTCAAATGTAATATATTTACTTATTTATTTTTATTATAAAAATTCAAGTTTAATAAATAGATATTTTGATATTGATTCAATTAAAGCTTTGTTTGTCTCTACAATTAGCTTGTCAATTATTTTATATTTGATTTCTCATTATGTAGATTTAAGATTTTTTAATTTTAATTTTATTTTTTTACATTGTCTTATTTTTTTATTAAGTATTATATTGTCTAGAATTTTCATAAGAAATTTTTATTCTATATTAAAAAATATTGATAAATCTTCTGAGAATTGTGCAATATTTGGTGCAGGAGATAGTGGTTATCAATTGATCAATAACAGCGATTTTAGAGCAAAATATAAAGTAACTCATTTTATAGATGAAGATAAAAATAGAATAGGCCAATATATTTCAAATAGAAAAATTATATCAATTCAAGATTTAAAAAAATACAGTTTTAAAAAGTGTTTTTTTTGCGCACCTTCTCTTTCAAGTTTTAAACAAAAAGAAATTCAGTCAATTTTTCAAAGAAATAATATTCCTTTAGACTTTTCATATAATACTAATCTATTTAATACATTAGATAATAATTTTAATTATAATCTAGATATAAAGAAGAATTCTTTAACAATTAAGAAATTTTCACAGAAGAAAAAAGTTTATAAAAATAAAGTAATATTTATTACTGGTGGAGCAGGAAGTATAGGAGGAGAAATATGTTCACAGCTGCATAATTTAAATCCAAAAAAAATAATAATACTGGATAATAATGAATATAATTTGTCTAGATTAAAACAATCTTTATTATTACTAAAAAATAAACATATAATTAAAACTTGTTTAATGGATGCTTGCAATTTTAAAGAAGTAAAATTACTTTTTAAAAAATATAAACCACATTATATATTTCATGCAGCAGCTTACAAACATGTTGATATTGTTGAGGAAAATTCAGATTTTTCAATAAAAAATAATATTTTAGGGTTAAATAATCTACTTAAATTATCCACTTTGTATAACGTTAAAAATTTCACATTTATATCTACAGATAAGGCTGTAAGACCTAAAAATGTGATGGGACAAACTAAAAAAATTGGAGAGATTTTATTGACTTATTATTCTAGAAAAACAAATCAAAAACTAAATTATAATTCGGTAAGATTTGGCAATGTAATAGGTAGCTCTGGAAGTTTCATACAAACATTAAGAAAACAGTTATCTAAAGGGGGGCCAATAACTGTAACTAGTAAAAAAGCAACCAGATATTTTATGACTATAACTGATGCTGTAAATTTAGTTATAGAGTCTCAAATTATGAATGAAAGTGGAAATACATTTGTATTAAAAATGGGAAAGCCAATTAATATTTATAAAATGGTTCTTGGAATAATTAAGAAAAATAATAAAAAGATGAAAATAAGTATTATAGGCTTAAGAAGTGGTGAAAAACTCCATGAAGAACTTTTTGAAAATCAATTGAATGTTCAAAAAACCAAAAATCCCTTAATTCTTGTTGAAAAAAATAAAAATAAACTTAATCAAAAAAAACTTAATAAATTTATTAACAATATTGAAAATTCACTTAATTTAAAAAAAGAAATAAATTCTTTTATTAAAAACAATTAATGTTCTTAAAAAAAAATCTGATAAATAACAAAAATGAAATTTTAACTCTTACAATAATATTTGTTTATATTGGGTTAATTCTAGGAACAGCTATAGCAAATTTTTTTATTTTAGTTTCAATAATAATATTTTTTCTAATAGATAAAAATAATTACAGGTTATTATTTAATAAATATGAATATATAGATAAAATTTTATTATTTTTTTTTACATATTTAATATTTTCCTCGTTATTAAGTGACTATGCATCTCATTCATTTTACAAATCCTTATTATATTTTAAATTTTTTCTAATTTTTATAATTTTAAAAGTTTTAATACTTCAGAACATTAAATTTTTTTCATTAATATGGAAATTGTTTTTGCCTATTTTTTTAATTTTAATTTTTGATGGTATTTTTCAATTTTTATTTTCATTTAATATTATAGGTATAGAAAGAACATCTAGTAGAATTTCTAGTTTTTTTGGAGATGAATGGATATTAGGTTCATATTTATTTCATACCATTCCATTTATTCTAACTGCTTTATATTTACAAAATTATAAAAATTTTAAAAAAAATATTTTTTGCATATCAATATCTATATTAACAATTCTAATGATTTATATTTCAGGTGAGAGAACTACTTTTTTTTTATCAGTAGTTTATTTTTTAATAATATTGTTTCTAATTTTTATTAGAAAAATTTACTTTTTATTTATATTTATAATATTTTTAAGTTCATTGGTTATCATTTTCCCTTCAAATCGAATGTTTAATACGTATCAATTTCAAATACAAAATGACCCAAATATTTATTCGACTTTTAGTGTTTATAAAGATCTATACAGTACAGCATTCAAGATGCATCAAGATAAAAAATTTTTTGGGCATGGTTTTCAAACCTTTAGAAAAATTTGCCCAGACAAAAAATTTCAAACTGGCAGATTTGGGTGCTCTACACATCCACATAACTACTATTTTCAAATACTAGCAGAAAGTGGAATTATTGGTTTAATTATTTTTCTTTCAATAATTATTTTACTTTTGAAAGATTTAATTCAAATATTTATAAAATGGAAAAATAAGTTTGACGAATCCTATACAATTTTAATGTTTATAAATTTAAATATTTTAATTCCATTATTCCCACTTGTTCCTAGTGGAAATGCATATTCATCAGTTTCTGGAATTTTTCTATATTTTAAACTTGCACTTTATTTTGCGTTAAAAAAAAAATTTAATTAATTAATTATAATAATTAATATACCACGAATAATATTTTTTTAACCCATCCTTAAGTGAAGTAACTTTTATTTTTTTAATTAATCTTTTTATTAATTTATTTGATGCATAAGTTTTTTCAACATCTCCTTTTTGGAGTTTCAAATAATTTATTTTAACATTTTGTTTAGCTATTTCTTTTATAAATTTAATATAATTCATTATTTTATGTGGTTTTCCATTTGCAACATTAAAACATTGGTAAGGAACTTTTCCTTTTGGTCTTTTATCTTTAATTTTAATTAATATTTCAATAGCGTCATCAATATAAGTAAAATCTCTTACGTGTTTACCAAAATTAAATACATTAATTGGTTTTTTATTTATTATATTTTTAAAAAACTTATAGAGAGACATATCTGGTCTACCATAAGGACCATAAACAGTAAAAAATCTTAAGGCTGTTACTGGAAGATTGTAAATATTAGCATATGCATAAGCCATAACTTCATTAGTTTTTTTGGATGCAGCATAAAATGACACTGGTGAGTCGGTGTTAGAACTTTCTTGTGATGGATATTTTTTACTATTTCCGTAAACAGAACTAGAAGATGCAAATAATAAATGTTTTGTTTTATATTTTTTGCATAAATTGAGAATTTTATAAAAACCAATTATGTTTGATTCTAAATATTGGTCTGGGTTTTTAATTGAAAATCTTACTCCCGCCTGAGCTGCTAGGTGAAAAACTAATGAAAATTTATTTTTTAAAAAAATCTGATTCATTTTTTTTGAATTTTTAATATCAGTTTTTATAAATTGAAATTTTTTGTTATTTTTTTTTGAATAGTTTTCGAGAACTTTAAGTCTATCTTTTTTTAAAGAAATATCATAATAATTATTAAGGTTATCAATAGCAATTATGTTAAAATTTAACGTTAATAATTTTTTAGCTAAGTGAAAACCAATAAAACCAGCAACACCTGTTATAAGAATTTTCATATAATTACCTGTTGATTTATTCGAATATCACATTGGCCAAAATTTCATAGCCTTTAACATTAAAATGATCTTTATCATGCTTTCCATGCAAAAACTCACTAATAGCATATTCTCTTAACTTGTTTGTAGAATTTAAAAATTTAATATTGTTTTTTGTTGAATAATTTATAAATTTTGAAATTATATAATTGTATTTATCTAAAATTTTATTTTTTGAAATTTTATTTATTTTGTTCCTTTCATTTCTTATTTTAAGATTAATATTCCAATTATAAATTGATGCGGGAGAAGGAATATAAAGAATTGTAATCTCTGTATTTGGAAATTTATTTTTAAAATAGTCTAGACAATCAAAAAATATATTGATTGAGATATCAAGTTCATTTTCGTTAAGAAAGTATCCAGGATTTTCAACATTTCCATCTATTTTTAAAATGTTATTATTGAATCTTATTTCATTGGTAATAATTTTTTCAATTTTTTTTTCATTGTTACTTTTTTTTAAATTTTCTTTTTCTAATTTTTTTCTAGCATAGGGTAAGTAAAAATGATGAATAAATTTTTCAAGTAAAATTTTTTTTGATGCAGTAATTAAGGGAAAATAAATATTAAACTTTCTTAATTTATATTCTTCATAATTTTCAATTTCATTATAAACAAAATCTTTTATTGGAAGATTTTGTTTATTATTTTTTTTAAAAAATTTATAGTTATCTATCAAATCATTTCCCTCATAGAAGAAGAAAATCATCTCTTTTGGTGTTTCAACTTTTGGTAAAAATAATGATGAATTTATTTGATTAAATCTATAAAAAAATTCTCTGAAAGAAGTAATGCTTCTTCCACCTGGTTTGCCAAAATTTAAATAATTTTTTTTATTATTTTTATGTAAGAAATGTAAAGTACTATAATTGACCTCATCATATAACCATCCGTCCCCTTGTCCCATTGCATATGAATCACCTAAAACAAATTGAATATCTTTTAAATCTCTATCATATACATTGGGATAAAATGTATGATAGTAAAAATCTAGATTGTATAAAATACTTCTTGATAATATTTTTTGATTAACAAGTCTAAGCATTTGAAAATGAAATATGAAATGTAAAAAAATTAATAAAATCAATATAGATATAAAAATTGTAATTATGTTTTTTAAATATTTCATTTAATTCATAATTTAAGATTTAACTTCTTTTTGTATAATTAAAAAGAATATTAAATTTACATTTATTTAATATTAGAGGATTTTTCAATTTTAATATATTGATTGTATAGTTTTTTAATAAAATTATTCAGGAATTTAAGCATATACTTAATTTTTTTTCAAAAAGAATAATTATCAATTATTTAAAAAAAATTAATTATTTTTATTCTTATTTTATTTATTATAAACATCATGTATAAGAAATTATGCAAAGAATAAAATCAAAAGAATTTCTAATTGGATATGGAAACGTAGAAAAAATTAAGGTTGGAAAAAATAACCCGTTGGTTTTTATAGGTGGGCCGTGTGCAATAGAAAGTAGACAGCATTCTTTAAAAATGGCTTCAAGAATATATAAAATTTGTAAAAAACTTAATATTAAATTTGTTTTTAAGTCGTGTTATAATAAAGATAGCCGATCTTCCCCAGAGAGTTTTAATGGTATAGGAATTGAAGAAGGTTTAAAAATTTTAGGTGATGTAAGAGAAAAAATTGGTGTTCCAGTAGTTGCAGACTTTTCTGATACATCATGGGCAAAACCAACAGCTGAGGTAGTAGATTTACTTCAAATCCCAGCTTACTTGTGTAGACAAACATCTATTTTAAGAGCAGCAGCTGAAACAAAAAGACCTTTGTTACTAAAAAAAGGACAATTTATGAGTCCATGGAATATGAAAAATTCAGTTAGAAAACTCGAGTATTATGGAAATAAAAAAATCCTTCTAACAGATCGTGGAACTTTTTTTGGTTATAATATGCTTGTTAATGATATGAGGTGTTTTCCAATTATGAGTGAAACAGGCTATCCTGTTTGCTTTGATGCGACTCATTCGGTACAAATGCCAACCTCAATGGGTAATATTTCGGGGGGTCAACGTGAATTTATACCTTCTCTTGTTCGATCCGCATCAGCATGTGGTATCAATGCACTATTTATGGAAGTACACGATAATCCTTCTAAAGCAATGTCTGACCCAAACACTGTATTACATATAAAATATTTAGAAAGAATTTTAATAATGGCAAAGAAAATGCATCAACAAAGAATTGAACTTGATAAAAAATATGGTGATTTAAATGTACAATAAAAAAAAAATACTTGTTAAAGAAATTATTATAAAGAACAACAAAATACCTGTGTTAAGAGAACAGAGTTTATTAAAAGAAGCTTTAGAGAAAATGTCTAGTAATAAATTTGGAATATGTTTCTGTGTAAATAAAAAAGGTAAATTGATAGGAATTTTGACCGATGGAGATATTAGAAGAAAAATTTTAAATGTTCAAAAACCTTTTTCAGCACTCTTAAATGATGACTTAATATTGCATATCAATAAGAAACCTTCAAAAATCAGAGAGGAATATAGTTTACTTAGTGTGTTAAAATTAATGAAAAAAAAATTGATATGGGACTTACCAGTAGTTGATAAAAACAATAAATTGATTGGTATGCTTCATTTACAATCAATTGTTAATTTATTAATTAAAAAAAATATTCAAATTTAATTTATGAAAGTTTTGGGATTTATCCCAGCGCGACTAGAGTCCAGAAGATTTCCAGGTAAAGTTATTATCAATATATATGAAATACCTATGATTGAGCATGTAAGAAGAAGGGCAATTTTATCTGGTATATTTAAAGAAGTATTTATTGTTACGAACAGCAATCTTATCAAAAAAAAAATAAAAAATTATAAAGCTAAAATAATTTCAACTTCAAATAAGCATTTTAACGGAACTAGTAGAGTTTCTGAAATATCAAAAAAATTTGATTTTAACTATGCTTTTATACTTTTTGGGGACGAACCTTTTATAAGTGTTAAAATGTTAAAACATTGTTTAAAGGAAATAAAAAAAGATAAAAAATCATTAGTATTTAATGTTGTTACAAATTTAAAAAGTGGAGACCTCAATTCTTTGGAAGTAGTAAAAAGTGTTTTAGATAATAAAAGAAATATTATTGATTACTTTAGAAGTTTTAAAAAAAATATAAAAAATATAAAAAAGTCTTCAGGAATATTAATTTTAAAAAAAAAAATCATTGATAATTATAAGTTTCTTAAAATTAAACAAAAAGAAAAAAATTTAAGCATAGAACAATTCAGATTTTTAGAAAATGGAATTAGTGTAAAGTCTATTTATTGTAAAAATTTATATCAATCTGTAAATACAAGATTAGAATTAAAAAAATTGTTGTCTTTAGTTGGAAAAGATGAAAAAGAAATGAAATTAATAAAAAAATTAAATAAATTTGATATTAGATAGTTATAAAAGAATTTATAAATTTTGTGATAATATCCTTTTATCTAAAGGATCTAATATATACACGCATTCAATCACAGCACTCCATGTTTTAAAAGAACACCCGGCATTGTTAAGTTATTACATTAAAAAAACAAAATTTGAAAAAAATAAAGATGTTCCATTTATAGAAAAAATTTTTTTTTTTTTTAAAAATATTATTTTT
>Ga0209631_10000436_pt1 | contig 56223 bp, 50 predicted proteins | sample COG_08_FD_184752 | JGI IMG/M metagenome (GOLD analysis project Ga0209631, IMG submission 184752) | Pelagic Microbial community sample from North Sea - COGITO 998_met_08 (SPAdes) (version 2) | ecosystem: Environmental > Aquatic > Marine > Neritic zone/Coastal water | place: Helgoland, sampling... | reverse complement strand
GGGTATCCTGAGATAAACAATTCAGAAAAAACCAATAAATCAGTTTCAATTGCTTTTTTATCTGATAAAGCCTGTATGACTTTATCAACATTACCTTGAATATCACCAACAATATTATTTAACTGTGCAACAACAATTTTCATTTTCATATCCGTTATAATTCATAGCTTGCTTAAACCTTATGGACAACTTAAAGATTAGTATCTTAATAGACTAAAAACATATTACATGGCAGTTTATATAAATAAAAAATATAGTGAGATCAATTATGAGTATAGTGAAAAGTAAAGAAATTCATTTAGTTTCAAGGCCGAATGGCGAACCATTAGCGGAAAACTTTCTAGTTAGGGAAGTAGAGATAAAAGAAGTTAAAGAGAATGAAATACTTGTAAAAAACCTATGGATGTCTGTTGACCCTTACATGAGGGGAAGAATGATTGACAGAAAAAGCTATGTTCCCCCTTTTGAATTAGGAAAAACACTCGAAGGTGGTGCTATTGGGATTGTTATTAAATCAAAATGCCCAGACTTCAAAGAAGGAGATTTCGTTAATTCTAATTTTGGATGGAGGGAATACTTTACTGCTGAAGGGAAATATTTACAAAAAGTTAACCCTGATATAGGTCCCCTTCAAGCTTACCTCGGAACACTTGGAATGCCTGGAATGACAGCTTACGTTGGTTTATTAAGAATTGGCAATTTAAAAGAAGGTGATAAGGTCATGATTTCGGCAGCGGCAGGGGCTGTAGGGACAGTAGCATCACAAATCGCAGTAGCGAAAGGTTGTGAAGTTTTCGGGACAGCAGGATCTGATGAAAAATGTTCATTCCTAGAGAAAGATTTAGGACTTACTAAAGCCATTAATTATAAAACATGTGGGCATCTAATAAAATCATTTCATAGTGCATGTCCTAATGGAGTAGATGTATACTTCGAAAATGTTGGTGGATCACACTTAGAAGCTGCATTAAGTATAATGCGACCAAATGGAAGAATAGCATTATGTGGTATGATTGAACAATACAATGATACTGCGCCAAGACCAGGTCCGAACAATCTAATGGCAGCAATTGCAAAATCTCTAAAAATAGAGGGCTTTATAGTATCTAATCACTCAGATCTATCTGAAAAATTCTTAACGGATATGAAGTCTTGGATTGATTCCGGAAAAATGCAATGGAAAGAAACAATAGACGAAGGAATTGAATCGGCACCAGGTGCTTTCCTGAAATTATTTAAAGGTCAAAACTTTGGTAAAATGCTGGTCAAAATTGCAGATAAATAATAATTTTATCAATTAAATAAAATCTTAGAGAGAATATTTAATGAACTTAGAAACAATTATTGAAGATTTTGAATTTTTTGATGACTGGGAAGATCGATACAAATATATCATGGATTTAGGTAAATCCTTAGATCCGTTATCTGATGATGATTATGGTAAAACAAACAAAGTAGATGGATGTGCAAGTCAAGTATGGTTAATAATTAATGAAGAAGAAGTTAATGAAAAAACTATTTTAAAGCTTAAGGCAGATTCAGATTCTTTTTTAGTTAAAGGTCTTTTGGCTATTATTATTTCAATTTTTTCAGGAAAAACTCCCTCGAATATTTTAAAAATAAATTACAATGATGAACTAGATAAACTAAATCTCAAAGAAAATATTTCCCAACAAAGATCAAATGGTTTGACAGCAGTGATTAATAAAGTGATTAGTGAAGCACAAAAAAGAGTCTAATCCATACAACTATGCAAAAATCATCTTTAAAAAACCTCATTTTTTATATGACAGGACAAGCATCTTGGTATTTCGTAAATGGGCTGCAAATGGTTTTATTTCCTACTATTTTAATTTTAATGCTTGGGGTTAGCCCTTCCAATTATGGGTTGGCTCAAGTATCTTTATTAGCTCCATCAATATTTTTAATTGTTTTGGGTGGCACAATAGCTGACAAAACAGATACCCGTATTCTATTAGCAGTAGTTCATTTTTTAGCGTCACTCCCATTACTATTAATATTATTTTCTATACAATTTGGCTTTTTAAGCTTTGGGGTAATGATTATTTATGGTCTGGCAATGGGGAGTATATCTGCTTTTGTTATCCCCTCAAGAGATGCTCTATTAACCACAATATCACAAGGTGAAATTCAAAAAACAGTTGTTATAGCAATGCTTACTCAGTTTGGATTTCAACTGACAGGCATGGCTATAGGAGGATTAGCTGATAATGTTGGGGTAATGCCATTAATTATTGCCCAAGGTTTCTCTTTAATGGTGGGGGGCTATTTTGCCCTTAAACTTCCAAAGCCAACTATTGCTAAAGAACCTCTCGGTATACGAAAAATTAAAGATGAAATCCTTGAGGCATTTGTTGAAGTTCGAGAGTCCAAAGAAATTTTTCCAGTTTCTATTTCTATGATAATGGTTGGATTATGCTTTATGGGAAATAATTTAGTAACACTTCCTTACATCACAACTGAAAGATATGGTCTTGGAGCAACAGGCTTTGCTACTGTTTCAACTTGTTTTTGGTTAGGAACTTTTTTCTCAAATAGCATTCTTGCTTTAAATGAAAATTTAAAAAACTGGGGAAAAGCTCTTATGATAGCAATGACCAGCGGAATTCCCATTCTAGCGTCTTTGTATTTTGATATGCCTTTTTATGGACTCTGTATAATAATTTTTATGTGGGGAGGAGGTGCTGGGATAGTTATTGCAATGGGAAGAACAATTACTCAGACTTTTGCAAAAGAAAGCCATAGAGGAAGAATGTTATCTGTTTATACACTCGCATTTATGACATCTGGTCCAATAGGTGCTATTATTTCAGGAAATATTATAGAAAATTATGGCTTACGAGCAAATATTCTTACCTCCTCACTTGTAGGAATTACATTTTTAACAATTCTAAGTATCAAAACTGATATTTGGAAAATAAAATCTCCAGAATAAATTATGAATACTCTTCTTCATCCCACCATGGGTAATATTCTGGTAAATCTTTATTAACACTATCTTTAAATTCCGCTGGTCTTTTTTCAAGGAATGATTCAACCCCTTCTTTAGCATCAGACATTCTGCCTCTGGCAAAAATTCCCCTGCTATCAATTTTATGAGCGTCCATTGGATGCTTGGCCCCAGCCATTCTTAATATCATTTGTCTTGATAGAGCTATAGATACAGGAGCAGTATTTTCAATTATTTCACGAGCTATTTCCCTAGCAGCTGGAATTAACTCATCTGGACCATGAATTGAACGAATTAAACCTCCTTCTAAGGCTTCATTAGGGCCAAAAACCTTACCAGAATAAATCCACTCTAAAGCTTTTGAAATTCCAACAATTCTTGGAAGAAACCAAGATGAACATGCTTCAGGAACAAGCCCCCTTCTCGCAAAAACAAAACCATATTTAGCTTGCTCGGATGCTAATCGAATATCCATTGCTAATTGCATTGTAACTCCAACACCTACAGAGGGGCCATTGCATGCAGAAATAATGGGCTTTAGGCATTCATACATTTTTAAAGTTACACGACCTCCACCATCTCTGACTGCAGAATTAGACCAATCAATCTGACCATCATCTGAAATAGCTCCCTTCCTATCCTCTCTAGCCTCCATATTAAAAGTGTCTTTTCCTGCAGACAAATCAGCTCCTGCGCAAAAACCTCTACCTGCCCCAGTAACAATAATGGCTTTTACCTCATCATCTTTATTGGCCCTATCAATTGCATGAATTAAATCATCTTGCATTTCTTTGTTAAACGCATTTAATTTTTCAGGTCTATTTAAAGTTATAGTTAAAATATTTTCCTTTATTTCATAAAGGATAGCAGTGTAATTCATCTCGTTCTCCAAAAATATATTGCAAATAAAATAATTTTTAAGTTGTATTAATACATATATAATTTTTAATTATTTAAAAGAGGAATCCAATGCATCCATATATACATGCTAAAAACACCCCTAATAAAGCTGCATTCATTATGGCTTCTTCAGGAAAAATAACAACCTATAAAGAGCTTGATGAAAAATCTAATCAAATAGCTCATTTATTTAGGAAAAGAGGCTTAAAGGCTGGGGACGGTATTTCAATTTTTATGGAAAACAATTCAAAATTTCTAGAAATATGCTGGGCCGCACAAAGGTCAGGACTTTATTTTACTCCGATATCGTCAAGATTAACTGCTAGTGAGGTTGAATATATTCATCGTGATTGTAATTCAAAGTTAATAATTTCATCAAACTATCTAAAAGACGTAGCAAAACATTTAATCAAAATAACAAAAAACACACCTAGTCATTTAATGGTAGATGAAGCGATTGATGGATGGGAGTCTTTTGAATTGGCAATAGAAGAATTACCAAAAACTCCAATTAGTGATCAGGAAATGGGGCAAGATATGCTTTATTCTTCTGGAACAACAGGTAAGCCAAAAGGTATTAGAATTCCTTTAAAGCATACCCCTATAGAACAATCAGAGGGTCTAATGGCTCTTGTTACAACATTATATCAAATGAATTCAAATACAGTGTATTTATCCCCAGCTCCTCTTTATCACGCAGCACCATTAAGATTTACGATGGGTTTAAATTATTTGGGTGGAACAAATATAATAATGGAAAACTTTGATGCGGAACAATCTCTGTCTTTTATAGAAAAATATAAAGTAACAATGAGTCAATGGGTTCCAACTATGTTTGTTAGAATGTTTAAGCTCCCAAAAGAAATTAGAGATAGATATGATCTTTCCACTCATGAATGTGCCATTCATGCTGCTGCACCATGCCCTATTGATATTAAAAGAATGATGATTGAATGGTGGGGTAATATTATCCATGAATTTTATGCTGGATCAGAGGCAAATGGATTTGTTGCATGTAACTCAGATGAATGGCTAGCGCACGAAGGAACAGTGGGAAAGCCTATAGTAGGCACACCTCATATTTGTGATGAAAATGGCAAAGAATTACCTACTGGTTCAGAAGGAACTATATGGTTTGAAAGCGATGTAGAATTTACTTATCACAATGATAGTAAAAAAACCCTTGAGTCAAAACACCCTCAGAACCCTAAGTGGTCAACTCTTGGAGATATAGGAAGGCTTGATAAAGATAATTTCTTATACCTAACTGATAGAAAAGCTTTTATGATAATATCTGGCGGCATTAATATTTACCCTCAAGAGGCAGAGAATTTAATAATTACACACCCTAAGGTCTACGATTGCGCTGTAATAGGTGTTCCTAATGATGAATTTGGCGAAGAAGTAAAAGCTATTGTTCAGCCTGTAAATTGGAAAGATACTGGTCCAGACTTCGAGTTAGAAATAATTAACTTTTGTAAAAAAAATCTTTCTAGTATTAAATGTCCAAGAACAGTAGACTTTGAAAGAGAACTTCCAAGACATCCTACAGGAAAGTTATATAAAAGACTTTTAAAGGACCGTTATTGGGGTAAAAAGGATTCTAAAATAGTTTAATAAGGAGATTAATTGATGAGAGTTTTTAATAATGTTAATGAACTTACAGAATGTATTGGGGAAGAAATTGGAGTAAGTGAATGGCTTACAATAGATCAGGATCGAATAAATGATTTTGCAGACTCTACTGGAGATCATCAGTGGATACATATTGACCCAGAAAGAGCAAAATCAGAATTAGGAATGCCTACTATCGCTCACGGATTCTTAACTCTGTCATTGGTTCCAATGCTTACTTCACAGATAAGTAAAATTTCCAGTGTTACAAGAGGTATAAACTATGGAACCAATAAAGTGCGTTTTACAAATATGGTCCCTGTTAACTCAAAAGTCAGAGCAAAATCTAAACTTTTAGAAGCTCAACCAAAAGCAGGAGGAACTCAATTAATTTCTGAAGTAAGCATTGAGATTGAAGGTCAAGATCGCCCAGCTATGATAGCTGAGACAGTATCAATAGTATTTGAATAATACTTAAAATAAATGAACTCTGATAAAAAAATTATTCCGCCTATTGCGGAAAAGAGAATAACTCGCGAACATTATCACGGCCAAGAATTGATTGATAATTATAACTGGATTAGGGACGAGAATTGGCAAGAGGTCCTTCATTCCCCCAGTATATTAAAGAAAGAAATAAGAGATTATATAGATAAAGAAAATAAATGGACAGATAGTCAGTTATCTTTTCTATCCAGCGAAAGAAATAAAATTTTTAATGAAATTAAAGGAAGGATTAAGGAGGAGGATAGATCCTTACCTCAAAAAGATGGGCCTTGGTTTTATTTTTCAGAAACGAAAAAGGGTGAACAACATCCTGTTCTCAGGCGCTTTAAAGATAATTCATCTATCGAGGATAGCGTTATCTTTCATAATTGGAATGAAGTAAGTAAGGATTATGACTATTTTAAACCTGGCGGGGCTTCATGTTCACCTGATCATAATCTTTTATCTTGGAGTTTTGATTCAAAAGGCTCTGAATTCTTTTCAATAAAAATAAAAAATCTTAAAAATAATAAAAATTTTAATGATGAAGTTAAAAATACAGATGGAAATATGATTTGGTCAGTAGATGGGAATGGCTTTTATTATATTAGAATGGACAACAATCATAGACCATCGAGTTTATGGTTTCATAAAATTAATACTCAAGAAGATGAAGATACAGAGATTTATAATGAAAAAGATACTGGTTTCTTTTTAAGTATAGATGAAACATTAAATAGAAACTTCCTTGTGCTTTCTATTCATAATCATGAAACAAGCGAAATAAGAATTATCAATCAAAGAAAAAAAGAGCGGGAGTTAGTGCTTTTTGCAAAAAGAAATCATGGAGTGGAATATAGTATTGAGCATGATAGAGAAAACTCAAGATTTTTAATACTAACAAATATTGATAATTCTATAGACTTTAAAGTGATGGAAACAAAAGAAAATTTACTTGATCAAAAAAATTGGATAGATTTTATTCCTCATCAAGAAGGTATTTTAATAACAAGTATTTCATGCCTTCAAAATTTCATACTTATTCAAGAGCTAGAAAATGGGATTCCAAGAATATCATCAATAAACAAAAAAGATAACTTTCGAAATATTATCGTGTTCGATGAAGAAGTTTATGACTTAGATTTTAATGAGGGATATGAATACAACTCTGACTTAATTCATATTTATTACTCATCCATGACTACGCCACAAGAAATATATGAATATAATCTCATCAAAAAAGAAAAAGTAATTCTAAAAAAACAAGAAATACCATCAGGTCATAATCAAGATAATTATATTACGAAAAGAATATTTGCAAAATCAAAAGATGGCGAAAAAATTCCTATTTCATTAGTAAAAAGAAAAGACACCCCTGAAAACTCTCCAACATTATTATATGGCTATGGATCTTATGGAATTTCAATACCACCGAGCTTTTCCGCATCTAGGCTATCTCTCATTGATCGCGGTATGGTCTATGCCATAGCCCATATACGAGGAGGCATGGATAAAGGAAAAAAATGGTATCAAGATGGTAAAAAGAAAAAGAAAATTAATACCTTTGAAGATTTTATCTGCTCAGCATTGTATTTAAAAAAAGAAAGAATTTCAGGAGAAATTTCAATTCACGGAGGTAGTGCTGGTGGTCTTCTTGTTGGAGCTACATTAAATATAAGGCCTGATATTTTTAAGGCAGCTGTTGCTGAAGTTCCCTTTGTCGATGTTTTAAATACGATTCTAGACGATACACTTCCATTAACACCCCCTGAATGGGAGGAGTGGGGAAATCCAATTAAAAATATTGAAGACTTTCAATATATTTCCTCTTATTCACCGTATGATAATATTAAAGAACAAGATTACCCAACGCTTCTTGTAACGTCAGGATTAACTGATCCTAGAGTAACATACTGGGAGGCAACTAAATGGGTAGCAAAACTTCGTGATAAAAAGACAGACACAAACCCTTTGTTTTTAAAAACATATACTGAGGCAGGACATGGTGGTATGGCAGGAAGGTATAATCAGATTAAAGAAGTTGCCTTTACTTATGCATTTATTTTATGGAGTCATAATTTATTAAAAAGGCCTATCTCCAGCTAAAGTTGTTCTATGAAGTAACCTTTGATAGCCTTGATAGCCTCCTTGCGCACAGTGATTGACAGAACGATTATCCCACATTACCAGCATATTTTCCTGCCATTTATGCTTATAGATATATTTATCTTGATCCATATGTAAAAATAGAAATGTTAAAAGATCATTAGAATCTTTTTCATTCATACCTTCAATTGCAATACTATAAACTTGATTAATAAAGAGAGATTTTTTCCTAGTCTCAGGATGAGTCCTAACTAGAGGGTGTAAAATAAATTCCTTTGCCTTAGGAGAAGGTTTAATTTTCATAGAACGATCTTTATCTTTTTCTAAAGCATAAAAACCATCATCGGCATAAGGTCTAATAGCACTATGAGAGACTATCAAGCTATCTATCTTGTTCTTAATATCATCTGTTAAATCATTATATGCTTTATGAGTATTAATAAAAAAAGTATCCCCTCCAATAGGTGGAATAATTTTTGAATGCAGCAACGTTGCTGACGGAGGACATTCCTGAAAAGACCAATCAGAATGCCAAGAGCCACCAAAAGGCTGCGCCTTTTCATTTGCCTCTCTTTTTACTTCTATAATATTTTTATGACCGACAATTGGATGTATATAAGGATCATCTCCAAAATCTCCGAAGGCTAAACTAAATTTTTCTAGCTGCTGATGATTTAGCTCAAGGTTTTTAAATATTATTATTGAATATTTAAGCCATTGATTCCTTAACTCCTCTATTCTTTTTTCATCAAAAATATCATTGTAATCAAAATCAAGGATCTCGATTCCGAGCGAAGAATTATTGTTTTTTATTTCATACCTCACATCCTTATTATTCATTTAAAAAAGAATGTTTCAATTATTAAATTTATGATTATTATGCTTAAAAAAATTTTAGGAGATTTGTTTATGACTCTTGTACCATCATTAGAAGGAAAGTTAAGGTTGCCAGTAGTTGGAGCGCCTTTATTTATAGTTTCTGGCCCAGAACTTGTAATAGCCCAATGTAAGGCTGGAATTGTAGGTTCATTTCCAGCGCTTAATGCTAGACCGCAAAGCATGCTTGGAGAATGGTTAACTAGAATAAAGGAAGAACTTGCCGAATATGACAGAGAAAATCCTGACTCTCCCTCAGCGCCTTATGCAGTAAATCAGATTTGCCATGCATCAAATGATAGGCTTATGGATGACATGCAAACATGCGTTGACCATGAGGTTCCAATTATAATAACAAGTCTTCGCCCTCCTCTGGAAATTGTTGAAGCCGCTCATAGTTACGGTGGTGTAGTTTTTCATGATGTTATTAATGTAAAACATGCAAAAAAAGCTGCTGAGCAAGGTGTTGATGGTCTGATTTTAGTTTGCGCAGGAGCAGGTGGCCATGCTGGAAGTCTTTCTCCTTTTTCTTTAGTTCGTGAAGTTAAGGAATGGTTTGACGGAACAGTTTTATTATCCGGATCCATTGGTGACGGACATTCAATAGCAGGTGCCTTAGCTATGGGGGCAGACCTAGCATATTTAGGAACAAGGTTTATTGCTACTGAGGAAGCAAATGCAGATAAAGGATACAAAGATATGCTGATTGAATCTGCGGCAGATGATATTGTTTACTCTTCCCTATTTACTGGAGTTAATGGGAACTATCTTAAACCTTCAATTGCTAAAGCGGGCTTAGATCCTGATAATCTTCCGGGTGCAGATAAATCTAAAATGAATTTTGGTTCTGGCGGCAATATGAAAACAAAGGCATGGAAGGATATATGGGGTTCAGGCCAAGGAATAGGTGGTATAACTGATGCGCCATCAGTAGATTCTTTAGTTAAAACAATGAAAGATCAATATGACCAAGCTTTTAATGAGTTATTAGAAAAAAGGTAGTCACTTAAAACCAGACCAAGCCTTTTTCAACTCGTTTTATATCGTGATCGACCATCATCTCAACCAGAGATTCAAAATTTACAGATGGTTTCCATTCTAACTCTCTATAAGCTTTAGAGGAGTCGCCTAAAAGATGATCAGTTTCAGCTGGCCTTTTAAATGCCTCATCAACACTAATTATAATTTTTCCTGTTTTTTTACATAAGCCTTTTTCATTTGATCCACTTACATCCCACTCAAGGTCAATACCAACAGCTTTTGCAGCTTTTTCTGTAAAATCTCTAACACTATGGGTTTGGCCGGTAGCAATAACATAATCATTAGGTTTTTCTTCTTGAAGCATAAGCCACATTGCCTCTACATAATCACCAGCAAAACCCCAATCTCTCTCAGCTGATAAATTACCCAAATTAATTGTATCTCTTTTTTGGTTTTTTATTTCAGCCATACCTAAGGAAATTTTCCGAGTTACAAACTCTGAACCTCTAAGGGGTGACTCATGATTAAATAAAATACCGGAACATGCATGTATTCCCCAGGACTCTCTATAATTAATTGTCATCCAGTGAGAATAAAGTTTTGCTATTCCGTAAGGGCTTCTTGGATAAAAAGGCGTACCTTCATTTTGAGGACTTTCCTTAGCCTTACCAAACATTTCAGACGTTGAGGCCTGATAAAATTTTGGTTTGCCTCCTAAATTCCTTATAGTTTCTAGAAGTCTTGTTACACCAATACCATCTATATCAGAAGTATAAATAGGTTGCTCATATGACGTTTGAACAAAGCTTTGAGCGGCAAGGTTATATATTTCATCAGGTTCTATCTTTTCTATAGTCCTTTGAATATTTGTTATTTCTCCAAGATCCATTGAGACAAGCTCAATATTATCTAGAACATCCATATATGACAAACGTGCTGTATTTATAGATGAGGTCCTTCTTACAGCCCCATATACTTTATACCCTTTTTTAAGAAGGAAGTCTGATAGATAAGCCCCATCTTGACCAGTAATTCCAGTAATAAGTGCTTTTTTTGTCATGAAGATAAGGTAATTAAATAAAAATAAAAGTATAGGTAAATCTAACTAAAAATTAATTAAAATAATTGAATTATTTCTAAAAAATTAAAAAAGGCTTTTCTGGATATCAGGTTTTTTTTCCTTAAGCTTTCTTTTAATTTTTTTCGGCCTAGGCTTTCTGCTCCCATGCTTAATATAAATTAAATCTGCCTCAAGCTTATGAGACTTTTCTCTTCTTAATTTATAAATTCTGCTTGCAGCAGTCTTTCTTGCATCTGTTTCGTCAACTATTGGAGGTATATATTCATTTAGATTTTTAGCATCCACCCAAGGCATATGAATATTTTCTTTTGGAACTTTACTTAACTCAGGTAACCATTTTTTTATAAATATACCTTCTGGATCATGATCCACACCTTGTTTAATTGGATTATATATTCTTATAGCGTTAATACCTGTAGTACCTGATTGCATTTGAGATTGAGAGTAATGAATTCCAGGCTCATAGTCGGTAAATAAGGTTGCAAGATATCGAGATGTTATTTGCCATGGAAGCCAAAGATGATAACTCGCAAAACTCATTAACATTGCTCTCATTCTAAAATTCAACCAACCTGTTGTTATTAAAGATCGCATACAAGCATCGACCATTGGAAAGCCTGTATTTCCTGTTTTCCATTTTTCAAAAAAATCAATATTAAAATTATCAGACCTAAGAATATCATATGATGAATGCATATTTTTAAATTCTATTTCAGGTTGATCCTCAAGTTTTTGAATAAAATGACAATGCCACCTCAATCTACCTGAAAAAGTATTTAATGATTTTATACAATTTCCTTTTTTTTCTTTAGGCAATTCCTTTAATTCACTCTTTCTAATCTCTGTAGCTTGAAACACCTCTTTTATAGACAATGTTCCAAAGGATAAATGCGCAGAGAGTCTAGAACAACTATCAAATGCAGTTAGTGGTGATGACATTTCTTTAGAGTAATTCTTACTTCGTATTTTTAAAAAACTATCGAGTAACTTTTGTCCTGATTTTCTTCCACCTTTCTGAATGTCAAAAGAATAAGAATTATTAAAACCAATATCTTTTGGTGTTGGAATTATTTCGCTCTTAAGATTTATTTTCTTTAGTTTTTTTGGCGGTAAAAATTTATCAATTTTCATTTTATTGTACCAATTCTTAGACCAACCATCTCTATTTTTTAAACCTCTTATTACTCCGTTTTGAGCTGTCTCATTCCACTTAATATTTTTTAATTCTAGCCATTTTCTAATTTTCTTATCTCTTGTGAAGGTCCAGTAATTCCATGTTTCTTGATGCGACCATAATTCTGATATACCGCATTCTTCATTAATCTCTTTAAATATCTCAAGGGCATCACCTACTCTAACAATTAAATCTTGGCCTAATTTTTGAATATCAGCCCTTAAATCATCAAGGCATTCCATTAGAAATTGATAGTGGCGATAACTAAGATCATTTTGCGACCAAAGTTCTGGCTCAATAATATATATTGGAATTATTGGACCCTTCTCACAAGCATTTGTAAATGCTTCATTATCCCAAATCCTCAAGTCTCTTTTAAACCATATGATATTCATATTTTTGTAGTAAACCTTTTTAATGATGGATATTTAAAATTTGGCTGGGGCGGTAGGATTCGAACCTACGCATCACGGGATCAAAACCCGTTGCCTTACCGCTTGGCTACGCCCCAATATATGGAATCAATATAGTTGATATATCCTATAACCTTCGTATACCAATCTTGACAAGATTAAAAGTATAGAAAACTTCTATAATCATAAAATCTTTACATATAAAAACTATTATGATGTCATAAACCATCATTTATAAACGGAGGGTAAAAATATGAATGAATTTGAAATACAGACAGTTCTTAATAACTCACTAATCCAGCAAGCTCTTTATATGTTTGCTTTTTTGTTTTCAACCTGGTTTGCGGGGAGATGTGCGGTTGTCACGCAAGAAAAAGGTAATGCAAATATGCTAAGTAAAGTTGTAATTAGTGCTTTTGCATTGAGTTCAATTTATTATGTAAACTGGCAGATTTGCTGGATTGATTTACATATCAAGAACTATGGTCACTCACTTGCTGCTTTAAAAGCTTCAGGCGCCGAATTAACTGCAAGAGCAGAAGCTGCAATTGAATTTACAGGTGGTAGCTTAGAAGTTCCAACTCTTACTTTAATTCCTCAAAATCCTATAGCTATAGTATTTGTTATTTCGATTACATTGATACTTTTGTCTGGAATCTGGATGAGTAATTCTGATAAAAATTAATACAAAAAAAAGGATAAAAAAATGAATGAAGTAGAAATATACAGCCAATTAAGTAATTCTCTTTCAACAACAGCACTATTTGGTATTTTATGGGCGTTTCTTTTATGGGTAGCTGGTCGTTCAGCTTCTATTGCAATTGAAAGTGGAGCGGGAATAGTTATGAAAATTGCTGTTACTGTTTTTGGCTTAGTGAGTCTTTTCCAATTCAATCTCTCAGCAAGCTGGGTAAGGTTTAGCTTTGAAACAGCCGCACATAGTCTTGCTGTTTTAAAAGAGTCCGGAGGGGAATTATCTGCAAGGGCAATATCAACAATTGAAAATATGAATGGTTCTACAGCTGTTCCAGAATTTTCATTAACTCCAGATCCTATTGGAATACTTTTCTTGCTTTCTGTTGGATATTTAATAATTGGAAGATTATGGTTGGGATCAAAGGTCTAGATCTTTTAATTTATAAACAATTTAACTAAGGGCTATTTAATAGCCCTTTTTTAATGCATAATTAGCATTAATTCAGTATGATTAAAATTAATAAAGTATATTAATAAAATCAATAAGCGCTTGCAATTAGTTAAAAATTTGTTAGCTTGCTAATGGATTTTAATTAATCCAATATTAATAATAATAAAAAAAATTCAAAATTAATTGTTTAACTAATTCCGGGGAGGAATAAATATGTCTATAGCTTATAGATTTTTTATGTTTTTGGCACTAGCTGTCTTAACATTAAACTACACTCCTTCAGTATCAGCTCAAGAGGAAGAGTCTTTTGGTATTGAGGAGATAATAGTAACAGCAAGAAAAGTTGAGGAATCTTCTCAATCTGTGCCAGTTGCTATAACTGCAATTACTGAAGATCTTCGTAGATCAAGTATAAGAGATCTTAACGATATTAATGGTTTTGCACCAAATGTTATAATCGCTGAAAATGGATCTAGATCCGGTGGTGGCGCAGAAATTAATATTAGAGGTATTAGTCCAACTAGAGGTGATGATAATTCTTTCGATCCTCCAATTGGTGTTATGCTTGATGGAGTTTATTTAGGATCATCAGCTGGTGCTGTTTTAGAAAATTTCGATATCGAAAGAATTGAAGTTCTTCGTGGCCCACAAGGAACTCTTTTTGGTAAAAATACTGTTGGTGGCGTTATTAATGTGGTTAGAACAAGACCTACTGGTGAGTTAGGTGCAAAAGTCCAAATGGTAATTGGTGAAGACGGCCTAAATGAACAAAGACTTGTTCTAAATTTACCAAAGGCTGGTAATATTAGCACAAAAGTTTTTGCTACATCTATGAAAGATGACGGTTGGTTACCAAATGTAACTTCTGGTAAAAAAATTCCAAGAAAAAATTATAGTAATTATGGTTTAGCCTTTCTTTGGGAGCCAAGCGACCAATTTAACGCTCTTTTAACAGTTGAACAAATTATGGATAAAAGCCAATTAGATGTATGGCATACTAACTATAATATGGCAGCAGGCGTATTTGAAAAACCTACAGATCCTAGAGAAAAAGCAATACACCTTGCTTCTCTAACATGTACTGTTTTTGGAGCTTGTAGAACTTCTACAGACATTCCAGGAAATGCAGAACTTGATACAGAGCATGATGCTGAAAATGACGTAAAAGCTTACACATTAAATTTAAGCTATGATCTTAATGAAAATGTAACATTAAAAGCTATTTCTTCTATTAGAGAACAAGATGAATATCGTATTTATGATTATGATGGATCAGCTGCTCCGATGATTACAATCGAAAGATGGAATGAGTATGAGCAAACAAGTCATGAATTCCGTTTTGAAGGTCAATGGGAAAATTCATCACTTATAGCTGGTGTTTATCTTTGGGAAAGTGAATTCACTCAAGATTGGGTTACCGGTGGTCAGTTTTGGCGAACTTTATTTGGCGGCCTAGTTGGTACCAAAGAAGGTTGGGCAACCTGTCAAGGAACAAATGGTTTCGATAATCCTTTCTTCCCAATCAATTGCGATAGAAGTATTGAAGGTGGTTTTGATGGACCAATTACTCAGATTCTTTATGAAACCCAAGAAACAGAATCAACAGCTGCTTTCTTTCAGTACGAACGTAATGTTACTGAAAAATTAGCATTAACAGTTGGTGCACGTTGGACGGAAGAAGAAAAGCACTTTATTGCTGGTCAAGCTTATCTTTCAAGTGTTGCAGCTCAGCGTGATAGACAATTTATTGGCTATGCTGATCTAAACAATAAATGGGATGAAACTTCATTAAAGTTTGGTGCCACTTATGAGCTCGATGAGAATAGAATGATTTATGCTTCTTTCTCAGAAGGTTTCCACTCTGGAGGTTTCTTTGGTGTTAATCAAAATATTAGAGACTTTGAAAGAGATCAATACGATCCAGAATACGCTACCTCAATAGAATTAGGCTTTAAAAGTATGATGCTAGATAATCGTTTAAGATTTAACGTTGCTGCTTTTAGAAATGAATTTGAAGATAAGCAAGAATCTTTTGTAAAAATCGATCCTGATACAAAAACAGTTGCATCTGTTTTTGATAATGCTGCTGAAGTTTTATATGAAGGTATCGAAGTAGAAATTCTATATGCTGCCACAAGAGATTTAAGATTATTCTTTAACGGTGGTTGGTTAGATGCTAATTATGAAGAATTTACAACAGATATTACCCCTACTGATGGAGTAGTAAATGTTGTTGACGCTTCTTTCCTTGAGCCAAGAAATGCGCCTGAATACACCATAGGTCTAGGCTTCAACTTCACCAAACAAATTGGTGCAGGTGAAATGGAACTTTTTGCAAAATACACAAAAATTGCTGATTTCCAAACTGATGTATTGAACTTGAACGCTGGTCGTACCGCAAGTGGTAACTCAGAAGACTTAAGTGCAACAATTGGTTATTACTTTGGTGATTATAGTATTAGCTTGTATGGTAAAAACCTTACTGATGAACAAATTGAATGGCCTGTTCTTCTTGGCGGAAGTCCAACTTCTGGAGTTCTTTTTGCCGCTGGTACAGTCACAAGAGGAAGACATCTTGGTATAGAGTTTACTGCTGAATTTTAAAAAATTCTAGTAATCTTACTTTTAAAAGGGCTGGTTTCTTAACTGGCCCTTTTTTATATCCAGAAACTTTATAGTTTTTCATTTATTTTTAATTAACAATAAAATTGACTTATAAAGCTATTTATTTTTAAATGTCTCAAAATTAAGACATATCAAATATGAGTCTTTAATAATAATAATAATAATGGGAGGACTTAAAATGAAATTTTTTAAGTACATTTTTGCGGGCTTTGCTTTTTTAGCTCTTTTATTAACAACTAATAACCATCTTGCTTTTGCTCAAGAAGAAAATAATTCGCTTCAGATTGAAGAAATTATTGTTACCGCGCAAAAGAGAGAGCAGTCCGCTCAGGATGTTCCAATTTCGATAACAGCTATGAGCGAAGAGCTTCTTAGTTCAACAATAAGGAATATTTCAGACATAACTGGATACGCTCCTAATGTTGTTCTCGGCGGTGAGGGGCGAAGAGGCGGTGCTAGCTCTATACAAATTAGAGGTATTGCTGCAGCTACTAATACAGATAATACTTTTGACTCACCTATTGCTGTAAATATTGATGGTATATATCTTGGTCAAAATGCAGGTTCATTATTAGACAATTTTGATATGGAAAGAATCGAAATTCTAAGAGGTCCTCAAGGTACTTTATTTGGTAAAAATACTACTGGTGGTGTGATAAATGTTATCAGAAGCCGTCCTACAGGTGAGCCTGGGGGGAAGATAAAAGTTACTTTAGGTGAAAATGATCGTCAAGAATTCAGAGCTGTCATAAATACTGCTTTAACAGATAATTTAGCTGCAAAATTTTTCGCAACATCAATTCAAGCTGATGGTTGGATTCCAAATATTACTATAGGTGGAAATAATGGTGATGAAGATTATACTGCTTATGGTGCTACATTCTTATTTACTCCGAATGATAGATTTGAAGCTCTTTTAACTGTTGAAAGTATGGATGATCAAAGTGCACTTAAGGCTTATAATCAAAACTTTAATGTTGCACCAGGTGTTATAGCGCCTCCACCTCCTGGTCCAAATACAACAGATTTTAGTGGTGGATTACTAGCATGTACAATTTATCCACAAGCATGTAGAACGTCGCCTGATCAATTAGGGTATGCTGAAAATGACACTCAGCATGACGCTTCGGTTAAAACAGATGCTATTACACTTAACATGTCATATGAGCTAAATGATAATCTGACAGTTAAGTATATTTTTGGCTACAGAGATGTAACTGAAGATCGTATTTATGATTATGATGGATCTGCAGCTCCTTTCATTACTCTTGAAAGATGGAATGTTTATGATCAAACAAGTCATGAGATACAACTTAATGGTTCATATAATAATGTAGAGTTTACTGCTGGTTTATATATGTTTGAAAAAGAGCATACTCAAGATTGGGCCACAGGTGGTACATTCTGGGGAGTTCTTTATGGCGCAGCTTTATCCGCTCCTGGTCAATGGGAGCTTTGCCAAGACTTTTTTGAACCTACTTATGGCGTAGCATGTGACCCTACAGAACCTGCATATCCTGAAGGTACTTTATATCAAATACTCTACTCTACTCAAAAAACTGAGTCTATTGCAGCTTATGCGCAAGCTGATTGGTCACTTTCTGATAAATGGACACTTACTACTGGCGTTAGATGGACAGAGGAAGAAAAAGATTTCTATGCTGGCCAAGCATATCTAGCAGGTCATGATATAGGCGAGGGTAGAAATTTCCCTGACTATGCTGATCTTCAAAAGAAATGGGATGATACATCAATTAAACTAGGTGTAGCATATCAAATAAATGAAGACTCATTGGCTTATCTTACCTATACAGAAGGTTTCCACTCAGGCGGTTTCTATGCTGTTGTTCAGCAAACTAAACATATGAGAAGAAATCAGTACGATCCAGAATTCTCAGAAAGTACTGAAATAGGATATAAAGCATTTTTATTTGATAGAAGAGTTCAGCTTAATGCAGCATACTTCATGAATGATTATGCAGGTAAACAGGAGGAATCAACTCAGGTCGATCCTGAAACTAAAACTGTTGCATCTTTCTGGTCAAATGTTGCTGCTGCCGAGTATGAAGGTTTCGAAATAGATGTTCAAATTCTTGTAAATGAATATTTAAGAGTATTTGCTAATTACGGAACTCTTGATGCTTCTTATCAAGGTTTTGTAACAGATATCAATGAAGGCGACGGTGTAACTAAACTTGAACCTGCTGATTTCTTAACTCCAAGGTTTGCCCCAGAAGAATCATGGGGTGTTGGAGGTACTTTATCTATACCTGCAGGACAGGGAACAGTTGATATTTTTGGTAAATTCTCTGTAATTGGCGAACAAGAAACAGATCTCCTTAATGCTGATCTTGCTAGGGCGCCAGAAATTGATAATTTAACAGCGTCAATTGGTTACTTTACAGATAGTTGGTCACTTGTACTTTATGGTTCAAATTTAACTGATGAACAATATGAAGTTGTTGATCCAATTATGCCATTATTCGCAGTTGGAACTATCAATGAAGGTCGTAGATTTGGAGTTGAGCTATCCGCTAGATTCTAAACCTTCAATTCGTAAATAGAAAATATAATTAAAGGGCTGTAATTTTATGGCCCTTTTTTTTATTTCAAATTTTTTTAGTATTTGTTTAAAATTATTTATTAATTAAAAAGTGTTGATAAATTTAAAAAATTATAGTCAAATTTATAAGTAATTATTTACTAAAACAAAAAAAATAATAAAAAGGGGATATTTAATGATTATATTCAATCGTTTAATGATGAGTTTAGTAACGCTAAGTTTACTAACTTTTACTAGTTTTTCAACAGTTTCAGCTCAGGAAAGTGAAGGTGTATCTAGCCTTGGAATTGAGGAAATAATTGTTACGGCAAGAAAGAGAGAGGAATCACTTCAAGATGTTCCAATCGCCATAACTGCAGTAACTGAACAACTACAAGATGCAACAATTAGAAATATTGCTGATTTGAGTGCCTTTGCACCTAATGTCATTATTGGTGAAACTTCAGTTAGAGCTCGTGGTTCAGCTATTACACTTAGAGGTATTAATTCAAGTGAATCAGATAAATCATTAGATCCTAAAATCTTAGTTGAACTTGATGGAGTTGCTATAGGAACTAACTCTGGACAAATAATAGAAAATTTTGATCTAGAGAGAATTGAGATACTTAGAGGACCTCAAGGAACATTATTTGGTAAAAATACTAACGGTGGTGTTATCAGGGTGATGCGATCACGACCTACTGGAGAATTTGGTGGTAAAGTAGAAATGACAATTGGAGATAATGGTCAAGAAGAGTTTAGAGCCTTAATCAATACACCTATTGTAGAAGATATTCTTGCGTTAAAAGTATTTGGAACCACAATTAAAAATGATGGTCATATATATAATACATTCTTAAAAGTTGATGGGCCTAAAAAAGATTATACAAATTATGGTGCAACTTTCCTTTTTACACCTAATGATAAATTTGAAGCCCTTCTTACTATAGAGCAATATGACGACGGAAGTGATGTTGGAGCATGGACAAACGAAAATGATGACTCAACGTTAATTTGTAACCTCTATGATCCTTCAAGAGGTGTTCCTGCGTTAATAGCAAAATATAATCCTGGTGGGTATTCAACATGTAAAAGTACAGCAGGTCTAGGACCTACTGAAAATGCCACAAATGATCATAATCCTGGTCAATTTGATACTGATGCATATACGTTAAATATGACATATGATTTAAGCGATAGTATGACGTTAACATATGTTGGAGCTTACCGTGAGGAAGGTGAGCAAACAACTTGGGAGTATGATGGTACGCCTATGCCATGGATATGGATTGATGCGTTCAATGCTTACGAACAAGAAAGTCATGAAGTTCGCCTGGAAATTATTACTGATAAAGCCAATATTACAACTGGAGCATATTTCTGGGATAGTACTTACAGACAAGATTGGGTTACAAGAGGATCATTTTGGTCAACGCTAGTTGCTCCTGAACTGTATCCAATTTGTGAACAATTTGGTCTAGGAGCTATACGTTGTGAACCAGGTCTAGGTGCAACTTTAGGAGAAAACTATGCTCAAAAATTACTTCAGACTCAAAACACTGAGTCAAAAGCGATTTTTGCTAATATAGATTATCAACTTAATGAAAAGTTAATGCTAACTGGTGGATTAAGATATACTGAAGAAGAAAAAGAATTTACCGGTGGGCAATCTTACCTCACAACTCTTGAGAGGGCTTATATAAATAACTTTGAAAGTATTGGTCTTCCCGGGGAAGTTGGAGTTGCAACTTTAACTAAAAAGTATGATGAGATTTCTGGTGTAGTGGGATTATCTTATCAATATACCGAAGATATTATGTTTTACGCGACTTATAAAGAAGGTTTCCAAAGTGGAGGTTTCTTTGGTCGTAACCAAAATGTTGCAGACTTTAAAAATACTTATGACCCCGAATATGCAAAAACACTTGAGCTTGGAATGAAAAGTTTATTAATGGATAAAAGAGTACAGTTAAATATTGCTGCATTCAGAAATGACTTTGAAGATAAGCAAGAGGATACTATTAAATTAGACCCTTCCACTAAGACAGTTGTAACGGTTATTGATAATGTTGCGGGTGTTTTGTATCAAGGACTTGAAATCGAATCACGATTCCTAGTTAGTGAGAGCTTTGAAGCTTTTGTAAATGTAGGGCTTCTTGATGCTGAATATGATGGTTTTATTGCTGATCTCGATGGTGCTAATGCTGAAGGATTAGTAGAACCAACAAATAACGATTATCTTACACCAAAATATGCACCTGAGATGACTGCATCCTTTGGTGGTACCTTTACTACGGAGTTAGGTGACGGTGAGTTGCAACTTTTCGCTAAATATAGCTTTGTTGATGAATTGTACTCAATTACTGATAATAGAGATGTTGGTAAGATTCCTTCTACCGAAAAGATTGATGCTTCTATAACTTTCCTAAAAGATAGTTATAAGATCAGTCTCTTTGGAAGAAATCTTACAGATGAAATTACAAGTCCTGTAAGAGATATATCTAGCCTTATGATTTTTGGCTCTCCTTCTGTAGGAACAGTTTATGGAATTACATTGTCAGCTAATTTCTAAACTTAAAAAATAATTTTTTAAAAGGGCTATACTTGTATAGCCCTTTTTTATTATCTAATTTATAATAAATTTTAACTAAAGAGGAGAAAGTTATGGAAGAGATGTCTCAAAATCCTGATGAAAAAACTCTAGATTATATTTTTAATCAAACAATGCTTAGAATTAAAGATCCTGAAAAATCATTAGATTTTTATACTCGGATTCTGGGGATGACTATCCTTAAAAAATTAGATTTTCCAGATTATAATTTTTCTTTATATTTTTTATCATATCATAGAGCTGAGGATGGTCCTGTTCCAGAAAACAAACAAGACAGATTTGCCTATGCATTAAATCAAAAAGCTGTTCTTGAATTAACTCATAATTGGGGAACAGAAAATGATGATAGCTTTTCTCATCATGATGGAAATTCAGATCCTAGAGGTTTTGGCCATATAGGTATTACCGTTCCAGATGTTTATGAAGCGTGTGAAAGATTTCACTCTTTGGGTGTAGAATTTCAGAAAAAACCCGATGATGGAAATATGAAGGGATTAGCTTTTATAAAAGACCCTGATGGATATTGGATTGAAATTTTATCTTCCAAAGGTTTAGCAAGCACAATATAAGGTATTAAAAAGGAGAAGTTATGTCAGTACTAGATTTATTTAAACTTGAAGGTCATGTAGCAGTTGTAACTGGTGCTGGGAAAGGAATAGGTAAAGGAATTGCTATTGCGCTAGCAGAGGCTGGAGCAGCCATTGTGCTTGCTTCTAGAAGTGAGAACGAACTTAAAAAAGTAGCAGAAGAAATAGAAGGCTTTGGAGGAAAAGCATTGGTAGTACCAACAGATGTTACTGATATAAAATCAATGGAAAATCTTGGTCAAATGGCTGTTGATAAATTTGGTAAACTTTCAATATGGGTTAATAATGCAGGAGGTCTTCCAGATGGAACACCGCGTTACTTAACAAGAACCTCACCGGAACAATTTAATGCCCAACTTGATCTAAACATAAAAGCCGCTTGGTCTGGATGTGTTGTTGCAGCAAGTCATATGAGTAGTAATGGAGGATCAATAATTAATATATCATCAACTTCATCAAAAAATATGGGTCCTAATATAAAAAATGGGCCTTATGGAGCATCAAAGGCAGCAATAAATAGTTTAACATCGACATTCTCACTTGAACTAGCACCTCATATAAGGGTTAATGCAGTTGCACCTGGTCCAATACCAACAGAGAACTTTATTGACTCTATGAATATGGATTCACCTGAAAAGGAAGAACAATTAAAAAAACAAATAAATATTCCTCTAAGAAGGTGGGGTAAACCAGAAGACATTGGAGCTGCTGTTGTTTTTATGGCTTCTCCATCATCTGGATGGATAACTGGCCAATGTTTGTTTGTTTCTGGAGGACTTTAAAAGCTTTTAGGAAGCTCTAGCTTCACAATTAAGCCATTAGGATTAGAGTCTAGTAAGCTGATTTTACCATTATGGAATTTTATACTAGAGCTTACTAAGCTTAAGCCTAATCCCGTTCCTTGAGTATTTCTACTTGTATCCAGCCTAGTAAACCTCTCTAAAACTCTTTCTTTATCAGATTCTAGAATACCAGGACCATTATCGGAAACCCATAAAACAACATGATCTTTTTCAAGTTTAGCTCCCACATTAATTCTATTACCATTAGGACCGTATTTAATTGCGTTATCAATGAGGTTGGAAATAGCTTGAGACAATAGATTCATATTACCATCCAATTCTATATTTCGATCAGTCTGATTTGTTAAAACAATCTCCCTCTCTTCTGCAAGAGGTTCCCATAAATCGATTACATTCTCTATGAGATTATTAATATCTATTTTTTCTTTATCAAGTGATAGAGATCCTGACTCAACCCTTGATATCGCTAATAAAGAATTAAAGGTATTAATAACGACATCAATATCCTGAATAACCTCTTGAATGGTATTTTTATAATTCTCAGAAGTCGGATTAGACATTAAAGTTACTTCTAAATTTGTCCTTATTTTATTTAATGGTGTTCTTAGATCATGGGCAATATTATCACTTACATCTTTCATTCCTGTCATTAATTTATTTAACCTGTCTAACATCATATTTAAATTAATTGAAAGTTGATTTAGCTCATCATTTATTGATCCAATTGGAAGTCTTTGAGATAAGTCACCATCCATTATCTCAATACTCGTTCTGTTGATTGCAGATATTCTGCTGAGAATATTTCGACTTAAAACAAATCCACCAAATAAGCCCAGAATAAGAACAAAAAATGTTGCGCTAAAAATATTTGTTAAAAACCTTTTCCAAAGATAAACTTCATTACTAACATCTCTTCCAATTATAAGATTAAAACTACCTTGAAGAATAAACTCTTTTCCTCGAAAAAATTGTTCTCTCATAAGTAAACTTTCATTTATAGATTCTTGATTCCTGTTAGAAGAAAATGAAACCCAGCCGTCATCTAATCTTTTTAAATTCCATAATGATTCTTTATCCTTAAAATTACCGGCAACAATATCATTATTATTATTTCTTAAGGCATAAAGATTTGCATTTGGTATTTGTGATAACTGAGCAATAGAACGAGCAAGACGATTTACACCCCCTCTTTGATAAACACGAATAAGCATCTTGCTTTCTTTAATTATATCCTCGTCAACTCGGTTTTTTAAATCTCTAGCTGTTGATAAATGAAGATAGAAAGCAATCAAAAAAACTGAAACAACTAGAAGAATTGTATAAATAAAAATTAAACGAAAGCTAGTTAATCGAAATAAATTAATCATCACTTCTTAGGGCATACCCTGCCCCTCTTTCAGTAAAAAGCATTTGATTTTCATTAAAAGGCTTATCAATTTTTGAACGTAACCTTGAAATATGAACATCTATAACATTTGTCTGAGGATCAAAATGATATTCCCAAACACCTTCAAGCAACATTGTCCTAGTGACTACTTGATTAGATCTTCTCATTAGAAACTCTAGAAGTCTAAATTCTCTTGGCTGTAGATCGATTTTTATATTAGAACGATGGACCTCTCTTGAAAGAAGATTCATTGATAAATTACCAACTTTTAAAAAAGTTTCTTCTGTATCAGGATTTGTTCTTCTATGAAGAACTTCAATTCTAGCTAAAAGCTCAGAAAAAGAAAATGGTTTTGCTAAATAATCATCTCCTCCAGCCTTTAGTCCTTTTACTTTTTCATCAACCTCACCTAAAGCAGATAAAATTAAAATAGGAGTTCTGATGATTTCTTGCCTTAGCTTTATAATAAGAGATAATCCATCAATTTTAGGTAGCATTCGATCAATAACCATTACATCAAAACTTGATGAAAGGGCCATATCTAAACCAATTTCACCATCAGAAGCATGATCTACAACATGACCGCTTTCCTTTAACCCCTTAATAACATAGTGGGCTGCATTTATATCATCCTCAATAAGCAAAATATGCATTTTTTGTCTCCAATCATAAGATAATATATATACAAAAGAAAAGTTAGTGATTAATTTGACTGTACCTATTATTTTTTTTGGGGAGCTGTTATAGAACAGATACAGTCAAATATTTACTACTAACAAATACATAATGCAGTAATATTTTTACCAATACATTTCTGTATAATTAATTATTGGTAATGTTAAGGAGAGGATAAATTGAACATTTTAGAAGACATAAGAGTTTTAGATTTTGGAAGGTATATTGCTGGTCCGTATTGTGCAGCCTTGCTTGGCGACCTTGGGGCAGAAGTAATAAGAATAGAAAGATTAAGCGGCTCAGAGGATAGATTTGTTCACCCACTTAAAGATGATGGTGGAGAAGGTGCAATGTTTATGCAAATGAATAGAAATAAAAAAGGTATGACATTAAATCCTACGAAAGAAGGCTCTGATGAAATAGTTAAAAAATTAATAGAATCTGCAGATGTTGTGGTCGCAAATCTTCCACCGCAAACACTTAAAAGAATGGGAATAGATTATGAGACAATCTCAAAATATAATCCTGGTATAATATTAACAACCGTTTCAGCTTTTGGAGCTGGCGGACCATATTCAGAAAGAGTAGGTTTTGATGGTGTTGGCCAAGCAATGTCAGGTGCTGCCTATCTTACGGGGAATGATGATGAGCCAATAAAGGCTTATTCACCCTATATAGACTATGGAACCGCATCTCTTACTGCCATGGGGACTCTTGCTGCAATAATAGAAAGAGGTAAGACTGGTAAAGGCCAAATTGTTGAAGGAGCTCTCTTTGCAACTTCATTAGCATTTATGAATACTCATCTAATTGAACAATCTATTACAAAAAAAAATAGAAAGGCTATTGGAAATCGAAGTCCTTACGCTGGACCAGTTGATATGGTTCAAACAAAAGATGGTTGGATAGTTGTTCAAGTTTTAGGAGATACGTTATTCAAAAGATGGGCAATTTTACTTGAAGCAGAAGAATTCTTAAATGATGAGAGGTTTAATTCAGATATTAATAGAGGAATAAATGGAAAGTTATTAAGTAACAAAACGAGTGAATGGGCTTCTCAATATACTAGTGAAGAAGCACTAGACTTACTTGCAGAAGCAAGTGTACCTGCTGGACCAGTTAATGATTTGCAGGCAGCCTTGGATGATCCTCATGTACATGCTATGAATTTTTTCCAAGATATTGAGTATCCTGGTTTGCCCGGTAAATCTCCCGTTATGGGTCTCCCTGTTAAACTATCAAATTCTGATAATTTAATTAAGAAAAGGCCTCCGTTACTAGGTGAGCACACAGATGAGATACTTCAAAACTTAGGATTTACTGAGGAGAATATAAAAGAATTCAAAGAAAAAAGAATTATTTAAATCCAACAAAAGTAGTAAATCCATCAACTTCCTCTCTTTCACTTCTAAAAGAGTTAATTGGATTTTTTGGATCAGCGTATCCTATTCCCATTCCACAAAAAAGCATAAGATCATCAGGTATTTCTAAAAAATTACTAATGGTTTTGTGCCATATAGCCCAGGCTTCCTGAGGAGCAGTATGCAAACCATTTTCTCTTGCAAGAAGCATTATTGACTGAATGAACATTCCTAAATCAGACCACTGACCCTCCTGCATATCTCTATCAATTGCGAAAAATAAAGCAGATGGAGCACCGAAAAACTCAAAGTTCCTCATAAATTGTTTTATTCTCCCAGCTTTATCATCTCTAGGAATATCTAGGGCATGATACATACCTTCTCCAACATCTCGCCTTCTTTGCTCGTAAGGATTCTTAAGGTCTGGAGGGTAAATTTTATACTCAGTTCCTTCACCCCTTGGATTTTCTAAAGCCTTTTCTCTAATTTCATTTTTAAATTTCTTTAATGGATCTCCAGAAATAGCCCAAACTTTCCAAGGTTGAAGATTACCGCCCGAAGGCGCTCTTCTTGCCTTATCTAATATATCAAAAATAATATCTTTATTAATTTCCTTATTCAGAAAAGCCCTGCAAGTCAGTCTTGTGTCTAAAGCCTCACTAACACTCTCAGATTTACCAAATATATTGTTCATTGTTTTAATCTCCTGCTAAATTATTGAGCTATCATGCCATTTTCTTAGTATAAGTTTTTCAATATAAGATATTAAGAGAAACAAAAATATACCCAAAATAACCAATAAAATTAATGCAGCAAATAACTTTGCTATATCAAGCCTATTCCCAGCCTCAATTATACGCCAAGCTAAGCCAGTTGAAGTTCCTGAACCTGCAACAAATTCAGCAACAACAGTTCCTATTAACGAAAGACCTATAGAGGTCTTCATACCCGTTAAGATAAAAGGTAAAGCAAATGGAATCTGAAGCTTAGTTAATCTTTGATATCGTCCAGCTCCATACAAGCTAAAAAGTTCATGAAGATTTTTGTTAACAGATTTTATTCCGAGGTTTGCATTAGCTAAAACTGGGAAAAAAGCTACTATAGTTGCCAATATTAAAATTGCATACTCAGCATTATCGAAGCCTACCCATATAAGTATGAGCGGAGCAATTGCTACTACTGGTGTGACTTGAAAAATTACAGCAATAGGATAAATCGATAATTCAACAATCCTTGATTGTGAAAATAATATTGCTAGAAATATTGCTAAGGATGACGCAATAAAAAATGCTAGCAGGGTGATCCTTAAAGTAATAAAAGCTGAAGAAAAAAGATCTAAATAATTCAACATAAGTGATGAAATAATATCACTAGGGGCAGGTAAAATATAAAGCGGTATTTTGTTTAGTATAACTAAAAATTCCCATAGAATTAATAATATCGTAAAAGTCAAAAGCGGAGCAATATATGATAAATATCGACTCATAGCTCACGCCCCTCTTTTTTTAAAATATTTGTTAGATGCCTTACTTGTGATATGAACTCTGAAGTCTCCTCAAAGTCATCTTTTAAATTTTTTTCAATAGCTAAATCTTCTAAAATAATTCCAGGCCCCGACGACAAAACAATAACTCTTTGTGATAAATAAACGGCTTGTGTAACAGAATGTGTAACAAATAATACAGTAATATTATTCGTCTCCCATATTTCCAAGAGATCATCCTCGAGTTTGCGCCTAGTAACCTCATCAAGGGCAGAAAAAGGTTCATCTAAAAGCAGGAGATCCCCACCCTGAACCATTGCCCTAGCAATAGATACTCTCATCTTTTGACCACCAGATAATTCATTTGGAAAAGAGTTCTCTTTTCCTTTTAGACCTACCCTTTCCAGCCAATTAATTGATTTTTCTATTGATTCAGGGTTATTTTGTTTTGTTAATTCTGATGGCAAAAGAACATTATCAATTACATTTCTCCATGGAAGTAAGGTAGAATCTTGAAAAACAAATCCCATTTTGGGTTTAATATTATTTTTGTAACTTATCGACCCAGATGATTGGCTTATTAATCCAGATGCTAGTCTCAAGAAAGTTGATTTTCCTGAACCAGATGCTCCTATTATAGATACAAAGCTCTTACTTTTAATTTCTACGTCAATGGGCCCTAATACAGGCACTTCGTAATTCTTGATAATATCTTTTAAAATTAACATTAATTTTCCTGATTAATGAAATCTAAGGTAAAAGCCTGTCTCCAGCTTAAACTTTCATCATAGACACCATTACTTGACATAGTTTTAAAAAAACTTTCCCACTTAGCATCTGTCATTGATCCAATATCTAGACCTTTTGAATTCTCACTAGAAACTAACTCATAATTTCTAATTTTTTTTATAGCCTGTAATAAAATGTCTTCTTTCATCTCACTATTTTCAAGCATGATTAATTCATTTCCTAAAGAAGGATCCTCATAAATATACTGTCTCCAACCTTCAATACTTGCATCGACAAAAGCTTTAACTATTTCTGGATTATTCTTTATTACTTTGGATGATGCTAAAACCATTGCGCCATAGCTTGGATAACCGAAGTCAGCCAAAAGAAATATATTTGGAGTAAAACCTGCCTCTCTTTCAACTAAGAATGGCTCTGAAGTCAAATACCCTTGTTGGATTGATGATTTATTACTTAAAAAAGGAGCTAAACTAAAAGTTTTTTTTCTAACTTGGTTATCAGTAAAGCCGTATTTAGATTTTAGCCAAAGCCAAAAAGCCCCAATACTTGCGTCAGAAATCATAATAGGTAAACCTTTCATGTCCTCAAGACTGCTTACCTCACTATCAGGATGCGTCATTATAATCTGAGGATCTTTTTGAAAAATAGCCATTACAGCTTTTCCAGGAATATCATTTACAGCCATATTTAGGGGGATAAAACTATTTGACCCTATCCCAAACTCAACTGAATTCGACGCAATTAGTCTAGGGACATTAACATTTGCACTTCCTTGAATAATTTTTACCTTTAAACCATTTTTTTCATATAGACCTGATGCTAAGGCTTGATAAAAACCACCTTGTTCAGCTTGTGCTTTCCAGTCAGTAGCAAATTTAATCTCAATGAGATTATCCTCTCTTGCTATATCTTCCCCTTCTTCCGAACAAGAAGAAAGTAAAAATACAAAAATAAATAATAGCTTCTTTATCAAAAAACTTCTCCCTCTAGTCCTATTAAAATTGTAGGAATACCTAGCATAGAATTTTTTAATGTGGATACAAGAGTACCAGGCTTTCTTCCTTTTCTAACCTCAGATAATTCAAAACCTTTACTAATAAGACTCCTATAACAAGAGTTAAAATCATCCGTATGCCATCCAATTCCATAATACTCTGCTAAATTATTTACTTTATCACCCTCTACAACCTCAATAGTAATCCCATTAATCCTGAAAAATAACATACGACCAGACCACTCTTTAAAAGTCTTATCTAGCGCCAATCGTATTTGTAAGTTTTTTTCAAATAAATTAATCATCTCATCCAGATTAGTTGTATTAATCACCACTTGGTTTATAGACTTAACCATTTTATCAGAAGAGTTGTTTTTATTTTCTGTAAAAAATCTGTTACCCCCACTTATTGAAACGTTTAAATTAGAAATTAAATCCTCATCAATTGAAAATAAATAAGAATGAAAGGTATTAGAATTATTATCTTCGAAAGTAATTTTATGAAAGTCACCTAAACTAATATTTTTTTCTTTTAAGTCGCTATACGTTATTTTGGGGTCTTCAGACATAAAGTTAAATCCAAAAAAACCCTCATGCTTATCCTTTTTAAAATCTAAAATTTTCTTAGACCAAAGGCCTTCCTTGTATGTATCTATTAAACTCACGCCAAGATTACCAACATTAAAATTATGAATTTTTATTCCAAGCTCATTAGAAAAACCTTTAAAGGCTGGGCTTCTAGAAAAAAACAAAGAAAATTCTTTACTGGATTTTTCAATATTATTTACAATAAAAAATATATTTTGAATTTTTTTAAGCATTTTTCAATATAATACATTAATTTATATTTCTTAATCCTTTTTCTTTTATAAAAAGAAAGCAATTGCTAATGTATTTTTATGAATAAAGAAATTTTATCTAAATTAATAAAAATAGTTGGTTCAGCTAATGCTATAATTAACAAAATTGATATGGCCAAATACCTTACTGAGTGGAGAGGTGTTTACAAAGGAAGGGCTGGAATAATTTTAAAACCAAGGACCTCTAAAGAAGTCTCCAAAATACTTAAAGTTGCCTACGAAACAAATACACCAGTAATTACTCAGGGTGGTAATACAGGCCTCGTAGGTGGGCAAATATCATTTGACTCAAATCATATAGTTTTAAGTCTTACTAGGTTAAATAAAGTTAGATATATCAATAATTTAGATAGGTCTATTACAGTAGAGTCTGGATTAACATTAATGGAGTTACAAAATTATTGTATACAGAACAGCACCTTTTTTCCTTTATCATTAGCATCAGAAGGGACATGCACAATTGGTGGAAACATAGCAACAAATGCTGGTGGTGTTGGGGTATTGTATTATGGTAACACAAGAGATTTAGTCCTTGGTCTAGAGGTGGTTACTCCTAGTGGAAAAATAATTGATAATCTTAAAACCCTTATTAAAGATAACACGGGGTATTCTTTAAAAGATATTTTTATAGGATCCGAAGGAACTCTTGGTGTAATAACTGCAGCGACATTAAAGACATTTCCCCTTCCAAAAGAAAAATATACAATAATTTTAAAAATTGACTCACCTAAAAAATCTATTGAAACCTTAAGATTCATTCAAGAAAATATTTCAACACCATTAACAGCTTTTGAATTAATGAATCAGCTCTCAATTCAGTTTGTTACTAAGAATATCCCAAATACACTCTCGCCCTTTTCTGATTTTAAATGGGCTGTTCTTGCAGAATTCTCATCACTTGAAGCAAATAATGACGAGATAGAAAAAATTCAAAATATATTAAATAAATTAATAAAATTAGGATTAGTTGAAGATGGAGTAATTTCTAGCTCCTTAAGTCAATCAAAAGAAATGTGGAAATTAAGAGAAAGTATCTCTGAGTCACAAAAAGCGGAAGGTGGAAGTATAAAAAATGATATTTCTGTTCCTATAAAATTTATTGATGAATTTATAAAAAAAGGATCCAGTATTACTAAAAAGATTATACCTAACGCACGATGTGTTATTTTTGGACATATAGGAGATGGAAATATTCACTTTAATATTTCACAACCTACTAAAGTTAAAAAAGAAGATTTTTTGAAGAATGAGAAAAATCTTAGGAAAAAGATAGTTGAGTTAACAATGAACCTTGATGGCTCTTTTAGTGCAGAGCATGGAGTTGGTGTAACGAGAAAAGCCGAATTAAAAAAATATAAAAAAGATGAACTAAATATTATGAAAAGTATTAAAAAATCTATAGACGATAAAAATATCTTAAACCCAGGTAAAATTATCGATTACTAATCCTCTAGATTTATTGGAATACCAGGGGAATGCTTTGATTGTCTTATAGTTAGGGATGTTTTAACACTAGCTACATTTGGAGCTGATGTTAATTCCTTGGTTAAAAAACTTTGAAATGTAGATAGATCAGGAGCGACGCATTTTAAAATAAAATCAATCTCGCCGTTAAGCATATGGCACTCCCTAACATATGGTAATGATAAAATTCTTTCTTCAAATTGTCTTAAATCTGACTCTGCTTGATTATGAAGACCGACCATAGCAAAAACAGTTACTTCAAAGCCTAATTTTTCAGCTTGAAGATCTGCATGATATCCTTTAATGAAACCATTTTTTTCAAGAGATCTTACTCGCCTTAAACATGGTGGCGCTGATAAATCAACTTTCTCAGCAAGATCAACATTTGTTATTCTTCCATCCTTCTGAAGAAGTGAAAGAATTTTTATATCAATATTATCTAAATTATCTCGTTTCATATAAATTATGTTATACACTGTCATATAATCACGCAAGATTATTACAAGGATAAATTTAAATGGTAAGTAAGGAAATTTCAGATTGCTGGATTATATCATCAGGTTTAATTGGATGCGAAAACCAATGCATTGGACTTGCCGAAGAGCTTAATCTTAAATATGAAATAAAAAGAGTTAATCCTTCTAAACTTTTATCTATGATTGCGCCTTTTGGTAAACCAAAAAAAAGGGAAAGGTTAAATAAACCTTATCCAAAAATTATTATTGGTGCTGGTCGCAAGGTGGTCCCGTACATAAAAAATATAAAAAAACTTTCTAAAAATAAATGCCTTACTGTTTACCTACAAAACCCAAAAATAAACTCAAATAACTTTGGCCTTGTTTGGGCTCCTAAACATGACAATATCAAAGGTAATAATGTAATTTCCACCCTTTTATCACCAGGAAGAGTATCTAAGGAACTTTTGGGGCTAGAAAAGGATAAATGGGAAAGCGAATTCTTAAAACTTCCAAAGCCTTATATCTCAATATTAATTGGAGGAAAGAGTAAGGCATTTAACTTTTCAACTAATGATTGCTTAAATATCTTAAAAAAAATTAATCAAGCAATTGATTTAGGTTGGACACCTTTAATATCAACATCAAGAAGAACTCCAAAAAATTTAATATTGGATATAAAGGATTTAATAAAAGATAAACCTCATTATATTTATGATAATACTGGAGAAAATCCCTACTATGCTATACTGGCAACTTCGGATGTTGCATTAGTGACACCTGATTCTGTTAATATGCTGAGTGAAACATTAACCGCAGGTTTACCTACATTTATTTTTGATTTGAAATGCAAGTCAAAAAGAATTAATAATTTTTTAACAAACCTTAAAAACGAAAAATATATAAAAGATTTTAATGAAACTATTGAAATATATAACTTTAAAAAAACTAACGCTACTTCAGTAATAGCAAATCATATAAAAACGCTTAATCACCTATAAAAATATATTAATAAAAATTTAGAATCCTTTATAATAAAATTAACATTAAAGAGATAAATATGTCAGAAACTATCCATTCTAAAGTCTTAATCCTAGGCTCAGGCCCAGCTGGCTATACAGCAGCAATTTATGCTTCAAGGGCTATGCTAGAGCCAATTCTATTAACGGGAATGGAGCCAGGTGGTCAAATGACTATAACCACAGATGTAGAAAATTATCCTGGATACTCTGATGTTATTCAAGGCCCTTGGTTGATGGATCAAATGAAAGAACAGGCTGAAAAAGTTGGAACTCAAATTATTATGGATACAATAATAGACGTTGATCTATCAAAACGACCCTTTGTCCTGACTTCTGATTCTGAAAAAAAATATTCTTGCGATTCTTTGATAATATCAACAGGAGCTCAAGCAAAATGGCTTGGTTTAGAGTCCGAAACTAAATATATGGGCTATGGAGTATCTGCATGTGCTACGTGTGATGGTTTCTTTTATAAAGATAAAAAGGTTACTGTTGTTGGAGGTGGTAATACAGCTGTTGAAGAAGCTTTATTTTTGACAAATTTTGCCTCAGAGGTAACACTTATCCATAGGCGTAATGAACTAAGAGCCGAAAAAATATTACAAAAGAAACTTTTTGATCACCCTAAAGTTAAAGTAATATGGGACTCCGAAATTAAAGAAATCTTAGGACAAGACAATCCGCCAAGTGTAGAGAGTATTATTATAAAAAATGTTAAAACAAATAACGAAACAAAACTTGAAGCAGATGGTGTATTTGTAGCAATAGGTCATAGTCCATCATCAAAAATTTTTAATGATAAGCTTAATATTACTGAGTCTGGTTATATAATTACAGAGCCTGACTCAACAAAGACATCCTCAGTAGGTGTTTTTGCAGCCGGTGATGTTACTGATGATAAATATAGACAAGCTGTAACCGCCGCTGGGATGGGTTGCATGGCTGCCCTTGAAGTAGAAAGTTTCTTATCGTCAGAAGAAGATTAAGTTATTTTAAAACTTTAGAGGTTGAATTTAGGACCTGACTTTCAAGATTTGGGCTCACCTCTTCTACATCTCGCATTTCAGAATCTAGAACCTCTTTAATATTTGGTATTGCCTCAGCAACATCAGAACCCGTCATTAAACTAATCTCTGATGAACTAAAATCATCTGTTTGGTTTTGGCCAAACAAAATTGATTGGAGTTGTCTATTTGGCTGCTGAGCATTAGGTCTTATCTCTCCCTCTGCAGGAGGTCTCAAGTTATATTCTGGAGGAACGATTAAAGGCGGCTTTGTTAGAATTGTAAATTCATCTGGCGGCATTTTATTTGTCCCAAGAACATCTGATAACTCGCTTCCGCAACCTGAAAGTAAGGACAAATTAAGCATAAAAATTAAACTGAAAAATATTCTAAAAAACATTTAATCCTCACTAAGAGTTACTAAAAGAATCTTTTGCAGAATATATTAAAACAGATATTCCACCAGAAACTATTGCTATATCAGCTATATTAAATACATACCAGTAATAATCAAAAACATGAAGAGAAATAAAATCGATAACCTTACCGTACAGTATTCTGTCAATCATGTTTCCTAAGGCCCCACCTATAATTAAGCAAATTCCAAAAGAAATAAAATTTGAATTGGACTCTCTAATCCAATAAATTAAATAAGCAATTATTAAAAGCGATAAAACTATTAAAACTACCCGCTGAATCTCACCTCCGCCTCCGAAAAGTCCGTAACTAATACCAGGATTATAGACAAGAACGAAATCCATAAAAGGTGTTATAAAAACTTTTCCTTTATTTTCTAGATCATAGAAATTTAATAAAAAATATTTAGTAGAAAAATCAATAAAAAAAATACTTAGGCTTGTTATTAAAAAATTAATATTCGGAAATTTTTTAACCACTTATTTCCCTCATTACATTTGCATCTCTTATACTTAAATCAGGATAATCAGGATCTGTTCCTACCTCTGGGAGTATCTTCCAAGAACGATTACACTTTCCGCCAATTGAGAGATTGCACTTTACTGAAACCATTTCCATCTCGTCCAATCTAAAAGCGTCAGATGGTCCGTCTCCTTCCTTTAAGTCGGCCTGTGATGTTATAAAAATTTCTGCTAAATTAATATCATTAAAGATTTCAAAATACTCTTTGCTTGAAATAAAGACAGTAGGAAATGCTTCTAAACTTGATCCAATTCTCTTCTCCTTTCTCTCTAACTCAATAGCCCCGGTGACAACCTTTCTAACAGACCTGATCTTTTCCCATTTAGAGAAAAGTATTTCATTAGTCCATTCAGGATTAGTTTCAGAAAAATATAATTCATGAACAGATTTATTATTATCTGGAAATCTCGATTTCATTACCTCTTCTGCTGTGAAGCAAAGAATTGGAGAAAACCAAGAAACAAGATAATTGAACAAAATATCTAAAACAGTTCGAGTAGCTCTTCTTGATAAGCTTTTGGGACTGTCGCAATACAATGAGTCCTTTCTTATATCGAAATAAAAAGAGGATAAATCAAGGTTAGAAAAATTTAATAGATTCTGAAAAACAGATTTTAAATCATACTTTCTGTAATCGTCTTTTACTTTTGCATCGATAATCGACAGTTTATGAAGAATATATTTCTCAAGCTCTGGCATTTCACTGTAAGGAAGAATTTCTTCGTCTTTAAAGTTATATAAATTACCCAAGAGAAAACGGAATGTATTTCTTATCTTTCTGTAAGACTCAACATTTGCCTTCATAATATCTTGTCCAACCCTTAGGTCTTCAGTAAAATCAGATGAAACAACCCATAATCTAACGACATCTGCGCCATACTGATCTATTAGATCATCAGGTAAAATTACATTACCAAGAGATTTTGACATTTTTCTTCCATCTTTATCCATAACAAATCCATGGGTGAGAACCTGCTTAAAAGGCGCCATGCCTCTAGTACCGCATGATTCAAGAAGAGAAGATTGAAACCATCCTCTGTGCTGATCGGACCCCTCTAAATATAAATCTGCAGGTGATCCTAGTCCACTTACTCCCTCAAGAACAAATGCGTGAGTTGAACCAGAGTCGAACCATACATCTAGAATATCATTAACTTTTTCCCATTCATCAGCATTATATTTATCGCCTAAAAATTCTTCTGAACTGATATCAAACCATGCATCAGAACCTTTTTCCTCAAAAGACTTAGCAATTCGTTCGTTTACTTCTTGATCTTTTAATGGTTGGCCGGTCTTTTTATTAACAAAAATTGCTAAAGGAACACCCCAAGCTCTTTGTCTCGAAACAACCCAATCTGGTCGAGATTCAACCATCGATTTAATTCTATTTTTTCCTCGTTCGGGAATCCACTGAACATCATCAATTGCTGAAAGTGATTTAACTCTTAAGTCATTTTTTTCCATTGAAATAAACCATTGGGGAGTATTTCTAAAAATAAGAGGTGCTTTTGAACGCCAGCTATGAGGGTATTGATGCCTTAGTTTACCTTTTCCAAATAAATTACCTGAATTTATTAATTCAGAAATCACTGATCCTGTAGCATCACCAAGGGAACCATCTTTATTATAAACTCTTTTACCTGAGAATAACTTCACACCTTCCAAATAAACACCTTCACCATCTAATATAAAAGGGGGCTCAATTCCATTTTTAATTGCTAACTCATAGTCATCTTGACCATGGCTAGGGGCTATATGAACAAATCCTGTTCCAGCATCTTCAGTCAAAAAATCTCCTTCCAAAAGTGGAATATCAAAATCATAACCACTATCTTTGAAAGGATGACTACACTTAAAATTATCAAAGGATTCAATTTCTTTAATAAATAATAATTCTGATTTTGAAGCTTTCTCAACATTCTCCTTCAATGCTGTATTAATTATTATTTTTTTACCTAAGGTCGTTATACTCCCCTCATCCAAGGATGACACCTCGTAAAGTCCGTATTTAAATTCAGATGAAAAAGCCAAAGCTCTATTTGCTGGAATTGTCCAAGGTGTAGTTGTCCATATTAAAATATTTGCATCATCTAAATCAGAATCGTCTGTTTTAATTGGAAAAGTAACCCATATAGTGGGTGACACATGCTCTAAATATTCAACTTCTGCTTCAGCAAGAGCTGTTTTTTCAACAACAGACCACATTACTGGCTTTGAACCTCTATAAAGACCGCCATTCATTAAAAACTTGTGAAACTCTCTTACTATTGTACTTTCAGAAGAAAATTCCATTGTCGTATAGGGATTAGACCAATTACCTAAAATACCCAATCGCATAAATTGTTTTTTTTGAATATTTATCCAATCTTTTGCAAAAAGACGGCATTCTTCTCTGAAATCATTAATTGGAATTTCTTCTTTATTTTTTCCTTCATCTCTAAACTTTTCTTCTACTTTCCATTCAATTGGCAAACCATGACAATCCCAGCCTGGACGGTACTCAGCATCAAACCCATCTAATTGCCTAGACCTTACAATAACATCTTTTAAGATTTTATTTAAAGCGGTTCCCATATGAAGGTTTCCATTAGCATATGGAGGGCCATCATGAAGAATAAATTTTTCTTTGCTTTTTGAAGATTCCCTTAATTTTGAAAATAAGTTACCTTTTTCCCATAAATCAAGAAAGCCTGGCTCTCTTTCAGGAAGGTTTGCCCGCATGGGTAAATCTGTTTTTGGTAAGAGAAGAGTATCTTTATAATCTAATTTATTTTCATTATTGTCTGACATATTTTACCTATAAAACTAATATACCTTAATTCTCAATAACAAATTCAATCGCTTTAGCCGAATCAATCTCTATTTGCTTTTTTAATGATTCAATTCCATCAAATTTCTTTTCTTTTCTTATAAAGTCAATAAAAGAAATAATAATATCCTTTCCATAAAGATCACCTGAATAATCAAATAAATGAACCTCAAGAATAGGTGAGGATTTTCCAAAGGTAGGTCGAACGCCAAGATTAGCAACACCTCTATAAAAAAGACCATCAACGTTTATGTTAACGGCATAGACTCCAAATAAAGGCTCAATCCAGCCTTCCATTGAAATATTCGCTGTTGGGAAACCAATCTGTCTTCCTCTTTGATCACCCTTTATGACCTCGCCTTTTACAACCCAGTAATCTCCTAAAATTTTTTTAGCAGCTTTTAGGTCACCTTTTCTTAGGCATTCCCTTACAGAAGAAGATGAAAAAATGTAATTATCTGCTTCTACCTTATCAATAATTGATAAATCGATTTTTAATTTTTTACATATATCTGTTAACACTTTTACATCACCAGACCGATCTTTTCCAAACTTAAAGTTATAACCAACAATTAAATGCGAAACATTTATTGCTTGATTGATAATTTTATCAACAAATTCAAATGGAGTTAAATTAGACATTTCTTTATTAAAGTCCAAAATACCTAAAAAATCTAAATTACAATTTTCAAGTAAATACGATCTAGTCTTTATATCCGATATGATAAAATTTTCATCACCTGGTCTAAAAAACTTTCTTGGATGAGGTTGAAAAATTAATACACCAGAAGGGATGTTTTTCTTTTGACCAATGGAGGTTGCTTTAGCAATTATCTCCTTATGACCTAAGTGAACTCCGTCAAAATTTCCTAATGCAAATACTCCTCCTCGAGCATTCTCTAAATCTTTAGTAGAATTTCTAAAAATTTCCATTACATAATTACCGTTAAATATTATCTACAATAGCATTTATTAAACTAATTCGTTAATATAGTAAGTTGGGAAAACATTCTTTTTATTAATTGATTCCATAATGTTCTCTTTACTTTGACCAGAGAAAAGACCTCCTAACGTCAATAAGCTATCTAAATTATAATTATTTGCACCCTTGATATCAGTGTCAATCCCGTCGCCAATAACTATCGTAGAGTTTAGATCTCTTCCCGAAATAACCATAATTTGCTTCATAGCTTCATCAAAAATAGGGGCAAAGGGCTTTCCAATATTAATAGTCTCTCCACCTATGGATTTATATTTTTGAGATATAGCACCTGCGCAAGGAATTAGATCTTTTCCTCGTTGAACCCAAATATCGGGATTTGCACACAATAACTTAAGGTTTCTTTTTTTGGCTGACATCAATAAAGGAAGATAACTCTCATCATTTTCAGTCTCATCATCATTAAGGCCAGTTACAAAAATAAAATCCGCGCTATCGAATTCAACTCTTTTAACATTAACGCCATCAAAAACTTTAAGATCTCTATCTGGACCAATATGGTAACAACTAGAACCAAGATCACCTTTATTTAAAATCTTTTGTGTTAAATCCCCTGATGTAATAATTTTATCATAGCATTTTTCATTGAGACCCATTTTTTGTAAAATATTTTTGATTTCAGCGCTAGGTCTTGGCGCATTAGTAACTAATATTATAGGATAGCCAATATCCTTATATCTCAAAAGGCATTCAATGCTTGATTTAAATAATTCTTGACCGTTGTGAATAACTCCCCAAATATCACAAATAATAGAGTCATATTTTTCTTCTATCTCAGAAAAATTACTAATTTCAATAGGATTTTTTATAGTATTCGTCATTAGGGATTCACTAGTATACTGTGACTAATTCGTCAACTATTGGCTTCAATTTGTTTTAAACTCTGTTATTCTTTCAAAAAAGGAGATGAGATGGAATTATTTAATTTATATGGAAAAAGAGCTTTAATAACTGGCTCAACAAAAGGAATTGGTAAAGCGATTGCAGAGAGACTAGCTGAGCATGGAGCAAAAGTAGTTATTTCAAGTAGAAAAGAAGATTCTTGCATTGACGTCAGAGATAGCATTAACGAAAATTTTCCAGACCAGGCTATTTCAATTCCTTGTAATATAAATGAAAAGGATCAACTTAAAAATCTTGTAAAAAAAACAAATGAAGCTTTTGGTGGTATTGATATTTTAATTTGCAATGCAGCTTTAAATCCATTTTTTGGTTCATCAATGGATATTCCAGATGATGCCTTTGATAAAATTCTTAGCGCTAATATAAAATCTAATCATTGGTTATGTAATCTTGTATTACCTCAAATGAAGGAAAGAAAAGATGGCTCAATAATAGTTATTTCTTCTATAGGAGGATTAAAGGGGTCTGAAATGCTGGGCGCCTACTCAATTTCAAAAGCTGCTGATATGCAATTAATAAGAAATATAGCTGTAGAACATGGGCCTGATAATATTAGAGCAAATTGTATTTCTCCAGGAATTGTTAAAACACGCTTTGCTCAAGCGCTATGGGATAATCCAGAAATACTTAAACAAACTACATCACGCGCTCCCTTAAGACGAATTGGTGATCCAGATGAAATAGCTGGTGCTGCAGTTTATTTAGCAAGTAATGCAGGTGCATTTACAACAGGGCAAAATATTGTCATTGATGGTGGCGTTACGATTACTTAGGTGAAAAATGAATCTCTTAATTCTTGGTAAAAAAGGCATAGCCATTCAAGAGGATCTTGAAAAGGATCTTGATAATTCATGGAATATATTTAATTGGGAGCCATCAGAAAGTCCTGATAAATTGGTAAAGCTTCTTGAGAATGCAGATGTAGCGGTCACAGGATCAGATGCTTTAATTTATGGAAATATTTTTAAATATATCTCATCATCAAAGAAACTCAAATTACTTCAAATCCCTTTTGCTGGAATAGATTGGCTTAATCCTGATTTATTACCAAAAAATTTAATGGTAGCAAATGCTGCAGGGCATGAGCAAGCCATGGCTGAATATGTTATTGGAACAGCCTTAGCTTTAAGTTTAGATCTTATAGCTACTCATATTGAATTTAAATCTGGGTCATGGGAAAGAACCGGAACATTATCCGACCCAAAAAGTATGCATAACGAAATATATAGTAAAACGATAGGAATTTTGGGTTATGGTCAAATAGGAGTTGAGACCGCCAAAAGAGCCAAATCTCTAGGAATGACAACATTTGGAATTAATAGAACTAAAAGAGCTAGTAAACCTCAATATTTAGACTGGCACGGTAGTATTGAAGATTTAGATACTCTCTTAACAAAAAGTGATTTCCTTGTTCTTGCATGTGATTTAAATGAGAGTACCAAGAATATAATCAATAAAAAGACTTTATCTAAAATGAAAAAAGATAGCTTTCTTATTAATGTTGCCAGAGGTGATGTTTGTAATGAAGAAGACTTATTTAATTGTTTAAAAAATAAAACTATTTCTGGCGCAGCAATTGATACCTGGTGGATTTATCCTGATAGACCCAAACCAGGCTTTAAGTCAGAAAAGAAACCTAGGCCTTCAGATTTTCCTTTTCACGCATTAGAAAATGTTATAATGACTCCTCATAATTCAGCACACACCATGGATTCGGATACAAGGAGGTCAAACTCAATTTTGAAAAATTTAAAAGAGTTTAAAAAAGGGAAAAAACCTCCAGGGTTTGTTTTTTACGGAAAAAACTAAAATTATATGGTATTATAAATTAAACGAGAGAGATCAAAATGAATTCATCAAATGAAAAAAAATCTGAAAGAATTACAGTATTAGCTAAAGACTTTACTCCAGCAGCAATGGAATTTCACAGGAAGAATATGAGCGCTCGAGGATATAGAATGGAAGGTACTATTGTTCCTAGAAAGTTTCAAATGATCGAAGGTGTTGAAGATGCCAAAGATTTGTTTGATGGTGAACAATTCTATGCCGTTACTTTTGTAAAAGAGGAATAGTTACTCTAATATTCTTCTTTTCATAGCATCTATTGTTTTTATACCCACATCTAATTCTTTAATCACAAAATCTTCAATTTTGTCATACTTATTATAAATTTCATTAAATGCTGCATTAATATAATCAACCCTAGCTTCAAATAATGGCTTAAGAAGCTCAGAGTTGTTATCCCGCCAGTCCTCATTAACCAGAGGACCTTTGTAAAATTGATTAGTTAATAGATAATCGTCAATAATAGTTTCTTTTTTTACGCCCATTATACTTAAAAAAAGCAAAGCACCATAACCCGTTCTATCTTTTCCAGCAAAACAATGGAACACGAGAGGGATTTCCCCATTAGCAATTGTGTTGATAAATTTACAGTATACTTTTTTATGTTGATTTACATATAAGACATAATGCTCTTGGAGCTCATTTGCCAATTCTTGACTGGTTACGTCTTCTTTTGAAGATAACTCTTTTAAATCTTGAGTTCCTAATGTCTTAATTGGTAAATGATTTAATTTTGGAGTAGTTGCAAAGCTAAAGGGAGAGGGAGACTCTTTCATCTCATGATCACTTCGAAAATCACAAACCGTTTTAATACCAATTTTTTGAATTTTCTTTATGTCATTTTGAGTTAAGTAAGAAAGGCTATCAGATCTATAGACAAGGCCTTTTTTTAACCTCATCCCATCAGTGGCCTCATAGCCCCCTAAGTCTCTAAAATTTGATGCTCCATCGAGTTCCAAAAGTCTATTATTCATCTTTTTCCTTCGATAATGAGTTAGTTTATATTTATTTACTTGGTAGCGGGGGAGGGATTTGAACCCCCGACACGCGGATTATGATTCCGCCGCTCTAACCAACTGAGCTACCCCGCCAAAAAGTATATATGTTCAATAATGCTGTTAATCATATGATGTCAAGATAAACGATTATCATAAATCCAACCGCCCCCTAAAACCCTCGAAGAATTATGATCATCATAAAAGACACAAGCTTGGCCTGGCGAAATACCCTCTCTTATGCCAGAATCTAATTTTACGCTTATACTATTCCCTTCAGAAATAAGATTAGCCCCCTCAAGGTTAAGCGTGGAACCAATCTTAACCTTCACTTTATAACTCTTATTAATAAAATCTTCATCCCCAATCCAATTTACATCACGAAGATGAAGGATTTCCTTTTTCAGGTCTTCCTTAGAGCCTACAGTTACATCTAATGAAATAGGATCAATGTCTATTACATATAATGGTTCTCCAGTAGCCAAACCTAAACCCCTTCTTTGACCTATGGTAAAATTCACAATTCCATCATGATCACCTAAAAAGTCACCCTCCTTTGAAACAATTCTTCCTTTTTTATAACCTTCAGGTTTTAACTTTGACAAAACATTAGAATACTTTCCATCAGGAACAAAACATATATCTTGGCTATCAGGTTTTTGTGAAACAACTAAGCCCAGTTCATCTGCTATTTTACGAATCTCAGGCTTAGTAAAGCCACCGAGAGGGAATCTAAGAAACTCAAGTTGCTCTCTTGTTGTTTTAAATAAAAAATAACTTTGGTCTCTATCAATATCCTTTGCTCGATACATTTCTCTCCCCATCTTACCCTCTTGAGATGAAATATAATGACCAGTAACTAAGGCATCAGCCTCAAGATCCTTAGCTACTTTAAAAAGATCATCGAATTTTACTTTTTCATTACACAAGACACATGGAATAGGAGTTTCACCCCTCTCATATGAAAGCGCGAAATCATCTATAACTTTTTTTTTAAAAATTTCTTCATAATTAAGAACATAGTGAGGAATTTCTAGAGAGGATGCTACCTTCTTAGCATCGTGAATATCTTGCCCAGCACAACAAGATCCTTTCTTTTTTGGCGAAGAGCCTGAGTCATACAACTGAAGTGTGACACCTATAGTTTCATAACCTGATAATTTAGCAAGGGCTGCTGCCACCGAGGAGTCAACTCCTCCGGACATAGCAACAACTACCCTACCTTTTTTATCAGAATTACTAATATCAAGATTAATTTTTGGTATCATATAATTTAAATATAAAATTTATTCAATTAATGCAATTAATTAAGAGAAACCTTTTCTTAATTATATTATTATTTATTTCATTTAATTATTAAAGTTGATAATAATCTTTGAATGTTAGAAAAAAATTTATCCTCAGAATTAGTTAATACTGCCTATAAAGCCGGACTTGTTATAATGGATATCTATAAAAAAGATTTTAATATTGATATTAAAAACGATAATTCACCTGTAACAATAGCAGACCAAAAAGCTGAGGAATTAATTCTCAGTGATTTAAGTAATAAATTTCCAAATATCCCTGTAATTTCTGAGGAAGCTTATTCTAATGGAATTATCCCTGACTTTTCTAATGAGTTTTTTTTAGTAGATCCACTCGACGGAACTAAAGAGTTTATAAAAAAAAATGGTGAATTTACTGTTAACATTGGTTTTGTAAAAAATGGTTATGCTAGGTTGGGTGTTATCTATGCTCCAGCAATGAAAGCTATGTATTTTTGTGATGAAAATAATAATGCCTTTGAGTTAAAAATTAATAATAACTTTTCTGGTTCTCTTAAAGATGCAAAAAAAATAAATACCAATTCCTCAAAAGAAGTTGCCTTAACAGCAATAACTAGTAGGTCTCACAACAATTCTAAAACTGACGATTTCTTAAAAAATTACAATATCAAAGAAACTCTTTTATTTGGTTCGTCGTATAAGTTTTGTTTAATTGCCTCAGGTAAGGCTGATATATATCCTAGGCTCTCTCCTACATGTGAGTGGGATATTGCCGCAGGACATGCAATTTTGAAAGCTGCAGGTGGAAATGTATACTCCCTTGACGGCAATGAGTTACAATATGGATTTAAGAAAGAAAAATTTATAAACCCCCCTTTTTTAGCTAGAAATTATTAAAAATTGCTAGTAATAAAATTTCTTTTCTACTAGCATCGAAAAATTATTAGGAAAAAAAATGAGTCATCCAAGCTTAGGCATCAAAAGCGCAACGATAATTAATTTAATATTGTTGCTGACGATTTTTTTTAGCATTTTAGTTCAAACATCCAACATAAATAAACCAGATATAAAGAAAAATATTCCACTTCCGCAAAATAAAAATATTCCACTTCCACAAGATACTGAATCAAAACTAATTGGAAACATAAATACTCAAAGAATTATAAAAGCTGATAACGAGCCCGGCAATTGGTTATCACATGGAAGAAATTATGAAGAACAGAGATATTCTCCTTTAGAAGATATTAATAAAGAAAATATTGAAAGATTAAATCTAGCTTGGTCTTTCGATATGAATAGCACAAGGGCTTTAGAAGCGACACCAATTATTGATAATGGAATTATGTTTCTTACAAGCGAATGGAGTATTGTTCATGCAATTGATGCAAAGACAGGTGAAGAAATATGGAGTTATGATCCCTTGGTACCAAAGGCTTGGGGAAGAAAAGCATGCTGTGATGTTGTTAATAGAGGCGTTGCGGTATGGAACGGTAATGTTTTCTTCGCAAGCCTGGATGGAAGATTAATTAAACTTAATGCAGGCACTGGTAAATTGGTATGGGAGGTAAACACATTAATAGATAGGAATAAAGATTATACAATTACTGGAGCGCCCAGGATTGCTAATAATAAAATTTTTATTGGTAATGGCGGCGCTGAATATGGTGTAAGAGGTTATGTTTCTGCATATAATACTGATAGCGGAAATTTAGTTTGGCGCTTTTATACTGTTCCTGGTGATCCATCTTTGCCATTTGAACATCCTGAGCTAGAAGAAGCCTCAAAAACATGGAAAGGCGGAGAATGGTGGAAAATTGGTGGTGGTGGAACTGTATGGAATACTATTGTTTATGATCCGGACTTCAATAATTTATATATCGGCGTAGGAAATGGTTCACCATGGACAAGAGTTATAAGATCCCCAGGAGGTGGAGATAACCTTTTTCTATCATCTATAGTGGCTTTAGATGCTGATACTGGGAAAATGAAATGGTATTATCAAACAACACCAGGTGATAACTGGGATTATACTGCCACTCAAGATATAATGCTTGCCGATATGCAAATAGACGGAACTGAAAAAAAGGTTCTAATGCAAGCTCCTAAAAATGGTTTCTTTTATGTTCTAGATAGAAAAAATGGTGAGCTTTTGAGAGCACATAAATACACTGAGGTAAATTGGGCAACTCATGTTGATTTAGAGACGGGTAGACCAATCGAAAATCCTGAAAAAGACTACACGAGTGAAAAGCAGTGGATTCTTCCTGGAGCCCTTGGTGGGCATAATTGGCAGGCTATGTCCTATGACCCTGATTTAGGTTTAGTTTTTATTCCTGAACAAAAATCTACTACTATTTATCAAATGACTGAGGAGTGGCAGCAAACTGGTAAGATTAAATATAAGGCTAAGTCGTGGAATACTGGAATTGAAATAGCAAAATACCTTGATTTAGCCCTTACAACATTAGATGCACCTATAGGTACCGGTTCTTTAAAGGCTTTTGATCCAATTTCAGGTGAAACAAAGTGGGAAGTAAAATATCCTCAACATTGGAATGGGGGAACATTATCTACTAAATCAGGTCTAACATTTCAAGGAAACGGAATGGGGGCTTTAAATGCTTTCGATTCTTCTAACGGAGAAATCTTATGGTCTAAAGATATTCAAACCAGCATGATTGCTCCCCCGGTGACTTATAAAATTAATAACGAACAATATATTGTAATCCTTGCTGGAACAGGTGGAGGGAATAATCATGGAGGGGATACACTCGGTTTTCATACTGAACATGTTGCCTCACTTAAATATGGAAATAATGGAAGACTTTTAGCATTTAAGATAGATGGTAAGAAAACTCTTCCAAGACTAGATCTCGTTGACAGAACTATTCCAGAGCAACCAAAGATAACCTCTACAGAATTTGAAATATCTAGAGGCACAGAACTTTATGGTGAATATTGCGCCTTTTGTCATGGGACAGCAGTAAGGTCTGGACCGGCTCTACCTGACTTAAGAATGATGAGCAATGATAGCCATGAATTATTTAATGAAATTGTTTACAATGGAATTTATAGTGAAAATGGAATGACTGCTTTTTCTGATGTTATGTCTAAAAATGATGTAAATAATATTTATCATTATATAGTTGATACAGCTAAGAATGACCGTAAAATTCAACAAAATATTAAAAAATAATTTATTTATAAAGGTATATTATGAAGCATCCAACCTTAAGTAAGAAATCTGCAATATTTATTAATTTATTTTTTGTCAGTGTTTTAACTGCATTAATAATTCTAAGTATTTTTTCTATTGATAGAAATAATCAATTAAATGAAATTAAAGATGAAGTTGTTAATATTAAAGAAAAAAATATTATTGGTAATATAAATAAGTCACGTATTATAAACGCTGATAATGAGCCTCACAACTGGCTAGCTCACGGCAGAGACTATAGTGAACAAAGATTCTCTCCTCTTAAAAAAATTAATAAAGATAATATATCTCAACTTGAGCTTGAATGGTCTTTGGATATGGACACTACAAGAGGACTAGAGGCAACACCAATTGTAGATAATGGAGTTATGTTTGTTACAAATGCATGGAGTATTGTTCATGCAATTGATGCTAGAACAGGTAAAGAATTATGGTTTTATGATCCAGATGTTCCCAGAATTTGGTCAAAAAAAGCTTGTTGTGATGTTGTTAATCGTGGTGTCGCTGTTTGGAAGGGTTATGTTTATTCAGCAACCTTAGATGGAAGGCTATTAAAACTTGATGCCAAAACAGGAAAATTAATCTGGGAAATAAATACTATAACAAATAGAGAACTTGATTATACAATTACCGGTGCTCCTAGGATTGCAAATGATAAAATTTTCATTGGAAACGGTGGAGCTGATATGGGCGGTGTGAGAGGATACGTATCAGCCTATGATACAGAAACTGGAAAATTAATATGGCGCTTTTATACTATTCCAGGTGATCCATCTTTGCCATTTGAACATCCTGAGTTAGAAGAAGCTGCAAAAACTTGGAGCGGTGAGTGGTGGACAATGGGAGGTGGTGGAACAGCTTGGAATTCAATTGTTTATGATCCTGATTTTAATCAACTATATATCGGAACGGGTAATGGGCAGCCATGGAATATAGAAATTAGATCTCCTGAAGGAGGAGATAATTTATACCTTTCTTCAATACTTGCTTTAAACGCGGATACTGGAAAAATGAACTGGTATTATCAAACTACTCCTGAAGATAAATGGGATTACACTGCGACCCAAGATATTATGTTAGCTGAAATGAATATTGACGGAGAAGATAAAAAAGTTTTAATGCAAGCTCCTAAAAATGGTTTCTTCTATGTTATTGATAGAGAAAACGGAAATCTTCTAAGGGCACACAATTATGTACCTACAAATTGGGCTACTCATGTTGACATAGAAACAGGAAGACCTGTTATTAATGAAGATAAAGATTATATTAAAAATCCTGATTGGGTTTTGCCTGGCAGTTATGGAGGGCATAATTGGCAGGCTATGTCATATGATCCAAATCTAGGATTAGTTTATATACCAACCCATGAAGTACCTGGAATTTTTGTTCCAATCAAAGGCTACTATAAAATGAAACCTGGAACCTTTAATACAGGTACTGATTTTTATGTAAATGATGCGGCTGCAAAAATGTCTGGTATTCCTCCAGTTACCGGGGCTATTAAAGCCTTTGATCCTCTTACAGGAGAAACTAAATGGACTGTCGCTCATAATCATTTTTGGAACGGTGGAACTTTATCAACAATAAGTGGGATTACATTTCAAGGAAACTCATCTGGAAGACTAGTTGCCTATGACTCTTTAAATGGGGATATCTTATGGAGCAAAGAAGTACAAACAGGAATGATTGCTCCACCAATCTCATATGAAATAGATGGGGAGCAATATATTTCAATACTTGCTGGTGACGGTGGAGCTGGAAATTCTATTGGAGATAATTTTGGTGCTGATAAGGAAATTGCGGCAATCCTATATGGAAATAATGGAAGACTGTTATCCTTTAAATTAAACGGAAAATCAAAATTACCTATATTACAGAAAAAAAATACTCTAATCCCTGAACAACCTATCATAAATGCTAGCTCAGAAGATATATTGATGGGAGAAAAATTATATTCAAATTATTGTGGGGCTTGTCATGGCGCTGGTGTAAGGGGAAAATCAATAATAGACCTTAGATACCTTACTAAAGATAAACATAAGATGTTTAATGAGGTTGTTTTAGGCGGATTACTAGAGGAGAACGGAATGGCTAATTTTTCAACTCTAATTAACAAGAAGGAAGCAAATCAAATTCATTCATATATTATAAACGCTGCAACCAAAGCTCGAGTTGAGCAAAATCAAAATTAATTATTTTTTGGGAAGAGATGGGCTTTTAATTTCTTCAAACTTGATATCAATATCACCAGAAAGCGAATTAAACTTATCAATATCGTCTATTGAGTTTGGAAAATTGTCCTCATTATCATTTATAACATCTAGATTTGTAAAACGTACTAAAATAGGAATACCATTTTTAGTAACTTTTTCAATTTCTTCCATTTTTTCATATAGAAAAGGATCAAAAGGAACTTCAACTAATCGAGGCTCATCAATAATAGCACCATCCTCATTAAGAGATTGAAGTAATATATATATTTTACCGTTAACGCCCTTAGACTTATTGGGCTCATTAACTCCATGCCAAAGAATTTTATAAGGTCTATAATCATTTGTTAAGTTATTATCCTTATATGGCCTACCCTGCATTTCACGTATAGAGGTATATGAGGTTATAAAAAACAAAAGAGATGTGATGGTAAAAAATAATTTTATTTTAAATGAAAATTTAGTAAGAAAATTTAAACTAAGTAATAATGAGAATAAAACAGCATAAGATATTCCTATAATTAAAGTATTTAACATTTCTACTTTAAACCACCTGAAATAATTGCTTTTTGTAATTGATTTAAATCCATAACATTTCCCTTGCTATCAAGTAGAAATCTTACAGCTGTTATCTCTTCACCAGTTTTTTTCAAATAATAGTCGTTAAAAAAAATAACCTCTAATCTAGGGTTAATTTTTTCGATTTTTAATTTTACTTTTAATGGAGTCACAAAATTTGATTTATAATATAACAAATTAACAACATACTCTCCGGCCATAAAGCCTCTTATTGTTACTACTTCTTGATTTGCTGGATTTTCAACCTCAACACCATCTATAACGAGTCGATCAGCAAGTGTTCCTCTATCATCCCGATCTAAATGCATTAAGCCAGATTGTTGCTTTTGAAAGTATACTACATTACCTTTAGGATCTTCTACAACTAAGTCTATATCATCAGGATGATGATCCTCCCACTCAGCAGAAATTATAAATTCTGCTTTAGATTCTATATCACCTCCATCTTTTGGACTTTGTATTAAGGCAAAAGATATAAAAAACATAAATGCAAAACCAAGTAATGCATTAAATAAAAGATCTGTAAAAGCATCACCGGTTGAATCTTCATGAAATAGTAATTTTTTACTCAATACTTTCTTCCGTATAAAAAGCTAGATCATTTAACAAAGCTGTTATCGAAGTTGAGCTAATATGGAATTGAATACGTAATAGAGTATTCACGACTATTCCTGATAAAGTTGTATATAAAGCAACAGCCATACCAGAGCTCATTGAAGCCAACGCTATTTTTAAATTTTCAGCACTTGTATTATCTAAATTGGCTATGGGCTGGAGCATTAATATAAAACCAATAATTGTACCTAAAAGCCCTAACTTTAAAGAAATCTCAGCAGCTATTAATCCATAACTTAATTTTTTTTCAAAATCAGATTCTAATGCATTTAAAAGAATATCTTTTTCTTTTTTATTTTTTAGACCATTAAAGAACTTTGCTGTAGATAAATTTTTATTATGAAAATCAAAATTATTAAAAGAATCTCTTTCATCAGAGATATTCTTAGATAAAACCAACCAATAAAAACTTGTTACAACCCACAATAATCCAATAATTTTTGAAATATGACTTTTATCCCCTTCCAAAACAATCAAGAGAAGGCTTCTTTCATTTAAAAGCCAAAATCCAAAAACAATAATAATTATAAACAAAAATGCTCTTAGCATACCAACTGATTGAACTTTCGATTTTAATGGCATAATTTATTCCTTAAATTATTATTTTATTATAACAATAACAAATTAATATTTAGATTGTGAATATAGACTAATTTAGTCATTATAAAAGCCTGAGGTAATAATATGAAAGAAAAAATCCTAATCGAAAACGGCATGATTATTGATGGAACAGGTTCTAAAGAATACGTTGATAGTGTTTTATTAGAAAACGGTCTGATTTCAGCAATAGGAAAAGAAGCAAAAACAAATTTAGAAGATAATCAAATAAAGAAAATTGATGCAACTGGTAAGACTGTAATGCCGGGTCTTATAGATGCGCATTGTCATATAACATTTGATGAACCGACATCAAATGATGAGCTTTTTTTTCATAGAAGGCAGGCATTATCGGCAATTATAGCAGGTCATAACGCACACAAAGTTTTATTAGCTGGGGTTACTAGCTTTTGTGATCCTGATAGTCTTCATGAAATTGGAGTGGACTTAAGGGACGCCATTAATAGTGGATATATTGAAGGCCCAAGAATGTCAGTAGGTGGCAATGCTTTAATGACCTCTGTAGGAGGAACCGCTGGCAGATTGATCCCAGATGAAGGATTAAGAGGTTATGCAAAGATTGTACAAAATCAAGATGAAATTATAGCAGAAGTTAGAAGGCAAATTAAAAATGGCGCTGATTGGATAAAAGTTCATGTTACTGGACTAATTCCGAATCAACGTGAATCTGGAGAAATTTCAGTATGGTCTTACGAGGAATTAAAATTAGTTTGTGATCTAGCCCATGATTTAGGAACACCAGTAGTTGGTCACGTCAGAAATGCTAAAGGTGTAAAAGATAGTATTAAAGCAGGTATGGATATGATTCTGCACGCAACTTATATGGATGAGGAAGCAATTGATATGGTTTGTGAATACAAAACTCCGATAGTACCAACATTTACTTTTCAAGCAAATCTTGCAGACTTTGGTGAGTCCATAGGAGCGTCTGAAGATTATAGAGATATATTCAGAAAGGAAATAGAAGAAAATTCTCAAATTCTAAAAAGAGTTCATGATGCCGGTGTTCCTTTACTTTGCGGAACAGAGAGTGGCTTTTCGATGACTCCTTATGGAGAATGGCATTATAGAGAGCTTGAGGTGTTTGTTAAAGATATAGGAATGAGTAATATGGATTCAATCGTTTGCGCAACTAAAAATGCCTCTAAATCAATTAAAATGGAGGGTAAAGTTGGGACTATTGAAAAAGGTATGCTTGCTGATATTTTGGTAGTAGATGGAAACCCGCTTGATGACATAACTGTTCTAGGCGATAAATCTAAATTATCCCATATAATTCTCAATGGAAATGAAGTGGATCAAAACAAGCCAACAAAAGAAATAATCCCACCTCAAGGTTGGAGGCTTTCTCCATACTCAAATCAAATTTTAACTCAAAAAATTGCTAACATAGAAAACTAAAATGGCAGAGCATATTTTTACAGACTATAATGATGCTACTCAAGCTTTAAGAATTAAAGATTTAAAGCAATCACTATATGATGATGGTGAAGTAATCATGGATAAAGTTTTAGTGTGTCTTCATGGTGATGAACATAAAAAAAGAAGAAAATTAGAGAATAAAATTTTTACTAGAGATGTATTTCAGAAATATGAAAATATTATTTTTCCAAAAACAATAAATGAAACTTTAGAGCCTTATGAAGAATCAGGAAAAATGGATTTAGTCGACTTTGGGTTTAGAGTTTTATTAAATCTTACGGCTGATTTTTCGGGTATAGATAGACCCAATAAATCAAAAAATGAAACTGAAACACTTTTGAAGTTACTTAAAATATTTGCTTCAGGGGCAACACTTCATCACTCAACACGAGATCATGAGGAAGTTAAAAGTGAAGTTAGAGATGCTTTAAAAGAGTTTGATAAAAACTTTCTTACTCCTTCGATTGAGAGAAGAAAAGCAATTATTAAGAAAGGCCGTAGTGAGGATCTACCAAATGATATTCTTACAGTACTTTTAATAAATGATGATCAATTAAATATGCCTTATGATGTTTTACAAAGAGAAATAGCTTTTTATCTTTTAGCTGGTGCGCAAACATCAATTCACTCCTTGGTTCATGTTTTTCACGAAATTCACTCTTGGTTAAAAGAAAACCCTGAAAGAGAAGATGATATCAAAAATGATCCAATATTCGTTCAAAAATGTTTCCTAGAAAGCACCCGATTACATCCTTCAAGCCCTGTGGCACTTAGAAAACCAGTATGTCCTGTTCAGCTCCCTGGTAATAAAAACGCCAACGTAGATGATAGTGTTGTAATTGATTTATATAATTCAAATCGTGATAAAAAAATATTTGGTAGTGATGCTGAAAAGTTTAATCCTGATCGTGAAACACCTAATGGACAAAACTTATACGGTCTTTCTTTTGGACTTGGTATGCATTCATGTATTGGAAGAAATTTAGCGGCAGGTGTTAATTCAAAATCTGATACCGATCCTAATAATCATCATTATGGAACGGTCACAATGATAATGAGAAAACTAATCTCTTGCGATGCTATACCTGATATTAACAATTCTCCTAAAATGGATGAAAAAACTAAAAGGCCAAACTGGGGTTACTACCCTATCACCTTTAATGCTAAGGAAAACCTAAGTGAGTAAAATAGAAACCTCTGATTACAAAACTATTAAATCAGCTCTAGTTAACAGAAACCTTAAACAAGCACTATACGATAAAGGTAAAGTTATTATGGATGGAGTTCTTTTAACTTTACATGGCGAAGAGCACAGAAAAAGAAGAAAACTTGAACATAAAATATTTCAAAGAGATTTTTTTAAATATTATGAGCATGAATTATTTCCAAAAACTTTAGATGAAACTATTAAACCTTTTTTAAATAAGGGAAGTGCAGATCTTTTGGACTTTGGGTATAGAATAACAATGAATCTAACAGCTGATTTTGCAGGAATTGATAGACCTAAAAAAACTCCAGAAGAAACTGAGGACCTTTTATCATTAGTAAAAGTATTTAGTCAGGGAGCAACCCTAGTTCATTCGAAGAGACCTCATGATGAAGTAAATAAAGAAGTATTAATGGCTTTAAATGAATTTGAAGAAAAATTTCTTTACCCATCTAAAAAAAGGAGAGAGAAATTAATAACAAAATTTAAAAATAATCAGATAGAAAAAAATGAATTACCTCGTGATGTCCTTACAGTTTTATTAATAAATGAAGATAAAATTTCTCTTACTGAAGATTTAATAAAAAGAGAAATAGCTTTTTATCTTCAAGCAGGATCTCATAGTACTGCAAACTCCATGACGCATGCCTTACATGAAATTTTTATCTGGGGAGAAAATAATCCTAGTGAATTTAATAAAATAAAAAATGATAGTCTATTTCTTCAAAAATGTGTTCACGAAAGTATGAGGCTGCATCCCGCAAGTCCTGTAGCATGGAGAAAATCTGAGTGCCCCGTTAAATTAGATAATAATATAGAACTAGATAAAGGTGATTTAATTATTATGGATCTTCATAAAGCAAACCAGGATAAAAAAATATTTGGGGATGACTCTCATATTTTTAATCCTCATAGAATTGTTCCAAAAAATCAATTCTTGTGGGGTCTCACTTTTGGAATAGGTCTTCATATGTGCTTTGGAAGAGATCTTGATGGTGGTATTGTTTCAAATGAAAATACCGATCCAAATAATCATCAATATGGTATAGTTACTTTATTAGTTAAGAAAATTTTAGATGAAAAGGGTTCGCCAGATCCTAAAAATAAACCTAAATCAGATCTTAACTCAGAAAGGCCAAACTGGGGATCGTACCCAATTATTTTCGGAGAAAAATTATGAAAAGCGCAATAGTAACAGGTGCTGGAGCTGGAATAGGCGAAGCAATATCAAAAAAGCTAAGTGATAATAACTACCGTGTTGGTATGTTGGACTTAAATCAAGATAATGTAATCGAAGCATCGAAAAAAATTGATAACACAACTCCTCTTTATGGAGATGTGACACAGGAAGAATCTATTGTTGAGGCGTTTAAAGAATTTGGTGAAACACCAGATTTACTAGTTAATAATGTTGGAATTGTTCTGTTTGGCCCTCTCGAAGAGCACTCAATAAACGATTATAGCAAAAGTTTAAATATTAATCTTTTAGGATCTTTCATTACTTCCAGAATATTGATAACTGATATGATAAAAAGAGGTAGTGGCTCCATCATAAATATGTCTTCAATAAACGGTATAAATCCAGGCATAGGTATAGGTGCGTATCCAGCTTCAAAAGCTGGGATTATTTCTATGACACAGCAAATGGCTATAGAATGGGGTAAATTTGGTATAAGGGTAAATTGTATTTCTCCAGGTTTTATTGATGCAGGTATGTCGAAACCAATCTATGAAGATAATAAAGTAAGAGCATTGAGGGGTGGAGCTGTTCCGTCAGGTAGATTAGGAGAAGCAGATGATATCGCTAATGCAGTTCTATTTTTAGATTCTGATAATGCCTCGTATATAAATGGGCATAATTTAGTTGTTGATGGCGGTGTTACTAGTAGCGTGATAGCTCAACTTCCAAGAGAATAATGAAAAAAAATCTAATAATAACAGGTGGAATATTTCATCCTTTTTCTGAAACATCAGATACATTGTCAAAAATTCTAAATTCTTTGGGTTATGATTCAGAGATTACCCTAGATGTAGAAGAAGGGATTAAAAATATTAATGATTTTGATCTAGTTACATTCAATGCTTTACGTTGGAGAATGTTAAATCACGAGAAATACATCCCCTTTCTTGATGAATGGCAATTTAGTATATCAGAAAAATCAAAAAATACTCTTGATAGCTATATAAGGAGTGGAGGTTCTATGATTGCATTTCACACCTCATC
>Ga0209631_10000434_pt1 | contig 56385 bp, 52 predicted proteins | sample COG_08_FD_184752 | JGI IMG/M metagenome (GOLD analysis project Ga0209631, IMG submission 184752) | Pelagic Microbial community sample from North Sea - COGITO 998_met_08 (SPAdes) (version 2) | ecosystem: Environmental > Aquatic > Marine > Neritic zone/Coastal water | place: Helgoland, sampling... | reverse complement strand
AATTATTAATAGTTTTTCTTGTTTTGACATATTGGTTGGCAACTTACGTAGATTGATTAGTAATTGTCAAAAATTTATATTTATAAATATAAATTATTGATTTACAGGGCAAGGTAATCTTTGATTTGATTTGCGCTATTAACTTCAAATTCTTTTTTAGAATGCAAGTCTTTAAGCATAATTTTATCATTCAATCTAAGATAATATTTTGCATTTAATTTAATTGCATGCTTTGTTTGATTTTTTTCTGATTTCTTAAGAGTATCAATAAAAACACTGAATCCATTATCAATTAGTTGATTTGCAATTTTCAAAATTTTTGAAGATCCTGTTTCATATCCAATAAAGAAGTCAGGTCCTTTATTTGGTAGTTTCAAATTTGATTCAAGTATAAGTCTTTCAATCCCTGCTGCAAAACCAACTGCGGGGGTAGATGGTCCACCCATGCTTTCAACTAAGTAATCGTATCTACCTCCACCTAGAAGAGCATTCTGTGACCGTGAAGAAATAGTAGATATTTCAAATGTAGTGCTATTATAATAATCTAAGCCTCTTACTAATCTACCATTTTCTTCGTAGGAGATATTTAGCGCATCCAAATGTGAAAGCAAATTCGAATAATTGTTTTTTTCTTCTTTTGACAAGTATTCAGTAATCATTGGGGCTTTATTGATTATTTCAAAATCCATTTCTTCTTTGCTGTCTAGGATCCTAAGCGGATTAACTTCTAAACGATTTAGTGAAATTTTTGACAGCTGTGATTTATAGCTAGTAAAATATTGACTTAACTTTTCTTGATATAATTGCCTTGTATCTGTATTTCCAATATTATTGATTTGAAGGACTGTATTTTCGATTCCTAGCTGGCAAAGGATTTTTGTTGCCAAAAGAATGATTTCTACATCCTGTTCCATTTCAGAACATCCAAGAGCCTCAACTCCAAACTGATGAAATTGTCTTTGCCTCCCTTTTTGAGGTTTTTCTCTTCTAAATAATGCATCAATATAAAATAGCTTACATAAAGGTTTGCTTCTATAAAACCCAGATTCTATAAATGCCCTAACAACCGGAGCTGTCATCTCTGGCTTCAAAGCTAAATGATTATTTGAAGAATCTTCCCAGGAAAACATTTCTTTTGACACATCAGTCTCAAATCCAACATTTTGTTTAAAAAGGTCTAAATTTTCAATAATAGGAGTCTTTATTTCTTCAAATCCAAAGCTGTTACTCAAGGATTGAAGCAAAGAAATTACATGATTCCATTTTTCAATCTCTGGTGGGAGAATGTCATACGTTCCTTTAACTTTTTGAAACTTTGATTTCATTAAATAACATTAATAATTTTTTGAAGTAATAACACCTAAAAACTTGACCTTGTTGTATAGATACCAGTTTTTTGTTCAATCTTTAAATCTCTCAAGATATCAGATTTTAAGTTTAGCCTAAAATATAGTCCTTTAGCATAGCCATTTGGAGTCCAATCAACGAATAATTCCCAGCAATCTATCTCTCTGTATAGTGTTAAATTATGCCTTACAATATTTTTATCAATTAAGTTGAATCTTGCGTTATAATTAAGCTTCCAATTCGATGTTACATTTATACTAGTATTACTATTAAGCCAAAAATTCTCAATCTTATTTTCTGGATTAATTTTATTAAGAGCATAGCTTATTCCTAGTCTACTTTGCAAATTATTTGACGACAGATCATTTATGAATGTTGTAGTTTCTTTGGAAAAATTATCATTATTTTTTATGTCCGATTGTTTTCCTTTGATTGTAAAGTTTGTAGAGAACCTAATTCCTGTTAATCTTGGCAAAGATGTTATTTTATCTAATCGAACATTATTTTTAGAGTCAAATTCATAAAAATCATGGGTAAGGTTTAGATCAATATTTGTGCCGTTTTTTAAATTGCTTCTAATAGAACTATTTAAGTTTGAGAGTTTAAACTCTTCGCTATTGAGATTGTAGCCAGTATTTAATCTCCATGAAAATAGATTTATTTTTTCTTCTTTGTCACCATCAGAGTATTTTGCCTGGAAAACATTTCCTAAAGAAAAATTGATTTTCTTATTACTGCTCCTAGGAGTAGAGCCTATAACAGAGCCAGAAAAGTAATCATAGTATTCTTCATTAAATTCTTGAAAATAATTACTATTGTTTAAATAATTCGGTGAATAGCTAAATCCAATAGAAGGCGTTATAACATGTCTGATAGAGCTTAGATTCCCAACTTTGAAAGGAAGAACACCATAAATCTTTGTAGTTATTGAAAATGATAAGTTGGAAGTTGTTCTGTTTTTAAATTTATCTATTTCATCAAACTCAATTTCATTTTCAGTATTTAGAATTGCTTTTCTAAAACTATTTACAAAATCAGAATTGACATTAATATTAGGATTAATTGCTATATAATTAAATAAAGTAAATGGTGCACTAATACTAAAATTATTTTTTAACATAACATCTGTTGTGTTTGAAGTTAAAATCTCGCCACTTGCATTCTGCCTCCAACGATAACTAGTATTTTCATCTTCAAAAATCTCTTCAGCACTATAATAGTTTTTTGAATTATTTAACATTCTTGAGCTATAGTTCCATTGAATACTACTTAAAAATGGATTACGATTATTTTTAAATAAACTTCTTCTACCCAACCTAAAATTAACTGAAGGGAGGGTACTGCTATTTTCTGTAATAGTAGAGTTGAGACTAGTCGGATTTTGGTAAAAAATAGAATTAGCATTAACCTTATTTTTTGACATCAAATCTTGTTTATTTGAAACATTAACACTCAATGATAAATTTTTATTTTTCCATCTTTTTGAATATGTTGCATTGGAAATAGCTTGTTGATTTAATCTTTTTAAGGGGTCAATACTTGTTTCACGATTATATTCACCATTACTATAATAGCTTACATTAGATCTGAATGATTGATCCTTTCTCAAAATTTGATTGTGATTCCAATTCAAGGAAAAGTCAGTTTTATTATTTTCGTTTAATTTGGCTATGTCTTGCTCATTTGAACTAAGATGTTTTCTAACTTCAAAATTAAAACTACCACTAAATTTATATCTATTTTTATATTGATTTTTTGACTTAAGAATTAATCCTTGCCGATCGGCAAAAATCAAAGAATTTTCGGATCCAAAATAATCATTAGGAGCAAAATAATATCCTAAACCATCTAAGTAATTTCCTCGGTTTTCAGAAGACCCAAATGATGGCATAATCCATCCAGAACGCCTTTCTTTATTAGTGTGAGGGAAAATGGCCATTGGAATTCCAAAAATAGGTACACCACCAACAACAATATTCAGTGGTTTGGCTATCACTTTATCACCATATATAATTTTTACTTGTTTGCTTCCAAGATAAAATTTGGAAGGATCGCATGATGTAAAGATACAATCCTCTATATAGAAAGTACTATCTGTAACTGTAGTTATTTGCTTGCCCATGTACATATTATTTTGCACCCTGGTTGAGCCTGCAACAACCTTACCTTTTCTATCTTTGATATTATAGACCATTGATTTTCCAGATACAGGCTCTCTTCCGTTTTCAACCAGTGTCGGTTCAAGAAGTTCGTCTTTATTAAATGGATTTTTATCAAATGCTTCAAGAATATTACTATTCCAATCAATATTTATTTGAGCAGCAGTTAAATCCATACCTACTTGATAAATATTTGCCTCACCAAACATTTTAGATTGTTGAGTACTGGTATCAAATTCTACTCTTTTACCTCTGTAGTCTACTTTTTCTTGAGATATATTTGATAATGAAGGATTAAATTGACCAATAACTCCACCAATCGATTCGAGATTTGTTGCATTATTATTTTTAAGTTTTAAAGTTATTTTGTCGCCACTTATTTCATTTGTACCTTGATAAAGAGAGTCTTCATATAAATGAATCAAACTAGATGCCATCCCAATTAGTTCAATTTCTGATATAGCCTCATTATTTATATTAATATTGATGAGTTTCCCCTTTAAAATATCTTCGTTTTTTACAGCCTTACTTTCATTTTCATTTATCTTTTCATATCCATAGTTAGTAGAAAAAATGGTACCATTTTCGAGAACTTGAAGTGACTCAATTTTTTTATTTTCAAAGAGTAGCTCAACCACCTTACCTTCAACCCTTTGTTCTAGATTAATTATTTTTACGTTATTTCGCAGAGTGACTTTGCTATTATTATTTATTTCTCCATTATCAGCTGTAACTGTTTGTTCTAAATTGCTGATCGAAATATTTCCAAACATTTCAACTGTATCTATATCTGAATTGTAAGTTAAAGAATCGCAAAAAATTGTTTTATTTGCATCTTCAATTTTAACATTATTGTAGAGTTTTAAAATATTGTTTTGACTTGACTGGATTGCGGTATCTCCATAAAGGAGCATAGAACCTTTTTGGAAAATAATATTTCCTTCCAAAGTAGTAATTGTTTGTTGATTAATTTCTTTTGATGATAAAGAGGTTGCTTGCTTTAGCTCAATTTTATCTTGAGTAAATGTAAGGCCCAATAAAAAGAATAAAACACATACTTTTTTAATCACATTATTATTAACGTTTTTTGTTGATTTATGTTTCATCTTTGTAAAGTAGAAATGTAATGTATAAATTGATATAATGTTAGAAAATCTATTAAATAGCATTTCAGATAATCCAGCATATTTAGCTGTAACAATTGTTCTAATAACAATGATTACCTATAGTGTAATAAAAAAACTTTTTAAACTTGTTACTCTAGGAATTACATTGTTTATCATTTATTGCGCTTATTTACTAATTACAAATCAGCCATTACCAAATATGGATGAAATCAAAACACAATTAGAAAATAGTGAGGAAAAAATATCAGGTGAAATCAAAACACAATTTGAAAGTAGTAAAGAAAAAATCTCTGATGCAATTGAGGATTCTGTTTTAGATCCTTTAAAAGAAAAAACAGAAACGATTAAAAATAATTTAGATGCTTTACAATAACCATAAGGGAAAATAATGTTCAAAGATAATCTTTTAAAAAACAAAACAATCATTATCACTGGTGGAGGTTCAGGCTTAGGTAAAAGCATGGCCAGAAGATTTGGAGAGTTAGGCGCAAACATAGTTATCAGCGGAAGAAGAAAGGAAGTGCTTGAAGAAGCAGCAAACGAATTTTCAAAAAGTGGCATAAGTGTTTTAACATGCCCTGGAGATGTCAGAAAAATTGAAGATGTAGAGTTGATGTCTAAACAGACCATTGATAAGTTTGGCAAAATTGATGCGCTATTAAATAATGCAGCAGGAAATTTTATTTCTCCTACAGAAATGCTTAGCCAAAATGCTTTTAAAGCAGTTATAGATATAGTTTTAATGGGGACCTGGAATTGCACCAGCGTCATCGGAAAAGAGATGATTAAAAATAAGAGCGGCAATATACTTAGTATTGTTACTACCTATGCTTGGACAGGATCTCCTTTTGTAGTTCCGTCCGCAGCAGCAAAAGCAGGTGTTTTAGCAATGACTAGATCATTAGCTGTAGAATGGGGAAGACACAACATAAGATTTAATGCAATTGCTCCAGGACCTTTTCCAACAAAAGGAGCCTGGTCAAGATTAATGCCACCAGGTTTTGATGATTTTGAGGACAATATGAAAAATAAAATTCCTATGAAGAGATTTGGAGAAAGACATGAATTAGAAAACTTAGCATCTTATTTAATGAGTGATGGTTCTGCTTATATTAATGGAGAAGTTATTACGATAGATGGTGGGGAATGGCTCGCTGGCGCAGGAGAATTTTCAGATCTAACTAAGCTTCCAGAGTCAATGTGGAAAGCTATGGCTGAAAGAAGAAAAAAGAAATAAATGTTAAGTTTAAAAGGAAAGAGTGCAATTATTTCAGGAGGATCCAAAGGTATAGGGAAAGCAATAGCATTTACGTTTGCTAAGGCTGGAGCAAATGTTGTTATTTGTAGCAGAAAAAAAGATAATCTGGAAGCCGCAGTTGAAGAAGCAAAATTGCAAGGTCTTCATATAGACTCATTAAAATGCAATACAAGCGATGCGAGCTCAATCACTGAGGTCGTAGATTATACTATTCAACAATTTTCAACCATTGATATTCTAGTAAATAATGCAGCAGCAAACCCATATTATGGACCGATACTTAATTCAGAAGATTCGCATTGGAATAAAATATATGATGTAAACGTTAAGGGATATTTCAATTTTGTGAAAGCTTGTAGCCAAGTCATGATTAATCAAAAAAGTGGTAAAATTATAAACGTTGCTTCTATAGCAGCTAAAACACCCCTAGAAGGTCTTGGAGTATATAATATTAGCAAAGCTGCAGTAGTCATGCTTACAAAAGTGTTGGCAAAAGAATTGGGATCGCAAAACATTCAAGTGAATACTTTAGCACCCGGTTTAATTAAAACAGATTTTAGTAGGGCGTTGTGGGAAAATGAAGAAACATATAATCAAATAATCAAAACTATTCCACAAGGGAAGATGGGTGTTCCCGAAGATGTTTCAGGTATGGCCCTCTATTTAGCATCTAGTGCATCTGATTTTATTACAGGTTCTTTATTTACTGTTGATGGCGGTCTAACTACTTAGTTTGATCTAGAATCCAATTAGCAAACTCTTGGATATTTGAGAAAGTCATAGAGCCAGTAGCTTGCAATCTTTCAATATTATTATGTCCATTAGATACTAATGCACAAGAAATCCCGAGCGCCTTTGAAACGTCAAAGTCAAGCATACTATCTCCAATAATGATAGTGTCTTCTAATAAAATATTTACACTGTTTATCAATTCTTTTCCTTCAAATTCTTTTCCATAGCCGGAGGGAGTATTGCTTATTCCAACTATATTATCTAGTAAATGAGAAATACCAAAAAATTCAACTTGATCATTTAATTTATGTTGAATAGTCGCTGACAAGATACTTTGGGTAATACCTAATTTTTTAAATAAAGAGATTGTTTCAACAGCATAAGGCTGAAGAGCTAATTTTTTAAAGTTTGATTCAAAGCCAACATGAAATTCTTCGTTTGCAATTTCAAAATCCTCACTTGAAAAATCAAATCCAATTGATTCATAAAAAGTCTTAATAGGGAAAAGAAATTTCTTTTTGTAGTCTTCTTTGCTAATTAAAGGTAGCCCTCTATTTTTTAAAGAAATGTTTAACATTTCAACACATAGGGTTAAATCATTTATCAAAGTTCCATTCCAATCCCAAATTATGTGCTTATATTTCATGGTCTTGAAAGTAGATAAAAAAATTGCATTATTAAAGGAAAGACTTAATAAGAAGTCCTTGCTGCCAGGATGGGATAGTCAAAAAAAAATGGCTGTGATTCCCATCAACAATATTACAGCCAAGGCTTTTATAGCACCAAAAAATGCTAAGCAGGCTAGTGTTGCTATAATATTATTTGAAAAGGATGGAAACCTCTCATTTTTTTTAACAAAGCGAACCTCAAATGTTGAACATCATAAAGGGCAAATTTCATTACCTGGAGGAGCGATTGATGCAGACGAGACAGCAAAAGATGCTTCTTTAAGAGAATCAAATGAAGAGATTGGAATAGATATCTCATCGTTATGCTTGATTGGTGATATTTCAACATTATATACACCTGTATCACATTTTAATATCCATACTTATGTCTGGTTTGCAGATCAGTATCCTAAAATATCAATGAATCAAAATGAAGTCAAAGATGTATTTGAAATCAATATTGATGAGCTTCTTGAGGATGAAATTTTATCAACAACACCAATCTCTAAAGCTGGAATGAATATTGATGTACCAGCATTTCACTTTTCAAGCTGTACTTGTTGGGGAGCTACGGCAATGATTATTTCTGAGTTTAAAGATATTTTAAAAAGTATTTAAAATATCTTAATCTTTAGAAGCAGATGTTACTGGTTGCCCAGCTTTTTTCCATAAAAATGACACTAAAATTAGCGTAAGAAGCCAACTAGAAATTTCTGTAGATGTTGGATTACCATTATAGCCAAAAAACCCTTTAAATAACTGACCAACAGCTCCTTTATCACTAAGAAGTGGTTTTGGAATTCCATTATCATCAATATTAAATCCAAAAATAGGACCTTGCTCATTAACGTTCCAAACTTCCATTTTTTTCATTTCATCTTTTGTATAAAATGCTTCCTCAAATTCATGTACACCATAAGCAACTAGACCTGCACAAACAAAAATTAAAAGAATGGATGTAACGTTAAAGAATTTTTTCAAAGGAACTTTTTTACCTTGAATAAATATTGTATATCCAATCATCAGAGCGACTAAAGATCCTAAGATAGATCCGCCAATTGAAAGACCATCTGATTGAATTACTATTGCATACATAAAAAGTACAACCTCAACTCCTTCTCTAAATATTGCAAAAAAGGTTAAAGCAAAAAGACCTAGTGAAACTTTTTTGTCTTTTTCAATAATATCTGATGCTTCTTTTTCAAGGCTTGCAGCAACATTTTTATTCCTACCCATCCAAATAATCATTGTAGATAGTAGAAGTGCTGCAATAAGCATTGTTGTCCCTTCAAATAAAGCAGCTTGTTTCCCTTCAAAGCCACCATAAGCTATTTGGAATATTACTGCAAAAATACCAGTAGCAATAAAGGAGGCGGTTACACCATTAATTATACTTTTTTTAAGATGTAATCTTCCAGTTTTTACAATAAATGTGTAAAGGATTCCTACAACAAGAACACCTTCAAGTACTTCTCTAAACATAATTAAAAATTCACTCATATTTTCCCCTTTTGAGATTAAATCTCAATATTAGGTTAATAATATAAATAAAATTTATAAATCGTCAAAGAGTATCTAATTGGTAAAAACTATTCAACAATCATATAGCCGCGCATAGAACCTGCATGAGCAATATATGTACAAACGTACAAATATTTACCTGGCTTTTTTGGAGCATTAAACTCTAATATTGTTTCTCCTTGCTTATCTACAAGTTCAGAAAAAGCAATGATTCTTCCGTCAGGATATGGGTCTCCACCGTTTCCTTCAGCAAGTTGAATAATTTGTGGAGCAGCTGACTCATCTTTGAAGATAACAATGTTATGTTGCATCTCTCCCATAAAGTCTAAAGGCGTATTATTTTTTAATACAATTTTAACTTTAGAGCCTGCTTTGACAGTAAATTCTTCAACGTCATATTTCATCTCAGAGCCAAGCGAGCCAATATTTACAACTTGCGCTTCTTGTGCGCTGCCTCCGCCGCAAGCTATAAAAATGAATATTGATAGTGTTAATAATAGTTTGTTATACATTTTTCCCCTCTTTTTATTTGAATTTTGGAAATAGTGAATTACTACTTTCCATGTAATTTTTATAATCTGGTCTACTTTTCATCATTGCTTGATCCATAATAGGACCGGTAATATAATAAAAAATTGAACCCATAATCAATGGACTTAGAAAAGACCCCATAACTAAATAAATGTTTTGGCTTGAAATGCTAAAAGAGAAAATACTAACCCACACTAACAAGTCTCCAAAGTAATTTGGGTGTCTTGAATATTTCCATAAACCTGTTTTACATATTTTCCCTTTATTGCTAGGGTTATTTTTAAAGGTTTTAAGCTGTAAATCGCTTATGGATTCCCAGGCTAAGCCAATAAAAAAAATAGATGAACAAGCTATAGTTTCAATAAATGACAAAGGAGTATTATTTAGGTAACCAAAGTAAATAGATAATCCAACTAATGTGCAAAGAGCTCCTTGAAGCAGGAATACCCTAAAAAAACTAAACCACCAATAATTTGCTCCGCCTTCCTTTCTCCATTCTACATATCTAAAATCTTCACCATGACCAATATTTCTAAATCCAATATGAGAGGCTAATCTCAAAGCCCAAACAGACACTAAAAATAAGATAAATAATGATCTTTCTGAGTATACCTGATTCATTGCTATTAATAAAGAGCCGCTAAATACAATAAATGCAGGGCCCCAAAAAATATCTACTATACTAGCATCTTTTACAATTAAACTCAGAATCCACAATAAAGCCATAAACCCAATAACAGATGCAAACCCTGTAAGCAAATGATGATTAGATAACATTTGATTATCCGGTGTTGATATGTAAGAGATTATTGTAATTAGCAAAATTGCAATTGTATTAAAAATCATTATTCTTTTCATAATTAGTACCTCAGTATTTCAATATTATTACCTGATCTGTCTTTTATATAAACTGAAACAGACCCATCCCTGTGCGTAACTGGTGTTCCATAGTCTTCTACATTGTCTTTCAAAATTGCGAAATGAAAAGGGTGCTGTTCAGGTAGTACAAGCGCTAACTTCACGTTTTCAAATTCGAGCATTGCCCATGTAGTATCTTGATATATAACATCACATTGAAAATTTTCAATGTACCAAGAAACTGACTTAGCAATATTGTCCGTACAAATAGCAACATGGTCAAGAATGTCTTTTTTCATATTTCTCCCAGATTAAAGATTGATAGTGAAAATTAATAAAACAATATGTATTTTGATAATACAATGAATGATAAAATCCCAATTTTTTCTTTACCATTAGTTCTGTTGCCGGGCGAAAAGCTTCCACTTCATATCTTTGAATCTAAGTATAAAAAAATGATTGAGTACTGCTTAAAGCACAATCAAAAATTTGGAATTATCAATTCGAAAAATAATGACACTTTATCTATAGGATGCACGGCTGAAATAACCCAAGTAGTTGGCGCTGAAGGTAGTACTGGTGAATATGATATTATTGTTACCGGAGTAGAAAGATTTATAGTTAAAAGTTATAATTATTCAAAAGATTATAAGCAGGCATATGTTAAAACTTGGCAAGATGTAGACGATTCTGTTGATGAAGTTTTGCTTCAAGAAACCAATGTTTTTCTATATGAAGTATTAATGAAATTGGGGGCTTCTTCAAAAATTGCTCAAATCAATATGCCCAAGGCAGCTTTTGAAATTTCATCTATGCTTGATATTGATAAGCGTGCTAAAAAAATGCTCTTAAAAAGCCAGTCTGAAAAAGACAGATTAATTATACTCAAAAGAATTCTAAAGAAAGCTATTGTGAAAATTGACTATGAAGATCCAATACAGTCTGGATATCATAATTATTCTCAATTTGAAGCTTAAACCCTCTTCTTTTTATCGCCTGATATCAAATTAATAAAGTCATCTATTATTACATAAGATACAGGCACTAATAAAAGTATAACTGTAGTGGCAAATAGAATTCCAATCCCCAATGAAATAGCCATTGGTTTTAAGAAAAGCACTTGAGTTGTTTGGTTAAACAGCAATGGAGCTATTCCTAAAAAAGTAGTTAAGGATGTTAAAACAACTGGTCTAAATCTGGATCGGACTGCGTCTAAAACTGCTTTCAATGTCGAATCACCTTTTTCTTTAGCTCTATTTACAAAAACCACTAGAAGTAGACTGTCATTCACAACTACTCCAGAAAGTGCAACTACTCCCAAAAGCGATAGTACTGACATTGGCTGAAATAGCATTAAGTGTCCTAATATTGCTCCAACCATTCCAAATGGAATTGCTGAAAGAATAATTAGAGGCTTAAAGTAAGATTGAAGAGGAATAGCTAGAAGAACAAATATCGCAAAAATTGCTATTCCGAATTTGACAAAAATATCCTGAAGTTGTTCTGCTTGTTCTGCAGCTTCTCCAGCAAGTGCAAAATCTACCCCATTCGCATCTTTCATAATATTTTTAAGTTTACCAATTGGCTTTCCTTCTTGATTAAGCATTGATGATAATATCATTGAAGAGGTATTCTTGCTTATATCCACATCGGATGTAATTTCTACAACACGTTTTCCATCAATTCTTTTGATAGCAGATTTCCCAGGTATTTCTTTTACTTTTGCAACCGCATATAGTGGAATTTTAAATCCTGAACTTGTTCTTATCCTTAAGTTCTCAAGAGTTCTAGCGTTATCTCTTTCGCTCTTAGTAAGTTTGAGCATCACTTTTATATCATCATCTCCACGTTGAATTCTTTGAACTTCTTCACCATAAAATGCTTGTCTAACTTGTTTAGCTATTGTAGCAGTTGTTAAGCCGTATGCTTCAGCAGCAGGAAGGAGTTCAATTTGTAATTCACTTTTTCCTATTTTATCAGAATCGGTTAAGTCATAAATTCCTCCATAGGTAGTTAGAAGTACTTTTGTATCATCAACAACCCTATTTAATTCATCAAAATTTTCTCCAGAAAATTGAAAATGTATTGGTTTACCTGCACTAAAAATATTAGCACTAAAATTAAGTCTTTCTACGCCAGGTATAACACCAACTCTTTCTCTTAATATGTTAATAATATCGTATGCTCCAGTTAATCCCCATCTATTGTCAGCTGGTGTTAATACTACCACGACTTCTCCTAAATGAGGCGTGGTGCTTGATTGTACTACAGGACCAGTTGGACTACTTTCAGCTTCTTGAGAACTGAAGTATTGTGCGCCAACAGTGGTCAGAACATGCGCTATAATTTCCTTTCCACTATTAGCATTTAATTCATTTTTGAGCTTTAACGCTTCTCTTTCAATAATTTGAGTAACTTCAGCTGTCTTGTTTATTGGAGTGCCCTCAGGAAGATCAACAACTATCGCAACTTCTTCTGCCTCAAGAACTGGAAAGAATTGCCATTTTACCCATCCACCAGCTAGAAGAGAAAATGATATAAAGAGGATTCCAACAAAAACTGCAACAGTCTCATATCTTTTTTTAATAGATTTTTTAACGAGGGGCAGCCAAATATCGTCTATAAATTTATATAATTTTTTAGAGCAAAAATTTCTAACAGCCTTTAATTTTTTCCCAAATCCTATAAATCTATATTGAAACCATTCGCCTGCGTGATTTAAATGAGCAGGTAATATTGTAGTAGACTCAATTAAAGAGAACACAAGAATCGGAATTGCTGTAAGGGGAAAGGTTCTCCAGATTGGTCCAGTATCTCCAGCCAAATCAAGCATAGGAGCAAAAACAACTATAGTTGTTAAAATACCAAAGAAAACTGGTAACATTACTTCCATGGTCCCTTTTATGGTAGATGTAAAATTGTCTTCATTTAGCTTGATTCTTCTCCTAAAAACATTCTCTCCTACAATGATAGCATCATCAACAACAATACCTAAAACCACAATAAACATAAAAGTCGATAATACATTAATAGTTACACCTAACATTGGTAGTAAAATTAGTGCACCTCCAAAAGAAATTGGAATTCCCATCGCAACCCAAAAAGCAACAGAAGGACGTAAAAACATAGTTAGAAGTATCAATACTAAAACCATACCAATTGCAAAATTCTTATAAAGAATATTTATTCTATCTTCGAGATATCTTGCCTGATCATACCAATAATCAATTTTGACATTTTCAGGCATTTCAGCTTTTTTTATTTTAACATAATTTCTTAACTGATCAGCAGAAGTTAAAACATCTTGATCGCCTACAAGATTTGCGCTTATAAACATAGCTTGAGTACCATCCCATTTAAAGAATTGATCTACTTCTTGAAACGTATCTTTGATAGTCGCAATATCTTTGAGCAATAAGGTGCTACCATTTCTATTTGTTCTAATTACAATATTTTCGAATTCTTCAGCTTGATATGATTGACCAACAGTTCGAATTAACAAATCTCCTTTTGAGCTAGAAAGTACACCCCCAGGCAGATCAATAGAGCCCATATTAATAGCATATGAAATTTCATCGAAAGTAAGGCTATATTTTTGAAGACTATTTTCTGAAATCTCTATTGAAATTTCCCTTTCCCTGTTACCATATATTTCAGTAAAAGAAACCTCACTTAATCCTTTTATTTCTTCATTAACTCCTTTTGTTACATTTAAAAGCACATCTTCTGAAACATTCCCATAAATGATTACATCTAGAACTTTTTCAGTGACTTCTAATTCTTGTATAATAGGTTTTTCGCTATTGTCCGGAAATGTAGTAATACCATTAACTATTGTTTTGATTTCCTCAACTGTATTATCGAAATCAGCACTTGCAAACACTTTAACACTTACAATACCAATCCCCTCAAGGGAATAAGATCTCAATTTCTTGATTCCAGAAACACCCTCAAGCCTATCTTCAATTTTTGAAGAAATGGAAGCTTCTACTTCAGATGCTGATGCACCAGGATACGGAACAGTTACATTTACAACAGCAACATCAGGTACCGGGAAAAACTCTGCTTTCATTGATGGGTATGATATAAAAAATCCGCCCACAATTAAAAAAAACATAAAAAGATTAGCAGGAACGCTATTCTTTACAAACCAAGTAACTATACCGCGCATTATTGATAAATTGGGTTAACTGTGATTCCATTGGAAGCCGTAGAAAGTTTTGTAATTACAAGTCTCTCTCCAGCTTTTAAATTGTCTTTAGCGATTACAAATTCATTATATTTTTTTAATACTAAAATACTTCTACTTTGAAGTTGATTATTTTTATCAATGATAAATACTTCATTATTTTCTGAAATAGCATTGACTGGAACCCTGAAAACATTTTTAAGTATGATGCCATCAATTTGCGCCTCTACAAAAAGACCAATTGGCAAACTAGGTTTATCTGTTTCAATAAAATCATTTTTAAAAACTGCAATTAAATTTATCATACGAGTAATGGGATCAATTACTCCATCAACACGCTCTAGTTTCCCCTCCCAGGTTTGATTTCTGCCCTTATAGAAACTCTTAATAGAAACTTTTGCTTGTTCTGAAGGATTTAATTTTCTTCCATCCATTGGAATACTTAAAAATTGCAAATCATTATCTTTTACAGAAAGTGTGACTTCAATTTCACTTGAAGTATACATTGCTCCAAGAGGTTGTCCTGGAACAATAGTTGTTCCAATATCAATATTTGAGCTTTGAATTCTTCCAGCATATGGAGCAACTATTTCAGTTTTATTAAGTTTTTTCTTTGCTGAATTCACTTGTGCCTTAGCAACTTCCATCAATGCTTCGGTTTGCTTTAGTTGAGGTTTTTTTAGCGCTAGATCACTTCCTTTACCTTTCCCAAGTTTATCCCATGCTTCTTTTGCAACTTCAGATTCTGCAACTTGCAAGGAGTATTGAACTTCAGCATTCGCAAGTTGTAAGAGTGCGCTCTTATACTGTAGTTGCAAATCGGTATCATCAATTTTAGCTAAAATTTCTCCCGCTAAAACAGAAGATCCTTCAGAAAACTTTTTAGAACGATATATAACTTCGCCTCCAACTTCTGCATTAAGAACAGTTTGTGTTAAAGGTTTTGTTGTACCAGTTGAATTTATTGTTACTTGAATATCTTCTGGAGTTAAAATTTGCACAATTACATCAGGAGCAGGAGCATCTTCAACAGGATCAGGTTGAACTTGTCCTAGTAGCCAAAGGATATAGGACACTACGACAGCTACCGATAATATAAAAATTGGTTTTAATTTGTTAATCATTTTTGTATTTAAACCCTCCGCCTAAGGCCAAAATTAAATTTATTCTCTGTTCTAAGCGAACTTTTTCTATAGTTGCTTTTAAATCGAGGCTATTGTGAAGTGCGTTGTTAGCATTTATGGCATCTTCAAAGCTTGTAGCTCCTCGATTAAATTTCTCAAAAGTGGTGATATATATGTTCTCAGCTAATGTTGCATTTGTGCTAGCAACCAAGAGAGCATCGCTTGAAATTTTATCAGATTCAATTGCATTTTCTACTTCTTTATACGCATTAAGAAGTGCATTGATAAAATCTAACATTGCAATTTCTTTATTTGTATTAGCTATTTTTTTGTTTGCTATAAGCTTTCCTGAATTAAATACTGGTAAAAAAACACTTAAGCCTTTACTCCACACAGAGAAATCTTCATTGTTTAAATCTTTCAAATCGTTTGATGAGCTCCCTAAAGAACCAGTAAGACTAAATGATGGTAGGAGTGAAAGCAGCGCCTGCTTATCTAAAGCTTTTGAAGAAAGTAGGTTGTATTGTTGAGCAATCAAGTCAGGCCTTCTTTTAATGATATCTGCAGGAACAATATCTGGCAGACTTGGAATTAAAGTAGGAAAGTTTTTTTCGTGCTCAAAATTTTTGTTCGGATAATTTTTAATCAAAAACTTAGCTTCCCTTTTCAAAGTATTTAATACTAACTGTTTGTTTTGAAAGTCTGATTTTGTCGCATTGAATAAAATCTCAGATTGCTGATATGCTTCAATCGAAATACTACCTTTATTATAACGAAGAGCATAAAGCGAAAATAATGTTTCAGCATTTGCAAGCTTTTGTGCACTATTTACTAATATTTTTTCAGCTTCAATAATTGAAAAATATAGTTTTGTAGCTTCAGCAGTTAATGATAGTTTTAAATAATCTTCATAATACTTAGTAGATAAGTATTGCTGTTTTGATGCAATTCGACCTTGTCTTAATTTTCCCCATAAATCAATCTCCCATTGCGTACTTAAAGATAAATTAAAATTTTCTTGAGTAAATACTGAAACCTCATCAGAAGATTGGCCAAAAAGAGTTGAAAATATAGGTGGAAAGCCGGCAGTATTTTGTTCTGATTCTGATCCAGAGCTTCCAACAGAAATCGTAGGAAATAATGAGCCAGTAGCAATAACTGCACCCTGCTTTACTTTTCTTGTATTTAGCATAGCTTTTTCAAGATTTATGTTATTATCGAGAAATTCATCAAGAAATTTATTTAAAATTGGATCATTAAATTCATACCACCAGTTTTCTTGCTGAATGCTATTGGAAATATTTAACTCCCAACTAGTAGGAGTTGGGATGTTAATGACATCATCAGGTGAAATCGCTTTTTTAGAAGCACAGCCATTTAAAATAATTGCAATTAGTAAAAAATATTTCTTCATTTTATTTACTCATTAAATATTCTGATATTTTAAAAAGTGATAATAAGCTAACTGCCCATGCAAAGCTAATTGTACCATATGCAAAATAACTGTTTGTTACTTGAGCAGCACCAATTCCTTCACCAGCTAGATATGCTAATGGGGCTAACAATCCGTAGAAACCAATCAAATAGTATCTGCCAATTAAGAATTGCATTGCATGATTAATTTGAGCTGTAAACCCAGCCCACATACAAATAATCCATAATGGAGCTAGGTTGGGAGCAAACTCCAATGTTCCATTGTACTGAACTATATTTAGCAATGAAAATCCGGAATCCACTACAATTCCGAAAATAATTGAAATAAATATTAATTGTATCTCCTCTTTTAAGTGATCTGTAACAATTAAAAAATGTAAGAACAGGAAAATGAAAGTTGGTATTAGAGCAATTATTGGATCACCTTTTGCACCGCTATAGACGCAAGAAAACCACACAATGGTAAATCCTACATAATTAATCATTATATTTGACTTTGAAAGAATATAGTTAATCATCAATTAAATTTATCTTCAATAATTTGAAATCTAAAGTCAAAGATTTGATTTAATTGTGGTTTAATGATTAAGGGATGAACAATTTTTCTAAAAGCTTGAATTGGAAGTGCATAGGTAATCTCATCAATAATTAATACTCCTCCATCAACTTCTTTAAAAGTATGCTTGTGGTGCCAATAACTATAAGGACCCTTCAACTGTTCATCAACAAAGTATTCATTTTTTTTGTAACTGGTAATCATTGTTCTCCAGCGAACTGGAACTCCTAAAATTTTTACAGTATAGTCAATTATAGCACCATCTTTCATTTCAACAGGTTTTGGAGTAATAATATTAAAACCCATTGCAGCAGGAGTAATTTTTTCTAAGTTTTCAGGCCTTGAAAAAAATTCAAAGACAGTTTCCATATCACTTGGAACAAATTGTTCTTTTGAAAAAGAATAAATTTTAGGCTGTCTTAAAAATGAACCTAAAAAAGTAATTAATAGAATTACAATTATAAGTAGAACAATATTTTTTTTATTGAATTTCATAATAAGAAGTGGCTCTGGACGGAATTGAACCGCCGACACAAGGATTTTCAGTCCTCTGCTCTACCAACTGAGCTACAGAGCCAGCAAAAATGCGTGAAAAACTACACAATATTAGTTATTTAAAAAACACATAAATATTTATTAGCTTAAGAAATGAAAAAAATCGTTATCGCTTCTTCTAATAAACATAAAGTATCTGAAATATCAATAAACATTCAACCATTTTTTGACACAGTTTTATCTTTTAGTGATTTTCCAGAAATAGGAGAAATTATTGAGGACGGAACAACCATTGAAGAAAATTCGTTTATAAAATCAAGAGCTTCATTTAAATACACGGGTCTAGCTTCGGTTGCAGACGATACAATTTTAGAAGTAGATTATTTAAATGGAGACCCAGGATTATTTACAGCTAGATATGCAGGTGAGCATGCTACTTATAGACAGAATATGGATATGCTTCTTAAAAACTTAAATGGTGTCGAAAGAAAAATGCGAAAAGCTAGATTTAGAACAGTTATTTCATATGTAGATGGTATCAATGATTTTCATGTTGAGGGAGTATTGAAAGGTGAAATTTTAACAAATAAAATTGGAAAAAACGGTTTTGGATATGATCCAATTTTCTATGTCGAAAAATTTGATAAATCTTTAGCACAAATTGATTTATCCATAAAAAATGAAATCAGCCATAGAGGATTGGCTATAAAAAAATTTGTCTCAAAGATTAGTGAGTTAAATAAATGAAGAAAATCATTATCTTAATTTTAAGCTTGAGCATCTCAATGGGGAGTGGAGGTTTTAAAAATATCTCTTCAGACCCTTTTAAAAACAAGAAAAAAGTTAATTACTCTTTAAACGATATAATAAATTACCCGATTGGAATTTTTTCATATGATAAAAAATATTTTGAATATAAAGTTTCTTTTGACAGGGACTTTAAATATATAACAATAACAGAAAATTTTTTAAAAAGTCGAGTTGGACTTTCTTATGTTTCATCTTTTGATAATTATATCAATACTCTTTACTCCTCAAATCAAAAGTTTAATTTATCTCAACCTTTTATACTATCTGCTTCAGATACTACAATTAATAAGAAGTCTGATAGATTTATGCAAATTGCAGACATTGATCTTGGAGCATTAGGAAGAGCATCGTTAAGAGTCCAAGGGAATATTAACTTGTCAGGAAAGCTTGTAAACCAAGATCAAGAATTAGTTAGATCTTCTTATAAGGAGCAGGAAAAAACAAATTTTAAGTTTGATCAGAAGCAACAACTTAATGTTCAGGGTAAAATAGGTGAAAGGATTACAGTCTCCCTTGATCAAAATTCTGAAAGAGATTTTGATTGGGAAAATACAATTAGAGTTGATTATCAAGGGAATGAAGATGATATCTTACAAAAGCTTGAAATGGGAAATATCTCATTATCCTTGCCATCCACTGAATTCGTTACATTTTCAGGACAAAATAAAGGATTATTTGGAGTTAAAGCGCTTTCAAAGCTAGGTCCCGTAAACATTACTAGCATAGCTTCGCTTGAAAAAACAAAAAAGCAATCTCAAAAATATAAAGGGACTTCAGAATTAAAAATTAATCAAATTCAAGACTATGAATACAGAAAAAATCTTTATTTCTTCATTCATGAGTGGTTTCGAAATGGATCTACAGAAACAGTAGATGGGAGTGGATTTACTCTAGCTATACCATCATATTACCCATTGATAAATGGATTACATCCAATAGGAAACGTCATTGTAAGAAACTTTGAACTATATAAAATTGATGCATCCAATAATCCCCAAGCAGATCCTGGAATTGCATATATAGATCCAACTAATACGGAAAGCTTTGCTGATAAAAGTAAAGAGGGGGCTTTTATCAAGCTTGAAAGAGGATCAGATTATAGCGTAAATGAAGATCTAGGGTTTATTAGGATGCAAAGCTCACTTCAAAATGAAATTATAGGAGCACATTATCAATTGGTTGATAGAGAGACTGGACAATTAATTATAGAAGTTGGCCAAGGAGTTTCAAGCGATAATTCAAATCTTATTCTAAAAATGATTAAAGCTCAATCTTCTCATCCTAATCACCCAGCTTGGGACTTAATGTTTAAAAATGTTTACTCAATGGGAGCAACTAATATTGACGAACAAAGCTTAGAAGTAGCAATTATAGATAATTTTTCTACACCCATTAGCGATAGAACAGATAGCGGAAGTACATTTTTAAATCTTTTTGGACTAGATGATTTTAATCAATCTGGAGCACAATCACCTGATGAGGTTATTGATTTTAATAATCCAAATATAGTTAATCTTATGTCAGGTGAAATTCACCTTCCTGCATTACTACCATTTGTTTCAGCAGAGACAATAGAAGGGGGAAATGAAAATAATATCCTATCATCTTTTCTTCAGCAAGGGAAAATGTATACTACATCAAATAGAACTGAATACACGGGCGATGCAAGATTCACAATAAATGCAAACTATACAAACCCTAAGTCTACAATAAGCTTAGGATTTACATTGGTTGAAGGAAGTGAAGAAATTTTTTCTAATGGAGAAAAACTAGAAAGAGGTCAAGATTATCAGATTGATTATTTTTCAGGAATAATAATGCTTACTGGCAATATAGATCCTAATAGTGATTTAGAAATTACATATGACAAACATGATCTTGTAACCTTTGATAGAAAAATAATGGTTGGTTCAAGAGCGCAGATTGATTTTAATGAAAATTCGTTCCTAGGACTTACTGCTCTTTACTATAATCAAGATATTGTTAATAAAAAAGTCGAAGTAGGTTATGAGCCTATTCAAAATTTCATTTGGGATATTAATGGTAGATATGAAAAAGAGTTAGATAATTTAACAGCAAAAATAAATCAATTAAATTTTTTTAATGCCGAAAAAATATCAAGTTTTTCTATAGAAGGAGAAATTGCCCAAGTACTACCAAATCCAAATTCAATTTCTAATTCAAGGACCGGAGATAAAAATGGCGTAGCGTTTATAGATGATTTTGAAGGATCAAAAAGAGTAACTAATCCATCAATTCTTAGGAGATTCTGGAACATTTCCTCTGCACCAGTAGACTTAGAAAGCAGTGAGGAATATAGCCAAAGAAATAGATTAAAAATGTATTGGTATAATCCTTATTCACAAGTTTTAACAAATAATATATGGCCCAATATATCTACATCTCAGAGAGCGCAGAATTTGACAACAGATGTATTAGTTTTAAACTATGAACCAAAAGAATTTCAATCTTCAGTTGATCCAGATTCGTTATGGGCAGGAATTATTACTCCGATGTTTATAGGAGATTATGATCAAACAAGAAGTAGGTTTTTTGAAATATGGTTAAGAGGAGATGAGGGTGATCTAACTATTGATTTAGGTAAAATTAGCGAGGATTATAATGGTGATGGATCATTAAATACTGAAGATGTTCCTGATGCAGGATTAGCACTCGGTAATGGTTTTCTTGAAGATGATGAGGACACTGGGCTTGATGGGTGTTTTGATGCCTATGAAGATGGTTTTGGAAATTGTTTAGAAGTTGAAGGGTTAACATATTTTGATTATTTATCATCTGGAGAAACACAATTAATCAATGCATCATCTGATGTAGATCAAAATGATCCAAATGGAGATAATTGGAACTACTCTGAAGGTAGTCAAAATTATGAGAAAGTAAATGGAACAGAAAGAAATGGTACTGGAGAAAGAATTCAAACTGGAGGTAAATATCCAGATACCGAAGATTTAGATAAGTCAGGATTCCTTGATAGGACCAACGATTACTTTACAAAGACTATTTCATTAAATGATTCTACTTACGTAGCTGGTTCTACAGAGGTTGATGGAATAGAAACTGGATGGAAGTTGATAAGAGTTCCTCTGAGTCATTTTGATAAAGTGCAGGATATTTCACTTAGTGAAATTAAATATGTTAGGTTAGTTGTATCTGGTGTAAATCAGCCAACAAAATTAGAAATTGCAAAAATTGAATTAGTTGGGAATGCATGGCAAGAGCTTGGTACTTCGTTAGCAAGTCAAGATTCTTATACCGTTCAGGATAGTACATTTATTGTTTCAGTAATAAACGATGAGGATAACCCAAATTATATTCCACCAACAGGAGTTTTTGGAGAGTATGACCAAATAAATCAAATAAGATCCAAAGAACAGTCATTAGTCCTTCAATTTGATGATTTAAGTCCACAGTATAAAGGTGCAGCAAAAAAAATATTAGCTATGGATGAAAAAAAAGGTCAAAGTTTTTTAATGTATGATAGAATGAAAATGTTTATATACGGCAATAGTGAATTTGCTTCTGCTGAAGAAACTGACCTAAAATTTTTCATTCAGTTTGGCAATGGAGATGAATACTATAAACTTTCAAAACCTATATATGATACATGGGATGAAGAATTTCAGAGAAATGCAATAAACCTCGATTTGAATTGGTTGACAAATTTAAAGAATCAAACTATAGAATCTATAGAATTGTTAAATGTAAATGATGTATTCACAGATTCTTTAGATTATAAAGAGTATAGTTTTATTGATGATACTGATATGACTTATAAAAATATTGAAATTGTAGGTAATCCATCTCTATCCAGACTACAATATTTTATTGTTGGAATAGAAAATGATTCTGACCATCCAATAAGTGGCGAAGTATGGTTGGATGAATTAAGGTTGAGCGGTGTTAAAAAAGAGTCAGGAACAGCCGTTAGGTTGAAATCAAAATTTAATTTATCTGACTTGAGTCAAAGTACAATCTCTTACAGCAGAAAGGATGCAGATTTTCATGTGCTTCAAGAAAGAATAGGAACAAATCAAACTGTTGAAAACTTTACTTTTAATAATAATCTTCAGTTAGGTAATTTATTTCCAAGTCAGTTTGGAATAACATTTCCTGTCAATATGAGCTATAATATGATTAACAATTCTCCTAAATTTTTTCCAGGCACAGATATTCGAACAGGTGGTTCTGCACCAGATTCAGTAATTGTTAAATCATCTACAGTTAATCTAAGTGGAAAAATTTCAAAGAAAGTAAAATCAGAGAATCCTTTTATAAAATATTCAATTGATAATCTTAGTGCAGGATTTAATCTGTCCACACAAAATAAATCTGACGTTATTATGGAGTCGGTTGATATAAGTAAAATAAATACAAATGTTGATTATAATTTACGCTTCCCAAGCGATAATTATATTGAAGCATTTAAGTGGGCTGATAAAGTTCCTTTAATTGGAGAAAAATTAAGTGAAACAAGATTCTTTTACACGCCATCAACATTTTCAACAGGAATTAAAGTAAACAGAAACCTTACAGAGAAAGTATCTAGAAGAAATAGCGATACGATTGAAGATTTCAGTTTAGGCTTAGAAAGAAGATTTACAGTGAACTATAAAATTTTTGATAATTCGCAATTAGTATATAATAAAAATATTCGTAGCGATATGTCAGATTATAGAGACGAAGTATTAAGCGAGCTAAAGATTGGGTCTCTAACAAATTCAACAGAAAATTTTACATACACATTTAATCCTCAATGGATAGAATGGTTTAGACCCAACTTTTCATACAATACAAACTATTCATGGAATAAGCCTTTAAATAGTGTAATTGATGGAGCAAATTTAAATTTAGTAAGAAATACTGGGGTCAATTTTTCAATATCTCCTACTGAAATTATTGAAGCTTTTTATACACCAGTCTCTAAAAGAGAAAGTAGTAAATTACCTCCTAGAACTAGATCAAGAGCACTAGGAAATTCAGATCCAAAACCAGACAATAAAGAAAAAAAAGATAGCAATAAGAGAAATAAATCTTTAGAAAATAATTTTGTTCTTGAAAGAATATATAATGAGTCTAAAAAAATTGAGCCACTGACTTTTTCAATAACCAATTTAACCAATAGAGTGTCTAATGGTATAGATGGAGATATTCCATTAGCCTATCGTCTTGGTTTCAAAGAAAACTTAGGTATAGCATCTGTATCCGAGGTTGGTCTAAACACAGGAAATGAAGATATTAAAAAATCATTTTCTGCAAGAACTGGAATAAGATTTAATCCGCAAACGTCTTTAATGATTTCATTCAATGAAAGTATTTCTTCAAATATAAATGGCTATAATATTGACATAAGATCAACCAATAGAGATTATATAGCATATGGAGACTATCTTTCAGAAGGATTTCCGTTTTCTAACTGGTCATTGAGGGTAGGTGGTATCGAAAAAATTAACTTCATAAAGCCATATGTAAGTTCAATGTCTATTGAACATGCATTTTCAGGGAAGCAAAACTTATCATGGAAGTTTAACGAAGAAGGTATTTCTCCTATTAATTTGTTAAATATTTCAGCGTTTGAAAATGATTTTAATGAAAACCTTCAATTTTCTAGAATTACTAGGTCATTCAATCCGTTATTGGGTATAAGCACAACATTTAAAAATGGTATTTCAACTAATATAAGAAGTAATATAACCCATACGTTGGATGAAGTTGCATATGGGCTAACTTACATTTCTGACAATAGCATCCTCAGTACAATAACCTATAATTTTTCAAAAGGAATACGTTTTTCACTTCCATTCTCAGAAAGAAATATTTATTTACGCAATAATATGAATATCACTTTAAATCTAGATTATTCACAAAAGAAAGAGGAAGGATCAAAAGATAAAATTAACTTTGTCGAACAAAATTTTACAAATACGCGAAAAGGAGTATTAAGAATTACCTACACCTTAACAGATGATATCACTGGAAGCTTTTTCTATGAATATAGAGAGAATGACACGAGGTTAACTGGAAGAAGAATTGATCGCGACTTTGGTCTCAATCTAAATGTAGCAATTAGAGGGCAATGATAAAGTTTATTCTAATATTATTAATTATTGGAGGATGCTCTCAAAATAATCAAAAAATTGATATTCCTTCTTTTGATGAAGAGCAAGCATTTCAACATTTGTTAGATCAATGTAGCTATGGCCCCAGAAATCCTGGGTCAGAAGGACACAGTAATTTTTCTATTTATCTAGAAAAGTATCTTAAAAATTTATCTTCAGATATAATAATACAGGAGTTTAATTATCTAGAACATGTAACAAATATTGAAAGAGATGGAAAAAATTTTATTATTCAATTCAACAAAGAAGCAAATGAAAGAATACTAATTGGAGCACATTGGGATACCAGAGCTTTATCTGATGAGGATCTAAATGAGAATAACAGAAGTATGCCTGTTCTAGGTGCAAATGATGGCGCAAGCGGTACAGCTGTCTTAATGGAGTTAGCTACAATATTTTCAATTACAAGTCCACCAATTGGAGTTGATATAGTTTTTTTTGATGCAGAAGATGTAGGGATATCAGGTCAGCCTACAACATATGCAATGGGGTCAGAATATTTTTCTAAAAATTTGCCAATTAGTAAGCCTAATTCTGGAATAATAGTAGATATGGTTGGCGATAAATATCTTAAAATACCCATTGAAAGATTTTCTTATCAGATTGATAGTGATACAGTAAAAGAGCTCTGGAATCTAGCAAACGATCTTTCTTTGAGTGCTTTTGAATATACTATTGGCTATGAAATTTATGATGATCATATACCTCTTTGGGAAAATGCTAAAATTCCTACAATTGATATTATAGATTTTGATTATCCAAACTTATTTTATAACCATTGGCATACTCAAAACGATATCCCTGAAAATTGTTCGCCACAAAGCTTGGCACAAGTGGGAACTTTATTAGTAAATTATATCTATGGAAAAACTAATTAAAAAACTTTTAATCGTATTTTTTATTATTTCTTGTTCTGGCGGCGGAGGGTCTGCACCTACTGACAGTGATGGTAGTGGTAACGGAGATACAACTAACCCATATGAACTGCCAAATGCAATAAATTACAATATCGCCAATCAAGTTGAGGTGGTAACTTGGAATATTAGACAATTTCCTCAACATTCTACTTCTGTTGACTATGTTAAAAATCTCCTAGAAAAATGGAATGCTGATATATATTTTTTTCAAGAGATAAACTCAGAATCAAGCCTTATTGCTATGGTTAATTCTATGCCAAACTATTCTTATGTAGTCGATGAAGAATCTGGAAATCTTGGATTCGCATTGGTATATAAAAACGAACATATCACTTATAATTCTAAAAATGAACTTTGGGCAGATACCCCTAATAACGATGATGGTGACAGTGATTATGAAAATAATGCATCATATCAATTTGCAGATAGACCTCCCATGGAAAATTATTTAACCTGGACAGATGGTACAAAATCAATAGATTTATATGTTATAGGAGTCCATTATAAATGCTGTGGTGACGACACATATGATGTTAATGATACTTCAGATGAAACAACAAGAAGACACCATGCTAGCTTATTGTTGACTGATTATATTGTTAATAATCGTGCAAATGATAATGTCATAGTTTTAGGAGATTTTAATAATACAGGTTCACAATCGGTTACGAATCCAACGCTAAGTCCTTTTGCCGATCAAAACAATTACGATACAGCCTCCTCATTCAAAATGACTGATTTAAGCATACTACAAGGACCAGCTACTGGTTATTCTTGGCAAGGGTGGACAAGCTCTTATGATGCTGCACACTTTGACCATATAATAATTAATCAATCTATGTTCACTGTTGATGCAACTTCTGCTACAAGCGTGATTGCTTTGCCCACAGAAACAGGTCTATCAAATTCTAATGTATCAAATAGAATATCAGATCACCAGCCTGTGATATATAAATTTTATCCTTGATCAATTTCATTAAATATTTAATTTCCTTTTTATTGCCAATTGGTATAATATTTTCTCAAGACTTTTCAGATATTGATAATAAAATTGTCAACTTTAACTTCAAAGAAGCCAAAGTTTCTTTAGAAGAACTGGATAAAAATTCTGATAAGAATGTTGAAGTATTGACAAGACTATCAACTGTACATCATTTTCTTTCTGAGTCTGCAGAAGATAAATCAACTGAACGTAAAAATGCAATCAAAGCATTTGAATACATTGAAAAAGCATATACTATTAATCCTAAAAATCCTAAAGTGTTAAAATGGTACGTTATTGCATTGGGAAAAACACTTGAGAAAAAAAGTATTCGTAAACAAATAGAAGAATCAAAAAATATTGAAAAAATAGCGCTTTCTGTTATTGAACTATTACCAGATGATGAATATTGCTATAATATTTTAGGTCAATGGCACTATAGATTAGCAGATTTAAATGGTCCTTCACGAAAAATTGCTTCATTTCTATTTTCTGAGCCACCTGAAGGTTCTTTTATTAAAGCACAATTTTTTCTAGAACAAAGCATGAAAATAAACCCTGATTATATTGGTACCTATTATTGGCTTGGAAAAACTTATTTAAAGATTAATAAAAAGCAAAAAGCGATTGAGCTATTTAAAGTGGGAATCGCTCTAGATAGACCATTTAAGCGAGAAGAAGAAGCATATCAAGCAATGAAAAGCTACTTAAATAAGTTATAATTTTTTAACTTTTTTATACTTTTCAGAAATTTTAAATATCTCAGGTAATAAGTCCTGTTCTGAGTATTTTAATAAGTTGTAAGTAAATGTTCCATCTTTACTAATTGCTTTAAATTTAATTGTTAATGCATTGCTATCAATATCATGTTCATCATAAGGTATATCCATTGCATTCATACCTAAATTAGGAGGTATTGATCCATCAAACATTTGTTCTAGTCTTTTAAGAATTTCTAACTCTGCTTGAGATTTTAAAGTTGACTCTGAAAACCAAATGAACAAGCCTGATTCTTCTTCATCTTTATATACTATTTCAGCTTTTCTAGTTTTAAAGTTATTCAAGATTTCTATTTTTTCACTAATATTAATCGTCACATCTTCTTCACCGCTATCAGATTCATCTTCATTTTTTCTATTTTCTTCAGCAGGTCCATCTTGTGGATTATTTTTATTTTCTTCGAGAAATTCATTAAATGAATAAATTGCAAATCTCTTTTTTTTATGATTTATTTTTGTAACTGTTGAATCACTGAATGATATAATGTATCCCTCATCTCTTTTAATGTTAAATAACCGTAAAATTTTAACATTAAAATTGCTTCTTAAATAATATTTATCATGTGCAAAAAATTTACTTATGGAGCCTTCCATTTTTCCTTGAGAAAAAGTGCCATTTAGACTTTCATTAACAAAAAGATTTGATTGTGAATACGCATTATCTATAATGCATAAAAAAAAAATGAAAAATAATTTTAAGGGGTTATTATAAACCAGTTTCACTAACAGTTTTTTTTACCTCAACAAGTGTATTGCTTAAAGCTGCTTTTTCATTTTTGTCAAGATCAAAGGTAAGTATTTTTTCAACACCACCTGAGCCAATGACTGTGGGAACTCCAATGAAATATCCATCAATATCAAATTCGCCTTCGCATAACGAGGCGCATGGTATAACTCTTTTTTTATCTCTTACAAAACTTTCAATCATTTCTACAGCAGATTGAGCGGGAGCATAAAATGCAGAACCTTTTCCAAAAAGCTTAACAATCTCTCCTCCGCCAACGCGCGTTCTATTTTCTATAGCAATAATTTCATTTTCGCTCAATAAAGATGATAATGGTACACCACCAACAGTAGCTAGCCTACTAACAGGTACCATCGTATCTCCATGACCTCCAAGAACCATACAATTAACATCTTGAGATGATAGGTTTGTAGCTTCAGCAATAAATGCTCTAAATCTTGCACTATCTAAAGCTCCAGCCATTCCAACAACTTTATTTTTTGGAAAACCAGAAATTTTATGAAATGCATATACCATAGCATCAAGAGGATTAGAGACAACAATAACAAATGCTTTAGGTGCATATTTTTTAACTTGATTTGCAACATTTGTCATTATATCAAGATTTTTTTGAAGCAAATCTTCCCTATTCATTCCAGGTTGGCGAGGAAAACCTGCAGTAATAACTACTACATCTGAGTCTTTGATATCTTCAAAATTAGAAGTTCCAGATAATTTTGAATCATATCCATCGTGGGGTAATAACTGTGAGATATCTAAAGCTTTACCTTTCATAAAGTTTTCAGCTTCGGGAATATCTAAAATGATGATGTCGCCCAGTTCTTTTTGAGCAGATAAGAGTGCAATATTTCCACCAACTTGACCGCCACCAATTAATGCTATTTTAGGTCTAGACATTTCTTAATTTAATTCATCGACACTTACAAAGGTAGTACCACCTTTTTTGCTAAACTTAACTAGGCCATGAGATGTAGCAAAGAGAGTGTCGTCATTTCCTCTTTTTACATTTCTTCCGGGATGATATCTTGTTCCACGTTGTTTGATAATGATTCCACCAGCTAATATTGACTGACCATCAGATACTTTAACTCCAAGTCTTTTAGCATTTGAATCTCTACCATTTCTTGAACTACCTTGTCCTTTCTTATGAGCCATATTTAATACCTTTTATTTTTTGTCTTCAGTTTTTTTAACAGTTTTTTTTGCAGCTGTTTTTTTTGGTTTTGCTGCTGAAATTGACTGAATTTGTAATAATGTTAAGTCTTGTCGATGTCCACGTTTTCTCTGATAGCCTTTTCTTCTTTTCTTTTTAATAATAGTGACTTTTGAGTCTCTCGAGTGCTCAAGAACTTTAGCACTTACATTATATTTACTTAAATCATTTGAATCAAAAAGGCTTTGATCCTTGTCTGAAACAGCTTTGACATTTTCAAATTTAATAGTTTTACCTTCAGCAACATCTATCTTAGAATTAACTAAGAGCTTGTCGCCTTTAGCAACTTTATACTGTTTTCCATATATTTCAACAATTGCAAACATAGCGTGGGAACTTAATAGCTAATTTTGTCCTTTTCAAGTACCTATTTCATTTGTTATATCTTTAGAATCAGACATCTTTGTAAATCTAAATTCATTCTTATTCATTGTATCATCTGTAATTACTTTCAAATAGATAAAATTTTTCCACATTAAACTGATATAATCTCTTGTCTTTTCTTTCTTTAAGTAGTCTGCTAATTGTGGATGTAAAAATAATTTTAATCTTAAATCTTTATATTTCTTTTTATAATCACGTAACCAATAATCAATTCTTGTTAAGAGAGTATCTTTAGAAAGAATTCTACCGTTACCAGCACAAACTTCACACGAGTCTGTAAGCGAGTCAATGATACTAAGACCTGTTCTTTCTCTAGTCATTTCAAGTACTCCAAATTCTGAAATTTGAGATACGGCTACTTTAGCACGATCTTTTCTAAGCTCTTTTTTCATTTCCAAGAAAACTTTTTTTCTATTTTCCGGTTTAACCATATCAATAAAGTCTATGAGGATTAGTCCAGATAAGTGTCTTAATCTTAGCTGAGCACAGACTTCCTTGGCAGCTTCTAAATTGATTTTTAATGAATTTTCTTCATGACCCTTTTTACCAACAAATTTTCCGCTATTAACATCAACAACTACCATAGCTTCAGTTCTTTCGATAATCAAATAAGCACCGCTTTTAAGCCATGCTTTTTTCCTCAACAATTTCATCATTGAATTATCTATACCACTAAATTTAAAGAGAGGCTCTCTTTTTCTGTAATGTTCTAATGCATCTCCAATATCAAGAGCATCTTCCTTCACCATTTTGGAAATTTTATTGTAATCCTCTTTTGAATCAACAACAATTTTTTCAACTTTTTCACTGATTAAATCTCTCAAAACACTTGATGTGACTTTTAGGTCTTCATGAATGAGAGCTGGAGCCTTATCTTTTTCCGCTCTTGCTAACAAGTCATTGTATTTATTAGTTAAGTTTTTATAGTCATTTTCTATTTGTGCATCTGTTTTACCTTCTGCAACTGTGCGCAAGATCATTCCAAGTCCTGGTTGTTTTATACTTAATGCAATCTTTTTTAAACGCCTTCTTTCAAACTTATCTCTCATTTTTTTAGATACACCAATATATTTTGACTTAGGAATTAGTACAATAAATCTTCCTGCAATAGAGAGCTCAGTTGTAACACGAGCTCCTTTCTTATCAAATGGTTCTTTTATTACTTGAACAATAATTTCTTGTCCAGGCTGTAACAAGACATCAATTTCTTTCGAATTTTTTGATTTTTCATTTTTTTCAGCAATTAATTCAGAATCTGAAATTTCTGAAAATGGCAAAAATGCATTGGCCCCTTGGCCGATATTAATAAATGCTGCTTGCATACCAGGAATAACATTTTCAACTATTCCTTTGTAAATATTGCCAACAGTTCTTTCTTGTAATTGATTATCAACATGTAGTTCTGCAAGTTTGCCATTTTCTGTTACGGCAATACGTGTTTCACCTACTCCTTTGCTGATGTAGATTTCTTTCTTCATCTGTATATATAACCTCTTTCAGTCAGAAACATCTGACTTTTTATTTTGAATTGAGGTAAGAAGAAATTTTTATAAGAAAATTATCTTTTACTTTAAAATAAAATTATAAAAAAACTGTTTTGCTTTTAGCTTTAAAATTAGCTTCAGGCCCCAATAATATATTAATTTAACGAAATTTACATTTAAAATACATATAATCTATTCTAATGTTTAATGAAGAGCTAATAGCAGCAAAGGTTGCATCAAGAAATGCAGGTAAAATCCTAATGGATTTCTATTCAAAAGATGAAAAAGAGATTGAATTAAAAGGGATTGATAATCCAGTTACAATAGCTGACAAAAAAGCGGATAAATATCTTTACAACTTTATATCTGGGGAATTCCCAGATTATGGCTGGTTATCAGAAGAAACCGTTGATACAAAAGAAAGACTTTCAAAAGATAGGGTGTGGATTGTTGACCCATTAGATGGAACCAAAGAGTTTATAGAAGGCGTACCTCACTTTGCTGTAAGTATAGCACTTGTAGAGAACGGTGAACCGGTTGTTGGTGTTATTTATAATCCTGCAAAAAACGAAATGTTTTCTTGCCAAAAAGGAAAAGGTATTTACTTTAATGGAGATAAAATGAAAATAAGTTCTAAAAAATCATTAGCAGAATCATCTATAATTGTTAGTAGAAGTGAAATAAAAAGAAATGAATGGGAGCCATACAAAGATAAGTTCAAGACAATTAATCCTATTGGAAGCGTAGCATATAAATTAGCTCTTGTAAGTGCTGGTAAATACGATATCTTTGCAACAGTTGCCCCAAAAAATGAATGGGATATTTGTGCAGGAGATTGTTTAGTCAATGAAGCAGGAGGAGTTTTTAAAACAATTAATGATAAAAAAATTATTTATAATCAAAAGAAAACACTTGTTACAGATACAATTATAGCTACAAATTCTACTTTATTTGAGGGGGTTTCAGATTTACTTTTTTAGTTTAAAAATCCATTTATTAACATAAATTAAATTTAGCAAATGAAATATATAGGACCAGATTTTTGTAATATTACATCACTTCTTACTGATGAAGAGTTACTAATTCAGAAAACTGCAAATGAATTTGTATCAAAAGAATTTTTACCTCTGGTAAATGAATTCTATGAAAAAGGCTCATTCCCTAAAGAGTTAATCGGGAAGATGGGTAATCTAGGATTTTTTGGGGCAACACTTCCTAAGCAGTATGGTGGCAGTGAAATTAGTAGTACTGCGTATGGTTTAATCATGCAAGAGCTTGAAAAGGGCGATTCCGGCTTACGATCAGTTTGTAGTGTTCAAGGTGGGTTAGTTATGTACCCAATTTTTGAATACGGCTCAGAAGAACAAAAAGAACAATGGCTACCTAAGCTTGCTTCTGGAAAAGCAGTAGGATGCTTTGGTCTAACGGAATCAAATCATGGATCAGACCCCGGAGGTATGACAACCAAAGCTGTCAAAGATGGAGATGATTGGATAATAAACGGTTCAAAAATGTGGATCACAAATGGATCTATTGCAGACGTTGCTGTTGTTTGGGCAAAAGACGAAGATGGAATTGTCAGAGGATTTTTACTTGAAAAAGGTATGAAAGGATTTTCTGCAACTAATATTCATGGTAAAATGAGCTTAAGAGCATCTATTACATCTGAACTATTTATGAAAGATGTTAGAGTGCCTGACAAAAATAGATTACCTGGCGTAGAAGGTTTAAAGGGACCTTTATCGTGTTTAACTCAAGCAAGATATTCAATTGTTTGGGGTACTATTGGTGCAGCAATTGATTGTTATGAAGTTGCGCTAAATTATAGTAAAGATAGAAAACAATTTTCAAAACCAATTGCAGGTTTTCAATTGACTCAGCAAAAACTAGTCAAAATGGTTCAAGAAATAACCAAGGCACAATTACTTGCTATTCAGTTAGGTAAGTTAAAAGATCAAGGCTTATTAGATTTTTCTCATATTTCACTCGGGAAAAAAAATAACGTAGCAATTGCTAGAGATTGTGCAAAAAGTGCTCGTGAAATTTTAGGCGCAAATGGAATAATGGACGATTATTCTATTATGAGACATATGATGAATCTTGAAACTGTATATACATATGAAGGCACTCATGAAATCCATACACTTATCCTTGGACAAAAGATTACGGGTATACCAGCTTTTGAATAGCTTTATCTAGCGATTGAATTAGTTTACACAAAATATCCTCTCTATTATAAATATTCCCTGTATGCTTAAGTAGTGAGGTACTAGTAATCTTTGAAGATGAATCAAATTTATTTAAATCCAAATTTGAATTTATATTAATACCTACACTGAGTGCTTGATAGGGGAAGTCGTTATTTGATCCAACATTTGATAATAAAATTCCAGCTATTTTTTCTTCATCGATATATATATCATTTGGTTTTTTTTGATATCCAACAATCTCTAGCTCTGTTAAAACATGTAGTACTGATTTACAAGCTTCATCAACTAAAGATTGATTAAAATTATGCTTATTCCCTAATATGATGCTAAATGTTAAATCCTTAAAAGGTTCACAAAACCAACTTTTATTATAGGTACCTTTACCTTGGGTCTGATAATCGGTGATTACAATTTTCCCTACAGAGTTTGATTGATATTTTTTATCAAGCGCAATATCTAGGGTTGACTCAATTTGATCAAAATAGATAAATGTTGATGAGCCAGCCTTTATCCAATTAGTATTAAGAGATATATCTTTTAATACTAACTGCAAGGATCAAGTTTTTTTCTCATCTTGAAAGAGGTTCCTGGTTGTAATACGCCATCATTTGATTTAATCAAATCAGCATTATCTACATAGATAACCACCCAAGCTAATTCATCGCCATAGACTCTTTGAGCAAGATTCCATGCTGTATCTCCTGATTGAATAGTATAATCAAAAAATTCAGGATCACAGTCTCTAGCATTTGTAGACTCTCTTTTAAGTGATAAGAAATTATATGGATATAGTCGATCTGGATTTTCTCCAATTTCATCTTTATTCCAACTATAAATATCTCTCCACATAGAGGCATCACCATATTCTCTTAAAGCTATTTTTGTAAGAAAGTCACCTCTTTTAATCATATAAGGTTCAAATACGGTGACTGGTATAGGTGGTGATTCTGGCTCTTGAACAGTAAAAGTTTCTACTGAAACTTCTTGTTGTTGTGTTTTTTCATTACTCTCTTCAGCTGTTTGAACAGTAGTTTCATTTCCAATGCTGGGAACTGTTCCAGAGCAACTAATCATTACAAAAGCTGACAAAATTATTATTAAATATTTATTCATTATTTTTTCTCCTACAATTTTTACTTAATACAATAAAAGATGTTCCAATTTTTTATGAATATTCACCAAAAACTTTTTTTAAAGCAAATACTATTTCTCCTAATGTGCAATTTTGTTCTGCACAACTAATTATTCTAGGAATTAAATTTTCGTTAGTACCAGCCGCAGTAGTTAGCTCACCTAGATATTGGTTCACATTAATTTCATTACGTTTTTTCTTAAAATTTTTAAGGCGACTAATTCTATCCTTAGAGGAATCATTAAAAGATATGCCATTATCTAAAACATTATCATTGGATTTATATTTATTTACTCCAACAAGCACTGTTTTTACTGAGTCTATATTTTTTTGAATCTGATATGCTGAATCTTCTATTTCTTGTTGAACTTCTCCATTCTCAATTAATATTTTCATCCCGCCTTTATTAAAAATCTCATCAATTTTTGAATTAACCTTGTCAACAATATTATTGGTTAAATCATTTACAACTTTACTATCGCCTATTGGGTCAACAAAGTTTGTTACGCCGCTTTCATGAGCTATAATTTGTTGAATTCTTAAAGCTGTTGTCGCATTCTCTTCCGTTGGAAGACTTATTGCTTCATCTTTTCCGTTGGTATGTATTGATTGAGCTCCACCCAAAACTGCTGCTAAACTCTCTAAGGTTGTTCTTGCTATATTGTTGTCTACTTGTTGGGCTGTTAGAGTAGATCCGCCTGTTTGAACATGAAATCTACATAGCTGTGACTTAACGTTATTAATTTTAAATCTATCTTTAACAATATGCGCCCATATAATCCTCGCTGCCCTAAATTTTGAAATTTCTTCAAAAAAATCTCTATGTCCGTTAAAAAAGAATGATACTTGTTCAGTTAACTTTTCTATATCAATTCCATTATCTTTCGCATGTTCTAAGTACGTAATTGCATTTGCAAAAGTAAATGCTAGCTCTTGAACAGCAGTACTTCCTGCTTCTCTAATATGGTATCCAGATATAGATATACTGTTCCATTTAGGAAGACTGCTTTGACAATAGTCAAAAATATCTGAAGTCAATCTTAAGGAATGATCTACAGGAAAAATGTATGTTCCTCTTGCTATATATTCTTTAAGAATATCATTTTGTAGTGTCCCTTTAAGTACATTTAAATCGTCACCTCTTTTTTTTGCAGCAGCAACATAAAATGCTAACAAAATTGGAGCAGTTGCATTAATAGTCATTGATATAGAAATTTTTTCTAAATTAATTTCATTGAATAAATTTTCCATATCATATAATGAAGATATTGGAACACCTGATTTGCCTACTTCACCAAATGACATATCATCATCAGAATCATAACCCATTTGTGTTGGAAGGTCAAAAGCAACAGAAAGTCCACTAACACCATTTTCAATTAGTTTTAAATATCTAGCATTGGATTCTGATACCGAAGAAAAACCTGCATATTGTCTCATGGTCCATAAGCGATCCTTATACATATTTTTGTATATACCCTCAGCAAAAGGAAATTTACCAAATTTATTTTTTGACATATTTGAAATTAACTCTTAAAAAAATTAATTATTGTAATTAATGCAATTAAATTAACATTAGAAAATGGAATTCAGTTCAAAAGAAAAATTTTTCCTTAAAAATAAATATAAAAATTTAAGCAGAAACACGGGTTTAAAAATTTCCTCAAGCGGAACAACTTTGATAATTCTTCCAGATAGTGATATTGCATTTGATTTAGCAAAACTTTTTTTCAATAAGGCTGATAGTAAGATAACTTTTCTATTAAAAGATTCAATTACGGGTTTTTATCCAAATGAAATTATTTCACAATGCATTCAATATACTTATAGCGATATGAACTCCTTGGGATTACCTAGAGAAGTTTTCATTCAAAAAATTCAACAATATAATTTTGAAAATATGATCGATTTAAATGTGTCATTTAGTCGATTTGGCGCCTATCTTTCATTGTTAAGTGATACTAAAGTTAGAATGGGTTTTAATTATGATAATTCAAAAAAATATTATAATGTTATATTAGACTCTAATTATCAGCGCGATTTAGATGGAACATTTAAAATGATACAACAGTTTATTAAGATATAATGAAAAGCATTAAAAAAATTTTGCTATCAGAGTTAATAATAAATGATACCATTTTTTTACCGAAAGATAGTTTGCAGTATCCATGGCAATGGATAGCAAATATTGACTATTTCTTTAAAGATATGCAAAGCTCCAAGTCATCATTTGAAAATGTTGTAATTGATGAATCTAATGGCCCTGTTTTCATTTCGGAATCTGCAAGTATTGAGCCTTTTACTATTATTAATGGCCCTGTTTTTATTGGGGAAAATTGTTTAATTAAATCTCATTCAAATATTTCTAATTCAATTATTAACCATAGTTGTAAAATTAAAGGAGAGATTCATACATCAATTTTCCAGCCATTTTCAAATAAAGCACACGAAGGATTTATTGGTCATAGTTTTATTGGATCTTGGGTTAATCTAGGAGCTGGAACAACAACCAGTAATTTAAAAAATAATTATTCTGATGTATCTATTAGATGGGATGAATCATTAATAAGCACTAATTCAATATTCTTTGGATCAATTATTGGTGACCACGTTAAAACTTCAATTGGTACTAATTTAAATACTGGAACTGTTATAGAAATGGGATCTAATATAGTATCACAATCATTTCCTCCTAGACACATACCTTGCTTTTCATTTTTTTATAAAGGCAAATTATCAAAAATCAAATTTGATGATTTTAAAAAAACAGCAGAAGCGTCAATGAAGAGAAGAAATGTTGATTTCTCCTCATATGTAGATAAGTTTTTGGTTGTTTACAAAAAAGATTGACTCAATAGTAAACTAATAATATCTTCGTTTCATCATGAGCACATTTGATTTAAATGAAATAGATGAAGTAATAACTCCCTGTTGCGATGTGGAAATTAAAACTTCTGAAATTAAACCTAATTTAAAATGCCCTGCATGTGGAGGAAACTTCAAGCAGAGAATTTTTTTGCCTTTCCTAGAATATCTAATGGAAAATGGACATGTTGAAAATCTAGATTTTTTTGATTTAGACTTGTATAACCAAGATAAAGAAGCACTTGATAGCGATGATGATGAAATTCAGCTAGATAAATATGAAGTTAAAAAAGATAGCTTAAATATTTATGAAGATGATGCAAGACATGGTGGAAATACTGTTGCAGCAGAAACAGAAACAACCATTGACGAATCTGCTGTTTCAAGCGATTGGACCAAATTCGCAACCGAAGATTCTGATTAAAATTTTCTTTTAATAGCTTATTTAAAATACTAAATTATTTAAAACGTAGATTTATCAGGCTATAAAAAATGTGAAAGATTGTAAGACTTTCCCCCGCTTATCAACTTTCTTTTATAGCCTGTTTTTTTTACAATAATTAATTGTCTAATACAATCTATAGGGGTTATATTGAAATAGACTGAATAGTCGGTTTTATAAGGGAAAATTATGAAAATAGCAGTTTTAACAAAAGCAATTCCAAGCTATGAGTCAAGCATCAGAGTTGATAGTTCTGGTAAGTGGATTGATGAATCAGTAGTTAACTATGTTGTGAATGAAAGTGATTCATATGCATTGGAAGAAGCATTGCAAATAAAAGAAAATATTGGTATTGAAACTGAAGTTGTTGTAGTAACACTTGGTTCGGAAGCAAATACATCAAAAGTTATTAAAGATGGCTTGGCTAAAGGAGCTGATAGAGGAATTTTCATTAAAAATGAATCAGTAACAACAGATCCATTATCTATTGCTAAACTTTTTTCTGAGCATCTAAAGTCAGAAAATTTTGATCTAGTTTTGTCTGGCTTGCAATCAGATGATATGGGGGCAGGTCAAACAGGCGTCCTGATTGGAGAAATGTTAAATATGTCTACAGCTACTTTAGCTATAGAGACCCAAGCTCAACCTGATAAGATTAAAGTTAAAAGAGAGTTAGAATCTGGATGGTTTCAGTGGGTAAGTTTACCGCTTCCAGCAAGTATCTCAATCCAATCTGGAATTAATGAACCTCGCTATCCTTCACTTAAAGGTATAATGGGAGCTAAAAGAAAAGAATTAAATACTTATGATGGTAATCCAGAAAATCAATCTCAAAACTTTGTTAATCTTTATGTTCCAAAAAATGAAAAAGTAACAGAGAAGATTGAAGGCGATACTGACACTATTGTTTCAAAGATTATGGATGTATTAAAAAACAAATTAAAGGTTATATAATGATACTAGTTGTTTTAGAAAATCAAAGAGGTAGTATTCACCCATTTAGTATTGAAGCTGTTGCAGCTGGACAAAGATTTGCAAGTGAGCTTAACTGCAATCTAGGAATTGTTTGTATGGGAGAAAAGGTTGATGAACTTAAAAGTCAGGCCCAAAATTTTAAGTCATCTCAACTTATCATTGCTAAAAACCCAATGATTGATATGTACTCAGCAGATGGGTATTCTAAAGTTTTATCAAACATTATTAATGAGTTATCTCCAAAATATGTATTGATGGGTCATTCTTATATGGTCAGAGACTTTTTACCTAGAGTCAGTGCTAAACTAGATATTCCATTTGTGAGCGATATAATTTCTGTAGATTTTAATAACGGCTCTCCATTGTATTCAAAGCAAGTTTTTAACGCCAAATTAGCTACTAGCATAGAACTGTCTTCAGATCAAGCTCTATTGAGTTTTCAATCTGCTGCATTTTCTAGCGATGATATTGAAAATGGGTCGCCTGAAACTGAAATTGAGTTTGACGTTCAAATATCAGATCAAGACATTAGATCAGAAAGTGAGCCTGAATTTCAAGAATCATCTAGTGGAGTTGATTTAACTGCAGCCGAGTTAATAGTTTCAGTTGGTAGAGGCATTGAAAGTGAAGATAATTTACCTTTAATGCAATCATTAGCTGACTCAATGGGAGCTGAAGTAGCTTCATCAAGACCAGTAGTGGACATGGGATGGTTGCCAGCATACAGGCAGGTTGGTAGTTCCGGTCAAGTTGTATCTCCTAAATTATACTTTTCTGTAGGAATATCTGGTGCAATTCAGCATGTTGTAGGCATGAAAGGATCAAAAAATATTTTAGCTATCAATAAAGATGAAGATGCGCCAATTTTTGAAATTGCAGATTATGCTGTAATTGGAGATTTGATGGAAATTGTTCCTAAGCTAACAGAGGAAATTAATAACTCTAAGTAATTTACTCTATGTTACAATTTTCCTTATTAGAACAAATAGCTTTAGCTGTTTTCCTTTTATCGGGAGTATCCTTTTTTTTATATCACCTTCTATTAAGATTAAAAATAGTTCTTAAAGGAAAATCTGACTTCACAGTTAATGATCTTCCAAAAAGAATTTTACGAGTATTCAATGAGGTTATACTCCATAAAAAAGTAGCAAGTGGAAATAGAAAATCTGCAGGGGTATTACATGCTTTTGTTATGTATGGATTTATTTTTTTTGGACTAATCACTGTTAACCATTTTGGAATGGCGTTCGGATTGCCAATTTTTAACGAATCTATTAGGCATACTTATTTCTTATTTGTTGGAGCGCCATGGGCTATCTTATGCTCTATTGGTATTCTTGGTCTGGCATACAGAAGATTTGTAACAAAACCTGAAGCGCTTGGAAAATTTTCAAGTACATCTGCATTAGTTTCTGTATTCATTGTTACATTAATGACAACTTACTTTATTGATGAACTGCATATACTATCCGGGGCAGCTGAAAAAGTTAATTGGTGGATTCATTCGGGCGTTATAGGAGGATTTTTATTTTTAATTCCTCAATCTAAACATATGCATTTAGTTTTATCTCCTTTTAATATATTTTTAAGACCTTTTGAAGTACCAAATCATGGAGCTATTCCAATTGATTTGGAAGCTTCAGAAGAAGAATTAGATAACCTATTGCTTGATCTTTCAAGGCTAAGTAAAGATCAGGCTCTTGATATTTTTACCTGCGTTGAATGTGGAAGATGTACCGATGTATGTCCAGCAAATAGAGGTGGTGGAATTTTAGATCCAAAGTATCACTTTATTTTAGATTTAAAAGATCCAATGCTTGAAAGTGGAGATGTTAACGTTGTTGATAAAATTAATGTTGAAGCTGGATGGGAGTGTACAACTTGTCAGGCATGTACCGAAGTATGTCCAGTTGGTAACCATGTTGAAAAAGCTGATGAAATTAGAAGTTTTCAAGTTCTTGCTGAAGGAGACGTTCCACAAGAATACCAAAAGTTGCTAAGAAATTTACAGGAAACTGGAAATACCGAAGGAGCATCATCTAGTGCTATTTTAGATGAATTACCAGCGTATACATCTGATAAAGAATTAGTATTATGGCTTGGGTGTTTTGCTAAGCATGCTATGGATCCAAACTTCATTAACTCTATAAGAAATTTTGTCAAAATTCTTGATTCCGCAGGAGTTTCATACGGCGTACTAAGTAATGAACAATGTTCTGGTGATCCTGCTAATAAATTAGGAGATAAACTAACTTATCAATTACTTATGGATCAGAATGTTGAGCAGCTAAATAAAGTTAAAAATGTAACCTCAATGTGCCCTCATTGCGTTGTAAATCTTCAGAAAGAATATAAAAAATATCATGAAATAAAATATGAAGTCAAACATCATACACAAGTAATATCAGAGTTACTAGAAGAAGGAAGAATTGATATAAATCCTGGTTCTTTAGAAAAAGTTACTTATCATGATCCATGTAACTTATCTAGAACCTTAGATGAGGTATCAGCTCCTAGAAATGCAATTAAAGCTGCAGCTCCTGAATTTTTTGAGTTAGATGAAAATGGGAAAGAGACGTTATGCTGTGGTGCAGGCGGCGCTCTTTGGTGGAAGAAGGATGGAGGAGAAGGAAGAACTCATCTGTTAAGAGCCGAGCAAGTAATCGAATCTAAAACAGATACTGTAGTAACTGGATGTAATTTTTGTTATGGTATGATGAATCAGGGAATTGGACCATTAACTCCTGCAGATCAAGAGCCAATCAAAGTTAAAGACGTCGCAGATATTGTAGCTGAGAATCTTTCTTAAGAGTTTTTAAAAATATCTATCGCAGAGCAAGGCTCGCCAAAATAAATTCTCTTAGCATATTTTGTTAAGTTTGTTGCAATGATAAGATAAGCCCAAGTAGGAATTTGAGCCTCTGAACATCCTTTGATAATTACTCTTTTATTTTCAAACTTTGACCAATCTGTCAATTTTACTTTTGCTCTAAAATCTTTTTCTTTTATCATGCCTTCTGTTAAGAACTCGTCTAGACTAATACTTTCCATTATTTAATGACTTGAATAGCTTTATTAATTTTTTCAACGAGAAAATCTACTTCACTAAAAGTGTTGTAAAAGTAAAAACTAGCTCTAGCACATGCTGAGATGTCTAATGCTTGCATTAATGGTTGACAGCAATGATGGCCAGAACGAATAGTGATTCCTTCAAAATCAAGAAAATGAGCTAGATCTAATGAGTGAACACCCTCAATGTTGAAGCTTAAAATTGGAGTCCTATCTTTTGCATCACCATAAATTGATATTCCATTTATTGAATTCATTTTTTCAATAGCATACTCCATTAGTTTGTTATCATGACTCTCTAAACAATTTTCAAGATAATCTGCAGCAGGAGAAAGTGCTATTACTTGTGCTATCATAGGTGTACCTGGCTCAAATTTATGAGGAATAGATGTCCATGATGAATTTTCCATTGTAACAGTTTTAATAATACCGCCACCAGTTTGATATGGCTCCATTTTATCCAGAAGTTCTTCTTTACCATATAATACTCCAACGCCAGTAGGGCCTAGCATTTTATGACCAGAAAATGCATAAAAATCACATCCGAGTTCTTCAACACTAACTTTCATATGTGGTATAGCTTGACACCCATCTAGCATAATTTTTGAACCATTTTTGTGCGCAAGATTAACAAATTCTTTTACGGGATTTATAGTTCCAAAAACATTAGATGCATGTGTAATACTTACCATTTTAATATTTTTATCCAACGCATTTTTAAATTTGTCCACATCGATTGTGCCGTCACTAGAAGACTTTAGGTATTTAATCTTTGCACCAGTTTTCTTACATATCATTTGCCATGGAATTATGTTTGAATGATGTTCCATATCTGTTAAAAGAACTACATCATTTTTTGATAAATTATTATACCCCCACGATTCGGCAACCAGATTAATGCTTTCGGTTGCACTTTTAGTGAAAACAATTGATTTTTCTGATGCTCCAATGAGTTTTGCAATTCTTTTTCTGCTATTCTCAAAAGCATTTGTAGCTTTTTCTCCAAGCTCATATACGCTTCTGTGAACGCTCCCTCTATATTTTTCATAATATTCTAACTCACTTTGAATAACCTGATTGGGGGTAAGACTTGTTGCTGCGCTATCTAAATAAACTAAAGGTTTATCTCTATTAGTTTGACCTAGACTGGGGAAATCTTTTCGTATTTCATTCATATTTAATATAAACCTAGTTGTAACTTTGCAGCATCACTCATCATGTCTTGATTCCATTGCGGTTCCCATACTAGCTCAACTTCAACTTCCTTAGCACCGCTAAGTGACGAGAGTTTTTGCTTAACTTCATCTGCTATAACAGGACCCATTCCACAGCCAGGTGCAGTTAATGTCATTTGAATAAGAATATTTACACCCTCACCTTTTTCAGTGATTTGACAATTATAAACTAGTCCTAAATCAACAATATTTACTGGAATTTCAGGATCATAGCAGGTATGAAGCACGTTCCATACTTCTTCTTCATTAGCAAAATTATTTGAATCAACTTGTCTTTTTTCTTCGCCAATTGCTTCTCCGTCAATACCATTAACTTGATACATGTTCCCTTCAACGACAACAGTGTAGTTATCTCCAAGAGATTGTGAGATTATTCCTGACATACCTTTTTTTAGAGTTGTCTTAATACCATCAGGGACACTGTGTACAACAACATCTTGTAGAATAATAAATTCCTTATGCATTACTTAATTCCCTTTTAATGTATTCTAAAGAGCCTATAAATCCATTTTGTCTTTGACTAGAAATCGAGGGCCCAATATTTAACCATTCAAATAAACTGTTACAATCATCAAAGCTATCAATAAAATTAATAATACTATTTTTTTCCGAATTATTAAATGCAATTTGCAAAACCTTTAGCAAACCTTTAACTACACTACTTTCTGAATTTGCTTTAATCAAAATATTGTCTTTATCAAATACAATCTTAATCCATGTTTGAGAATTGCATGCGTGAATTTTATTATTTTCGTTGCAATCAGATTTACTGATTAAATCTAATTTTTTCCCAAGATCAATTAGATATATCAATTTATCTTGACCATCCAAAATAGAGAAACCATCGCGGATGTTTAAAAGATTATTTTTTATTTTATCCATTTATCCAACTATCCAAAGCAATTTCGGATATATCTTGGACCGATGAAAGAGAAAATTCATCAATAACTTCTTTGGCAAATGCTTTAATTAGCATTTTTTGAGCACTGCTTTGATCAATACCTCTTGCTCTCAAATAGAAAATACTGTTTTCGTCTAAAGCCCCAGTAGTTGAACCGTGCCCACAAGATACATCATCAGCATAAATTTCTAATTGGGGGTTTGAAAAGGCTGTAGAATCAAGAGATAGAAGTAGATTCTTATTTGATTGATTAGAATCTGTATGTTGGGCGCCTTCAGCAACAATAACTTTACCATTAAAAACTGCAGTAGATTTGTTATCTAAAATATTTCGCACATGTTGGAAGCTTGTACAATGCTCAGCATTATGGTTTATTAAGATGTTATTATCAAGGTGCTGTTCATTTTTCACAAGATTTAAAATATTAATCTTTGCATCACTGCCTGTATTGTTAAGATCTATTTCAATAAATTCTTTACTAAAAATAGAGTTTTTATTCATTGAGTCTATATTCAAGCAAACATCTTTGCCTACCTCATAGTAGCTATAGGAAAGTAAATGGCAATCAGATTTCTCTTCAATATATTTTCCAAATTTTAAATTTGAAGCATCATCGCAAATAAATTTATTTAGCTTAAGGTTAAAACTTGGAGTGCCTTCATTGATATCTTTCTCAATAATTGAAACTTGGGATCCATCTTCAAAATGAAAAATATTAAAGGATGTTATTCTACAATCACTTGAATTATTTTCAAAAAAATTAATAATCTTAATTGGATTTTCTAGAGTTGTATTTTTTTTAAATTTAATATAATGGCCACTCTCAAAATCAGACATTCCAAGATTAAACATAGAATCATTTGAGAATGTATTTGAAAATGCAAAAACGTTTTCATCGTTTATATTTACTAAATCCTGAATTTCTAAATTATCTTTAAATTTAAAATTCTCTAATGTATCAAGGCATAACTTTCCATTAATGAAAAGTAAAGTTGATTCATCAGTTTCAATTTTCCTAGATACTATGTCAGGAGAATCTTGCTTATCAAACTTTATCAAATTTTTACTAGAAGTAAATTTCCAATTTTCTAGTTTTTTTGAAGGGTAGCCTTGTTTATTAAAAAAATCTGAACTTATTTTTTTAAGGATATCAATCATATTATTTTTCTAACCAGGAATAACCATCTTTTTCAACTTTTTCTACAAGGGACATATCGCCTGTTTTAACTATTTTTCCATCAATCATTAAATGGACTACATCAGGTTTTATGTAATCGAGCAATCTTTGGTAATGAGTAATAATTAAAACTGAATTATTTTCATTTTTAAATTTATTTACTCCTTTGGCAACTGTTCGTAAAGCGTCAACATCTAATCCAGAATCAGTTTCGTCTAGTACAGCTAATTTTGGATTAATAGTTAAGAGCTGTAAAATTTCACTTTTTTTCTTTTCACCTCCTGAAAAACCATCATTAATTGATCTTTTTAAAAAAGAATCATCAAGACCTAGTTCAGATAAAATAGCTTTTGCCTTGTTCAAAAATTCCAAAGCATCCATTTCTTCTTTTCCTTGATATTTTCTATGGGCATTTAAAGCAGATCTGAGAAAGTAAGCCATGCTTACACCGGGAATGGCAACAGGATATTGAAAGCAAAGAAAAATACCTTCAAGTGCACGATTTTCAATGCTCATTTCTGTAATGTCAGTAGTCTCCATTGTAATATTTCCACCATCAACTTCATATGTTTCATTTCCAGCAATTACATTTGCTAAAGTACTTTTTCCAGACCCATTTCTTCCCATAATTACATGTACTTCACCAGCTGGTATCTCCAAATTAATTCCTTTTAAAATATCTTTATCATCTATAGATGCTTTTAAATTTTCAATTTTAATCATTTTTTATCCTACGCTATTTTCTAATGTTACTTCAATTAATTGTTTTGCTTCTACAGCAAATTCCATCGGAAGTTCTTCAAAAACCTCTTTACAAAACCCATTTACAATCATGGAAACAGCATCATCCAGCTTGATTCCTCTTTGATTGCAATAAAATAATTGATCTTCTCCTATACTTGAGGTTGTAGCTTCGTGTTCCATTTTTGCAGTCGGGTTATTGACATCAATATATGGAAAAGTATGTGCGCCACATTTATCACCAATTAGAATGGAGTCACATTGGGAGAAATTTTGAGCATTTTCAGCATTTTTTAGAATTTTTACTCCACCTCTGTATGTATTTTGACCTTCTCCAGCCGAGATACCTTTAGTGATAATTGTGCTTTTAGTATTTTTACCAATATGAATCATTTTAGTTCCAGTATCAGCTTGCTGTTTATTTTTTGTTACAGCAACTGAATAAAATTCACCGACACTATTGTCACCTTGCATAATTACGCTTGGATATTTCCAAGTTACCGCAGAACCAGTTTCAACTTGCGTCCATGAAATCTTAGAATTATCCCCTAAGCAAGTTCCTCTTTTGGTAACAAAGTTGTAGATACCACCTTTGCCTTCTTTGTCCCCTGCATACCAGTTTTGAATAGTTGAATATTTAATAGTAGAATCTTTATGAGCTACTAGTTCAACGCATGCAGCATGTAATTGATTTTCATCGCGCATTGGAGCAGTACAACCTTCAAGATAGCTGACATAGCTTCCTTCATCAGCAACAATCAATGTTCTTTCAAATTGACCAGTATTTGTTGCATTTATTCTAAAATATGTAGATAGCTCCATAGGACATTTTACACCTTTTGGTATGTAGACAAAAGAGCCGTCACTAAAAACTGCAGAGTTTAATGCTGCGAAGTAGTTATCAGTTGCTGGAATTACGGAGCCAAGATATTTTTTAACCAATTCTGGGTGATCTTGTACTGCTTCTGAAAAAGAGCAAAAAATAATTCCATGCTTTGATAGTTCTTTTTTGAATGTTGTAGCAATAGATACACTGTCAAATACTGCATCAACAGCAACTCCTTGTAATCTTTTTTGTTCGTTAAGAGAAATACCTAATTTATTATAGGTTTCAATAATTTCTGGATCTACATCGTCTAAGCTATCATTTTTTAATTGTTTAGGCGCAGCATAATAGCTTAAGGCTTGGTAGTCAATTGGTTCATATTTGATATTAGCCCATGTAGGTTCAGACATTTTTTCCCAATTTCTAAAAGCTTTTAATCTCCAATCAAGGAGCCATTGAGGTTCTTTCTTAATTTTTGATAATTTTTTGATTACGTCTTCGTTTAGACCTGGTTCAAATTTTGTTTCTTCAATATTAGTTGAAAAACCATATTTATACTCCTGCTCAAGAGTTTTATCAATTACTTGTTGATTCTTATCTACCATTACGCTGAAAAGCTAATACCGCAACCACATGTTCTTGTAGCATTGGGGTTATTAACTTTAAACCCTCCATTAAGTAAGTCTGTTGAAAAATCTATTTGGCATCCTCTTACATAGATCCAACTTTTTACGTCGCAAAAAATTGTAATTCCATGACTTTCGAATACTTTATCAAATTCTTTTTGCTTGTTTTCAAATGTTATTTTGTAAGACATTCCTGAACATCCTCCAGTATCAATAGTGACTCGAATACCTTTAGAACCTGCTTCTTCGTTTGCAATGATATTTTTTAATCTTGATGCAGCGTTTTGAGTAATTTCAATCTTCTGATTTTTTAATGCTTCTTCCATTATAAACCTAATTTAACTTTACCTTCTTCTGTCATCATCTTAGGATTCCAAGGCGGATCAAATGTTAATTCAACATTTACGTTTGAAATCTCCTCAATTGAAGCCATCTTATTTTTGATATCCTCAATCATATACTGTCCCATTGTACATCCAGGTGTTGTTAATGACATTATAATATCTACTGCAAATTTATCATCCTTTTCGTTGATATTTAAATCATAAATCAAACCCAAATTCCATAAGTCTATTGGTAGTTCAGGATCGTTGCATTGTTTAAGTACATCAATCACATTATTTCTAATATTTTCCATAAGCGATTGGCAATTTAAATATCAGAAAATTTATGTCCTATAACTATTGGATGTTTATTGTAAATATTCTTTAAATAATTAGTCGTAAAAAAAATACTATAATTTTTAATGCTCTTACTCATTGCTAAGTTAAATTCCATAATGTAAATTGTTTCTCATTTGGAGTGAAAATGACAAAAAGTGTAAGTAATAAAACTATAGATAATGTTACCATTCGTTTTGCTGGCGATTCTGGCGATGGTATGCAGCTAAGCGGAGGAAGATTTACCCAAACTTCTGCTGTAGTTGGTAATGATTTAAGTACTTTACCTGACTTTCCTGCTGAAATTCGTGCACCCGCTGGTTCACTTGCTGGGGTAAGTTCATTTCAAATTCATTTTAGTTCTCAAGAAATTCATACTCCTGGAGAAAGACCCGATGTGTTGGTTGCAATGAATCCAGCAGCTCTAAAAGTACATCTAAAAGACTTGATACCCGGTGGTACTTTAATTGTCAATAAGAATGCTTTTACTAAAAAGAATTTGTCATTAGCGGGGTATGATAATGATCCTACGGAAGACGGTTCATTGGTAGATTATTATTCTACACATTTTATAGAAATGGGTAAGCTTGTTACATTGGCTTGCGAAGGAATTGATATTCCATCTAAAATGGTCGATAGAACAAAAAATCTTTGTGCTTTAGGAGTACTATTTTGGATGTATGATAGACCATTAAAACCAACGATTGATTGGCTAAATCAAAAATTTAAATCCAAGCCTGATATTATTGAAGCTAATGTTAGAGCCTTAAATGCTGGATATAATTATGGAGATACCGCAGAAATTTTTACTACAAGATACATTGTTGAAAAAGCAAAACTTCCTGAAGGTAAATATAGAAATATGAACGGTACTCTTGCTTCATGCTTAGGTATTTTAACTGCAGCAGAAAAAAGCAAGCTAGATATTACTTTTGCTGGCTATCCTATTACACCAGCAAGTAACATCCTACATACATTATCTAATTGGAAAAAATTTGGTATTAAAACTTACCAGGCAGAAGATGAAATTGCCGGAATTGGCGCTGCTTTAGGAGCTTCTTATGGTGGATCTTTGGGAATTACTGCTTCATCAGGACCTGGAATTGCATTAAAAACAGAATTTATGGGACTAGCAATTATGACTGAACTTCCCTTAGTGATTATCAATGTTCAAAGAGGAGGCCCTAGCACTGGTCTACCTACTAAAACAGAACAGTCAGACTTATTTCAAGCAGTTTATGGAAGGAACGGAGAAGCTCCAATTCCAGTTCTTGCTCCCACAACTCCAGGCGACTGTTTTCATGCTGCATATGAGGCTTGTAGAATTGCAGTAAAATATATGACCCCAATTATTGTTTTATCAGATGGATATTTGGTGAATGGTTCAGAGCCATGGTTGATTCCAAATCCAGACAATCTAGAATCATTTGATGTAGAATTTGCAAAAGTGGAAGATGCAGAAGGATTTTTACCTTACAAAAGAAATGAAAAAACCTTAGCAAGAAGTTGGGCAATCCCAGGTACAAAAGGTCTAGAGCATAGAATCGGAGGCCTTGAAAAACAAGATATTACAGGAAATGTTAATTATGATTCAGATAATCATCAGAAAATGGTTGAAATTAGATCTCAAAAAGTAGCAAATATAGCAAATGAGATTCCTCCAACAGAAATTTTTGGCGAAAGCAAAGGAGATATATTAATATTAAGTTGGGGAAGTGGACATGGCGCAAGCAGAGCAGCAACTGAGTCACTTCTTTCTGAAAATATTAAGGTTGGACATGCTTCAATAAAATGGATTTCTCCTCTTCCAAGCGACTTAGGTTCTATTCTTAAAAACTATAATAAAGTTTTAATACCCGAAGTTAATACTGGCCAATTTAGGCAAATTATCAGAGCAGAGTATCTAATAGATGCTGTAGGATTAAATGAAGTTCAAGGAAAACCGTTAGGAGCTTCAAAAATTGTGGAAAAAGTAAAGGATTTGATTAATGACTGATAAACCTGTACTAAAGAAAAAAGATTTTGAGTCAGATCAGGCAGTAAGATGGTGTCCAGGATGTGGAGACTATGCTATTCTTGCTCAGACACAAAAAGTATTTCCTGAGATTACAACAGACAAAGAAAAAGTAGTATTTGTATCGGGTATTGGTTGTTCTAGTAGATTTCCATACTATATGAATACTTATGGATTTCATACTATTCATGGAAGAGCTCCCACAGTTGCAAGTGGATTAAAAATTGCAAACCCCGATCTTTCTGTTTGGCTAGTTACAGGTGATGGAGATGGCTTTTCAATTGGCGGTAATCATATGATTCATTTATTGCGTAGAAATATTAATCTAAATGTGATGCTGTTCAATAATAGAATTTATGGTTTAACTAAAGGACAATACTCTCCTACCTCAGAGCAAGGAAAGGTGACATATTCAACTCCAATGGGTTCATTAGACTATCCATTTAATCCAACAAAATTAGCATTAGGAGCAAAAGGAGCATTTATTGCCAAAACAATTGATAGAGATTTACAGCATTTGCAAAGTATGATTAAAAGAGCAAATGATCACAGAGGAACTTCATTTATTGAAATTTATCAAAATTGTAATATTTTTAACGATGGGGCATTTTCTGAATTAACCGATAAAGAAACAAAATCAGACAGAGTTCTAAAAGTCGAACATGGGGAGCCAATGATTTTTGGTGCTGAAAATAACAAAGGTATTTATCTTGATGGAACCACACCAAAAGTAGTAACAGTTGGAGAAAAATTTTCAATTGATGATATCTTAGTTCACGATGAAACTGATGAATTTATTGGAGATATGCTTTCAAACTTTACTGCAAGTGATACTTTCCCGGAACCTTTAGGTGTATTATATTGTGTAGAAAGACCAACCTATGACGATTTAATGGTGGATCAAATGAACGAAGCAAAGAAAAATACAAAAGGCCCTAAAAGTGTCAACGATTTACTTAATGCTGGAGATACCTGGGAGGTAAAATAATGTCCTTCAGGATCGAAAAAGATAGTATTGGTAAAATAAAAGTACCCTCTAAAGCATATTACGGAGCTCAAACTCAAAGAGCTGTTCAAAATTTTCAAATAGGATGGCCAATGGAGTTTAGCTTAATCTTGCCTTATATCATTATAAAGAAATGTGCAGCAAAAACTAACTATGCTCAAAAAAATATTTCAAAAAAATTATCTGATGCTATTATTGATGCATGTGATTATATAATTGATAATCCAGATCGATTCATCGATGAGTTTCCAGTACCAGTATTTCAAACGGGTAGCGGTACTCAAACTAATATGAATGTAAATGAAGTAGTTGCAAATAAAGCTAATGAGATTTTAGGAGCAAAGTTAGGAACTTATCAATTTGTACATCCAAATGATCATGTGAATATGTCTCAGTCTACTAATGACACATTCCCAACAGCTATTTTAGTAGGAAGTGCAATTTCATCAGAAGATAATTTACTCCCTGCTCTTGAAATGCTTGAAAAGGCTTTAGTAAAAAAATCAAAAGAATTTCACAAAATTATTAAGGTAGGACGAACTCACCTTCAAGATGCAACACCAATTAGATTAGGTCAGGAATTTTCTGGATATGCTTCAATGATAAAGCATGATATTGCAAGAGTTAAAAGCGCAATGAAAGAATGTACCGATTTGCCTGTAGGAGGAACTGCAGTTGGAACTGGTATCAATACTACGCAAGGGTTTGATGAATTAATGTGTTCATTTATTTCAGAAGAAACTGGTATCTCTTTTAATGTTTGTAAAAATAAATTTGAGTTACTTTCTTCACAAAATGCTATATCAAATTTATCAGCTCAAATTCGTATTTGTGCTGGTTCTTTAAATAAGATTGCCAACGATATACGTTGGCTAGCTTGTGGTCCTATGGCAGGAATAGGTGAGTTAATTCTTCCCTCTAATGAACCAGGAAGCTCAATAATGCCTGGAAAAGTAAATCCTACACAATGTGAAGCAGTCAATATGGTTTATGCACAGATTATAGGTAATGACTCTACTGTTAATTACGCTGGCGCTAACGGAAATTTTGAATTAAATACATATAGACCAATAATAGCCTCATCTATTCATGAATCAATATCGTTATTAGCTGAAGTCTCAGAATCCTTTTCGTTAAATGCATTAGAAGGGTTGAAAGCCAATGAAAAAAAAATCAAATCTAATCTAGATAAATCATTGATGCTAGTGACTGCTCTTGCTCCAAAAATAGGATATGAAAAGTCAGCTGAGATTGCCAAAAAGGCATTAAAAGAAAATATTTCTCTTAAAGAGAGCGCAAAAGCTTTAGGGTATTTATCGGAACAAGAGTTTGATAATATTGTTAAACCAGAATTGATGGTTTCACCTAAAAAAGTATGATTAAAACCTTCTTCTCTTCACTTAGAATTATTTTATATCTATTTATATTAGTGTTAGTATATGTTTTTTATTTATCCAGAGATTTACCATCCCTAGAACGACTTGAAACTTTTGATCCAGCAATGCTATCAACTCTTTATGATAGAAATGGAGAGGTTATTGGAGAGTTTTATATCCAAAAAAGAGTTTTTGTAGATATTGAAGATATGCCTAATCATTTGAAACAAGCTGTTATATCATCAGAAGATAAGCGATTTTATTCTCATTGGGGTGTTGATTTGCAAAGTTTCTTTAGAGCAGTAGTTGTTAATGTTTCTTCTATGAGTTTTAGACAAGGTTTTAGTACTCTTTCTCAACAATTAGCACGAAATCTTTACAAAGAAGTAGGTTTTCGGGATAGTATAACTAGAAAATTAAAAGAGATGATAACTGCCATTCAGATTGAGAGAACTTATACAAAAGAAGAAATACTAGAAATGTACTTGAATACTGTTCACTTTGGTCACGGAACATATGGAGCAGAGTCAGCAGCAAAAAGATTTTTTAACAAAACTGCATCTGAACTAACAATTGGAGAATCAGCGATGCTGGTAGGATTGCTTCCTTCGCCAGCCAACTATTCACCTCTGAGAAATTTAAACAAAGCTATTGGACGAAGATCAATTGTTTTAAAGTTGATGTATAATCAAGACTACATCAATTATCAGGAGTATATGGAACATAATAGCATAATACCCGATAATATTTTTTATGAAATTCCAAAAGGGAAAGCACCATATTTTGCAGAGCATGTAAGAAGAATTTTAGAAAAACAGGATGAGCAGTTAGGTATAGATATTTATCAAGATGGATTAAAAATTTATACTACCTTGGATTATCGATTGCAAAAAATTGCAGAAGAATCTGTAATGCAAACCCTTAAAAAAAATCAAGATGAATTCAATAAACAATTATTTGCAGACAAAGATAAATTTTCAAGATTAGGGTATCTTTCTATTTTTCCAGCTGATTCAGTAAAAATGATGCTAAATGGTCAAATGGAACTATACGAAGAACTAAGAAAAGATCTATTGGTTCAATGTTCATTTATAGCTTTAGATACAAAAACCGGTGAAATACTTGCTATGATAGGAGGAAGATCTGACTACCTAGATGAGTTCAATAGATCTACTCAAGCATTGAGGCAGCCAGGGTCTGTATTCAAGCCCTATATTTACACTGCAGCAATCGATAATAATTATCCAGTTACTACTCAATTGCTAAATCAACCTGTTGCCTTATATAGAAATAATGCTAAAGGAGAACGTGAAAAATGGTCTCCTAATAATTATGATTATAGTACAGGAGGCTTAACAACTTTAAGAGAAGGATTGCAAAGATCATTAAATCTAATTTCTGTCAGAATGGTGCAAGAATTAGTACCACCAAGACAGGTTAAAGATATTGCCAAAAGAATGCAAATTACTACTCCAATCAGAGCTGTTGATTCAATTGCATTAGGAACGTCAGAAGTTAAACCAATTGAGATTGTTGCTTCGTACGCTACATTCGCAAATAAAGGAATTTATTCTAGTCCAATAGCTATTACTCGCATTGAAGATAAGTATGGTAGAATTATTAAAGAATATTCAATTGATCAAAAAGAAGTATTAAGTCCTGAAACTGCATATATGGTAACTAATTTATTGCAATCTGTTATAGACAGGGGCACCGGTGGAAGCATACGATGGAGGCATAAATTTAGACATCCAGCTGGCGGAAAAACTGGAACAACTCAGAATACAAGTGATGCATGGTTTGTAGGATTTACTCCTAATATAACTGCAGGTGTGTGGTACGGGTTAGATCAATATTCAACTAGTCTTGGTAAAGGACAATATGGAGGCGTTGCTGCACTACCAGCATGGGCAACATTCATGAAGAAAGCCCATCAGGAATTGAATATTCCAAAAGATAATTTTGAAATACCTTCAGGCGTAGTTGAAGTAGAAATAGATGCCGATACTAAGCAACTCCCAACGAACAGAACTAAAAATTTAGAAAAAGAATACTTCTTAAAATCTAATGCTCCTCAATAAATTTAATTTTTCTTACTAGTTTGTTTCAAAATAATCATACCACTTACAAACAATACAATATTTGGAAGCCAAGATCCTAAGCCAGGATTTATAAGATTTCTATCAGCCAATTGCTCTCCCCATATTAATAAAATATAATATATTAAGAAGAATGCAATGCTCAGTCCAGATGCAATAGTCATTCCACCATTTCGAACAAGCATTCCCAATGGAGCACCAACCAAGGTAAAGAGTATGCATGCAAGTGCAAGAGTAAATTTTTTGTGAATTTCTACCCTAAATTTATTATTTGTTTTTTGATAATTTTCGATCAAGGTAAATTCGTTTTTGAACTGTCTCATATTATTATTCAGAGATAGTATATACTCTTTTTGTTCAAAATCTGAAATGTTGATTTCACTATTATATACTCTTTCTTCTGATTTTGAAATCATTTCAACGTTCTTTAAGCGTTCTATCTCCTCAATAATTGAATCAAGTGAATTGGCATTTACATTTGTTATTCCAATCTCTTTTTTTACTTTATTTATTCGATCATAGATTTGAGCTATTAATAATTTGTTTTTACCAATTTCATCTATCATTTGTGGAACTCTCATTTCTCGATCAGTTCTATTTGATTCGCTGGTCCGATTTAACATTAAATCATCCATTGAAATCATAATTTGATGAGTTGAAAATTTGATTTTTCTGTAATAGTCATAGTCAGATAAATCAATTTCATGAATTTCTCCATCTTTTAAATCTATCGTAATCATATTTCCATCGGAGGATAACGAACCTTGATTTGCATAGATAGTAGTTTGTTCAGTTTGCTGGTTTTTGCTAAAAATTTTAACATCCTTAAAATCTGAACCATCCATTTCTTTAACAATCATTGTGTATTGTGGAATCATATTAACAAAGTATCCTGGTTCTATAGATAGCTCAGGTTTTTTTTGATAAATATCTCTTGCAAGTAAGCGTGCGTTATAATTCATTTCAGGAAGAATAAAATTGTTAAAAAGACATAGTAAGATTGCTACAAATGTTCCAAACCATAATGCAGGTTTAATAATATTAAACATATTTACACCAGCAGATTTTAACGCCGTTATTTCATTTTGCTGTGCCATTCTACCAAATGTCATAACACTTGAAATAAGTAAAGACATTGGGACAGATAATGCAATTATCCATGCTAGATTTAGATATAAATATTCAAAAATTGTAACAACATCTAATCCTTTTCCTAAAAAGCGATCAACTGCTCTAATTAAAAATTGCAAAAATAAAACAGTTGTGATTACAGCTACTGACAACAAAAATGGAATAAGAGATTGTTTAAAAAGATATTTATTTAGTGTGTTCATATGAATTTTAAAATTTAACTCTACTTGTGTTAAAACCTAAACTATAATAAGTTCCCATGCTTAAATTCAATTTCAGCATTATGGTGACTGTAGCTCAGTTGGTAGAGCCATCGGTTGTGGTCCGATTGGTCGTCGGTTCGAGTCCGATCAGTCACCCGCAAAAAATTTTCGGGGTGTAGCGTAGTCCGGTTAGCGCACCTGCTTTGGGAGCAGGGGGTCGCAGGTTCAAATCCTGCCACCCCGACAAA
>Ga0209631_10000432_pt1 | contig 56451 bp, 46 predicted proteins | sample COG_08_FD_184752 | JGI IMG/M metagenome (GOLD analysis project Ga0209631, IMG submission 184752) | Pelagic Microbial community sample from North Sea - COGITO 998_met_08 (SPAdes) (version 2) | ecosystem: Environmental > Aquatic > Marine > Neritic zone/Coastal water | place: Helgoland, sampling... | reverse complement strand
CTGGAAAGAGTTTAATCGGAGGAGATGGCACAGTTTCGAGCGTTACTATTGGATCTGGTGCAAATGAAGTTGATTACTTGTCTCCCGGACAGGGCATCTCTTCTTCGTTAAGTCCATCTCAAAAACAAATTGGATTTGGAAATGGTGCTGCTGACGATGCAATTGGTTCATTTACAGCAACCACACTAAGCCTTCAAGGTGGAGGGGTTTATGATTGGGAAATGCAAGATTTTGATGGCACGACGGGTGGTACAGATTACGATGTAATGAACTTTACAAACCTTAGCTTTGGTTCAAGTAGTGATCGCTTTACTATTAACATTATGGGGATTCAGTCAAGCGATGGAACAGAAGGTGCACCAGATAATTTAGCTAGCGTTTGGGGGAAGTCTAGGCAGACAACCAATGGATTTAAGTTTCTCACAGATGGAGGGGGATCCGGTGGTGGTATTACTTGGGGAGCATGGAATGCGGGAAATATAAATGACTATTTTGAATTTAGGTATGACGACCTCGCATACAACATTAGCAACAATGGCCAATATAATAATTGGGGTCAGCAATGGAGCGTTCATTATGATAGCGGGGATTTTTACCTTCAGTTTTCTGCCGCTCCCGAACCTTCTACTTATATCATGGTAACTGGATTGTTTATGCTTCCTGGATATCGTTGGATTAGGAGATTTCGTAAAGGTTTAAATTCAAAACAAGAATCGAAAGATGAAGTCTGAGTTTTCTTATATTACTCTGTAGGTTTAGTATTAAAGGAAATTAGTTCTCAGTTAGCTCAACTAAATCTTTCAGTGAAGTAAAATGTTCTGCAAGTTCAGTCGGGCGATTCATATCGCCAATAATTTTTTGAAAAGTTTCCCTTTTTGAATTTTGGAGCATCCTTACCCTTTCTTCAACTGTTCCTTTTGCTACTAATCTGTAAATAAATGTTGGTTTCGTGCGCCCTAAGCGATGTGCTCGATCAATGGCCTGTTCTTCCACTGCTGGATTCCACCAGGGATCCATAAGGAATACATAGTCAGCAGACTTTAAGGTTACTCCTAGCCCCGCAGCCTTTAAGGATGCTAAAATAACCGCAGATTTTTGGTGGTTTTCAAATGTTTCTACCGGTAATGTACGATCGCGTGTTGATCCAGTTAGTTCAAGGATTTTTAAATCGGGAATGCTTTGAGATATTTCTTGCTTTAAAACGCTCAGAAATGAGGTGAATTGGCTGAATACAATAACCTTAGCCCCTGAACTAGATAGATCACTTAATTTTTCCAGTAGAATTTCGCTTTTAGTTCCTGATGGAGGCAACCCTTCCCTCCATGGCAGCAAAGCTAAGTCGCAGCAAACCTGTCTTAAGCGGGTGAGTAATGAAAAAACATGAGTGGGTGCATGTTTGATCGCCTCTCTTAAGTTATTACCATGCTCCTCAATCGCACCTTCAGTAAGTTTGCGATACTCTTTACGTTGTTCGTCATTAAGGACGCATGTAAGTTCATTTTCTATTTTTGGTGGAAGCTCAGTGGCCACTTCACTTTTAATTCTTCTTAAGACAAAGGGGGTGACCTGTTTACGGAGAAGTAATCCAGTGGCATCGGGGTCTGAGATTAAGTCATTTTCGAGTTCTTTTCTACCACCTAGCAGACCGGGCATGAGAAATCTAAAAATTGTCCATAGGTCTAAGGCTGTATTTTCAATTGGAGTGCCAGATAAAGCAAGTCGATGATTAGCTTGGATTGATAAGCATGCTTGAGTAACTTTTGCCTTTGGGTTTTTGATTAATTGTGCTTCATCGAGGATCGCATATCGAAATTTATTCTGATCGAGCAGGTGTCTATGCCTACGAAGTTGGGTATAACTTGCAATCCAAAGGCAGGGAGCAATATTTGGTGAAAACTGATTTTCCTTATTCAGAATTTTGATTTTAATTTTAGGAAATCTTTGTTTTGCTTCTTTTACCCAAACAGGAACGACGGATGCTGGGCAGGTTACTAAGTCAGGTAATTCCTGTTTTGAGTTGCCTGCGATAATTGCCAATGTCTGAACGGTTTTTCCTAAGCCCATTTCGTCAGCAAGCAAACCATGGCAACCCAGGTCATGTAGGCTATTAAGATGAGCAATGCCATCTTTTTGATAAGGGCGTAGAAAGGAAAACTTCTTGTTTCCCTTGTTTTTCTGAGGTTTGGTAATTGCGGATTGCCAATCGGCTAGTTTCCCGTCTGGTCTAGCAGTTAAGTACTTTCGTGCAAAGAGAGAAAATAACATGTAGCGAGGCCAATTTGTCCGTTTTGAGTCTCCACGATTCCTCTGCCACCATTCAAAGTCTTCCAACTGGTCCTTATCCAAGCGAACTAATCCATGACCACGGATAAAGGTAGTGCCATTACGAGCTTTAGCAATTCTTTTGCCGTGCTCACGTCCTAGACGGTGAGCGCCAATCTGAAAGTTTTCACGAAGAGTCATCTCTTCGTTTTTCTTACTTCTTGCTTCAATTTCCCAGGTTAATTTTCGTTGGCCGTGGCGAAGTAATTGTGCGTCTCCCTCAAATTGGAGTGCGAATGTTTTTTCCCAGAGAGGCAGAATGTCATCAGCGAATAGAGCTATTTTTTTCCAGTCTTTCAAGCGAAACAAACCTTTTGTTTTTTCAAAAATAAAGTTTTGCTTTCCGCTTTCAGCGACAAAATTCATTAAGCTTGGGCGATCTGTGTTTTCGAGCTTTTCATCATCAGAAGATGCATATGCCTGTTGTTTATTTTTTGGGGAAATTTGCCAAAATGGGGTGGCTGTTAATCCATTTGCTGAAGACACTTCGATAAGGATTAAGAGCGGTATAGTTGAACCATTCTTATTTTCTGTTTCTGAACTATTATTAGATACAGGCTGTTTATCTGAGTTAGTTTCTTGCTTTTCGGTTTCGGGTAAAGAGGGTTGTTCGAGCAAGGGGTCTTCTTCATGAATCTCAGCAACTAATTCTTCGATTTCATAAAGGCCGGCAGTGCCAAGGGCGATTCCCACACTGTCATCTTGTGAAGAAGTTCGGATTTCGGGTTTCTGCTGGTTCCATTCAATTACAGAGTAGGTTTCTACTCGATTGACCTTTCGAGTGACAATGATTTGGCTAGGCTGAATATCGAGTGAGGAAAGTATTCCCTCTCGGTAGAAAACTCTGCCTTTTTGCAAATTTTCTTTACTAATAAATCTTTCCCAATCACATTCTGAAAGTCGGAATAGCCATGCCTCCACCGCATTTCTGGTGAAGGTTCTTGCAGGGCCGTTAGAGATCATAAAGTAAGAGGATAAAATTATAGTAAACCCCTCAATTTACTTTTTCTTCCACTTTATTCGCAAGTGGAAATGTGTATTTAGGTTAGAAAGTTATCAACAATGGAATGTTATGGGGGGCAGGAATGTTTAATATTTTAATGCCCATTTATAGACATCTTCATAGTGCTTTGCGGCTAAGTCCCATGAACAATGGGAATGCAGACTGTTCTTTCTGGTTTTTTTAAATAACGATTGGTCTTGGTACAGCTCAATAGCTCTGTGAATAACCTCGAGCAACGCATTTGATGATGCGTCCTCAAATAGAAAACCATTTGGGTTCTTATTTTCTCCCTTTAGATCTCTAATTGTATCCGCAAGTCCGCCGGTTTTGCGTCCAATAGGAATCGAACCATAAGCCATTGCATATTGCTGTGCTAATCCACAAGGCTCGAACCTACTTGGCATAATAAAAAAATCAGAACCAGCAAAGATCCTTCTTGCTAGGCCATCATCAAAACCAATGAATGTGCTGATACAGCTAGGAAACCTTTTTTCCAACTTGACGAACAATTCTTCTTCCTCCTTACATCCACTTCCCAGTAAAATAAATTGAGCATTTGAGCCTGAGGCTAAGGATGGGATCACATCAGCGAGTAAATCGAGCCCTTTTTGATGATATAATCTAGAAACAACCCCAAAAAGTGGAGTTTTTTCATCGTATGGTAGTTTCATTTCTTTGAGTAGGGAGATTTTATTCTCTCTTTTTCCATTATCAGGCTCAGAAGGTGAAATGAAATTATTGAGTGCCTGATCGGTCATTGGATTCCAACTCTTCTGGTCGATTCCATTTAAAATTCCAATTAAATCTGCAGCACGATATTGTAAACAAGTTTCAAGACCATGCCCATAATGTTCAGTTTTTATTTCATCTGCGTATGTTGGGCTAACAGTGGTGATTTTATTCGCATGCTGGATTCCACCTTTCAATAAATTCATCGATTGAAAGTGATCAAATCCATCAATTCCAGAGTAGAGAGAAGGGAGTCCAGATAATTTAAATGTTTCTTTGTGGAACGAACCCTGGTGCTCTAAGTTGTGAATTGTAAGAACTGAGCGAGCTTGATTAATTTTCTTTAATCGAGAATTTTTAAAATTCAGGTAGGCTGGTAAAGATGCAGCCATCCAATCATGTGCATGAAAGATATCTGGTGACCAACCTGTTATTTTTTCAATTAATAATGCAGATTGGCACAATGCAAAGCAACGAATTGGATTATCTTGGTAATCACCATTTTCATCTGCATAAATTCCTGGACGATCAAAAAGTATATCATTTTCTAGCAAATAAACTGGAATGCTAGACTCACCCAGTCGTGTTTCCTTAATTTTTGATTCATATGTGCGGGAACCATATTTAAGCTTAAATTTAGTAGGCAATGTTTGAGCGGGTAATTCTTTACATTCTCGATGGAGTGGGCATATGACCCTTACATCTACACCGATTTCATGAAGTGCGAGGGGGAGGGCACCCACCACATCACCCAATCCACCTGCACGAACTATGGGACCAACTTCTGGGCTAACAAAAAGAACTTTCATGACTGATTTTTATCTTAATAAAAGAAACTCAAAAAAGATAAGATGAAGGCTTGGCAACTTGAATCGATCTTTTATGAATATTCCAGACTTGCGGTGGGTGAATGAGAAGTTGTATAATTACCCAATAAAATGAGTATCATTCCTTCATATTTTAAAATGAAGCACAGCCGGCAACTTTGCTTGGCAAAGTGCTGATTTTACAAAGTTTAACTCAATTTCTCTGCATATGCTAAGGACTACTTTACTTGATTGTATTTCTTAATGTGAATTCTGTTTATGGCTGAACGAACTTTAGAATTCGATTCTGAAAGAGAATTTCATAAGCTTTACGATGAAAAGCCTAGCAACCTTACATCGATTGAGCAGATTTTTAGTGTGAATTTGGTTGCTCGTGGTTGCTCACTTCAAATGAGGGGCAATGATCAGAGCATAGAAAAATGCGAAGAACTTTTCGCTCTTCTCAAATTAGGAACAGAGCACGGGTTTACTCCTCGGGGGGCAGACTTTTTACGCTTTTTAGAAAAAATTGCTTCTGGGGAGTCCAAAGAACTACACGAATTACTTTCAAACCCATTGGTGCTAAAGATACGAAAAAGATCAATTGTACCTAGAAATTTAGGCCAAAGGCATTTTCTTGACCTGATTCTAAAAAAGGACCTAGTGTTTGGCATTGGACCAGCGGGCACAGGGAAAACCTTTTTAGCTATGATTGTTGCTTTACATGCTTTACTTGAAGGACAAGTTCAGCGAATCGTTCTTGCACGCCCTGCTGTTGAGGCAGGAGAAGCTTTAGGTTTTTTACCTGGTGATTTAGAAGAAAAGCTCCTTCCTTATTTGAGACCGCTTTACGATGCTATGGACGAGGTTCTTGGTCCTGTCGATGCACGAAAGTTGATTGAAACTGGTGTAGTTGAGATTGCGCCTTTGGCATACATGAGAGGTCGAACTTTGAGCAATTGTTTTGCTCTACTCGATGAGGCTCAAAATACAACCAGATCTCAAATGATGATGTTTCTTACTCGGTTAGGAGAGGGTAGTAAAATGGTTGTGACTGGAGATGTTACGCAGATCGATTTGCCACCCCGGCAAGAGTCAGGATTGGTGGAGGCTCGTAATTTGCTTTCGAAAGTCGATGGAATTCATTTTCATGAATTTGATCATGGGGATGTCGTTCGTCACCCACTTGTGAGTAAAATTATTTCAGCTTACGAGTCTTAATCTTAACTTTTGATTTTACCTATGGAAGAAAATAAATCATCACGTAAGAAAAGTGTTCGTGAGCTTGCTCGTCGGAGAAAAAGTTTAGAAGAGGGAAATGATGACATTAAACAATTCAAAGGATTTCGTCTGTTTTGGGAAAGCTTTGGTAAGCAAGGTTTTTTTACTTTAATCTTCGCGACTTCTATTGTTTTTATTTGCTTCGTTGGTCAAGATCCTCCGGGCTTAAGATCACTTGGTGAGGTTGCGCCTGAAAATATATATTCGGACCGTTCTTTTTCGTATGAAAGTGAGATCAGAAGGCTTGAAGCGGAGGAGTGGATTCGCAGTAGTACGCCTAGAGAATTCTCAATAAATTTTTCCGGAGAAGAAAGTTTTAAGAAAGCCATTATTCGCCTAGAGGAAGGATTGGTTTTACTTAATTCGATGGATGAGGATGCTCGATTAATTGCGGGAGAATCATTAAGAGAAGAGTTGGGTTCTAATTTCAACCTAAAAGTTAGTCAGGATGAATTTGACGCCCTTTTCCAATGGCGGAATTTTGCCAGCACCGATAGTTTTTTTGAAATTATTACAAACCTTTTGGGAGAATTGCATTTAACCGGGGTGGTGAAATTTCCCTCTGTCGATCAGAAGTTCTTATCAGAATCGAACGCTACCAGTCGAATTAATGCAACAATGCTTAACCTTGCAAATAATCTGATAGTTATTGAAGGAATTGACAATGGATTAAGGTTTAATCTTGTAGCGGAAATTCTTTCACCCATATACCCTCATTTCTCCAGGCATTTGATCGAATTGAAGGAACACTTGAGTAATGATGGACCATTTCCTGAATCAGGTTTATTGCTTGAGGACTTTATTGAAAGCGGAGACGAAAATTCATCATTTTCAGCTCAACAATTTAGGAATGACTTTGCAGATCATCTCGCATCCTTCGTGAAGAAAGGTTTATTTCTAAGAGATATCGACCGTGAAGCCACTACTGCTGCACAAAATCGTGCCATTGCTGAAATGGATCGACCTGTTGTTGAGGTGGAAGAGGGTGATTTGATTCTCAAAAAAGGGAATATGCTTACCGAGAGCGATCTTGAGAAATTTAGGGAATTTCTTTCTTTAACGGAAGAAGATCGAGATCTTTTGCCTAAAAGAATTTTTATTACCTTGGGAACATTCTTAATTGCGGTTTTTTACATCAGTCTAGTTCTTCCCAATTTTTGGAGGGATACCATTCGGTCGACCATTGTTGCAGTTGCTATCATTGCTAATCTTTGTCTGTCACGATTTATACTTGAGCTTGGGTCAACCGAATTGTTTGGAGGGAATTCGCTACTCGTTGGCTTGATTCCCTATTTAATCCCTGTCGCATTCGCTCCAATGATTGTAATGATAACTGTTGGACCTAGGATGGCTGCACTTTCAGCCTTAATGACCAGCGTATTTCATGCAACTATGCAAAATGCTGGAATTGAAGCTCTTGCCATTTCCTTGGGCGCGGCATTAGCGGGTGCTTATTTTTGTAGGGACATGCGTCTGCGTGGAAGTGCCCTGAAAGCGGGAGCCATGGCCGGTCTCACAGGGGCCTTACTTGCACTGGGGGTTGCTTTTGCATCTGGAAGTGGAGGTATTTCTTCTATTCATCATGCTCTTGCTTCTCTATTAATGGGAGTATTTACCGGAGGTCTGGTGCTTGCGGCAATGCCTTTAATTGAGAATGGGTTTAAGGTTGCTACAGATGCAACTTTGTTCGAATTAACTGATTTTAATCACCCTCTTCTCCGCAGAATGCAAGTTGAGGCGCCTGGCAGTTACCATCATAGCCTGATGGTTGCAAATTTGTCTGAGAATGCAGCCCTCGCGGTCGGAGCAAATCCAATTTTATGTCGTGCCTGCTCTCTTTTTCACGATATCGGGAAGATGGCTCAACCTCATTATTTTACAGAAAATCAGGGAGAGTTCGGGAATCCACATAATCGTCAAAACCCTGCCATGAGTGCATTGATTATTAAAAGTCATGTTAAGGAGGGAATTGAAATGGCTCGTGATAGCGGATTACCTAAAATTATTAGGGATGTAATTCGGCAGCATCACGGAACAACCTTAGTGAAATATTTCTATCATCAAGCAAAACAAAAAATCCGTCAGGAAAAATTGCCTTACGGCGAACCTGATGTCGAAGAGCCAGATGAATCGACCTATCGTTACGATGGACCAAAACCGAGGTTTAAAGAGAGTGCCATTATCTTTTTTGCAGATTCTGTTGAGGCTGCTGCACGAAGTCTGCCTAAAGTTACTCAACATAGTATTGAGGAATTACTTGAGAAGATTTTTCAAGACCGGTTGGATGATAATCAATTAGATGAATGTCCGCTAACTTTGGAGGAGGTGGCAAAAATTAAGAGAAGTTTTACGACAACGACCTTAAATATGCTTCATTCCCGAATCGAGTACCCAGAAGAAGATAAAATTGAAAATTCTTCCAAGGGAGCATCGCACCCTTCTCAACCAAATAAATCTTGATCACCATTGAAATTGGGAATTTCTATCCTAATCTTTCCTTTAATGAAGAAAGGGTGAGGAGGTTTTTTGAACGAATTTTCCTTCTTCACGATCATCATGTTTCGGGTGTGTTATCCATTGCATTCCTCAATAAGTTAGCCCATTCCAAAATTCATGGTGAGTTCTTACAAGATTTTCGCCCCACCGATGTCATTACATTTCCAGCTGATCCAGATAATGAATTAATTGGAGAAATCTGCGTTTCCGTTGATCAGGCTATCGAGGAAGCAACCCATCGAAAATTGCCATTTGATCACGAACTTAGCCTTTATTTGGTTCATGGCTGGTTGCACCTTGTTGGTTTTGACGATCAAAATGAAGGGGACCGTAAAATTATGAGATGTGAAGAAGCAAATGCCCTGAGCATAATAGAAAAAGATGAACTGTGGCCTGATTTTCTTCTCGCACCACTCAGCATTGAGGATTAGCAAAAAGAGGAGTGTCTTCTAAAACAACTATTTCAAGAAAATTTCGCAACGCGTTTCTCACGGGGTTGCTGATTTTTCTTCCTCTTGGCACAACGATCTTTGTATTAGATTTTCTTCTTAATCTGTTCAAAGATCCTGCCACCCGACTTGCTACTCAATTTGGGTTGAGTGAAGAAAGCTTTTTTTTTGGGCTTGAATCCCTGCTTGGATTGTTGGGCTTGGTGGTTGGAGTTTTAGCTCTTACCGTCCTTGGTTTTTTGTCTAACTATGTGTTGGGAAAATTTTTTATTTCTTCTGCCGAGAAGGCACTTGGTAAAGTCCCGTTTATCAATACTGTATATCGTTCTGTTAAGCAAATTGTCGAAACTTTTGGTAAAGAAAATAGAGCTGTATTTAAGAAGGTTGTGTTAATTGAATATCCAAGATCCAATTGTTTTGTGCTTGGATTCCTTACAAATGATGCTTCTGGTGAAACTGTTGAGGTTATTGGGCAACCCCTTACCAATGTCTTTGTTCCTACAACGCCAAACCCAACAAGTGGTTTTCTACTTATGCTTCCTCCAGAAGATATTTTTCACCTTAACATGTCGGTTGGTGATGGTATGAAAATGTTAATTTCAGGAGGTGCGGTTATTCCTCCATCAACTGCAAAAAAATTGAAAGCAAACGAAGAGATTTCTGCTTCCATTAAAAATAAGCATAAAACTTCTCCATCTTCAGATTAAATTTTGATGCCCGCTTTAGCGCAAACTATTGAGGGCACGATTCTCAATCGAGTTGAAACTGGGGAGTCTCATCTTCGAATCTCTTTGTTCTCTGGGAAAAATGGTCTAAAATTAGTTTTGCTTAGAATTTATAAACGAAATCGTTCAGTTCCCCCTCCCGATCTTTTTGATGATGTTGAATTTAATGTAAATATTCCCCGAAACGGTAGTGGACTTCCTTTCGTAAAGGATTTTCAAATCATTAAAAAAAGGGCAAAGGTTGCTCATCATCATTTACGTTTTCAAATCGCATCATCCTTAGCTCGTTTATTTCTCGATAATGGCTATCACTTGCAAGATACAATTCCCGTATACCAACTTTTGCTCAATGCATTAAGTGCATTGGAGTCTGGTCTGGATCCTATGACAATTTGGTTGAAAACTCTTTTTCGTTTTGGTCGTAATGAGGGATTGCCAGTTAAGCAGGATTGGTTGGCAAATCTTAACCGAGATGAAAACCAGTTTGCAATTTTTACTTTAAATACACCATTAGCTGAACAAGAGCCCAAGGCTGATAAGGTGCTCAATTTAGTTCACTCACTTCGATCCTGGCTAAATGCAGAGACTGAACTTAGATGTTAATTGTGAAGATTGAAATGTAAGTAGCGAATACTTTGAAAAAGAATTTTCCTGCTCAATTTTTATTTTATATTTACAAAATAAGCATTGCGTCGCCATAGGAGAAGAAACGGTATTTTTTTTCAATTGCTTCGCTGTAAAGTTCCTTAAGTTTGGCAAGCCCATCTGTGTTTTCATTATCTATAAAAGCAGCGACCAGGCAAAGTAGAGTTGAACCTGGAAGGTGAAAGTTAGTAAGCAAGTGATCGACGCCCAAAAAAGAATAGGGCGGGCGAATAAAGAGATTAGTTTCAGCCCGGGTTGTTTGTTCTGGGTGGGCATCATCTTTTAATAAGAAGTGTTCTATGGTTCGAACTGTTGTTGTACCTACTGCAAGTTTTTTTATCTGAGTATCCCGAAGCACTCGCTTGGTACTTGGGATTAATGTATAGTCTTCGGCATGCATCGGATGGTCCTCGACTCTTTCGCTCTCAATCGGGCGAAAAGTGCCTATCCCTACAGAAAGCGTCAGGTCGTGAATTGAGTGCCCACTTTTTACAAGACTTTTTAATATTTGGGGAGTGAAGTGAAGTCCAGCAGTTGGGGCAGCAATAGCTGTTCGTTGTTCCTTTTTTCCATAGACTGTTTGATATCTTAGTTCATCTTCTTCATTTGCTGGTCTTCGAACATAAGGTGGAAGCGGTAGTTTTCCAAGTCGCTGAGCGAGTGCAGGGGGATCAATATCTTTAATTAAATGAAATTGAACTAAGTACTCTCCACCAGGGAGTGATTCAATCACCTTAGCAGAATATTCGTTGGGGCGTCCAAACGATTGAGCCTTCGAAGTTTTTCGACCAGGCTTGAGTAAACATTTCCAAGTATTTGTTGATTTATCGGCACAACGGAGCAATAGGCATTCAACTGACCCTCCGCTCGATCTTACTCCAAAAAGGCGAGCTTTAAGCACAGAAACATCATTTCGAAAAATAGCTAACCCTGGAGGAAGTATGTCTTTGAGTTCACTAAAAAAATGGTGGCTGAATTGATTACTATCGCGATTGTATAATAGTAAACGCGATTGATCTCTGCATTTACTTGGAGATTGAGCAATTAATTCGTTTGGTAATTGGTAACTTAGTTCTGTGGTAAACATGAATTTATCTTTTAAAACTCATCGACAAGCGAAGATCAATCGCCTAACAATTCAAACTCAACCTTTAACCTGTTTTCTTTTATGAGTGAAAAAGAGTCCATTGATTTAGTGCACCCTCCTGTATCCGTTTCCAGTAATGCACACATCGGAAATATGCATGCTTATCTTGAGCAGTACAAAAGAAGTATTGAAGAACCTAGTGATTACTGGGGAGAGATCGCGGAAAATTTTCATTGGTTTAAAAAATGGAATCAAGTTCGGTCATACAACTACAATATGGACAAGGATCGAATAGATATTAGTTGGTTTGAGGGGGCAAAAACTAATGTTTGTTTTAATTGCGTTGATCGACATCTCGAAATCCGTCCAAATAAAACAGCTATAATTTGGGAGGGTAATGAACCAGGCGAGGATAATACGGTGAGTTATCGGGATCTTCATCGGCAAGTTTGTAAGTTTGCCAATGTATTAAAAAGTCGAGGAGTTCGCAAAGGGGATCGTGTTTCTATTTATATGCCTATGGTCGTTGAGGCTACAGTCGCAATGTTGGCTTGTGCTCGGATTGGGGCAATTCACTCGGTGGTTTTTGGCGGTTTTTCCGCAGAAGCACTGGCAGATCGAATTGTGGATTCGACTTGCAAAACTTTAATAACCGCAAATGGAACATTCCGCGGAGCAAAAGCTATCCCAATGAAGCCTAATGCTGATCAAGCTATGGATCGTGCATCCTTGCAGATGGGAGAGGATGTGGAAACTTGTATTGTTGTACGCCGGGTGGGAGAAGAAGCTGGAATTAAGTGTGAAATGAGGGACGGACGGGACCTTTGGTGGGATGAAGCAATGGAAGAGGCAAGCGAAGAGTGCCCTTGTGAAGAGATGGGTGCGGAGGATCCCCTCTTTATTTTGTACACATCCGGTTCCACCGGAAAACCTAAAGGAGTTTTACATACAACGGCCGGTTACATGGTGTATACCGCGACTACCCATAAGTATATATTCGATTATCACGAAGAAGATATTTACTTTTGTGCTGCAGATATTGGTTGGATAACTGGGCATTCTTACATTGTTTATGGGCCACTTGCGAACGGAGCGACTACATTAATGTTTGAAAGTATTCCTACCTACCCAAACCCCGATCGGTATTGGCAAGTAATTGAAAAATGGAAAGTTAACCAATTTTATACCGCTCCCACTGCAATAAGAGCAATTGCAGCGGCAGGGGAGGAGTGGCCTAAAAAGTATAAAATGGAAAGTTTGCGGATTTTAGGCAGCGTGGGAGAGCCTATAAACCCAGAAGCATGGAGGTGGTACCATAGGAACGCCGGAAAGGAGAAATGTCCAATTGTGGATACTTGGTGGCAGACTGAAACCGGTGGCATTCTAATTTCGCCAATTCCTGGGGCAACTCCCCTCAAGCCGGGTTCTGCAACCTTTCCATTTTTTGGAGTAAAACCAATTTTGCTTGATCCGCAGTCTGGAGAGGAGATCAAAGGAAATGGAGTAAGCGGTGTTTTAGCGATCGAAGAGCCTTGGCCTGGTCAGATGCGTACTATTTATGGAGATCATGAGCGTTTTGAGAGTACTTATTTTCAACAGTATAAAGGTTATTATTTTACCGGAGATGGTTGTAGGAGAGATGCTGATGGTTACTATTGGATTACAGGTCGTGTAGACGATGTGATCAATGTATCAGGTCATCGTATGGGGACGGCAGAAGTCGAGAGTGCATTGGTAGCACATAATAATGTGGCCGAAGCCGCAGTTGTTGGTTTTCCTCATGAGGTTAAGGGGGAGGGCATCTATGCATTTGTAACTTTAAATGGAGGTGTCGAATACAGCGAAGACTTAAGGTCGGAATTGAAGCAGCAAGTTCGAAAGGTGATTGGGCCGATTGCAACGCCCGATCAAATTCATTGGGCTCCAGCACTTCCTAAAACAAGATCTGGTAAAATTATGAGGAGGGTTTTACGAAAGATAGCGACTAATCAAATTGATCAAATTGGAGATGTCTCAACTTTGGCTGATCCAAGTGTGGTTGAAGAGCTAATTGCGAATAGGTGAATAACCTTTTTTCTTGGCACTCGCCAAATTGAGAAATTTCCTTCATGGAAAGATATTAGAAAATGAAAATTTACTTAAATGGAGATTTAGTTGCAAAAGAAGATGCTAAGATATCTGTCTTCGATCACGGTTTACTATATGGAGATGGAGTTTTTGAGGGAATTCGTTTGTACAATGGATGTGTCTTTAAGCTAGATGAGCATCTAGAGCGATTGGAGTATTCGGCCAAAGCAATTTTGCTCGATTTACCTTTAGACCGTGAACAAATGAAAAAAGCGGTATGCGATACATGCCGAGCTAACGACCTAGAAAATGGATATGTTCGTTTAGTGGTGACTCGGGGACCAGGGCACCTCGGGTTAACGCCAGATGGATGTGGACCGGCGGGAGTTATTATCATCGCAGACGATATTCAGTTGTATCCGGAAGAGCTCTACCAAAAAGGTTTAAAAATTATTTCGGTACCAACTCGTCGAATTAATGCTTCCGCACTTCCACCTGCGGTAAAGAGTCTGAATTATCTGAATAATATATTGGCGAAGATAGAAGCGAAGAAGGTTGGTTTTCAGGAAGCTTTGATGCTTAATGATAAAGGGGAAGTTGCAGAGTGCACAGGAGATAATGTATTTATTATTTCAAAGGGTATACTTTACACTCCCCCTCTCGATTCCGGTTCTCTGAGAGGTATTACCCGAGGTTCGGTTATTGACTTAGCCCAAGAGCTTGACTTGCCTTGCAAGGAGCAAGCGTTGACTAGATACGATCTTTGGACTGCGGACGAGTGTTTTTTAACAGGGACTGCTGCAGAGGTTATTCCCTGCGTGGAAGTTGATCATCGACAAATCGATAATGGAAGTCCCGGTATTATGACTCGCCGCTTAATTGCACTTTTTCGTGAAAAGGTTTTAACTGATGGAGTACAATTAAATCCATAATTCTACAGTCACCTTTTACCGTTTTTAAAAGTTGGCGCATCATATGCGTTGAGTTTTATTATTAAAAGAACTAGTATATATTTAATTAATTCTTATGAAGTGTCACCATTGCGATAAACAAGCCACTGTTCACCTTACGCAAATTCTTAACGGACAAATGCATAAGATGGATCTATGCGAAAGCTGTGCTCAAGCCAAAGGAGTAACGAACCCTGAAAACCTTTCTATTAGCAACCTAATGGATAAAGTTGAGCTGGAGGTCGATTCAGGTACGACGGAAATGGTCTGTGAAAGCTGTGGCACTACTCATCAGGAATTTAAGAAAGGTGGGCGCTTAGGTTGTGAAGCTTGTTATCATGTCTTTCGTCCGGTGTTAGACCCATTGCTTGATGGTATGCATGCCGGAATTAAGCATCTTGGTAAAGTGCCAGCAGGTTCTGAGTCCAGAATTCATTTCGAGCAATCCATTGAAATTTTGCGTGGTAAGTTACAAACCGCGGTAGAAAAAGAAGATTTTGAAAAGGCCGCTGAATTAAGAGATCAATTAAGAGATTTGCAGAATCAGTCGACTGCTGTTTAAGTCACTTATTTATGTTTCACAATATTTTAAACAGGGAATCTAAGGGAAAAAAACAGCCAAAGGCTATCCCCGTAACTTTGAGCACCCGTATTCGTTTAGCTCGGAACTTAAGGCAATTCCCTTTTCCTGGTCGTGCTGAAGTGTCCCAGAAACGTGCTGTGTTATCTAAGTGTATCGATGCAATGAGTGGCATCAAAGGGCTAAATAATTCGATCTCCGTGCAGGTTGATGATCTTAGCGAGTTAGATCGTCAAATTTTAGTTGAGCAACATTTGATTAGCCCTGAACTGTCACAAGTTGAAGAAGGTTCTGGGATCGTACTTACCCCAGATCGTTCCTGTTGCATAATGATAAACGAAGAGGATCATTTACGAATACAGGTTCTTCGCCCCGGTTTAGATTTTGGTTCGGTTTGGAAGCATGTAGATGAAGTGGATTCTGGAATAGAATCCGCAATAAATTATGCATATGACGGTGAACTGGGTTTTCTCACTGCTTGTCCTACAAACCTAGGGACTGGGATGAGGGCATCAGTAATGATGCATCTACCGGGCTTAGTAATGTCCAAAAATATGGATAAAGTTATCAATGCTGTTAATCAGTTGGGAATTGCAGTTCGTGGCCTATTTGGTGAAGGGTCAGACGCCAACGGAAGCATTTTTCAAATTTCCAATCAACAAACTTTGGGAGAATCAGAATCTGCAATTATTGATCGTTTAAACTCTACCTTGCAGAGCTTGGTTAGCCAGGAAAATTTTGCCAGAGAGAAGCTTTTGCAGGACGATCGAACTCGTTTAATTGATAAAATGAGTCGAGCAATTGGAAGTTTGAAAACATGCCACCTTATTCAAAGTGCTGAAGCAATGGATCTTCTTTCTCTCATACGCCTAGCGACAGATTTTGGTATGCTACCCGAAAAATATCGTGGACTTGCTGATCGGATGTTTATTGAGGTTCAGCCCGGTCATGTTCAATTGTCTGCAGGGAAAGCAATCGAACCATCCCAGCGAGATGTATTGCGTGCTGAATTGTTGAGGAATCATTTCGTGCGTGCGCCTTTGCTTGACTTATCTAGCCACTAGTTGACTTTGTACAATTGAAGGTTATAAATTTATATTATGTCTGAACCGATGAGTAATTTTACGCCTCGTGCACAGCAGGTCCTAGCACTTGCACGCAAAGAGGCAGATCGTTTTCACCACAACTATGTTGGGACTGAGCATATCTTGCTAGGATTGATTAATTTAGGGCAAGGGGTTGCGGTCAATGTCTTGCAGAAGATGGGGCTTGACCTAGATACTGTTCGCCAAGCTGTTGACGAACAGGTTGGTCTTGGCCCTGAGGCTAAACCATCAGGGAATGTGCCTTATACTCCTCGAGTTAAAAAGGTCTTGGCCTTGGCAGGAAAAGAAGCAAAGTCATTAAATCACAGCTATGTGGGAACCGAGCATATTTTACTCGGTTTACTTCGTGAGGGTGAAGGGGTTGCTGCTCGAGTGCTTAAGTCCTTAGATATTGATGTTGAGCGTTGTAGGAATGAGATTCTCTCTGAACTTGATCCGAATTTCTCTTCAAGCGAAGAGTCGGAAGCTTCTATTGCCGGAAGCGGTAATGCAGGAGATGACAAGGGAAAGGATCAAAAAACTCCTGCTTTAAAAGCATTTGGTCGTGACTTAACTGAGATTGCCAAAAAAGGCGAAATGGATCCGGTTGTTGGTCGAGAGCAAGAAATCCGTCGTATGACTCAAGTCCTTTGTCGCCGGACTAAAAATAACCCTGTTTTGATAGGAGAGGCGGGAGTTGGAAAAACTGCAATAGTGGAAGGTTTAGCCCAACAAATTGCCTCCGGGATGGTTCCTGAAAACCTGTTGGATAAAAGGGTTGTTACCTTGGACTTGGCATTAATGGTTGCGGGCACAAAATATAGAGGTCAATTCGAGGAACGCATCAAAGCGGTCATGGACGAATTGAGAAAAGCCAAAAACATTATTATCTTTATCGACGAGTTACACACCATTGTTGGTGCGGGTGCAGCTGAAGGTGCAATGGATGCATCGAATATCTTTAAACCTGCACTTAGTCGAGGAGAACTTCAATGTATCGGTGCAACAACATTGGCCGAATACAGGAAATACATCGAGAAAGATAGTGCTTTGGATCGTAGGTTCCAATCAGTTAAAGTTGAGGCTCCATCTGTTGCAGATACAGTTTTGATATTGAAGGGGATACGCCCCAAATATGAAGAACATCACAATGTCAATTTCACAGATAAATCCCTTGAAGCCGCAGCAAAATTAACTGATCGTTATGTTACGGGTAGGTTTTTGCCTGACAAAGCTATTGATGCTATTGATGAAGCAGGTGCTCGCTCACGAATGGAGTCCCTTTCCCGACCTCCTGAAATCGAGAATTTATCTGATGAAATAAAAGAGGTGTGTGCATTGAAAGAATCCGCAATCTCTGATCAAAATTTTGAAGAGGCTGCAGAAGCTAGAGATAAGGAGAAAAAATTACGTGCTAAAAGGGATAGGGTTCTAGAAAATTGGAAAAAGACTCGAGAAGAAAAAAGAGCATCCGTGGACGAGGACGATATGCTTCAAGTTATTGCAGACTGGACTGGCATACCGTTGAACCGTATGGAAGCAAAAGAATCCAAAAGGCTTCTCAAACTCGAAACGGAACTTCGTAAGCAAATCATTGGTCAGGATTTTGCTACTGAAGTGGTCTCCAAAGCATTGCGCCGGTCGCGAGCTGATTTGAAAGACCCCAAGCGCCCAATTGGATCCTTTATGTTTCTTGGACCAACTGGGGTAGGCAAGACTCATCTTGCAAAAGTATTAGCTGAAAGAATTTTTGGTGACCAAGAGTCTCTCATTCAAATTGATATGTCCGAGTACATGGAAAAGCATGCTGTCTCTCGTATGATTGGTTCTCCCCCTGGATATGTTGGACATGAAGAGGGTGGACAGTTAACTGAGGCGATTCGCCGCAAACCATACTCCGTTATCTTGTTTGACGAGATTGAGAAAGCTCATCCTGATGTGACTCAAATTCTGCTGCAAATTCTTGAAGATGGTAGACTTACGGATAGTTTAGGTAGGAAAGTTGATTTTCGGAACACTATTTTGATAATGACTTCCAATGTTGGAGCTCACATTCTTCAAAGAAATAGTTCATTGGGATTTTCTGCAGGAAATGCAGATGATGATTTTGATAAGACCAAAGACAAAATCATGGACGAAGCAAAAAAATCATTTAAGCCTGAATTCCTCAACCGGCTAACGGAAATTGTTATTTTCCGTCCTTTGGTAAAGGAAAGCATGCGTGCGATCGTAGATCTCGAACTCAAAAAGTTAACTGACAGATTAAAGGACAAGAAACTTAAACTTAAAATATCTGATAAAGTTAAAGAGTTTTTGATTGAAAAGGGATATGACAACAAGCTTGGAGCCCGTCCCTTGCGTAGAGCAGTTGAAAAGTACCTTGAAGATTCTTTGGCCGAAGAAGTTCTTGCTGGCAGTTTGAGGAAGAATAAAGCCATTATTGTTTTAATTACTGATGAAGAAGAGCCTAGCTTATATTTCAGTCAGGATGATGGAGGAGACAAAGTTTCTGTTGCCCCATCTTCTAAAGCAGATAAAAAATCTTCTGATTCTTAATTGTTTTTCCTACGAAGCCCTTGCCTTTTTCATTAACCTAAAGTGTAACTGTACCTATGCAAAGATCCCTTATTCTCTTAAAGCCTGATTGTATTCAAAAAGCCATAGTTGGCCAAGTTATTAGCCGTTTTGAAGATTCTAGCTACTCCATAATTGCTTGTAAAATGATACAGCTTGATGAAACACTACTCAATGAGCACTATGCCCATGTTGCTGAATTGCCATTTTTTCCTGAAATCGCAGAGTTTATGAGCTCCTGCCCAGTACTAGCATTAGTACTTGAAGGTGAAAATGTTATCCAAGGAGTTCGGGATCTTATTGGACCAACCGATTCCACAGTTGCACCTAAAGGAACTATTCGAGGAGACCTTGGTACAGATCGAATGAAAAATGTCGTCCACGCCTCTGATAGCCCTGATTCTGCTCTCGCAGAAATCAACAGGTTTTTTGATGCAGATCAAATTGTTTCTTAACTCCCTAGTTGGATAAGGGTACAAACGGCGAAAGCCGCGATTCCTTCCATTCTGCCGATTGCACCGATTGTTTCATTTGTTGTAACTTTAAGGCCAATACTACTTTCTTGTGTATTCATAGTGGCAGACAGAGATTTTTTGATCTTCGCAACATGTTTGGCAAGCTTAGGTTTTTCTGCAATAATTGTAAGGTCAACATTACCTATCTGATATTTTCGGTCGAGCCCTTCATTGATTGCCTTTCTTAGTATTATTTTTGAATCAATATTCTTATTTTTCTCATCAGTATCCGGAAAGTAGTGTCCGATGTCAGGGAGTGCTAATGCTCCGAGAATTGAATCTGCAAGCGCATGTGTTAGGCAGTCTGCATCCGAGTGTCCGAGCAAGCCGAGATGAAATGGTATTTCAACTCCTCCCAAAATTAATTTTCTGCCTGCAATCAAGCGATGTAGGTCATATCCATGCCCTATACGAATAGGTAGCTCATTATTTTTCATTAAGATAAAAGAAATTCCAGATAGGGCCAGTCGGCCGAAGATGTAATTTTTGGGTTTGGGTAATTCGGGTTAAATAACGAAACTTTTTTACCTATTAATTCAAGTACTGATACTTCATCTGTTGTTAAAACCTTTTCTTTTTTTACTAGTTTCATTCCATGTTCAAGCCAGTCTTTTCTCGAAACTTGAGGTGTTTCCATAATCCACAGCTTAGATCGGTCGACAGATCTTGTATGGCAAGGAGAGAGCGGTTTGGCAGTGTTATGGTTTTGGATTTGTTTAAGTGTATCATGTACTGGCTTGGCGATCACAACCGCACCAGTTTCCTGAACAATTGTACCTAATTCAGTAATTGTTTTTGCCTGAATCATTGGGCGTGCACAATCATGCACATACACAAATTTACAGGTTTTAGGGCAATTTGCTAATGCATTTGCAACTGAATCTTTTCTTTCAATACCTCCACGAACTAAGATCGGTTTGAAAGCTCGATTTAGATTAGTATGAGCAAGTTCTATTTGTTCAAGTAAAAGGTCTTTTTGTTCTGTTTCACGATATACTACTACTGCATTGTCAATGATTGAAGATTCCAGGAATGCTCGGTAACTCAATTGAAAGGCATTAGTGTTCTTAATTGGGTGTAGGAGTTTGTCCATCCCTTCATCATTCATCCTTGTGCCTTTTCCACCGGCAAGCAGAATCGCAATGTGTTTCATTTTTCCAGTTCAGACTGTATCTCAAACAAAACATGCTCAGGATTATTGGCAGTAAGGATAGGCCTTCCGATAACGAGAAAGTTTGCCCCGGCATTCGAAGCTTCTAAGGGCGTCATGGTTCTCTTTTGATCACCTTTTGCAGATCCTGTTGGTCTGATTCCTGGGGTGACAAAAGTTGTTGATTGAGGAAGTATTTTTCTGAGCCTCACAAGTTCTAAAGGAGAGCATACGATTCCATTAACTCCTGCTTCCGTGGCCATTTTTGCCAATCGATCAACTTGGTCCGGTATCAAGTTATTTACTCCAACAGAAGCAAGGTTGTCCTGGTTCATTGAAGTCAATACGGTCACAGCGAGTAACTTCGTCTCTGGCATAAATTGATTTACAGTTTCGGCACATTTGAGCAGTGCCTCTGGTCCTGCAGTGGAGTGAAGAGTAAGCATTTTGACTGGAAGTGCCGCAAGACTTTCGATCGCCTTTCCCATTGTGTTTGGAATATCATGTAACTTTAGATCTAGAAATATTGATTTTCCACTTGATGCAATATCGTATAGAAAATCAGGCCCATCTCGAAGGTAAGTTTGTAATCCAATTTTGACCCAATCTAGTTTATCACCAACTGCTTCAAGTACAGCTTCAGCTTTAGTTCGACTCTCGACATCTAAGGCGAGTATGACTTCGGTTTTGGTATCTGCCATTTCTCTTATCATGCTTGCAACATAGGTTGAGCCAATCCTATTCTTTCTCATGGCTTCGATCATTTTTTTTTGCTAGGAATTACTTTACTTGATGAGTGTAAAAGAATCCATTGATCAAATTTCTCTTTCAGCGCCAGCAAAAATTAATTTATTTCTAGCCATTACTGGGTATCGGAGCGATGGATTTCATGAAATAAATTCTGTTTTAGCAAAGATTGATCTTTGCGATCAGGTTTCTGTTGAGAAAACTGATGAAAGAGATGAGATCCAATGTATTTGCAATGGGGATCGTTCTTTATCAGGGAAAAATAACCTTGCATGGCAAGCCGTTGAGCAATGGCGTGAGGTTACTGGTGATCGTGCTGGAGTAAAGATTACCATTCACAAGAATATTCCGTCAATGGCGGGGTTAGGTGGGGGGAGTTCTGATGCGGTCACTACTTTGCAGGCTCTGAACTTGCTTAATGACCAACCTCTTGATCTGACCGGGCTTATTGAGGTTGCAGCCAAATTAGGCTCTGATTGCCCAAGCTTTTTGATTGATGGATTATGTCATGCCCGTGGACGCGGGGAGAAAGTAAGTTCGATTATTGGTAAGAAAAACGATGAATTAAATGGTCAAAGGATTTTTTTGTTTCAACCTCCAATTGGTTTTTCGACCCCTCAACTTTATCGTTCTCTAGCGGTAGAGAAGGCATATGACGATCCAACTTGGGCTAATAATCAAATTGATCAATGGAATCAAGATCAGCTATCTATGAACAAATTTTGTTTTAATGGCTTTGAATCAATAATTCTGAACAAATTTCTTTTTTTAGCACCTCTTTTTGAAGAGTTGAAAAGCCGCTTTGATTTATCATTTCTAGTTTCAGGAAGTGGGTCTTGTTGTTTTAGCTTTGTGCCAAATAGTTTAAATTCTGATACAGTTCAGGATCTTATTACAGATTTATTGGGAGAAGGGACCTTGTTTTGGGATGCACGAATTTCGATCTAGGAATAACTACGAGGTTTTTGTTTCCAATCCATTGAGTTTTCGATCATAGTAGAACCTAATAGTGACTGAAAATCAGAATGAGATTGTACTTTATGGAATCGCCGGGTCTCCCGGAGTTTCACATGGACCTGTGTTTCATTTTTTACATGGCGATGTTGAGGTTCCTCATTACCGAGTAAGTGAATCTGAACAGGCATCTGAACTTAAACGCTTTAAGGATGCGGTTGAAATAACCCGTGTTCAAATTGAAGAAATTCGTAAGGCGGTTTCCAAGAACTTAGGAGAAAAAGAAGCAGGTATTTTTGACGCCCACCTTTTAGTTTTAGAAGACAAGGCACTGTTTGATGATATAAGCAAAGATATTAAGGAGACTGGAGATAATATAGAGCAGTGTGTTTATAGAGTTACTCAAAAATATCATGATTTTTTTAATCAATTGGAAGATGAGTATTTGCGTGAACGAGCGGCTGATTTAAAAGATATCTCCAAAAGGCTTTTGCGTAACCTTATTGGCGAGACTGCCGCGGGCACAGCTTTTCTTGGAGAACCTAGGATTCTCGTGTCCGAGGATTTAAGTCCCTCGGATACTGCTTCACTTGACCGATCCAAGATACTGGGAATTGCTACAGATACAGGAGGTCGAACGAGCCATGCTGTTATAATGGCACGCGCTAGTGATGTCCCTGCCGTGGTTGGATTAAGAGGTCTAAGCGAGCAATTAACTGAACACGACACTCTGCTTATCGACGGGTTCGAAGGGGTTGCTATTATTAATCCCAGTGAAATGACGCTTTTCCGTTATGGAAAAGTTGGTATTCAAAGAAAAAAGATTAAGGATTTATTACTCGAAGAAGCTTCTCTTCCCGCAGAAACTGAGGACGGTTTTAAGCTTCGGCTTCTTGCAAATGCTGACTCTCCGGAAGAAGTTACCAAGGGTATTGAAAACGGTTGTGAGGGAGTGGGGCTTTTTCGTACTGAGTCAATTTTTTTAAGAAAAAACACAATCCCCAACGAGGATCAACAAGTTGAAGAATATCAGAAGCTAATTACAGCTTCAGAAGGTAAGCCAGTTACGATACGAACGCTTGATCTTGGTGGGGATAAAATTTTGGATTCGATTGGCCGTGAGAAAGAGGAAAACCCATTTATGGGATTTCGGGCAATTCGTTATTGCTTGAGGAATCCTAGTATTTTTTTAGATCAATTACGTGCAATTTTACGAGTCAGTGCATTTGGTAAAGTAAGGATCATGTTCCCCATGATTAGCGGGGTAGGTGAACTCGTTCGTGCAAAAGAGTTTTTGTTTACTGCGAAACGGCAACTCGCTGAAAAGGGGATTAAGTTTGATGAGCAGATACAGGTTGGTTGTATGATTGAAACCCCATCCGCAGTTACGATTTGTGATATGCTTGCAGATGAAGTTGATTTTTTTAGCGTCGGAACGAACGATCTAGTGCAATATTTACTTGCTGTGGATCGGATTAATAATCAAATCGCTTACCTTTACGAACCCCATCACCCGGCAGTAATTCGAGCACTTAAACATATTTTTAAAGTTTCAAAACAAAAAAATGTGGAAGTCTCTTTATGTGGTGAAATTGCTGGTGATCCTCACTTTTTGCCACTCCTTATTGGATTAGGGTTGGACGCCTTAAGTGCTTCTGGAACTATGCTACCCGATCTGAAGTTTTTTGCACGACGATTTTCTTCAGTCGAAGCCCGTGAATTGGAGCATCGAGTCGAGGCAATGAGAAGACCTTCAGAGATTAAGGAATGTTTGAAAGCTTTCTTCGATGATCGAGTTTCTGAATTGGTACAGTAATAAACGACTATTTACTCATCTTGAAATTTCGAAGAGAAAAGTTCAGTCATTTCTTCTTGAAAAATGGTACTATCAGAAGAATTTAAATGAAATGTGAGGGGGGTGCCTTTTGCCGCAGCAAGCATCATTATTCCCATAATACTCTTTGCATTCACTTTTTCACCTTCTTTTTCCACCCAAATATCTCCTTCAAACCGAGAGGCAATTCTTACGATCATGGCAGCAGGGCGTGCGTGTACCCCCATTTTATTGGAAACCTCTAGAGTAAAAGAAAGATTGTTTTCCAATTCACTGTCATCCGAATCGCTCATTACATGACTATTTAGAATAGGTAATCATTAAAAAGACAAAGGAAAAGTTTGAATAAGGTAAAGTAAGCCACCTGAAATAAGCGCTGCAGCTAGATCGTCAATCATTACGCCCCAACCAGATGGTAATCTTTGAAGGCCTCTAATTCCTAGCGGTTTTAGGATATCAAAGATTCGAAAAAGAATGAAGCCTAGGACGAGAAGGAAAATTGAGCCTTTGAACGAGGATGAACTTAGTTGCTCCAAGCAAAAGATATAAACTAGTGGAATTGCCGTGAATTCGTCCCAGATCACCTCAGGTGGATCTGCCTTGGACAGTAGTACTTCCGCTCGGCTACATAAGGGGATGCCGAAAATAAACAGTGCTGAAAAAAGGCTAATAACAGCTATCGGAGAAAGAGGAGATAACCAAAAACAAATTGAAAATGCGATCAGCCCTGCAAGAGAGCCAAAAGTCCCTGGTGCTGGTAATTTCGTGCCGATCGGACCTAAAGTAGATAGATTTTTGATTAAAAAATCCATAGCTACTCGTCTTCTTCGATAAAAAACTTCCAATATTTTGATAAATAAAAAATACCTGACAGAACTGTAATAACAGTCGCTGCGACTAGAGTGGCCCTTCCACTTAATAGAAGTATGTTTATCATATTCTCTTGGAGCTCAGTGGAGAAAATCCCTGTAAAATCGTCCTCTACGGCAATTTTACCCAAAAACAAACAGATACATGTTAATTGAATAACCGTTTTAAGTTTACCAACTTTTTCAGCAGCAAGGGTTTTACCTCGTCCTGCGGCTACTAATCGTAAACCAGTAATCAGAAATTCACGTGCAAGGATGAGCAAAATGGGAAAGAGTGCCCAACGTCCAATTTCATCCAGTGCCAATAGGCTAATGAACATACCTAAAGTTAAAACTTTATCTGACAGTGCATCCATGAATTTCCCAAACTCTGAGACTTGTCCAAATTTTCGAGCAAGCCAACCATCTAGCCAATCGGTAAGTGCTGCAAAGAGAAATACAATGAGTGCCGCAGTGCGAATCCAAGGTAAAGAGGTTTCCGAGGCAGGGTACAGCAAGCCAATAACAACCAACATTAAGGGAATTCGTGAAAGTGTAACTAAATTTGGCAGATTCATTAAAGATTTTATTAATTACTAGCTGTGGATACTTTTTGCAATAACAAGGCATCCTTGGTTGTGGACTTGTTACGATTCTTCGCTATGTTAAATCTCTATTATTGATGAGTATTGCTATTTATCCAGGGACCTTTGACCCCGTTACAAATGGGCATTTAGATGTTTTAAAAAGAGCATCTAAAATGTTTGAGCAGGTAATTGTTGCGGTTTCGGCAGATAATACAAATAAGAAAACAGCATTTAATTGTGAAAAGAGAGTGAGTATGTTGTCCAAAAATATTAGTGGATTCTTGAATGTAGTCGTGGAGTCTTTTGATGGTCTTTTGGTGGATTATGCCAAGCGTGTTGGAGCCAGTGTTGTTGTGCGGGGACTAAGAGCTGTTTCTGATTTCGAGTACGAATTTCAAATGGCACAAATGAATAGACATTTAGATCCCGAGCTAGAAACAATCTTCCTGATGCCCAACGAAAAATATTTTTATACAAGTTCCAGCTTGATCAAGCAGGTTCACCTTTTTGGAAATAGAGAAACGGACCTAGTTCCCGAAAATGTATCGATTGCCCTTCATGAATTATCCATGGAAAATAAAAGAAAGGAAGGGATTTAGGGTGACTGAATTAGAAAAAGAGACTGCAAAAAGAAAACGCGCAACATTTGGGGTAGTTTTTCTTACCATTTTTTTGGATATGGTTGGTTTTTCTGTTATCTTTCCGCTGTTTCCTTCTATGCTCGATCACTACTTGGCTCGTGAAGCCCTTCAGGGAGGAGGTATGCTGACTGACTTTGTTCTCTCTTTGCAAGGTTTAGCATTTGATGGTGACAGTCATAATCAGAGTTTTCGTTTTGAAACAGTTATTTTTGGAGGTGCATTGGGTTCACTGTATGCAATTCTACAATTTTTCTTTGCACCTATTTGGGGTAGGTTGTCTGACAAAATTGGGAGGCGTCCAGTTTTATTGATAACATTAGGTGGGACCTGTCTGGGATACGGATTATGGATCTTTGCCGGTGATTTCTGGGTTTTGGTGCTATCTCGAATCTTGGGTGGTCTTGCCGGTGGTAATCTCTCTGTTGCGACCGCTTCGATTGCAGATGTGACTTCTCGAGAATCTCGATCCAAGGGCATGGCATTTATTGGTGTAGCGTTTGGCTTGGGTTTTATGATCGGTCCCGCATTGGGTGGTTTTGCTTCCCTTTGGCCATGGGAGGGGAGTGGAGACTCTTTTTTTGGTCTGAATCCATTTTCATTAGCCGCTTTAATTAGTTTTATTTTAGCTGTAATCAATTTGTCTTGGTTGGCATTTTCATTTAAGGAGACCCTCCCAAGAGAAAAAAGAGGGCAAAGCAGTGAAGCTAAGCCAGTTATTTTTCAACTGGGAAGGATTCAAAGTGGTGCAGTTAGAAATACTTGCCTGGCATACCTTTTTTATATGGTGTCTTTTTCCGGGATGGAATTTACTTTAACATTTCTTGCCGTTGAGAAGTTTTCGTATGAACCAATACAAATAATGAAAATGTTTTTACTTATTGGTATAACATTAATTTTTGCCCAAGGTTTTTTTGTACGTCGGTTTGTTGGGAGAATTGGAGAGAAGAGAATGGCACTGCTTGGGATTTTTATTGGACTGTTTGCATTTGCAATGCTCTCAAGTATTAAGAGTGAAATGTGGTTTTTCTTTGCGTTATTTTTGATGTCTACTGGCGTGGCATTTATTAGCCCGACCTTAACATCATTAACATCATTATATTCCAGTGATAAAGATCAGGGCTTTCACCTCGGTGTTTTTCGTTCTTCGGGTTCCATGGCACGAGCAGTTGGTCCTTTGCTTGCTGGACTTCTTTATTTTAAGTACGGATCTTCAATTGCTTATCTCAGCGGTGCCTTGTTTTTATTGGTTCCCTGCTGGTTTTTATTACGCGTCGCCCAGCCCACTACCGAGGTTGAGGAAAAAATCATACGACCCTGATTACCTTTTCTCTCGCCATTCCTCTAGTTTTCATTAGGTTAGAAGGTTTTCCTCTAGTGCATTGTCGCAAGTTTACTTAAAATACTACGAACCCGAATGAATGTTGACATTATCGATCAGTTGATCGTAAAAGACCCTTCCCTCGAATCTTCACGCCCAGCCCTTGAGGCAATGACTGAAGGTGCTTATTGCATCCACAAAAGTTGGGGTTTAGGTAAAATTGTTGGATTTGAGTCCGATCGTTCGATGCTTCTTATTGATTTTGAGGAAGATGATAGAAAGAGCCATGCAATGGACCCAGTATTTTGTCTTGGGAAAATAGAGGTTCTAGACAGTGAAAATATTATTTCTCGACATAGAAATAACACTGAAGAAATTGAGAAAATGGCCAAGAAGGAACCTGTCGATTTAATAATCGACATACTTTCAAGATATGAGGATGGATGTGCGGCCACCCGAGATATTGAGAGAACTTTAGTTTTTCTTTTTGGTTCTGCTAAAGCTAAAAAGTGGTGGACTGCGACTAAAAAACTTTTAGTCAAAGATCCCCGTGTTGCTGTGCCAAATAAAAAAACTGAACCTTATGTTCTTCGGGATGAGCCGGTTAAGCCCGAACAGGAAATTTTACAAGATTTCTTTGATGAAAAACGCTCGAAGGAAAAAATTATACTTGCCGAGAAATTGTTTGATTTGGCATCGGAAAAAGAAGATCTCCAAGCCGACTTACCTCAAGTATTGGAAGATTTAACAAATGCTATACTAGAAGCCCGTAATTTGAGTGATGCCGATCGACTTTATGGTATTTGGGTCAGAAATAACTTAGCACGTGATGTTGAAGAAGATGTTGAGAAACTTGAGCCCACTTCAGCTTCCATTCTTAAAGAGTGCGAGGCAGACCTTCCACGATTGGCAAATTTAATGCCAACCAAATTTCACACTCGTTTCCTTGATTTAGTTACCCGCGTATACCCGGATGAATGGAAGAAGATTGTGGTGAATCTTCTTCAAAATACCTCAATGAAATTTTCGGGTGAATGTGCACACTTTCTTGTGGATCGTGAAGAATCTAAACTTTTAGTTAAGTCTTTGGGTAACTGGTTGGACGAACAAAACCTGAAGGCTCCAGTGTTACTATGGTTGTTGAAATTTCGTGAATTGGCAAAATTTAAAGATATTCTCAAGGGCTTAATAAACCCAAGACTTCTCACTGCTGTATTTTCAGCTATTGATTATGAATCTCTGCAAAATGCAACTACTCGAAGAATCCCATTGGCAGAGATATTATCGGATGATAAACAATTGCTTCCCGATATACTGAGCAAGGGCACGGCAGAGAACGCTCACGATCTCGCTCAGGCACTTATTCTCAATCCAGGATTTGAGGACTTAAGTAAACGTTCTCTTTTAGCACGTTTTATAAAAATATTCCCTGGGATTCAGGATCTCTTGGACGGTGGAGAAAATAGTAACTCATCTGGAAAAGCCGTGATTACTGATGACTCCTTAATCGTTTCTCAACCTAGTTATGACAAAAAATTGGCTGATCTTGATGATTTAGCGAAAACTAAGATTCCTGAAAATTCCTTGGCAATTGAAGCTGCTCGAGAACATGGGGATTTGAGAGAAAACGCTGAGTACCATATGGCAAAAGACGAACAGAAAGTTCTTCTTGGTAGGCAGGCAGAACTACAAGAAGAAATTATGCGTGCCAAGCCTACTGATTTTAGCGATGCTCCAGTTGACTCCGTTGGAATTGGGTCAATTGTTGAACTAGTCGATCAGGCAACCAATAAGGTTCATTCTTACACAGTCCTTGGTGCTTGGGATAGTGATCCTGATAATAATGTTTTGTCTTACCTTACCCCTTTAGGTCAAATGCTTCTAGGAAAGAAAATAAATGAAGTTGTTGAAACTGATGTAGCAGGAAATGTCCAAACTTGGAAAATTCAAGGACTGGTTCGCTGGATAGATAAAAAATAATCTTTTCGATGATATATCTTTTTTTGATATATCATAAAAAAGAGATTTGCCAAATAACCCCTTTTGAGAAAACCCTATAGGGGTATGTCTATCAAAGTAACAGAAGTTCTTCAGGTTTTATCTGATAGCACTAGATTACGAATGCTTCGACTCTTAGCACAAGAGGAATTATCTGTTGCAGAGATGCAGGAGATTCTTGAAATGGGACAGTCTCGAATTTCCAGTCATCTGTCATTGCTTCGAAGATATGAAATGGTAAGTGACAGAAAAGATGGTAAGAAAACCTATTACTCTTTATCTTTGGGGCGTTCAAAGCATTTTGAACTTGTTCGCGTTGCACTTTCAATTGATTCTGATGAGGAATTTTGGGATAGTGACAAATCTGCACTTCAACGGATAGTAGATCGCAGAAGGCGAGCAAGTGAACAATATTTTGACGAAGTTGCTGGTCGATTAGGGAAAAATTATGTACCTGGCCGTTCTTGGAATGCAATTGGGCATTTTCTCCTTCGCCTAGTGCCTGAAATTATAGTTGCTGATCTTGGAGCTGGAGAGGGGATGATATCGCAATTGCTCGCAGAAAGAGCAAAGAGAGTTTATTGTATTGATCGTTCTAAAAGTATGGTGCGGATTGGAACAGAGTTATCTGAGAAAAATGGATTATTGAACCTAGTTTATAAGTTGGGTGATTTGGAAAAAGTTCCCCTGAAGGATTGTTCCGTTGATTTAGCTCTGATGAGTCAATCTCTCCATCATGCAGAAAGACCAAATTTGGCATTGAAAGAAGCTTGTAGGATTTTAAAACCAGGCGGACAATTAATAATTCTTGATTTAAAACAACATCAATTTGAAAAAGCCCGTGAACTTTATAACGATCGATGGTTAGGGTTCGCTGAAAATGAGCTGTATAGGTCTATAAAAGACTGTGGTTTTGAAAAAGTAAAAGTGGAAATCGTTGCGAAGGAAGAGACTGAACCCTTTTTTGAAACCATTTTAGCCACCGCGGAAAAATCCACTTAAGCTAATTGATTTGATTCAGTTTTCAATTCGGTTCTTCTTTTAACATTAATGCCGAAAATCTTAAGAAACCTTTGGAATAAAAGCAGTACATCTTCTAAGATTAGATATAAGCAAGGAACCATTAAAAGAGTAATAAAGGTGGCAAAAAGTACGCCAAAGCCTATTGCTATTGCCATAGGTTTCAAAAATTGTGCTTGGAGACTCCTTTCGAAAAGGATAGGCAGTAGTCCAACAAATGTAGTGAGCGATGTAAGCAAAATTGGTCGAAATCTAGCCATGCCTGCTTTTTTTGCCGCGTCAATTAAACTTAAGTTTTTACTTATTTGGTTCACATAATGAACGAGTACCAAGCTATCATTAATTACAACCCCGGTTAATGCTACGATTCCAAACATTGATAACTGACTTAAGGGGATCGCAAACAATAGATGGCCTAAAACTGCACCAATTAATCCAAACGGAATTACTGACATAACTAAAACTGGCTGAAAATACGAACGGAAGGGAATTGCTAATAAGGCATAAATTATAAAGAGAGCAATCCAGCCAGATTGAGCTAAACTTGAATCGCTTTCGCTTTGCTCTTTTCTTTCGCCTACAAAAGAGAAACGTAAATTTGGAAATTGCTTTCTTAACCCTGGTATAAAAGACTGTTCAATATCTCGTTCAATACTTGGAATATCAGCAATTATTTTATCAGCGGAGGATTGAACATTGATAATTCGTGCACGATTAGACCTTTTGATCGTTGGGAAACCCTGAGCGTAGGTTACATCAGCAATCTCTTCTAATGGCACTTCAACTCCATTTGGTATGCGAACACGAAGGCTTGATAATGCACTCAGGCTTTTCCTGTCTTTTAAAGGATATCGTAACATCACTTTTATTTCCTCCCTGTCTCGTTGCAATCTTTGAATCTCATCCCCGTAGTAAGCTTGCCTGACTTGCCTTCCAAGATCGGCTTGGGATAAGCCCAGGGAATATCCCAACGAATTTAAGTTTAGCTTTAATTCTCTTTTTCCTCCTGAGTAAGTGTCCGAGATATCAAATAGGCCTTGATAGGTTTTAAATTGCTCTTTGAGGGCATAAGCCGCTTTTGTCATGGCACTCAAATCTTGCCCGGCAATTTCAATGTCCAATGCAGTTTTACTTCCCCCTGCTGCAACATCACCAAAATAAAGTTGCTTTACACCTGGAAGAGGGGCAATTCTTTCGCGCCAAAGGGCAGAAATTTGAGGAGCAGTTCTAGTCCTGTCTTCTGATTTAATAAGTTCGACACTTATCTCTCCCATATTGGAACCACTGACAATATTAGATGAGCCTTTCGGCCCTCCAGAAAAGGGTTGTGCACCCATGGTAATCATATCGTATTTAAACGGGTTTGGTTCGCCTTGTGATTGAAGATAGTCAATCACTTCAAGCCTTGCTTTTTCAACCAGTGCAATAGAATTTTCTGTTGTGGAGGCGGGTACTCCATCCTGCATTGTAATTTTAACAGAAATATAATCGGACGGTACTGGTGGAACACCACGTACTGACTTAACATGGCCTCCAATGATCAGAGAGATTGTAATTACTAGCATTCCAATAAATCCTGCAACAACTGGCCAACGTAATGCTAAACAGCGGGCAAGAATCGGAGCGTAAATTTTCTCAATGAAGCGTTCGAGTGCATCTGCAATTGATTCCTGTATTCGGGAAAACCAATTCGTACCTTTTTTATTAAACCTACAAAAGGTGAGGTGATAGGGTAAGATGAATTTTGATTCAACAAGAGAGAATAATAGTGCTGGGATTACAACCAAGGGAATATCCCTCATAAGCTTGCCTAACCAGCCAGGTAGGAAGAGAAGAGGGATAAAGGCGACAACACTTGTTAGAATTGCGAAGGTAACTGGCATAGCTACAAGGCGAGTGCCTTGAATGGATGCTTCGATTGGAGAAAGCCCCTTTTTCCCACATGTATATACAGACTCTCCAACTACAATCGCATCGTCTACAAGAATCCCAAGCACTACTATAAATGCAAAGAGAGAGACTAGATTGATAGACGAACCAATGATGCCCATGGTCGCAAAAGCTCCCATGAATGAAATGGGCAAACCTAGGGCCACAAAGAATGCCAAAGAAGGTCTGAGGAAAAAAGACAAAACAAGGAACACAAGAAGTAATCCATGCTGGGCATTGCGAATCATCATATCCAAGCGGCCTTGTAGATAATAAGAGCTATCCTGCCACACAGTCATTTGAATACCTTCTGGCAGAGAAAGGTTCCGATTTTTTACATATTCAGAAACCTTTTTAGAAATATCGAGCGGACTTTGTTTCCCCACTCTAAAAATCCGTAAAGTTGCCGCAGATTCTCCTTCGAAATTGGTATATAAAACTTTATCCTCAAATGCATCTTTTACCTCAGCAATATCCTTTAATTCTACAGCTGATCCATTGGGGGATGATATAATTTCAATTTGTTCAAATTGCTTGCCATTCCTCGCTTTTCCTGTCGTTCGAATGAGAGTTTCCCCAGCAGTTGAACGGGCTACGCCACCGGGGATATCAATTGAGCTTTGCTTGAGAGACCTAGAAACAGAATCAAAGCTTAGCCCATGTTCACGCATCGCTTGTTCCGAAAGTTCAATGCCAATCTCAGGACGGCGAATCCCAGATATCTCGATTTGAGTAATACCTGGAAGGTTGGCTAGTTCATCCTGAGTTTTTTCAGCCAATCGGCGCAGTGATTTTAGATCGCATTTTCCGTGTATCGCAATCGCTAAAACTCTTCGCTTCGCAGTCATTACTTCGACGATTGGTTTCTCTGCTTCCTCGGGGAAATTATTTATTGCATCAACTCGAACCTTAATTTCATCCGCTAGTATTTTTGCGTTTTTGCCTTTTTCTACCTGCACACTTACTACACCGGTGTTTTCACGAGCAAATGAGGTCATCTCTTTGATTCCAGTGAGGTCCCAGATTTTCTCTTCTATTTGTTTACACACGCCATCTTCAACTTCGAGTGGTGCAGCACCTGGATAAATGACAGATACGGTAACAATATCCAGGTCGAAGTCAGGGAAGAGTTCCATTTTAAGACCCCGAATAGAAATAACTCCAGCAAGTAATATAATGCCAGCAAGTAAGTTTGCCGCTACTCCATTTTTAGCAAACCAGGCAATCATGGGCGGGTGGAATTTTGATCTAAGTCAGAAGGTGAGATTTGGACTTTCATTCCTTCTGCAATTATATCAAGTGGGGTTATACAAATTTGTTCACCTTCTTTAATCCCATCCGTTACCCAAGCTGCATGCGCATCTTTCTTTACACTTTTAACTTTTCTAAGTGCGATACGATTATCCTGATCAAGGACAAGTATTGTATCCTGTTCTCTGAAAGCAGAAATGGGAACGATAAAAACTTTTATTTCCGGCCCAATTAACTTTAGCTTTACAAATTGCCCAATACTCAATGGTTCATGATTTTTGGGTTTAGATTCGTAGGGATCGGTAAAGCAATGCCTAAAGCTTGCTACTAGATTATGTAAGCGGGTTTTCGGGTCAATTAAACCTTGGGATCGATCTATCAAGCCATTGTGTGTAATATTACCTTGTTCGTTAAGAACTTGGACAACAATTTGGTTTGTACCATTTGGGGCACCTTCATCAAACCCCAAAAAGGAAATTTCTTTTTTGCTTAGTGCAAATTGTACTTCACCAGTTTTAATTGAGTAAATCTTTGCCAAAGTTGAAGAGGCACCCGCTCCAACCTGCTGCCCCTTGTCGGCTAAAATATTTAGGATGCGCCCACGAAAGGGTGCCCGAACATTGGATTTGCTAACATTTTGTTTTGCTTGTTCAAAATGTGCTTCAGCAGATTGTTTTTCTGCTTCAGCTTTTACTGTTTGTGGTATTCTCTTTACCAACTCTGGAGCAAGATCCCAATCTCGGTCACCCCATTCAATCTTAGCTTGCTCAGCAAGGGCACGTTCTTGTGCTAGCTGATATTCCGCACGTCTTAAATTGGCAAGAGCTTCTGCTTGCTTAGCTAAAAGACTAGTATCTTCGATTTTTACCAACAAATCTCCTTTTTCAAAAAATCCACCATTTCTAAAAGAGCAATTTGGGTTGTTATTCTCTTCTTCAAACGGTGCCACCTCTTTGATCATTCCAGGAACCTCGGCGATTAGATTTGTTAGAGTGCGTGCTTGTACAACTCCAAATGCTTCTACTGAAGCCTTAGGGGATACAAGGTTTGCTTGAATGGTCTCAACAAACGGATGCTGCTCAACTATTTCATTTGGCTTGGGCTTTGGTTTGCTCTCTATAAGAATTTTACCGAGGAATATTGCTCCCCCAATGATTACTACGCAAAGTAGAAATACGACTGGTTTCTTCATGATTCAGGTGGAATGGCATTCATTCCAATTGCTAGATATAGGTTGATTCGATTAAAGATTCTTTCTTTTTTGAGCGATAAAAATCTGCTTTCTGCTTCAAAGGCACGCCTTCGTGTTTCGAGAGTGTTGAAGATTCCTTCAAGACCTCGTTGATACCTTTCCCAGCTAAGCTCCGCAGCTTTGGATAATGCAATATAAGATTCTTTTAAATTCTTTTCTTCCTTGGCCAAATAATTTTCTGCAGAAAGTGTATCCTCAACTTCTGAAAAGGCATTAAGTGCAAGTGATTTATATTTAGATAGAGCTGACCTTTTTAGAGACTCAGCTTTTCTTATTCCCGCCCTGAGCCTACCTCCTTGAAATAATGGTTGGCTTACTGCAGTGGAAATATCCCAAACTCTAAATTTTTGATCAATTAAATCTTCAAAATTATTGGACCTGCTCCCCGGACCGCCGATTAGGGAGAAGGACGGAAGTAAACTTTTCTTTGCAATTCCTAGGTTATATCCAGATGCTTCGATTTGTAACCTTGCTGAGGTAAGATCATGTCGTGCTTCAACAACTGCAGAAGGAGTCGGGGGCAGGGGTGGTAGAGATAATTCAGGTAAATTTAAAGAGGAATTTAAATCAAAATTTCCATCCGGATATTCTCCAACTAGTTTTTGTACAGAACGAGAAAGAATTTCCTTATTTCTTTGTCTTTGTGCAAGGTTTGCCCGCGATAATGAAAGACTTGCATCAGCTAATTGTTGCTCTAAAGCCGAAGCCAATCCTCTCCGATAGCGATCGTTGATAAAAATTTGATTTTTGGAATAGGTTTCCGTTGTTTTTTGAATGAGCTCGATTTGAAATTTATTTTCAAGTAAACTGAACCAAGTTTTTGCTATTTGTCCGTTCAGTGATTCGCGAGCAGCTTTATACTCCGATGTGCTTGCCTCGAATCTTTTTTCTGCAGACTTTTTATAATCCTTAATTTTGCCCCAAATATCCAACTCCCAACTTATGTTGATACCTGCGTTAAAACTGTTAGATGTGAAAGACATTTCACTGTTAGGGAAGTTGAATCCAATTAAATTTCTTTTACTTCTTGTGCCAGAAAGGTTTGCACTGGCTATCGGTGAAATGTTTGCTCCCGCAATTGTTGCATCTTCCCCCTGTGCAATCACACGCTCGAGCATCGAATCGAGTTCAGGGTTATTTTTATGTGAAAGTTTTAACACTTGAGTTAGTGCAGGAATATGAAATGCATTGCTCCAATAGCTTTCATTGCTGTCTAATTCGAAATGTTTTAATTCAGTGTGCCACTGAGCAGGTATGATATTTTTTTCTAGTTTGAGAATTTTATCTTTGCTCGAGGTGCATGATGCCAAGCAAATTATAGAAAAAAGCACAGATGGTAAGCGGGAATTCATTTTAATTATTAATGCTAGCCTCAAAACCTTCAGAAATGAAAAGGATTAATCGATCAATCATTTCTTCTATGGCGTTTTCATTGCATCTCCCACAGGAGAAATCATGAATGCGCCTGTGTTGTGCTAACGCTCCGAGCATCGAGGAAACTGCGAAGTGAAAGTTCCAGTATAAATCCTCTTTTTTTGCATTTGGGTGTGTATTTGTTAGTTCATTCATGAAAATTTGAGATAATTCTCCAAAAAACCTTTTGTGCACTTTTTCTATAAAACTTGCTGGTTCAGTAAAGCTTCTAGCAATAATCTCTATGATTCCTGTTTGGTTAGAAATTTCTTTTGCCACAACTTCTCCAACTGGCAAAATTAGGGCTCTGAAAATTTCAATTGTAGGGATAGGGCTACCTTCAAATTGATTTTTTGTTATTTGCAGTCTTTTCTTTCTTTCACGATTGATAGGCTCAATCTTTGATTTTAACATTTCTAAAACCATAGCTTCCTTGGATCCAAAATGATAATGAGGTGACGCTAAATTTGTCTTCGCTTGTTTTGCAATTCCACGCATAGTTACCCCTGCAACTCCTTCTAAGGCGAAGAGCTTCTCTGTAGAGTGTAGAAGACGAGCTTTGGTTTTTTGACCATTCTTTCGCGTTGTGGTTACGGACACAGACATAAGATATACTATTTAAACGATCGTTTAAAAGAAGACAAGTTCGCATTGTTAAGAATGTTTTATAGGCATAATTTCCCCGTGCGAAAGACTGATTATATCAAGGGTTTTGCATTGACAAAAGTCCAAGGTTAACCTTTTATATTACCTTTTTCCTTAATTTCGACCCTTCATTACTAAGTTGACTATGATCAAGATTCGCTTGCAAAGACACGGAGCCCGCCATTCCCCATTTTATCGTATGGTTGTTACTCCATCTACCACCCGTCGCGATGGAAAGTTTATTGAAGTTCTTGGGACTTACAATCCTCAAGCTCACCTACGCTCCGAGGAGCTTAACCTGAAAATGGAGCGCATTGATCATTGGCTTGGAGTTGGGGCTCAACCAACAGATACTGCAAGGAGTTTAATTCGCCAAAGTCGGTTATCCCCGGAACAATGGTTAGAGAAATCTGAGCGCGAAGCTTCCAACAGGTTGAAACGGGCCCAAAAGGGTAATGTCGCTCCTACAATGGAGGAGGCTAAATTGGAAGAGAAATCTGAGGATTCCGCTCCTGCAAATGAAGAGGGAAAGGCCGAGGCGAAAGCACCCGCCGAAGCTGATTCAAAGGTAGAAGATAAAGCACCTGAGACGAAATCTGAGGCACCTGCCCCTGTAAAGGATGAGAAAAAAGCCGAGGCGAAAGCACCTGCCGAAGCTGAAACAAAGGTAGAAGAAAAGGCACCTGAGACGAAATCTGAGGAACCTGCGTCAATCAAGGAAGAGGATAAGACCGAGGACAAGGGATCAGCCAAAAAAGAAGAAGAAAATTTAGAGGAAAAGCCAGCAGCAGATGAGATTGCTAAGGAAGTTGCAGGCAAAGATGAACCAGAGGCTAAGAAGTCAGAAGAAGATTCGAAGGAAGCATAGTCGAAGACTCGTTTTCTTCCAACATGTATTTGAAATTTGGTGATGATTCGCAAAATGGACCCGAGTTTGCGTTTCGATGTTTTATCACTTTTCCCTAAAACATTAGAAGGTTTTATCGGAGAAAGCATAATCGCCAAGGCGATTGATAGTGGAATTTTAGAAGTTAATTCTCTTGATTTAAGACGTTGGGCAGATGGTAAGCATCGGGAGACTGATGATCGTCCATTTGGTGGCGGTGCGGGGATGGTTATGAAACCTGAGCCATTATTTAATGCAGTCGAAGAGGTTTCTCAAGATTCAACTACCGTAATTTATATGGCTCCAGATGGCGAACCCTTGAGCACGCCTCTTTGCAAAGAGTTGGCCCTGCAAAACCATATCTTGATAATTAGTGGTCATTACGAAGGGATCGATCAACGAGTTCGCGATAACATCGTAACTCGAGAAGTGAGCGTCGGCGACTATGTGCTGACTAATGGCACGCTAAGTGCCTCGATTTTGATTGATGCAGTAAGTCGCCATATTCCTGGTGTGCTTGGTGATGAAGATTCATTAAAAGATGAAAGCTTTGAGGATGACTTGCTGGCATTTCCCCAGTATACTAGACCATCTGAGTATCGTGGAATGAAGGTTCCCGAAATCCTGCTCTCTGGTAATCACGCACAAATTTCGCAGTGGCGTGAAGCTATGAGGTTAGATAAAACCAAAAAATTACGACCCGATTTATTAAAAATTAACCTGAACGAGTAAAGAATTATGAACAATCAATTATTAGACGAAATAACTAACGAATATTTGAAAGAAGGACGCGACCATTTTAAGGTTGGTGATGGGGTAAAAGTTCATGTCCGAGTACGGGAAGGTGAAAAGGAACGTATTCAGATTTTTGGTGGTATTGTCATCGCCAGGAAAGGTTCAGGAGTACATGAGTCTTTTACTGTCCGAAGAATTGCATCTGGTGTAGGAGTTGAGCGTGTATTTCCTGTTCATTCTCCGTTGATCGACAAGGTTGAAGTGGATCGAGAAAGTGTAACCATGCGAGCACGTATGTATTACTTACGCGACAGAATCGGTAAAGAAGCAAATAAAGTTAAAGAAAAACGTTTATTTGAAGCTCGACGGAAGGGTCGCTGAGCAAATATTTTTTGCAGATACTCTCGCTAAATTTTGTGAGAGTTTATCCATAACATCAACCTCTTATGGTGCTTTCGTACTTTTACTCTAAAGCACTAAATTTTCGGTTGTGTTATCAAAAATTATTATTTCAAATTTCGAGGTTGGAAAGTTTTGTTAAATAGGTAGATACTTGTTTTTTATGAAGAAGTCTCTATGGGCAGTACTCCTACTTATGTTCATCGTTACTGCTATTGACTTATTGGTATTTGAATATTGGTTACCATTCAGATTTGAAGAAAATCTGAACAATGATACAGATAGGGGTCAACTATCTTTTGAGAATATTGAGTTCAATTGGATGGACGGACACTTAGTGGGAGGGCAATGGAAGAGTCCTGAATTAAATTTAACCTTAGAAGAAGGGCTTTTTTCTTACTCTTTTATTAATTGGTTTTTGGCGGAAGAATCAAAATTTAAACATTTAGAAATGAGAAATTTAAAAGTTCATTTTCTTGATGATATTGATACAAATTCAAGTGTTTGGTCATTTCTTGAATTTCTTCGAAAATCTTCCTTAGATTTTGGATGTGATTCAATTGATATAACTGGTGAAATTCTTAGAAAAGACACTTTGGTTCCGTTTTCATTTATTGCCACAAAAACTAAACATGTCAACGAGTTGAAAGCTGCTCTTGAAATTAACTTATCTCAAGCTTTTCCGTTCCTCGAAGAGGTGTTTCCTTCAACTAAACCTCTTTTAATAAAAGCTTTTATAAAAAAAGATATAAGTCTAAATAAGGATAGACTTACGGTTTCATTGTTATTTGTAGATTATGGGACATTACTTTTACAAAGTAATGGCGATGGTGATTTTATTGAATTTGTTCTTCCGAGGAAACAAAGGAGTTTATCCGATTTTAAGTTAAGCGTTTCACGAAAGCATGGACAAAATAAATTCTCGGGCGATTGGAATGGAACCCTTGTATCAAAGGATTTAATAAAACGATTTCCGATTTTATCCTTTCTTAATGCGGAGATAATCGGCGAAGGTCGTATTGCCTTTGATGAGAATGGTAATGAATTTGTTATGTCAGGACAGAGCCGTTTTTCAGGTTCTTCCTTTTTTTTTCCAAAAGAAGGTATCTTGAACGGTGATTTTGAATGGCAAACAACTTTTTTTGAGGATAATTGGATTCTTAAGGATTTTAAATTGGAAATTCAAAACTCTTATGGAGAGAGATTGAAAGGTAAAATAGATTCACCTTTTTCAGGATTAAAAAATTTAGAAAAATTTCATTTGATAGTTCAGGATTTTAATCTTGGCCGATTTAAAAAGCATTTTACGAAAGAACCTAGGTTGAGCGGAAGGATTTTGGGAGCGTTGAAGGACGGGAAGTTGCAGCTAAGGGGGGAGCAACTGACTTTAAACAGAAACCAGAGCCAACCAGAAGAAATAAATATTAACTCCATATTTGATGTTTCTGGAGAATTCGTTAATTGGACTAATTCTTATTTTGCTTTAGATATTTTCTCAGATATTCAAATATTAGAAAGTTTGTTACCTAAAAGTTTTCTTAATTCAGATGAATTTCAAATCAACAAATTTGAACTACAGGGCAAAATTAAAAATTCTTCTTGGGCAATTGAGGGTGGTGAAATTGAAATTGTGAAAAAAGACAATGGTGCACATCTTACTCTTAAAGCAAAAGATCAATTTTCTCTCGAATTCAAGAATGGAGATTTGAATTGGATAGAAGATAAGAAAATTGGGTCTGAAGGAATTTTATTTTATGGAACGAATATCAAGAAAGACTTTCGTTTTGGTGATCATGAAATTAAATTTATTGGTGAATTACCAGGTTTTTCTGGAAAAATAATTTTTGAGAATGGCAATCCGGTTTGGGTCTGTAGTGAATTTACAATGCACGGAAAATTAAAAATTCAGGATATTGAAATTTTTAAGAATTTTGAAATTAAAGGTGAACTTAAATATTTTCCAAATTTGGGAACTTATGGACTTTATACATTAAGTAATTTTACTTTTTTTGATGAAGTAAGTAAGCTTGCTCATGGTAAATTATCAATGTCTGTTGATAAAAAGGGTGTAATCAGGAGACTTTCGAGTAAAGAACTAGATGTAGAGTTTTCTTTTTTTAAAGCCTTTCCATTTTTGCAGTTAGATCATTTCTCCAGTTCAAAAATCAAAATTCACAACTTTGATTGGCAGTTCGAGGAAAAGAATGAATTGATTGTTGATGGTCTGCTTATTGTTCCACCTCCCGAAGATTTACCTAAAGCACAAAATTCGCTTTCAGTTCCGGTGAAGTGGACTTTTGTTGAGAACAAGGAACTGATTTCTCATTGGATTAAGATGACTTTAAAGAAGAGTTTTTCTTCAGATTTAGAAATAAACTTTCTTCCTGAAAGTCAGGTTCTTTCTTTTAATGCAAATCAATTAAGCTTTAGTGATATTTGGTATTTATTTAATTCTCTGGCTTCTGATCATCTTAAGTGGCAGTCGGATTTTCCTTTCCTTTTACAAGAGTTATTTAAGTTTAACTTTCAAGTTTCAGTTGCGGAGTTTTTCTTGAATTCTTTGGTTACTCTTAGCGATTTCAGGGCTGAACTTAATCGTTTGGAGAACAAGTTTTCTTTTAAATCCACTTACCAAGGAACCCCGCTTAAAGGCAGCATGAAAATTAACTTAGGAGATGGAAATTTATCGACCATTTCATCTTTTGAACTTCAAATATCGGGGGAAAATACACCAATATCTTTTTTTGAAAATTTAGGTGTACTGCCAAGGTATTGTACCAATGGGTTTTTGGATTGGAGTATTGATGTGAACGGATCATCAGTTCGATCCTATGAGGTTCATGGAGATTTTAAAATGAATGACACTCGATGGAATCTTTTAATAAATAAAAAAGATGGTTCTTCTGTTCAGTGGCTTAAAGATAAAATGGAATCAAGCTTGGGTAATTCCTTTTCCTGGTCTCCACCACAAAGTGAAATGCTTGAAATATTAAGTCGTAGATTACAGAATATTCAACTTGATCAAGGGTCTTTAAATTTAAGTCGAGATATTTCTGGGAAATGGCAATTTTCTCTTTTGGATTGGCAAGGACCAGAAGTCATCATTTCAGGTCGTGGTAATCTCTCTGAGAAAGGAATTTTGAAAATAAACCTTTTACCTGGGTTTCGAGGAGAATGGGCTGACTTTTTAAAAGCTGTAAATATATTAGCAGCTGGAAAATCTAGATTAGGTTATCGAACTCTAAAAAGAGAGCCACTGGTAATCGAGGGAAGTCGAGAAAGAATAAAATTAATCAATTGGTGGAAAATTTTTGGGCAGGGTATTGGATTGGAACCAAGTGAATAATAAATTAAGATGTTCTTAAGAGGTTTAAACGATCAGGTGTTAGGAATGACTCGAGCAAATTATGTCCACTTGCAAATTCAAGAGTACCCTTACCAGATTCCAAAATGCTGTTGTAGATAAACTGTAATTTGTCAGTGTAAGTATCTTGAGAGAAGTATTTAGATACATTTTTTTGATTTCTAGAAATTATATTTTCATTTGGCTTTTCAGTATTTATCTGCATCTGAAGGTTTCTCTGGGCATTTGGGGATTTTAAAACTGAATCAATAATTTCCATCTGAGAAGATTCATCAATTCTCCCAAAATCTAATCTGCCGTTTTTAACAATTGAATGGTAGGCAATGTCAGTAGAATTCCTTGGTAATTCTTTTCCATAATCAGAAAAAAACTTTTCCAGTGAGGTCGTTATTTTTGGTTTTAAAAACTCTTCGCTTCTTAAATGTTTAATATCTACATCTAATCGATTATATAAATGATTAAGTTGAATTCCTAAATCTGAGAAATCCTGAGTGATTTCTGGAATATTTCTACCGCATAAAAATTTATTAAATGTCCATGGTTCAAGGAAACCTAGGCCAAAGCCTTCAGCAATACTTGTAGATATGATTCCTTCCGCATGGTTGACCAGATCGTGGAATGTACATGTTGTTTGTTCCCCAAGTGCATAAGATACGGGCAGATTCCGATTTTTGACAAATTGTTTCCACTCCTCGAAAATGGGGGTGAAAGTAGGATTAGTTGGACCCAAACTATTGGCAAAGAATTTATCGTTATGAACCGCTGAGATAAGAGCTAGTTCGCCGAGGTTTTTTCTTCGAACGGCACGAACTGGGTAGAGAAATAAATTATCAGGCAGACCACTTTTATTCTCCTCTTTTCCCTGATCTCTTAATGGATGGGGTATCGCATTGGCTAGAAGGTGAACCTGACTTTCTTTCCCTTCAAGCAGTTTTTGCATAAATGAATAATCTCTATGGTTCAGCACTGCATAATGTACCAGTGGAGATGAAGGGTATGCGGTAGAATATATTTCTTTAATTGCCTGAAAGTTTGAAGGCCTTCCATCTTCGGCAAAGTCATGAGGGTGAAGAAGTAAGGGGATTGAATCCTGTGCTAATAAATCTACGACTTTTGTCAGGGATGGGTTTTTGCCCAAGCTGTGATTATGAATGTGCCAAATATCAGGTTTGCCCCCCAAGGCTTCCGTCGCAGCAGATTCCATTTGTTCTCGGAGGGTTTTGGGGAGAATTGCTTGTTTAGGCAAGGAGTAATCCAGCCCATCTACAATTTTTACATTTTGAATTTGATTGCCAGGGTATTGACGACCGCTCAATACGACAAATTTTGTAGAGTTGTATTTTTGGTTGAACGAGTTGAGCGTATTTTCAATTACACGAGTTACACCACCGGGTTGTAGATGATAATGAACAACGGCAACTTTCATGTCCTCGAGCCTTGCTCGTTTGGAGCACTAAGAGATCGGCGTCCTTTTATTATATTCATCAATTTCAATCATCGGTGGTCTTTCTTCTTCAACGACTTCTTGAACTAATTGCTTGTAGCTTCCTTCTTCCACTTCGAAACGCCGGTAGAAAGTTTCCATGTCAGGAATACGATCAATCTTACCCTGGCTATGCAAACGATTGATAAAAGTTTGTAAGATGCCAAAGCTCATTTTGCCCAGTGCGTTGGTTGTCTGATTGCGATGAACCCTTCGATCAAGATCAGTTTGAGCAAACGCATTCAATCCAAACTTTTCGTAAAGGTCTAGTAGGTGAGATGTTTCAACTCCGTAACCGATCGGAAAAGGAATAGTTTCCAGTACTTCTCTTCTTGCTGCATATTCACCAGATAGTGGCTGAATAATATTTGTCAGTTCTGGATAGAAAAGAGAAAATAAAGGTCGGATTAAAATTTCTGTGACTCTTCCGCCTCCGCTTGCACGTAGTCCACTTGAATAATTCAGGGGTCTGTCGTAAAAGGCTTTTACATATTGCACTTCATCTTTTCGTATAAGGGGTGCAACTAAGCCATATACAAATCGTGGATGAATATTAGAAATATCTGCGTCAACATAGCATATAATATCACCCTTAAGCTGGTGAATTGCTTTCCATAGGTTTTCGCCTTTTCCCTTTTTATCTCCAACTTCTGGCAAAATAGAGGAGGCAAGATAAACATCTGCACCATAACTTTGTGCGACTTCTAGAGTTTTGTCTTGAGAACCTGAGTCAATCACTGCAAATTCGTCAATCAATGGATATCGTTCCATTAATTCGGAGCGAAGAATCAGCACCTCTTTTCCAATTGTCTTTTCTTCATTAAGTGTGGGAATACAAAGCGAAATTTTAAGTCCTTTTTTTTCCTTTTCTTTGACTAGATTAAGGATGTCCCAGAATTCTCCGTGGTGAAAAGTGTTTTGATCTAGCCATTTTTGATTATCTCCAGTCATGAGTCGCAATGTCCTCCATCTATTGCCTGTAAGAGAGTAATCAGTTGAGCAATACCACCATCTATAGGGTTAATTTGGATGCTTTCGTTCTCTTCTCCAATGTTATCTGCACTCGTTAAACCCAAGGTTACTCCTGGATGTCCTGCTTCAATTAAAACATTTAAATCTCCGGTGCTGGGGATCACTTTTGGAGTAATTCCCATTTCGCTCATAATCGAACGTGTCGTCTTTACCAATGGGTGAGTAAATGGAATTCCGCAGTTAGGACGTATTACAACAACTTCAAAGTTCACTTTTGTACCATTCTCAAGCGAGCATTGTTCGCAAAGCTCATGAACTTGCTGTTTCAGGTCAGATAGAACCTCATCCCCCTCACTGGTAATCTCAAAACGTAAAGACCCCCGGCGGGGCGTTTTGTTGTAGGTTGAACCGCATGTTAGTCCACCTAATACCATTTTAGTTTTAGGTTCTTTAGGCAATGGGATTTCAAGCAATTGGTTGATTAAGCGAGTTAAGTGCCCAACGGCTCCCGAAGAACCAAATCTGTTCCAGTCATAATTACTGGGTACTTCTAAGTGAATTTCACCACGTAGCGTAGCGAGTCCAGAATAACTTAATCTTCCTTGCTCCGCACCTTCTACGCAAATACCAGCCCGGATGGGTCTTTGTTTAGTTTCCAAAAAGTACCTTGCACCATCTAGGTTTCCTTTTCCCAGACTTTTAGTGTTGGCTAGTAAGATGAGGTCGTCTTTGAGTCGGATTCCCAGCAGTTTGAGCAGTTTGGGTAAAGCTACGACGGCGGCTAATCCGATTGCATTATCTGCAATCCCAGGCCCCGTGATTGAATCTGGACCAACATTTAGCACATGTTGAGTATTTCCATCAAAAACCGAATCGACATGTGCCATAACCAAAATCGATGAGCGGCCTTCGCTACCCGGCAACACACCGGAAGCATTCTCATATTCGTCAATTTCCGGATCCTCTAATCCATTTTCTCTGAATCTATCTACAGCGAGGCGTACACGCTCAGTTTCGTTAAAAGTGGGGGCGGGGATTTCACCAAGAAGAACTGCATCAGTTAAAACAAGTTTTCTTATCTCGCTCAGCTTTTCGATTTGCATTGGCAAATCCTTGAGTAAATCTTCCATTTCGAAATTTTTGGATGTAGTTTCTAACATTTTGTATATCCGAAATAAGGCATATTTAAAAATCATGCCACGCCAAACTTTATTTATTATTTTCTTAGTTGAAAAAAAGGAGGAGATACTCCACAAAATAATTATATCAGGTCGGGATGATTTTTAATAACAAACGGCCACATTTTTATGTCAAAAAATATTGGTTTCATTTCAACCCGTTTTGCTGGTCAAGACGGAGTATCATTGGAAAGTGCAAAGTGGGCAGAAGTCTTGTGGGAAGATCAACATATTAGTTATTGGTATAGCGGACAGAGCGATCGAGATCCGGATATCAGTTTTGTTGTGCCTGAGGCTTACTTTGGTTTTTCTGAAAATAGATGGATTAACGAGAGGATTTGGGGCTCAGGACAAAGAGATCGTTTCGTATCCTCAAGAATTCGTGACCTTGCAGATTACTTAAAAAGCACGCTTTACCGCTTTGTTGAGAGGTTCAATATTGATATTGTAGTCCCGCAAAACTGTCTTGCTATCCCCATGCACCTTCCGCTTGGGATTGCATTAACAGAATTCCTTTCGGAAACCCAAATGCCCGCTATTGCCCATCATCATGATTTCTTTTGGGAACGAACAAGATTTTCTGTAAATTCGGTTCCTGAGTATTTGGATATGAGTTTTCCTCCAAAATTTGTTAATATGCGAAATGTGGTGATCAATCAAGAAGCACAGGAGCAACTTGCATTGAGGAAAGGATTGTCTTCATTGGTTATACCCAATGTTTTTGATTTTGATAATCCGCCCGATCATATTGATAGCTATGCATCTGATGTTCGTGAAGAACTTGGGCTCGAATCAGATGATTTCTTTATTCTTCAACCCACCCGTGTAGTTCCGCGGAAAGGAATTGAACAGGCAATTAAACTAGTGAGTTTACTTAAGGACCCTCGATGCAAATTGGTTATTTCACACGAAGCGGGTGATGAAGGTTACGAATATCTAGGAATGCTTGAGCAATTAGCCAAAGAGGAGGGAGTAGATATGCGAGTTGTGGCAGACCGAGTAGGTGAGGTTCGGCAGCGAGACTCTGATGGTAGAAAAATCTATACTCTTTGGGATCTTTATTTACATGCCGATTTTGTAACTTATCCTAGTCTTTATGAGGGCTTCGGGAACGCGCTATTGGAGGCAATCTATTTTCGGAAACCGGTACTGATTAACCGGTATTCTATCTTTGTTCGAGATATTGAGCCCAAAGGCTTTCGACTGTTAACCATGGATGGATTCGTTACTCCAAGTTTGGCAAAACGGGTTCGGCAAATACTTTTCGATAAGGAATTATGCGAAGAAATCGTAAATCACAATTACGAAGTCGCTCGCCAGTTTTATTCTTATTCTGTCGTTCGAAGTAATTTGCGTGCTTTTATTGCCAGCTTAACCGGTTATTAAATTATGAATAATTCATCTTCCATATCTTCAGTGAAGCATGTCTCAAGTGCTAAATTAAAAACAATTAAGAAGCGGTTTTCGACTCTGTACGGTGTAGAGAATGCCGATGTATTGCTTGAGAGGTTTTTTCATATGATTGGGCGTTATGGCGTTGGTGCCAATAGGAGCAATGTCGTGTCCAAGTCTGTTTCGCAAAGAGATGCTGTTTTAATAACATATGCAGATATGGTGTATGATGAAAAGGTACACCCACTTGAGACATTAAGGGACTTTTGCACCTCTCGGCTTAAAGGTGCTTTCTCGGCAATTCATATTCTGCCCTTTTATCCTTGGACTTCTGACGATGGTTTCTCAGTTGTTGATTATCGAGAGGTTGATACAAGATACGGAAATTGGGACGATATCTCAAAATTGTCAGAAGAATTTGAGTTAATGTTTGATCTTGTTTTGAATCATTGCTCAGCCAAAAGCCCATGGTTTAAAGAATATGTTTCTGGTATTGAACCGGGAAAAAATTACATTCTTGAGGGGGATGAGAAAGCAGATCTTTCTGCGGTTGTCCGACCACGAGCTTCGCCCTTGCTTACTCCTTATCAAACCAGAATCGGTGAAAGGCATGTATGGACGACCTTTAGTGCCGATCAGGTTGACTTGGATTGGACCAGTCCAGATTTACTTTTTGAGTTTTTGGATATCATCATGTTTTATGCATCTCTAGGTTGCAGGATTTTGCGTTTAGATGCCGTTGCATTTTTATGGAAGCAAATTGGAACTAATTGTCTTCACCTCCCTAAGACTCATGAGGTTATAAAATTGATAAGGAATTTTATTGAAGTTGTTGCCCCCGAAGTTCTCATTTTGACTGAGACCAATGTTCCGCACCAAGAAAATATATCTTATTTTGGGAAGGGAGATGAAGCGCATGCAGTTTATCAATTCCCTCTCCCCCCGCTTTTACTTCATGGATTGTTACGTGGTACAGCTCTACATGTAACAGATTGGGCAACGAATTTAGCACCGCCTCCTAAGGGTTGTCACTTTCTTAATTTTACCGCCAGTCACGATGGGATTGGAGTTCGTCCTTTAGAAGGAATTCTTCCAACTGAAGAAATTCTAGCTCTAGCCGATGAGGTCAAAGGTAATGGTGGTTTTGTTTCGATGCGAAAATTGGAAGATGGTTCGGAGTTTCCTTACGAATTGAACGCAACTTTTTATGGTGCTCTGTCTGACAAGAAAAACGAGAAACTGGGCGATACCCGTTTTCTTTGTTCGCAGGCAATTGCTTTGGCAATGAAGGGAATTCCCGCAATTTATTTTCATTCATTGTGCGGAACCGAAAACTTCTTGGAAGGTGTTCAGGAAACCGGACACAATAGAACGATTAATCGTCGTAAATGGAAAAAAGCTGAACTTGAAGATCTTTTGAGTGATGAAAAAAGTAATTCAGGTAGAATATTTGAATGGTATGCTAGAGTGCTGAGAAGGCGGTCATCTTGCCCTGCATTCCATCCGGATGCCTCCCAAGAAGTTTTGGATTTTGGTTCTGAAATTTTTGCCTTTGAGCGAAAATCTACCGATGCGAGCCAAACTATTCTTTGCTTGTTTAATTTTTCTTCTACAGAATCAGAGATTAAACAGCGTGATGTTCTTTTATCCTATTTTCCCAATGCTAAAGCAAAAGACTTAATTAAAGGAGGGGAATTATTATTCGATAGTGAAACCTTCATCCTGCGTCCATATCAAGCACTCTGGCTTTCCTTGAATTGAATATTTTTTTACTTCGAGAGAAAGTTTCCTATCTTGAATTACCCGTAAAGGGGGATAATGCATGCCATATTTTAACAGTACTTAAAGCTGGTGTAGGTGATGTGATTGATGTCGGTGTTCAAAACGGTCCAAAGGGCAAGGCCACTCTGCAGGAAATTACTAAGATCCACCTTAAACTTAGCTTAAAGTGGAATGATCCACACCCCTGCGATTTGTATCCTGTATCTCTTGTGGTCGGAATGGCACGACCTCAGACTTGTAGGAAGATTCTTGGGCAGGCCAGTGCAATGGGGGTATCGAGAATAGATTTTTTTATGTCAGAAAAATCTGAGTTATCATATCGTAATAGCCGGCTTTGGAAAACTAATGAATGGGAAGAAAAAATTTTTAATGGAGTCGAGCAAGCATTTTCGACTTTTTTGCCACAATGTAAAATATGGACTGATCTGAAGGATTGTATAAACGATCAACCTTCAGATTCAAAAGCACTAGCCCTTGATAATTACGAAAGCTCGTACACGCTTAATCATTTACAACCTGAAGATCAGTCTCCTTATTACACAATTGCAATTGGTGCGGAGCGTGGGTGGTCTAATTCTGAACGAGAGCTGCTCAGAGACCAAGCGTTCACGCTTGTTAGTTTGGGGCCTCGGGTACTACGCCAGGAAACTGCCGTAGTTGTAGCTTTAGGCCAGGTTTTAAGTAAGTTTTGGAATGTCTAATCATCCAAGCGAAAAAGTCTAAATTGGGGAGATCCTTTTTTACTTTTTCCAATTGTTCTGATCAAGGACCATCCGGGGAATTCTATTTTTTCTTCCGGGGGCGCTTCATGAATAAGCAGTCCTGAATTTACCAGAATTTTTTGGTCTCGAATGATTCTAAATATGGGGGGGCCAATTTTCGAAAACAAAGGGTAGGGGGGATCAAGAAAAATCAAATTATATTGTTTAACCTCGGACTTGAGGTACTCAGTAACTTCCCGATTTTTAATGCTTCCAGTTTCGTCATTAAGTTGTGCACTTTTTCGTACCTTGAGTAGGTTGTTTTTCAAACTTATTACCGCTTTTCGATTGTTTTCTACAAAAACTCCATCCTCTGCTCCTCGGCTAAGGGCTTCTAATCCATATGAACCTGTACCTGCACACAAATCAAGAAATCTAGTTTCTAGGACTTTTTCTCCAAGTGAAGAGAATAACCGTTCTCTGTTTGCTTCTGTGGCCGGTCGAAGATCAACCCCTTTCGGGATTTGTAATGGTATTCCTCTAGCTAACCCTCCACTAATTCTCATTACATTGGGTTTGCCGGTTAGGTCGTTTTAAATGTTTCATGTTAGGTTATTGGCTTAGGAGGGTTGCCAACTAGGTACCTTTTTATTTAGACAAGAAAGATGGCTCGCACAATGAGAACTTTTTTTGATGTTAATGCAGAACATCCAGATGAATTTATTTTACTCGATGTAAGCGAGAGTCATCATCTAACCAAGGTTCTTCGTTTGACAGAAGGGGATGAGGTTGAAGCTTTAGATGGTAAGGGGGGTAAATACAAAACTAAGATTGCGAGCATAGAAAGTAAATCTGTCAAATTGCAAATTGTAGAGAAAGAATTTTTCAATAATTCTAACTTAAATTTTCGATTAGCTATTGCCCTTCTTAAAGGCAATCGTTGGGAGGATATGATTCGACCATTAACTGAGTTGGGAGTTTCTCGTTTAACTCCGTTGCTTACCGAGCGTTCCGAGTCAAAAATCGAAGAGAAAAAACAGGGCATGAAAATTAAAAAATGGGAACGGGTCGCAATAGATGCCTGTAAACAATCAGGAAATCCCTGGATGCCTATTTTTGACAATCCGCAAACATTGCCATTTTTTTTTAAAGATCATGCCAATGATGAGAATATCTTTTTGGGCAGTTTATCCCCAACGGCTCAACCTTTTAAGGAATTTAAATTGGAGAATCAGCAAAATATAACAATACTAATTGGTCCTGAAGGAGGGTGGAGTCATGAGGAAGAAAATTTAGCTAAAAGTAATGGTATTAAATTTTTTAGTCTCGGTCAACATACGCTTAGGGTTGAGACTGCGGCCTTGAGTGCATTGGCAGTTGCACGTGAAAGTTTCCTCCTTTAATATTATCTATCATGTCTGCTGAATTTTCTGGAGAGCAAAAATTGCGAATCGTCCTTGAGTCGATTATTCGAAATGTTCCAAAGGGGGAACAAAGTAAAAAGTATGGCGTAACTGAGGAAGAATTTCAATCTTGGCACGATCACCTGATTAAAAATGGTGGGAAGATTTTTGATTCATCTTCTACCTTACAAGCTACATCTCGTTCAAAAAAGAAAAAGATGTCCCCCTTTGCAAAAGTTTTTCTTAGCATTAGTCTATTAGCTAATCTAGGTTTGGTAACTTTTGGCTTTGTCTATCAAGCGAATAAAAGTAACTCAATAAATGGAGATCCTGATGATTTAGGCAGTTCGATTGATTCTCCCATTAATTTAGTGGATAATTTTCCAAACGATCCGATCTCAGCTGAGATTTCAAATATTAGGGGCAAGGAGGACGATGAACCTATCGATGTATTGTTGGAAAACTCTCGGGTAAAGCCTTTGCGTGTAAATGGACAGGACGATGCTATTGAAAATCTTCTTGCGGTGCCTGATTTGTTGCCCGCTCCCTCCCTTCTACCCCCAGTTGAGATTCCTGAGCCTGCAGAAGAAGTTACTTTTCTCGGGAAATCTTATAAAGGGAAGCATGTGGTTTATCTTTTGGATGCCGGTACTTATGTTTTGGACGGGAATCAATCTATTGAACAATTCACAAAGATTAAGGAAGCACTAATTTCTTCGATTTTAACTCTTTCTCCCAACTCATATTTTAACCTTGTCCTGTACTGGAACTTGCGTGAAGCATCGGCACTCGGGAAGACTATATTAATGGCAAGCCAACAAAATAAAAAGTACGCCATTGAATGGATTGGAAGCCTTGGAGATACAAAAGAATCAATAAAAGCAGATAGGAATCAATATTATCCAAAAGAACTTTTATACGCAAAGCCGGCAATTGGAATTATTGGCCCATGGTATGGATTAAGTACTGCGATTAGTTATGATCCGGATATAGTTTTCGTACTTGCGGGCAATTTGCCTGGTTATGATCGATCGGAGGTGCCCCGTTCCCATTATGCAGGTTTGGGCAAGATAAATTTTAAAACGGTGCAAGAAGGAACAAAAAAATTCCCCGCAATTAGTGAATTAAGCCGAGAAACTGCACGCAAATGGTTTTATTCGATTACTCCAATTTCCTCGCTTCCTTCCAGCGATGATGAGGTGGATACAATGGCTTTTGCCCGATTAGGGTTTGCTTCAAGTTCACAAAATAAATTTAATTTCCCCCCTTCGGCATGGAACAAATCTTTCGACAATTTTTTAACTAGCTTAGAGGTAGGATTTGATCGTATTCCGCAAACTCATTTTATGGTTTCCTTGCCAAAATATGTTTCATGGCCAAGTTCTCTTTTAGATACGGCTAAGGAATTTACAGAGAGTTCAAGGGGTTCATTTCAACAAAATTTATTTACACCTTAAACGAAATATAGAGGTATGTTCCAATGGCATAGAAGACGAGCGATTCTTTTTATAAACTGCATTTTATTGGTGCCAGCTTCAATATTTGCACAACGGGTCGAGGATTTTATTGATGTATCAATCCTTTCCGAAGCCCAGACTCTGAAGGCAGGAGAAGGGGCACGGGTTATAGTGTCAGTCCGTTTGGCGGAAGGGTGGCATATTTATTCAAAATCTTCTGGCGAGAGTGGATATCCTACTACAATAGAATGGGACAATGTAGAGGGAGTTAAGCTTAGTGAGACGATCTTTCCAGAGCATATTATATATGAAGCTGATGGTATTAGTAGCATGGTGCATCAAGGAAGTTTCTTTCTTAAGTCTGAACTTCAAATTGATGCCAATTCTAGTTTTGAGGATAATGTTGTTCGATTGAACGGAAACTTTTCGGCATTGGTCTGCAGTGCAGAAAAATGTATTCCTTTTGAGCAAAGTCTTAATCTTGAAATTCCAGTTGCTGAAAAAACAGTTTTAAACGATTTAATTCGTGCAAAAATTGAAAATAGCTCAGTTCCGGTTCCTAATGTCCCAAGCGTTCGGACTACTCCCTCTCTTAAAATAGAATCTGGCTTTAATCAACTCATGGTCATGTTTGGTTTGGTTCTGGTAGCTATGGCTATTTGGATATATGGTAAAACCGTCCTTGTGCCTAAGCCTACCTTGGTAACCGGGGTGGCAAAGTTGCTTGCATTCGTACTTTTTGCATTGGGTGTTTGGACTGGTTTTCCTCATGATAACGACGATAGAGGGGATCAAATTGAGTGGACGAAGTGGAGTCCAGAAAAAGAGAATACATTACTAGCTGAGGGGCGTGCCGTTTTTATCGATTTCACTGCGCGTTGGTGTGCTTCGTGCCAACTTAATAAACGAGTTTATCAAATGGATGATATTATTGATAAATTCAAGGATTTAGATGTGGTGGCCTTGCAAGCGGACTGGACAAAGCGAGGGCCTGTTATTTTGGAGGCCCTTCAAAAATATGGTCGCGAAGGTGTTCCGCTCTACATTTACCACCCGCCCACAAAATCAGAACAAACCGATAATAAGGCTATAATTTTGCCCGAGATTCTAACTCAGGAAATTGTTCTTTCAGCATTGGCAGGTGGCGATTCTTTTTTCCAATCTCCGGGGGATAGTTTTGTCGCAATTCTTGGATTTGCTTTTTTAGGCGGGGTTATTCTAAATCTGATGCCCTGTGTTTTTCCAGTTCTTGGCTTGAAAATTATGGCCTTCGTCAAGCAAGCTGGTGAAGATCCTGTAAAAGTGCGAATTCACGGAATTATTTTTACCATCGGGGTGGTTCTATCTTTTTGGATTTTAGTTGGTGTTTTACTTGGTTTGCGAGAAAGTCTCGGGGAGAATATTGGATGGGGTTTTCAATTGCAGGAGCCTGTCTTTGTATTTTGTCTTGCCGTTTTTCTGTTGATTTTTGCTCTTAGCTTGAGCGGCGTATTTGAAGTTGGGATGTCTATGACTGGTGTGGGGGGAAAGCTATCTCAAAAGTCGGGTTATCTTGGCTCTTTCTTTTCGGGCTTTTTGGCAACAGTGGTGGCAACCCCCTGTATGGCACCATTTCTCGGTGTAGCAGTGGGAGCAGCGTTGGCAATGCCATGGTTGTCATCTTTCACTGTCTTTACCTGTATCGCAATAGGCTTATCTGCCCCTTACTTACTATTGTCTATATTTCCGAAGTGGATTAGTCGTTTACCTAAACCAGGTGCATGGATGGACACATTAAAGCAAGCCATGGCCTTCCCGTTATACGCGACCGTGGCCTGGTTACTTTGGACCCTGAATAGTCTAATATAGAAGATGCTCTTGTTAAAGAGCCTCTTCGCCCTGCTCACCCGTACGGATCCGAACTGCTTGCTCTATAGGAAGAACGAAAACTTTTCCATCTCCAATCTTCTCAGTCCTTGCTGCTTTGACTATAGTATCAATAACCTTGTCAGCCAAGTCATCAGGAACGGCAACCTCTACGACAACCTTGGGCAGAAAGTCGATCGTGTATTCACTCCCGCGATAAATTTCTGTATGGCCTTTTTGACGTCCAAATCCTTTCGCCTCGATCACCGTCATGCCCTCAATGCCAATTTCGGACAGAGCATCTTTCACATCTTCGAGTTTAAATGGTTTGATGATAGATTTTATTAATTTCATTTTAAATAGATTAATTGGTGAAAATGTTTAATTGAGCGTGTAAGCATTCTCTCCATGTGAAGCTTGGTCAAGCCCCTTTGTTTCATCCTCTTCAGAAACTCGTATTCCTCCAATCAGTGGAGAAATGATTTTGACTATCAGGTAGGTGGCCACAACGGAGAGAACGATCGCGGCAATACAACCTTGAGCTTGTACGATAAGTTGATCTTGCCAAGAATCCAGATTAATTCCTAAACCGCCTAATTCGCCTTTCCAACCGAGATAAGCAACCATAAGAGTTCCGAGGACTCCTCCCACTCCATGCACGGCGGCAACATCCAAAGAATCATCCACACCGAGTTTGTCTTTTACAAAACCGCAGGCGAAGTAGCAGATGATACCCGCTGATGCACCAATAATAATTGCACCCAATGGACCTACACTACCAGATGCCGGGGTTATGGTGGCCAGTCCAGCAATGGTTCCGGTCACGATACCAACCAAACCGGGCTTGCCGGTTTTTTTCCATTCTATGAACATCCAAACCAAGCTGGCAGTAGCCGCAGAAATATGGGTGACCAGCATAGCCATGCCGGCACTTTCATTAGCTGCTGCGGCACTACCCGCATTAAACCCGAACCAACCCACCCAAAGCATGGAAGCCCCAATCATAACCATTCCTGGATTGTGCGGAGGTTTTAAAGATTTAGGAAAACCATGCCTGCGACCGAGCATCCAGGCAAGTGTGAGGGCAGCAGCACCAGCCGTTGCATGAACCACAATACCGCCTGCAAAGTCAATGACTCCTTTTTCTGCAAGCCATCCTCCACCCCATACCCAATAGCAAACGGGGAAATAAACAAATAGTAACCAAAGTCCACTAAACAAAAGAACCGCAGAAAATTTAATCCTTTCTACAAAGGCACCCACAATCAAACCGGGGGTTATAATCGCAAAGGTCATTTGGAAAATTACCCAAACTGATTCCGGGAAATCGCCGTTAAGATTTTCAAAACTTAATGTTTCCAGGAAAAAAGCGGATGTTCCACCTATCCATTCATTATCTCCAGCAGTCAGGGATAAACTATATCCACAAACCACCCAAAGAATCGAGGCCAGGCAGGCAATGGCAAAGCATTGCATCAGTACGGACAGCACATTTTTGGACTGAACCAAACCGCCGTAGAACAAGGCCAGTCCAGGTAAGGTCATAAAAAGGACCAAGGCGGTGGCTGTAATCATCCATGCGGTGTTACCCGTATCCAAAGTTGCCGTTTCTGCCACTTCCTCAATTGCTACCGGTTGGGCGTCCACGACATTCTCGATGTTATTTGTAACATTTTCAGTTTTGTTCGAGTCTTGGGCAAACCCTGAAAAAACAAAGGTTAGAAATACTATAATAGGGAAACAGAGTTTTGGGCTTGGTATCTTATTCATATCATTGAGTCATGGTTAGGTGGGCATGCGACACGATTAAAAATTATTGGAAATTAATCGAATTATTGAAAGAGAATTTGCGCATTTTGTCTTACCATATGCAAGAAGCTTGCCATGATTAAGATTCATTATAAAAATGAATAAAATACATGCAAATTTGGGTTGCTGTCCTGATCTTGGAAG
>Ga0209631_10000431_pt1 | contig 56482 bp, 36 predicted proteins | sample COG_08_FD_184752 | JGI IMG/M metagenome (GOLD analysis project Ga0209631, IMG submission 184752) | Pelagic Microbial community sample from North Sea - COGITO 998_met_08 (SPAdes) (version 2) | ecosystem: Environmental > Aquatic > Marine > Neritic zone/Coastal water | place: Helgoland, sampling... | reverse complement strand
GAGAAAACGGGTACGACTGCGAAGGCAACTGCATCAGCGATGCCGACGGCGATGGAATATGCGACGAGTTCGAAATTGCTGGGTGCACAGACGCTTCAGCTTGCAACTATGCCGACAACGCAACAGACAGCGATGGTTCTTGCACTTACGGAGAAAACGGATATGACTGCGACGGCAACTGCATCAGCGATGCGGATGGAGATGGAATATGCGATCAGTACGAAATTGAAGGCTGTACAGACGACGCTGCATGCAACTACACCCTTGAAGCAACCGATGACGACGGTTCATGCGATTACTCCGAAGATGGATACGACTGCGATGACCAATGCCTCAACGACTCGGACGGAGACGGAATTTGTGATCCATTCGAAATCGGAGGGTGTGACGATGCTGAAGCGTGCAATTACGACGGCAATTCAACGGACAACGACGGCTCCTGTGATTATGGAGAAAACGGGTACGACTGCGATGGCAACTGCCTCAGCGATGCCGACAGCGATGGAATCTGTGATTCATTTGAAGTAGGCGGCTGCAATGACGCGAATGCGTGCAACTTCGACGCAAACGCCACAGACAATGATGGTTCTTGCACCTATGCCGAAGATGGATACGACTGCCAAGGCAATTGTGAAACGGACGCAGACAACGATGGTATTTGTGACGTGAATGAAATCGCAGGTTGCACCGTAGAATATGCTTGCAATTACAATGCAGATGCAACCGAAGCCGATGACACCACTTGTTTTTACGCCACTGCGGTATTCGATTGCGACGGCAACTGTCAGCAAGATGAAAACGGCAACGGTGTCTGCGATCAACTCGAAGGATCATGCGAGGCCATTTGCGGAGAAGGCACCATTTGGGATCCTGAATCCGGCACATGTGTGGCATTTATAGATGACTGCCCATATGATCTCAATGGCGATGGACTCGTTCAATTGCAGGACTTGATGGACTTCTTACTATACTACGGAACTGCTTGCCCTGAGTAATTTCCCCCTTCCCTATGAAAGAAAAGCGTTCCCAATTTGGGAGCGCTTTTTTTTGCCTTGAATTTGCTTGTTTGTGCCGTTGCTTTTCCTTCGTACGCAACCCACCACCAACTCCTTTGATCGTGCTTTAGCAGCTGCATCCCATCCAGTCATTGAGAAACGATGGGGCACGTCAAAAGAATTCAATCCGAAATCACCCGTTTCCTAGAAAAACAAATCCACAGCCACGCATTCCAATTTCATGTCAATACGATCGACTTCAAATGAACTGAACGCATCCGTAAACTCATTCCAAGAGTCCCGACTGAACAACAAATCAATATATACTACTGATTATCAGATATCTAGAAATAGCTCATTTGGATACCATATAGGAATCCCCCAGGATTCAGCCTTATTTAACGCGTTAAAGCGCTCATAATTCACATGGCGAGCAACCAAGGAGTCCGTAGCCAACGAAAAAGTCAAGATCAGGCATTGAAAATTTGTCCATAAAAAAAGGTCCACCCAGAGCGGCAGACCTTTGAAAGGGGAGATTCGACGCAGGAGTCTAACGTTGAAGTGCCATATTGTTTCGGAGTGGCACTCCGCTAGTCCTTGCGGCGAAACATTAAGTTACGAAAAAAATATTAATTCCTCCAACTACAATAAATGATATTTTAACTAACAAATACCGCTATTCATCGCAAGAAAACCCATAATCCATGAGCAGCAAGAGCAGATCACCGGTTCCAACAACGAAATCTCCATTGAGATCACCGGGACAAGCTCCGTCATCAACGCACATTTGGAAGGCTTCACTCCATACGGTTCCCTCACCGCAATATTCTGGACCTCCCGTGCATTGAGACAACGCAATCTCGTAGCCATCGGTGTAACCATTTTCATATTCATCGAAGAGCAAATCATCGATTTCATCGCATATGCCATTGTTGTTCGCATCATTCAGGCATTCGCCTAAGCAATCGTAGTATGGGCCAGCGATGAAACACGTTCCGGCATCAGTTGCTGTTGCATCGAAGTTACATGCCGCAGGATTTTGGCATCCAACCACCTCGTCCGCATTGCAAACGCCATCGTTGTCGCTGTCGTTATCGACAACTGTTCCACTCCCGTCCGTATCTCCTGAGCACGTGTCGCAGCCGAAAGCATAAACGCAGGATACTCCAGGGTCTGTAGCGTTGAAGTCATAATTGCACGCCAGTGGATCTTGGCAACCCTCTATTTCATCTGCATTGCAAATGCCATCATCATCGTCGTCGTTCGCTAGAACTGTGCCGGAGCCATCGTTTGCTCCCGAGCAAGACTCACACCCTGTGGCATAGGTACATGTTCCGTCTTCATCCGTTGCTAACCAGTTGAAGTTACATGCGTTAATGTCTTGACAACCAGAAACTTCATCGGCATCGCAGACCCCGTCATTATCTCCATCCAAGTCTTCGACATACCCAGTGCCGTCATCTGCTGTGCCAGCGCACTCATCGCATCCTGTAGCGTATATGCACGATCCATTTTCATTCGTCGCGAGGGCATTGTAGTTGCATGCATCTTCGTTTTGACATCCCTCGACTTCGTCCGCATCGCAGACACCATCTTCGTCGGCATCATTCACGGTTACCGTGCCCGTGCCATTGTCGGAAGAGCCCGCGCAAACCTCACACGGATCGTCGGCAAAGGTGCAAGAGCCCGCGTCAGTCGCTGACGCATCGTAGTTACAGGCCAACGCATTCTGGCACCCTGTTTCTTCATCTGCATCACATACGCCGTCGTCATCGGCATCGTTGTCAACAACCTCTCCGGTTCCATCCGTTTCACCTGAGCAAGATTCACAGCCGATTGGAAAAACACATGTCACGCCTGGGTCCGTTGCCGCGGCATTGAAGTTACAGGCGAGTTCATTTTGGCAACCCTCTACTTCATCCAGATCACAAACCGTATCATCATCGGCATCATTGTCTACAACAGTTCCCGTTCCGTCTGTTTCGCCACTGCATGACTCGCAGCCTTGAGCGTAAAGGCATTCGCCAGATTCAGTAGCAGCAGCATTGTAATCGCAAGCATTCACATCTTGACAACCGACCACTTCATCCAAGTCACATACGCCATCGTTGTCGGCATCGTTGTCTATGACGGTTCCGGTCCCATCGGTTTCTCCTGAACAAGCACTGCAAGGTTCTGTCGCAAAAACACAATCACCCTCATCTGTAGCCAAAACATCGTAATTGCATGCAGTAGAATCCTGGCAGCCGACAACCTCGTCGTTGTCACATACCGCATCGTCGTCTTCGTCGTTGTCGATGACCGTTCCTGTGCCATCCGTGGCACCAGAGCACGTCTCACAACCGGCAGGCAGCACACAGCTGTCATCATCTACCGTTGCTGTAGCCATGAAGTTACAGGCGTTCGAGTCCATGCAACCGTTGATGATTGGAATGCATCCGTCATCGTCGTGCAAGGCTTCAGCATCAAAGTTCAAGGCCGTCGCATCTAGGCATCCGCAGTCTTGATAAGCTGAAGACATGGCACCACTCCAACCATCTGCTGAGAATGAGCCGATTCCGTCAAACTGAAAATGCTCGGTATGGTATATACCAGAGCCGTAATTGCCATTTTGTAAAATTGAAACAGAAAATTCCCCTGAAATCACACCTGCAGATGTGATTTGTGCAACGAGTACACGTCCATCATCTCCGCCTACTGCAGGGTGATTTGGATTGCATGCAGAGCCTTCCGTTCCAGGAGGCAATCCGCAATTTGGAACGTTGTAGATGCTGAATCCTGACTCGGAGGTAATGTTGATATCCTCTCCGGCATTGAAGGCAGGCCAAAAGCCGGAACCAGCTGACCCGTAAGTCTCGAAAAAATCACCTGGAGGTCCAAATTCAGGTCCCGTTGTAAACCAGCTGTCATAAGCTGCAGACTCTAAGGCTGCCAACATAAACGGTGTGATTTCCCAACCAAAATCCGCGCTCGCAGTATCGTTATTGTACCAATTAGGAGTGGAAGTCGAAGTCAGCACGAACGGCTCGGAAACTGCTCCAGGAGATTCTCCAAACACACCATTTAAATAGTCATTGGGGTCATCCAAATTCACATACAAGCGATAGGTTGTATGGCCTGGAATGCCATCTACAGCGTGCTCTTCAACCGTCAAACTGTAAGGAGACATCCCCGTGAGTTGACCACAAGAACAATAATCACACGATCCATCTGAATCGGTTGCAGTGGCGTCATAATTGCAAGCAATAGAGTCCTGGCACCCCGCAATTTCGTCTACATCGCATATGCCATCATCGTCAGTATCCCCCTCTACGACTTCGCCTGATCCGTCCGTTTCACCTGAACAAAAATCACAGCCTGAAGCATACTCGCATGAACCAGCATTGGTTGCTTCCGACATGTAATTGCACGCCAGTGCGTCTTGACAACCGATTACCTCATCGAGATCACAAACCGAATCGTTGTCGGCATCATTGTCTACAACAGTTCCCGTTCCGTCTGTTTCTCCTGAGCATGTTTCGCACACGCCATCGACGTATGTGCAGGCTGCTGAATCTGTTGCAGAGGCATCAAAGTTGCAGGCTGTGACATCCTGACAACCCGCAACCTCATCCGAATCGCACACCCCATCGTCATCGTCATCGTTGTCGACAACTAAGCCTGTGCCATCCGACTCACCAGAGCAAGAATCACAGCCTTCTGGAAAGACACAAGATGCGTCTTCGTCCGTCGCAGAAGCATTGAAGTTGCATGCCAAAATGGACATGCATCCATCAATTTCCAATTCATCGCATACACCATCCTCATCGGCATCATTCAAGCATACGTCATCGCAATCATAATACAGGGTAGGATAATCGCAAGAACCATTATCCGTATTGGCCAAATCGTAATAGTTACAGGCTGTATTATCAGTGCATCCGACAATCTCTGCCAGCTCCATGGAAACTCCGTTGAACGTTTGCGTTACGATCACTGAATTGGTCGAATCGCCTTGAATCCAGATTTCAGCACTCAGCGTCCATGTGAAGGTGCCATCGGTGGTAAGCTGCATAACGATGGTTTTGTAGTCGTCGCCTGCAAACCCATTCAGGGCATCTGGGCTGTCCAAATGCCAACCTCCCTCGGTCTCTTCATCGTCCAAGAAAATATCAACTGGACCATAGTTCCCGCTGGACATGGATTCCAAAACAAAGTTCTCCGACCAAGGGCTAGCACCTAAGGTATCCAGCACGACGTCTTCTTCGGATACCAATTCATTTGGAAATGATGTCAATCCAATACCGACCCAAGAGTCCGCTTCATGCGCATTGTAACCTCCATAGAAAAATCCTGGAGGCGGAACGCCACCTGACGTTGCTCCTACGCAGAAGTTGTTGTTGTAGATGCCCGTCGGCGCTGAAATCGCACCAGGGTAATCTGCATCTCCGAAGATTCGCTTGATGTAATCCGTTGAATTCACCGTGTGCACAAAGACCTTGTATACTTTATATCCGGTGTAATCAAAACCTGAAAACTGATCAATTACAAATGGAGTGTAATTCAGCTGGGTGAACTTGTATTGATCGTTCAGCACCATCGCCGGAGCGGGTAACTCATCCGGAGTTACGGGTTCCTCAGCTACGGTAGAAGCAAACGAAATTTGAGTGGCAAGCGTACAGGCAAGAAGAGCAATGAGGCCCATTTGTCCTGAACGCGCCGAAAGGTTTTTGGTTACGTGGCGCATGGTGAATTTTCAGCGATTCGACAGCAAAATACGATAAAAATATTACTTAAACGATTATTATTAGTGTTTTGTCGTCATTATAGAATAGAGAATAACGTCACTGGTTCGCCAACCAGTCCAACGCCACTTCCAATCCATGTCGGTAGTCCGCTCGCAGATCCAAAGACGTGATGCGGTAGCCGTCCGAGCGCAGTTCATGCAATGGAGCGATTTCACTCCAAAACTGGGAGTCTGTTCCTTTGGATTCAAGCTTATCCACGATTTGATTGTACCGTGAATGCCACGTTTCAAACAAACTGGCCAACTTCGGGTTTCCCCAATGAAAATAGGAGGCGATGAAGTCCATGGTATCTCGCTCGACATGCATTCCTGTAGGACGCGTTCGAACAACCAATATTTTTTGGCATCCTTGGCTGATCGCGCGATCGAGCGGAATGGGGTCCGCATAGCCCCCATCGAACATCCATCGGTCGCGCACTTTGACCTTACCCCTCGTCACAAAGGGCAAGGTAGCCGACGCTAGGACAGATTTAATCCAATTCTCCTTTTGAGGTTGCAGATAATGAGGCTCGCCCGTCTCATAGTCTGTGGTCACAACGTGAACGTGCTTGCCCTCTATGAATGCATTTGCCGACTCCCAATCAATGGGGTCCGATTCGCGAACCACACGTGCCAAGTGCGATAAATTCATAAGTCCTTCATCCGAAAAGGCCGATCGAAAGCTGATGAACTTACCGTCTTCCACGAGACGCTCTGATAATTCAATGAAATGCTTGCGCTGACCCGACAAAAATGAAATCATCGCCATGGAACCTGCCGATACCGCATAATAAGAGCTGAATGGCTTGTAATCAACAGCCGCAAAGGCGTCCAAAACACCCGCTGTAAATGCACAACGTAAACTCCCTCCTTCCAAGACCAATGCATCGTAGGCGTCTGTCGTTTTCATTGCTCTGAAAATACGGCTAATGCTTTGAATCTGTTTCACCTAATTTGCAGCAATGTTCATTTTTCGCATTTTTCATTCTTTTTTCTTTGTGCACCAAACAAAAAAGATCGCCGTGGCGCTGTTCACCGCCTTGATCTTGTTCGGTTGTCAAGTAGAGTCTGATCCCAAGGCCCTTTCCGACACCCCCACGGAACTCAACATCGTTGCCAGCAGACTATTCGCTAGCAGGACATACGAAAATTTCCTTGATCGGCTCGACGTTTCATGCTCAGTGCGCTGGATCAATGCTTCTGAATTGAGTGAAGACGCGCTGAACTCAGCCATAGCGGCTGCAGATGGGATCTTGTTGACCGGAGGCGCAGACATTCATCCTGTTCGGTATGGACAATCAGCAGATACTTCACGCTGCGGATCAATTGATGTCGAACGGGATGCACTAGAAAGCCGTTTACTCCGAGCTGTGGACAGCCTTCATCTGCCCTTGCTGGGTATTTGCCGCGGCATGCAATTCATGAATGTGCACAACGGAGGCACACTCCACCCGCACCTTCCAGATGTTTTAGGAACCAATGCGCATCGCGCTGGTGCTGAAGGAAACTCTAAAGACACCATCCACTTCGTCCAATCCAATGACTTTGGTGCATTTCTCCATCTCAACATCGATAGTGCCTCCTCTCAAGTAACCTCGCATCACCATCAAGGAGTGCACATGCTCGCACCCAATTTGATCAGTCGGGCTGTTGCTCCAGATGGCCTAATCGAAGCGATCCAAAGACGCGACACCATTGCATTTCCTTGCTACATAGGTGTTCAATGGCATCCGGAACGATCCCCTCAGGGACAACCGCACGTTGAGCCCATTGGCCGATTTTTCCTGAATGCAGCCGAACGTCATGCCAAAATTTCGAATCAGAAACTGTCTATGGTTCCTGGTCAACCCTGAAAAAAAACCTATTTTTCAGTATGAAGCTAAGCTTGATTTTTGGATGTTGCCTCTGGATCAATCTACTGGCAGGACAGGACAACGCGTTTGAGCCTGCCGTTCAGGGAATTTATCTCGTCAATCCGAGCTATCAAGTTGATTTCGATTCGGCATCTCGAATAGCCTATTGGGTTCATTATGAATTGAATGCGCAAGAAGCCGATGGTCAACTAAAGCGAACGGATGATTTTAGAATCGACTTCCGCACAAAACGCAGTGCCAGCACAAAATCTTATCGGGGATCAGGCTACGATCGCGGGCATTTGAAACCTGCCGCCGACTCGAAATCATCGAGGGGTGAGATGTCCCAATCGTTTTTAATGACAAATATGTTTCCACAAACACCCTCATTGAATCGAGGAATTTGGCGGAAACTTGAAGAGCAAGTGCGGGAATGGGCCATCCAATACAGAACTGTTCATGTAACCACTGGGCCTTCGCTTGAAACCCACGGATGGTTGGTCGACGGAGTGCGTGTGTCCACAGCATGCTGGAAAGCAGTACTTCGCACCTCACCTGATACATGTGCCATAGCTTTTGTCATGCCCAATGCATCGAGGGTATCGGGTGAAATTGATTGGTACATGGTCAGTATCGATGAACTGGAGTGCCAATTGCAGCGGGATTTATTTCCTGGTTTACCTGATTCCACAGAAGTCCGTATCGAAGCCAATGCACGTTTGAGCGATTGGAAGCTGACCTCGAGCCAATCAATGAAGCCCGTATCGAGTGAACCGGCCTCTGCGCACGAAAGGAATAACCCATCAATCGGAAGCGTACAATGCATCGGAATAGCGAAATCTACAGGTCAGCGATGCCGCATCAAGACTTCTGATCCTTCGGGGAAATGCCGCTATCACCGAGATTGATTCTTACGTTCTGTGGGGCGTTTTTTGCACATTCAGAACAATGCAAAAGATGTGACTCGTTGTTCGTTTGCCTACTTACCCCCTCTGCATCCACAGTAAACACTGAGGTTTACACATAAAAAAAGCCCGTATCGTTGTGATACAGGCTTTCTCTTTGGTGACCGTGTAGGGGGTCATGTGGTGACCATGTAGGGATTCGAACCCCAAACCTCCTCATCCGTAGTGAGGTGCTCTATCCAGTTGAGCTACATAGCCGAAATCCCGTCGAAACGGGGGACAAAGATACCAACTCCCATCCAACCTCCAAATACAGAACGGAAAATCTCTTTTTGGGCCAAAAATCAGCGGCCCATTGCTTTCTGAAGTTCCTTTGGAAGCCCCGCTTCATGCACCATAATGCCGATGGTGTGATGTCGGAAATAAGCCATCGAAACAAATTGTTCGCCACCGTATTCGTTCCCTTGACCCCATGAATTCTTGATGATGAAATACTCCCTCCCACTCGCATCGGCCGCTCGGCCTACGATGTGCATGAGGTGGTCGTCTGTATTTTCTTGGGAATCAAAGGCTAATTGACGCATGGATTGATCCACTGTCGGTTCGGTGGGCATGGCACTCAGCGAGACCCATTCTTCTTTTGACGCAGCGGTTTCTGGCATAATCGCCCAACCGTCTCGGAAAGAAAACCCTTTGTTGCTCACGTCAGCATCCCAGGCGAGGGTGAAGCCGTTTTCCAGGGCGTGATGAACTGCCTCCTCCAAATCATCCAATGGCACGTTCCAGAAAGAGCCTTGGGCGTGGTTATCCGGCACCTCCAGAATGAATGACTCGTCAAATGGATGGTGTGTAAACGACGAAAGCGTTACGTAAGCAGCAGGGTCGATGCCCATCGCTTCTCGAAAAGACACTGGAGAATATACTTTTTCATTGTATTCAAACGATTCAGGCAACGTCCCGAGATAAGCATCAAGCGTGGCTTCGACAGCATCAAATCCTGCGGGATCAATGCGGCCGGATTGCTTCACCAACTCCTGGGCCATAGCTTCCAATACGCCGTCCAATGCGCCATGATCATATGAATCCGACTCTTGACCTCCACCATAAACAGATTGAGGAACAATGCCATAAGCGGCAGCCGCGTGGGTCACGTCATGGGACAGACCACCGGGACCAAACTGATGCTTGCCTTGATAGCGCACATAGCGTTCCACCTTTTCTGGATAAATCACACGGACTGCAGCCATTTCGCTGAAATCATGCAACTCCCCCGTGATCCGAAACGCTTCAGATTCGAGAAAACTCGTGGTACTGAAACTCCAGCAGGTTCCTGTTCGTCCCTGACTGATGACATCGGTTGCAGTTAAATCAATTTCAATCTCCGGAGCTTGAGCCTGGACGGTCACGTGCATCGACAAGCTGATGAGCATGAGCACGCTCATCGGCAATAAAGCAAACATAAATTTCATGGTTCTATTGGTGTATATTGGATACAAATTCAAGCAAAGGGTTTGAAGGCCTTTTCTCTTGAGCTCCAAGTTACAACACATGCCTGTTTCGTCTGCAGAACGCTCGTTTGACCGCAACGCGCTTCTATCCCCTCTGATGCCCACACTGAGAAGAGGAGTGCGAATAGCCGAAGTAAAGGCCACAGCAAAACAAATTTCAGCTGACCCCGATTCCATCGCTGCCCTGCTCGATATGTTGCGAAATCCCGAGGAATATGCGAGCGTTCAAATTCAAAAAGGCGCATGGCTGCTGCACCATGCCTTTCAATTGGATGAGCGTTCTTTTTTGCAGTACCGTGCAGAACTGGGTGCTGTGTTAGATGCAACGGAGGATCCCTCAGCCTTGAGAGAATTACTCAAGTTGCTGGCCAGTCCCATTTGGACCGATGTTGAAACCGAGGACCAGCGCACCGATTTACTCGAATTGGGTTTGGGAATGTTGCATCTCACCGATCTATCGTTGGCCATCTCATACACAGCCATGCAATTGGTTCAATCTCGCGCAGCAAGTGTGGCTGAATATCGAGAAGGCTTGGTTGGGCTTCAAACGCTTCGCGCCCGCTGGGGAGATGAAAACCAACCGTTACATCGGTGCATCGTTCGATACGAATCACGATTTCGCGCTCAGGTGAAACGTTTGAAATAGGAAGGTTCAATCTCCCAGGTTGTCAAAAGCTCGCTCGAATGAAATCTCCGACTTGCGGTGGAATGACCCATGTCAGATACAACGCTCCTTGCCATAGGTCATCTTCATAATTGCCCATGCGCACGTTATCACGGCTCACCCGTGCCGTGAGCATCAGATTGCCACCCTCTTCAAAGAACAGCTCAACTCCGAGACCACCGTAGCCTCCAAAACCCGTAGAGGTCATTGTCGAGGTCGGGTTCTGGAATTGGCCGTTCCCAATGGGTGCCGTTAGCAACTGGTAATTCTGGTTTTGAATGCGGACATAATGCTGGTCCAATTGAGTTGCCAGCATCGTTCCCCCCAGTTCAAACACCCAACTCACTTCGTCGGTAATGTATGCCGCGGTGCGGTAACCCAGCGACAATTGAAATCGATTTTCTTCACTAAAAACACCAAATTGCCGTCGATTTTCCGAACCACCGCCTTGGATGATCTCATTGGTGACCATGTTCCAAGCACCCTCCGACTTCAACCCGTTGATGGCATCGATGTGCAGCGTAAGTGCGCTTTCCGGATTCAAGAACAGCATCGTCTGCAATCCCATAAGCGAGGCCGGGGTATAGCGCATACCATATAGTTTCAAAGACTCGCTGTAAACGGGGTATTCAATGTATTGAAACTCGCCTTGCTCCAACCCTATGCTGTTCATCACCTGACTCCAAACGATACTGCTTGGGTTATACACCCCAAGTCGTTCTTCGATGGTCATCAAGTTGGCCGTGTTATCATTGAGTTCGTATACCTCACCCGAGAATCCACTAAAAAATTCATTCGCAGCTTTATGGTGCGCCTGATAGACTCCGAAGTTGATCGCGAATTCAATGCCCTTTCGTGCTGAAACATACCCCTCTTCATACTCCTCCCAGTCGTCCCACTCTTGAGACGTTCCAGCAACTGAATGAAGCAATATTGCAGCAGATACCGCAGCCCTCATGATGAATCCAATGCCTTTCATTGTCCCTAATTTACAGCCGAAACTTGCATCTCCAGACGTTTCAATGGCCAATCACTCGCATCTGTATCAACCTGGGACAGCTGCTCTAACACATCAAACCCCTCAATCAGCTGCCCAAATACCGTATGCTCACCGTCCAAATGCGGTGTCCCACCTTCGGTGTAATATCGTTGTCTTTGAGCCTGAGAATAGGAAAGCCCTTTCTCTCGCTCGATTCTTTGCAATTCAACTTCCGAAACGTCACGTCCCACTACAATGTAAAAATCATAAGACGAAGAGCGTTTCTCAGGATTGCCTTGGTACGTTCTCCCCATTGCGAGAGCGCCACGAAAATGCCGGTATTCATCCTTGAATTCGCTCGGCAACGTATGCTTGCCAATCAACCAGCGCAATTCTTGCGCACGGGTGTCTTCAGAATTTCCACCTTGCACGACAAATTCTGGCACCACCCGAACAAATTCGCTGGGTGCATAATAATCCCGTTCCACTTTGTAGCGAAAATTTGATGCGTGCAACGCTACATCATCAAATAGTTCAAGGGTCATCGCACCGAATTGCGTTTGCACCTCAATAAATTTCCCTTCAAACTCCGGATGCTCCATCCTCCAATCCGTCAAAAATTTGGAACAATTCACATCGGTTAAAGGGGGATACGCGAGAATTTTAGCTTTCACTGCCACAGCTGCTGAGTCGGTCCCCTTCTCAATTTTCTCCTCTTGGTTCGTCGGCGTCGGATTATCTCCAATCTCTCGTTCGGGACTTGATGATGAGCCGCAACCCATTGCGCACAAGCTCATGAAAACAACTGCTTTCTCCAAGGTTCTCCATTGACCAACTCGCATAGCACAAATTTACAGCCATTCCGCTTGAACCATCAGACAACGTAGATAGATGACGGAGTGACCGCATTAATTCGTGATTCTTCAACGAACTTTGCATTCCCAATACCGCCATGACACGTTACGCCATCGTCGACATCGAGACCACCGGTTCCCACGCCAAAGGGCACGGAATCACCGAAATAGCTGTCGTCATAAGCGATGGATCTCGTGAATTAGAACGCTGGGAAACCCTTATTGATCCCGGTCTTCCTATTCCTATGCACATCACGAAACTCACAGGGATTACCGATGAGATGCTAGAAGCCGCTCCGACCTTCGAAGCCGTCGCAGATGAACTGGAGGAGTGGCTGAATGATTGCATTTTTGTTGCGCACAATGTCGGTTTTGACTATGCCTTTATCCGAGGGCATTTTGAAACCATGGGGAGGGTTTGGAAGAGCAAAAAACTATGTACCGTTCGACTGGCACGTAAATTATTACCCGGGCACGGCAGCTACAGTCTGGGCCGCATTTGCGGCGACCTAGGCATCAAAAATGATGCGCGGCACCGCGCCATGGGTGATTGTGCTGCGACGGTGGAGTTGTTTCACCAGATGATGGCAAAGGAGCGCGCAAGCGAGCTGGTGAATAACATGCTCAGACACGGAGAACGTGAATCGTGGCTTCCTCAGCATGTCGCTGCATCAGATTTTGAAGCATTGCCCACCTCTCCCGGTGTTTATCGGTTCTTGAATCAAAAAGGAACGCCGATCTACATTGGCATGTCGCACAATGTTCGACACCGCGTTCGGACGCATTTTAATGGAACGATGAAGTCAGCGCGGAGACAGGCATTTCTCCGTGACATTTACCATATCGAAGGTGAGGCAACCGGTTCGGTATTAATGGCTCGGCTGTTGGAAGACGAATTAATTCGAAAACACTGGCCCATCCATAATCGAGCGCAAAAGTCGATTCCCGTTCGAACGGCCATTGTTCCTTACATGGACCAGCGTGGGTTCAGCCGATTCCACCTGCAACGCCAGCGTCACGTGAAGCACGCCATTCGATGGTTTCGCCGAGAAGATGATGCAAGAGCTTGGCTTCATCGCTGTGCCGATGAATTCAATCTCGCACCCGAATTGCTCGGACTTGGCTCCGATGGCCACGGCGGCACCGTGCCAGATGAAGCACGCGATGCACACAACGCTTCGATGCAAAAACTGATGAACCATGCGCAACATCGGGAGCATTGGGCGATCGTGGATCGCGGACGTGAAGAAGACGAACAGGCTGTGGTGCTAATGGAGGGCGAACATGTAAAAGGTTGGGCATTCACGAATGAGACCGTGGAGCATTTCGAAGAAATCGAGTTGTTAGTCGACCCGAAAGCCAGCTCGGCTACCAGTGACGCAATTGTACAACACGCCATGCAAGAGTTTGAATTGGGTGCGTTGAAATTGCGAATCGTGCATCCACCATCCGACTAGGTTTTGGCCAACAAAAAAAGCCGCATGAAGCGGCTTTTTTCGTGCTGACAGATCGATCAATCAGTTCATCAACCCAGTAAAAGTTCCAAATTTTTCCGTCTTGGTCGCCCTCAACCCTGCAGAATACTGAAGGATGTTGCGGACACTACTAGAACGGGGCATTTTCTGAATCGATTCTGCGGTTGCGTCGAACCAATCGGATGTCAACTCTTCAATTGTACAATGCGCCATGAGCCTTTGTTTTGAGGTTTCTATTCCCCATAACGGCGTCCATTGGATACTATTGCATGTCTGCAAAGATTTAATTCAAAGTCAACTCGACTCCACTCTCATCCACGGCCCTTCGCAGGTTAATCAATGCATAGCGCATTCGACCGAGCGCGGTATTGATGGACACCCCCGTCTCGTCTGCAATTTCTTGAAAGCTCATTTCTCGTTCAATTCGCATGTGCACCACTGCACGCTGTTCCTCAGGAAGTGTCTCAAGCAAATCCCGAACATCTTGGTGGATTTGGTCCCGTATGAGCCGATCCTCCGCATGCAACTCATCGGATTGCATTGTATCGAAAACATCAAACTCATCCGTAGCGCGCAGCATGCGCATTTTTTTACCACGACGGAAGTGGTCAATGCTGATATTGTGAGCAATCCTCATTACCCATGGCAGGAATTTTCCTTCTTCATTGTACTTACCTTTCTTCAACGTATTAACGACCTTGATAAAGGTATCTTGAAAAAGATCATTGGCTAGATCGCGATCGCGAACAATGAAGAAGATTTTGGAAAAAACTTGTTGTTGATGTCGGTTCAAAAGTGTTTCGAACGCAGCTTCGTCCCCAGAGAGGTACAAAGAAATCAACTGTTGGTCTGAGAGTGACGCACGCATAATTTTACGCAGTTAAGGGTAATACAAAACCCGAAGAATTCGGGGCCTTACTTTGAAGCGTAAAATGTTTCTATCGCGTGTGTTTGATTCGTTACTTCCACTAATATACATCATAATTTCGTCCAATTGAAACCCAGAGGGGTTTTGGAGTGTTAACAAAAGCGAATGGAGATCCGGATCAAAGGTGCAAGAGAGCACAACCTCAAAAACATCGATGTCACCATCCCTAAGAAAAAGTGGACGGTCATCACCGGGCTCTCGGGCTCAGGCAAGAGCTCTCTAGCCTTTGACACGCTCTATGCAGAAGGTCAGCGTCGATACGTTGAAAGCTTGAGCAGTTACGCGCGTCAGTTCTTGGGGCGGCTCGATAAACCTGACATGGACTCTATCGAAGGCATATCGCCTGCCATTGCCATTGAACAACGTACCTCTTCAGGTGGACCTCGATCCACCGTTGCTACACGAACTGAAATCCACGATCACCTGCGCTTGCTTTTCGCACGGATTGGACAAACCATTTCACCCGTTAGTGGGGAGCGCGTCAAGAAAGATCGACCAGAAGACGTACTTGATCAACTGCTCAAGTTGCCTGCGGGACAGCGGTTTCTCATTGCCTGTCCCATTCTCAAAAAAGCGGACCGTACGTGGCCCCAACAATTGGAAATATTACAGCAGCAAGGATTTAGCCGCGTTTTGGATGCTCAATGCACCGCACATCCTATCGCTGATGCTTTGGACTCTGGACATGAATCCGAAACGTGGCAACTCGTTGTCGACCGACTGGTTACGCCCGACACGCATGATTCTGAAAATGGTGATTTTTCTTCACGCGTTTTTGATTCTGTTGAAACGGCATTTTTTGAAGGCAATGGAACTTGTTTCTTGCACTTTCCGGATGATCAATCCATGTGGGAATTCAATGATCGGTTCGAACGCGATGGGCTGAGTTTTCCCGAACCAAGTCCTGAACTTTTCACTTTCAACAGCCCCATTGGCGCATGCAGTCGCTGTGAGGGGTTCGGACATGTCATAGGTGTCGATCCCGAACGCGTTATTCCAGACCCACGCTTAAGCCTCTTTGACGACGCCATTGCTTGCTGGAGAGGTGAACGCATGGGAAAATGGAAGCAACGCATGTGCATAGCTGCTCGAGACCACGGGCTGCCCATCCACACTCCTTGGCGAGAATTGACCGAAGAACAGAAGTCTTTGGTCTGGACTGGGGCCAAAGGGTTCAAAGGACTCAATGCGTTCTTTGCTTACCTGGAAGAGAAGAGTTACAAGATTCAGTTTCGCGTAATGCTCAGCCGGTACCGAGGACGCACCCAATGCAGCGAATGCCAAGGAACTCGATTGGGCCGAGGAGCTCAAAATGTCTTCATAGGTGGGTCAACATTGCCGAACCTGCTTCGTTTGTCTGCATCCGAGGCGTTGCAATGGGTGGATGCCTTGGTTTTGTCTGCTACAGATACTGAAATCGGACAACGCCTCATTCAAGAAGTTTCAAGTCGGCTGCGCTACCTCTGTGATGTAGGTGTCGGCTATTTGACCCTCGACCGTTCAAGCAAAACACTGAGTGGCGGGGAATCACAACGCATTTCGTTGAGCACCTGCTTGGGGAGCAGCTTGGTCGGAAGCACGTATGTCTTGGACGAACCAAGTATAGGACTTCATCCGGAAGACACGAAACGACTCATCGGCATTCTTCAGCAACTAAGGGATATCGGAAATACCGTTGTCGTGGTCGAGCACGACGAGGATATTATGCGATCGGCAGATCATTTAATTGATCTTGGGCCCCTTGCAGGAAGCTTAGGCGGTGAATTGGTTTTTGCAGGTGACGCCCCTTCATGGGAAGGATTGAAGGCTGATCACCCGTCGCTAACAGCGGCTTATCTGAACGGTCATCTCACAGTCGGTGCCAAGGTGCCCCGCAAAATCGGACCGGATTTCATCGAAATCGTCGATGCTCACAAGAATAACCTGAAAGGTGTCAATGCACGGTTTCCGCTCCATGCACTCACAGCTGTGACAGGGGTAAGCGGCTCAGGTAAGAGTACGCTGATCACGGAAGTCTTCATGCCCCTTATGCGAGCTGAATTGGAAGGATTAGGAAGTGTAGCATCATCCATTGGAACGTTAGCTGGCAGCACCCACAAAATTGGTGCACTCGAATTTGTCGATCAAAATCCCATTGGCAAATCCTCACGCAGCAATCCCGTGACCTACGTCAAAGCTTACGACGAAATCCGGGGCTTGTTTTCCAGCACGGGCATAGCAAAGGCGCGAGGTTACAAACCTGCACATTTTAGCTTCAATGTAACCGGTGGAAGATGTGAGACGTGCGAAGGAGAAGGGCAAGTCACCATCGGAATGCAATTTATGGCAGACATCAAACTGACATGCGATGTGTGCAAAGGCCGGCGCTTTCAAGATGAAATATTGGACGTTAAGTGGAATGGGAAAAGTATCGCAGATGTTCTGCAACTCACAGTAGAAGATGCCATCGCCTTTTTCGGTCAAATTCCGGACGACAAGAAAATCAGCGCATCGCAAAACCGCCTATTGAACAAACTCCAACCGCTTCAAGACGTAGGATTGGGATACGTTACTTTAGGACAAAGCAGCAATTCGCTGAGTGGAGGGGAAGCTCAACGGATCAAGCTTGCCACTTTTCTGTCTCGAGGGGATCGACAAGAGCACACGCTGTTTGTCTTTGATGAACCAACGACAGGATTGCATGCCCACGACGTCCAAAAGCTACTGATATCGCTCAATGCACTTATTGACATGGGGCATACCGTCGTGGTCATCGAACACCATTTGGATGTCATGGCTCAGGCGGACTACCTCATTGATCTTGGACCGGGTGGTGGAGAAGCCGGTGGCAACGTCATTTTTCATGGGGTACCCCATGAGATCCAGAAGGTGTCAGAATCTGTTACCGCGCAGCATTTAATGCCCAAACTCCCCTCCTCAAAATGAAATTATCGGTATCCCTTAACCTCCTCACGACACTCTTGATTTTTGTCGGGTGCAGTCAAGCACAAGAGCAACAATTAACACCATCTACCGGCATTGATTGGAGTGAAAAGCTCACAGATGAGCAGTACCGGATTTTGAGACAATGCGGCACGGAGCCACCGTTCACTGGCAAGTTTTGGGATCATCATGCCGACGGCGTATACGGCTGCGCCGGCTGCGGACTCTACCTATTTAAGAGCGAAGACAAATACGAAAGCGGCAGCGGTTGGCCCAGTTTTTTTGATGTTTTGGAGCGAAGTGCCGTAGATACCCGGACAGATTATAAACTTGGATATCCCCGAACAGAATTGGTGTGCAGCCAATGCCAAGGGCACCTTGGACATATTTTTGAAGACGGGCCACGTCCGACAGGCTTGCGTTATTGCATCAACAGTGCATCTTTAGAATTCTTCCCTCAGGACTCCATTCGCGCAAGACAGGTCATTGACCACAAGTGAAAGTAACTCCCTCCGCTTGGATCAGTTGAGCCCCGTCTTGCACGGTTCCGTCTACTCCAAGAATGGCTTTCGTACGGCCATGGATGTTGATTAAACCACTCACCTTGCCTCTCGTTGTAAATTGGCCAATCAATATCCGCTTATCCTCCGGAGCAAACGCTTGGCGCTTATCTGGCAGGACGAACCAGGCCCCATTGTCGGTCGCCAACTCCCCTCCCCTTTCAAACTCACCCAAGAAATCTGTGTCAGGTGGAAAGGCGGTCAATGAATTCATGTAATTATCCTCGAGACCAATGGTTACCCAAGTGTCAAACATCAATGCAGCATCGTTCTGGATATCAAATCGCTGAACTTCGGCTGCTAGCCCACCTCCTTTGGGATGCTGATAAAACGGGCTTGTACTCGAAATAAGCAATGGCTTCCCTGCTTCTCCAAAAATTGCATCAATGACATCTCCCTCGTTTTGCATGACAGCGTATACGCGGTACGTACGACCATTGACCACACCTCCATTATCAACTTCTTCAACGTCCATATGAGAAAATTGCCCCAACGACAAAACTGGCATACATGCCATTGCCACCACTGTTGTCAAGCTAAACTTCAAGTAATTCATGTTTTCGCCTTTTTCTAGATTCTTCCTTATTTCACGATTCTGTTACGTTGTAAGATACGACTAGAATTCATCGAACTTGAACGGAACCCCGTAGAACGCGGCACAAAATATGTCAATGATACCTCATGCGTATGTGGACTGAGATAGCTCGCTGCCGTACTCGTAATGTCATACACATACGACAAACCAACAGGTCCGTAGACCCCACCCACACCAAGTACCAATGCGTCATTGGTCCTAAATCCAAGGCTCATCCAAGCCATGTTAGCGTACCAGCCTCGGACATAGACATCCAGTTGAGCAGGGGTTCGTTCCGTCAAGCGAACAAGCGCTGAAGGTTCGATTCTAAAAACATCAGATACATCATATTGGTAATGTCCCATGAAGCGAAAATGACGGACTTGAGCATTATCTAATCCCGCACTCAAAGCAGAGGAGCCCAATCCAGAGGAGGATTGAATCAAATTGGGGATCGCAAAGCCAAACGCATAAGCCTCACTGAAGACCATCATGCCGAAGTGGGCGTCCAATGCAACTGATTGCTCCATGCCATATTGCAATGCAGGATCTTCTACGTCCCAAACATCCAAATCATTGTCAAATGACCATTGATTGGCCATTAAACTCAAACCGAAGGAGACCGCATCGTAATTGTTCAGGTCTATGGTGTACGAGCCACCAACTTCAATTCCGGTTCGTTTGATTGCTCCACCCGTATCGTCTGAATAAACAATGGCACCGACACCTATGCGGTTGGGCAATGCTGTGTGTCCACTCAACGTCATGGTTTCAGGCGCACCATCAAAACCGGTCCATTGATTCCGGTAATTCATGGTAATGGGCGTTTCAGGCAACGTTCCTGCTATTGCGGGATTGCTGAGGAAAGGGTTCGTCATGAATTGAGAGCGTCGAAACAACTGCTGCGCCTCTACTTCACATGGGACGAAAGACACACCCGCGACGAAAAGAATCAAAGGGAGAATGATTTTCTGCATGGTGCTTTAATATTTTAAGGTAACCGTTCCAGTGATTGGATCTTGATCTCCAGAGAATTCAATCACGTAATAATAATCGGCCATAGGCAATGGTGCGTTATTGTAACGACCGTCCCATCGCTCCTTGTAGCCGAGCGAATTAAAAAGTTCTTGTCCCCAGCGATTGAAAACCCGGACAACAGACGTTGGAAAGAATTCCAAACCACCTACAATCCACTCGTCATTGTAACCATCGCCATTCGGTGTGATGGCTTCTGCAATGAAGAAACAGCCAATCGTCGGATCGACCGTCACCACACGTGTCAAAGTGCAACCCAGACTGTCTGTGACCACGACAGAGTAGGTGTCTTCATACAACCCTGTGGCTGTTGTTGTCGTCTGTGTCAGCTCATCACTCCACAGATACTCAATAGGCAAGTTACCACCAACGACGGAGGCGGTTGCTGTGCCATCCTGTTCATTCCAGCATGTTACAGGTGAACTGAGCATGTTGATCAGCATGTCAGTATCTTCTTCAGCAGCGACAACAAACGCCGTATCTTCCACACAACCGGTGGAGTCAATCGCTGTGATGTTGTAAATTCCTTCGTAAAGGTTCAAGAGATCAATGCCTTGTTCAATCACGTTCCATGTGATGTCTCCCGTGCCACCAACCGGAAATATGTTCACTTCTCCATCGCTCATGCCGGTGCACGTGACGTCTGTGACATTGATTAAAACTTCGATTGGATCGGGCTCATTAATTTCGAATTCTGTCGAATCTTGGCAGCCGTTCAAATCAATGACACTCGCAGTGTAGTCACCGGCACAAAGTGCGCCGAAGTTAAAGTCCTCCTGTCCATTCAATGTTAATGAGACAGAACCTGTCCCTCCTGAAAAGTCGACCACCGCCGATCCGTCGCAATCTCCCCCGCAAACCACATTTTCAAGAAGCAACCATTCCACGACAAGAGAATCAGGCTCGTCAATTTCAGAGGCCAACGTGATAAGGCATCCGTTGGCATCTTCCACCGTCACTCCAATGGGACCTTCATCTAAGCCTTCAATAAGATATGGCAACATGCCGTCTTCGGGTTGCACGAGCATCAAATCTCCAGTTCCACCGATTCCCTCCACCTCCAGCATTCCGTCAGCATAAGAAGTGCACGAAATTTCAGTCGGAGTGAGGATTAACTGGATGGCATCGGGCTCCACGAGTAATTGCGGATCCGAGCTCACTTCGCATCCCGCTTCATCCATGACAGTGAGCACATAAGTTCCTGCTCCTACATCGAAGCATGGCTCAAAACCAAAAGCCCCGGCAGGGGGATCAATTTGATAGCTGAGCGCACCTGTTCCACCGGAAGCGTTTTCAATGCAAACAATGCCATTGTCCTCTCCATTGCACGTCACGTCCGTGATGACCACTTCAAAAAGAATGGAATCAGGGGATGCAACTGCAAACGGCTCTTGCACAACGCAACCGTTATCATCAATCGCATTGGCTATGTAGTCTCCAGGGCAAAGATTCTCATCGGAATATGTGTTTTCATCGGAATCCGTTACCTCATAATCGAAGGAACCAGATCCGCCAAATGCTGCGATGTTGACTTCTCCATCGCATGATTCTGCACAGGGCAAATCGGTCACGGTTAATTCAATGGTGACCGGATCCGGTTCGACAATCGATACCCCACTTTCGACTTCGCAGCCATTTTCATCGGAAGCAACCAATAAATAGTCCGCCGCTTCCAGATCTGTGACGGTGAAGTTCACGGTGCCCTCGCCGGAAATATTGGTTCCCAGATTAGGAGAGCCCGCCAAGGTTAGCACCCCAGTTCCTCCTGACATGAATCCTTCGATCATGCCATCTCCATAAGAATAGCATGAGATATCATCGGAAGCCACCTCCAGTTCAAGTGGCTCAATGCACGTAACGGCAATGCTTGTATCCAAATCGCATCCGTAGAAGTCTTGAATCTCAAACAGCCATTCACCGTTTCCGTTGACACAATCCAGGCCTACCCATTGATTGTTTCCATCAGGATATTCTCCTGAACCAACGTTCTCCGCTGAGAATGCAACGATGTCAAACGGTCCTGATCCACCGGAGTAATCAATCTCAATGATGCTACCCATATCACCCGGGCAAACATTGTCTGCGAGCAATTCCCAAGAAGCGACCAATTCCTCTGGCTCAATGAATTCGAATACATCCGATGAATCTCGGCATGTGTTTCCGTCCATGATCGCTACGAAATATTCACCCTCAGGCAAATCCGCAAATGAATTGTTGTCTATTTGCGTTGCGACCAAACTCGAATCTGCCGCATTGAATAATTCGTAGGTCATCGGAAGTGCTCCATTCACATTCACATCCACTGCGGCCAAATCACCAAAACAGTCAATGGTGCTCGTAACCGCGATTTCGGCATCTGTAGTTGCATAGGTGTCACACGGGCTATTCACTTCAACCGGACCTCCACCGTCGCCATCCATGCACCATTCTTGGTATGGTGCTTGGTTGCCGTTGATGAACACTTGGAAACACGCATGAAACTCAAAGGAGCCGCACGTAGTAATTTGAGCAAACTGAATCCGAAGGTCGTCGCCTGCCGCAACGGGCTCAACCGTGAAAATCAAGCCGGAATTCTCCTCTTCCTGGCACATCGTAGACATATTGTAATTCGGATTGCCCAATGCCGATTGCTCACCGTTGGCGAATCCCAGCGTCCAAAACGTGTCATAGGCCACACTTGGAAAGAAATCGAATAAAGCTTCATTCAAATTCCCCCCGAGAAGCACATTGCCCAGCGCTGGATTGAAACATCCACATGGCGCGTTCACATAAAATGGCGGTGTTCCGAGAACAGCTGCATCGGAGTAAATGGCACTGAGCTCATCGTCGGGATTCGTGAATTCTGCGAAGAGCTTGTACGTTAAAAAGCCCTCCAGTTCAGCGAAGATTGGCTCCCCTCCTGCATCAAAGGTGGTCGGCTCATAAAAAGCGGTATCCACTTCCCAGGTGACACCGGTTATTTGAGCAAAAGATGACGTGCTAATGAACAATAGTCCCGTCAACATGAGCAGGACATTCAGCAGACGGAGCTGCAACGTCCGCGATTGGAGCGCGATGGGTGTGTGTAGATTCACGATGTATTTCATGAATTAGATTTCAGGGTCTGCATAGAAAACAAAGCTTACCGTATAAACGTTGCTTTATCCAATTGAAAGCGCAAAATAGCGGAATTCAGCTACATGAGCGCATAGAAACCTCGAGAAGCCATCAAAATCATTCTCTTCCCCACAATTGTTTCACCTCACGCTCGGTCAAATGGCGCCACTTTCCCAAGGGCAAGTCCAGGTCCAGGTCCATGATTCTCACACGTTTAAGTTTGACAACCCGGTGGCCTAAAGCCTCGCACATCCGTCGAATCTGGCGGTTTAAACCTTGGACCAGAATGATCCGGAACGTCGTAGGTGACAGTTGCTCAACTTTGCATGGACGGGTCGTTGTATCGAGGATGTGAACGCCTTTGGACATGGTGGATAAAAACACTTCATCGTAAGGACGATTCACTGTCACGATGTACTCTTTTTCATGCCCATGACGCTCGCGCAAGATGTGGTTAACAATCTCTCCATCGTCTGTCAGGAGGATGAGTCCCTCGCTCATTTTGTCCAGTCGCCCGACCGGAAAAACGCGTGTCGGGTAATTCACGTAATCCACAATGTTGTCTTTTTCGCGCTTGTGATCTGTGGTGCAGACAATGCCCACCGGCTTATGCAAGGCGAGATAGACATGCTCCTTTTCCTCCTGGCGCTCCACGACTTGTCCGTGGACCGTGACGATATCCCCGGGCATCACTTTGGTCCCTTTTTCGGGCACCGCACCGTTTATTTGAACGGCGCTTTGGTCAATCAACTTGTCCGCCGCACGCCTCGAGCAGTAGCCAATCATGGTGAAATACTTGTTGATTCGAATGCCTCCTTCGTCGTTTTCCATGCGACAAAAATAGCGCATGCACGCAACGGTCCTCAACATCCTACCTTTGCGACAAGACAGGTTCAGTTCAATGGAAAAAGAAACCGTTTATACCCCAAGCGAAAAAGTTCGGATTGTCACAGCAGCAAGTCTGTTCGACGGACACGATGCCGCCATCAATATCATGCGGCGCATCATGCAACGTTCCGGATGTGAGGTAATCCACTTAGGACATGATCGCAGCGTTGACGAGGTGGTCAATTGCGCCATCCAAGAAGATGCCCAAGCCATCGCCATGACGTCCTACCAAGGAGGTCATATGGAGTACTTCAAGTACATGAAGGATTTATTGGATGAACGAGGGGCAAGTCATATCCGCATTTTTGGCGGAGGTGGAGGCACCATTTTGCCGGAAGAAATTAAGGAGTTACACGCTCATGGCATCGAACGAATCTACCATCCTGACGATGGCAGATCCATGGGGCTGCAGGGGATGATCAATGACCTGGTCCAGCGCAGTGACTTCAAAACGGTCGAGTCCGCCGAATCCGTAGCGAATGAATTTCTAACGCTCAAAACGGAAAACGTGCAGTCCATCGCTCGATGCATTACCGCTGCAGAATTGGACCCTGAAGGTTTTCGAGCGGCCTTCAGAAGCGTACATAAAAAAATCCCAGCTGTTCCGGTTCTTGGCATTACAGGTACGGGTGGCGCTGGAAAGTCGTCGATGGTCGATGAATTGGTTCGTCGATTTTTAGCAGCCTTTCCATCTAAACGCATCGGATTGATTAGCGTGGATCCTTCGAAGCGCAAAACAGGAGGTGCACTCCTCGGCGATCGCATCCGAATGAATGCGATCAACAGCGAGCGAGTGTATATGCGTTCCCTCGCCACTCGGCAATCGAATTTGGCATTGTCCAAGCACGTTTCTGAGGGGTTGGACGTACTCCGCGTTTCTGGATTTGACCTCATTATACTGGAAACCAGTGGAATAGGTCAAAGTGACACCGAAATCATGGACCACAGCGATGTAGCACTTTACATCATGACTCCAGAATTTGGCGCAGCGACGCAACTAGAGAAAATCGACATGCTGGATTTCGCGGACGTCGTTGCGATCAACAAAACCGACAAGCGCGGTGCACTCGATGCCATTCGGGATGTCCGCAAGCAATTCAAGCGCAACCATGATTTATGGGATGCCACGGACGAAGACCTGCCCATTGTAGGAACGATTGCTTCACAATTCAATGACCCCGGCACGAATCAATTGTTCGGTATGTTGATGAACCAGCTCACCGAACGTACGGAAGCTTCTTTGTCAGTTGAGGTGCAGAGCATAGCGAATCAGAGCGAAAAGGTGTTTGTCATCCCGCCCAAACGGACCCGTTACCTGAGCGAAATTGCGGAACAAATTAGGCACTACAACGATTGGGTGCAACGGCAAGCGGAAGTAGCTGGGCAATTGCAAGCACTTCATACCGCGCAAAGTTTGCTCGGTCAAGGAGCCGATGGAGCTGTTGCAGAGAAGGCCAAAGAGGTGCAATTGGACCTCGACCCAAAAGTACTGGAATGGTTGGAACAATGGCCTGAATTGCGCGCGAGGTACGAGGCGGAGGTTTACACCTACCAAGTCCGTGGTCGCGACATTCATGTGGATACCCATTCCAAAAGCCTATCCCACCTGGACATTCCAAAAATCGCCACTCCATCTCTCAGTGGTTGGAGGGACCTGACAATTTGGGGGTTGCAAGAAAACCTGCCGGGGTATTTCCCATACGCCGCTGGGATTTATCCGTTCAAACGACAAGGCGAAGATCCAGCGCGGATGTTTGCTGGAGAAGGAGGGCCGGAACGTACCAACAAGCGTTTTCATTACGTGTCACAGGGCATGCCCGCAAAACGACTCTCTACCGCTTTTGACAGCGTTACTTTATACGGACGCGACCCTGACCGACGGCCTGACATTTATGGCAAAGTCGGCAACAGTGGAGTTAGTATATGCAGCCTCGACGATGCCAAAAAACTCTACAGTGGATTCGACTTGTGTGACCCTAGCACGAGCGTCTCCATGACCATCAATGGTCCCGCTCCCATTATGCTTGCCTTCTTCCTGAATGCGGCTGTTGATCAGCATTGTGAAAAATACATTCTCGAACACACTTTGGAAGCGGAAGTAGAAAAGGTACTGCGGACGAAATGGGATGACAAAGGATTGCAACGTCCAGCTTACGATACGGAACTGCCTGAAGGCCACAACGGATTGGGCCTCATGCTTCTGGGCTGCACGGGAGATGAAGTTATTTCTTCCGACATCTACACGAAGCTCAAAGAAGAAGCGCTCAAACAAGTGCGCGGTACGGTCCAAGCAGACATCCTTAAAGAAGACCAAGCACAGAACACCTGCATCTTCTCGACGGAATTTGCCTTGCGCCTAATGGGGGATGTTCAAGAATCTTTCATCCAACGTTCCATTCGCAATTTTTATAGTGTGTCCATCAGCGGATACCACATTGCAGAAGCGGGAGCCAATCCAATCACGCAACTGGCTTTTACTCTTTCCAACGGCTTTACCTACGTTGAGTACTACTTGAGCCGTGGAATGGACTTGAATGAATTCGGACCGAATTTGAGTTTTTTCTTCTCCAATGGAATCGATCCTGAATACGCGGTCATTGGTCGGGTCGCTCGGCGCATTTGGGCCAAAGCCATGCGAGAAAAATATGGAGCTTCCTCTCGGGCGCAGATGCTCAAATACCACATTCAAACTTCCGGGCGCTCCCTGCACGCTCAAGAAATCGACTTCAACGATATTCGCACCACGCTGCAGGCATTGTATGCGATATACGACAACTGCAATTCATTGCATACCAACGCCTACGATGAGGCAATCACCACACCCACTGAGCATAGTGTGCGGCGTGCGATGGCCATTCAATTGATCATCAACAAAGAGTTGGGACTGACGAAAAATGAAAATCCCCTCCAAGGCTCTTTCATCATTGAAGCTTTAACCGATTTGGTCGAAGAAGCCGTTTTGACGGAATTCGACCGCATCACAGAACGAGGTGGTGTGATTGGAGCCATGGAAACGATGTACCAGCGTTCCCGTATCCAAGAAGAAAGTTTGCACTACGAAACGCTGAAACATACGGGAGAATTTCCCATCATCGGTGTCAATACGTTTCTTGCCAAAAACGGCTCTCCCACCCTCACGCCCGGTGAGGTGATCCGCGCTGAAACGGAAGAGAAAGAGAGTCAATTGGCACAAGTCGAGCGGATGCACAACGGTTACGCAAATGAATCGGAACAAGCGATTCAACGTGTGAAAGAAGCGGCGGTCGCTGGTGAAAACGTATTTGAATCCCTTATGGAATGTGCCAAATGCTGCACCTTGGGGCAATTAAGCGAAGCATTGTTTGAGGTAGGTGGTGCCTACCGCAGAAACATGTGATGAATTCAAACAAAGCGACAGCAGGGGTAGCATGGATGGTATTGGCTACCCTATTGTATACCGCTGCAAACCTCTGCGTCAAGGCGCTGGCGCATCTGCCTACGCAGGAGTTGGTATTTCTGCGATCCATCGTTTCCCTCGTTCTTACGGGGGGATGGTTGTGGTGGAAGGGTTATCCGATTTTTGGGGTCAACCGCAAATGGCTCCTGATCCGAGGTATTTTCGGAACCATTGGTCTTGCCACTTTTTTTCATACTCTGCGGTTTATTCCCATTGCAAGCGCAACGGTCATCCAATACCTTTCCCCAATTTTCACGGTACTGTTGGCTCGATATTTCGACGGACAGCGGTCTATGAGGCCGATACAATGGGCTTTTTTTGCAACGGCATTTTTGGGCGTCTTGATGGTCAAAGGATTTGACCCACGCATCAATTGGTTTTATTTTTCACTCGGAGTTATTAGTGCAATGGCAGCGGCAGTGGCTTACCTCGCCACGATGAAATGTCGAGAAACTGATCACCCTGTAGGCGTTGTCATTTGGTTTCATTTGGTCGCTGTGCCCGTTACAGGCAGCTGGACGGCATTCTCCTGGGTAGCGCCTGTCGGCCAGGAATGGCTCTTGGCACTGGCGGTAGGTTTACTCAGTGTGATTGCACAAATCGCCATGACATTTGCCCTGCACCAAGGACAGGCCAATGTCATCATGCCTTTTAAGTATTTTGGTGCGGTCTTGGCCCTGGTCTTTGGTCTGCTCCTGTTCGACGAGCGCCTGAATCACTGGGCTTTGGTCGGCATGGCGATTGTCATCGCTTCGGTCACCTTGAATACGGTCCTAAAGCGCCGTTGGGAACAGCGCGCAGGTTAAGCTTTCCAGGCTTTGAGCATCACTCGGGCCGCAAGAAATCCCATTGGAAAATAACCCGCTAAATCTGTAATCAGCATCCACGCGGGCATCGGAATCGAAGTGGCATTCGCTATCCCACCGATCAAAAAGAACAACCCCATGACTGAACCAGGTAGGGTCGCGAGCCATGTGGGCTTGCTCTTAATCCAATCCAAACTTACGGGGGCCAAAATCATCGCCACGGCAGCAGCAGATGCCGTTCCAAGCCAGTGCGAAAACATAACAGACCATTTTGCTGAAGCAGGCAGTGCTAAAATGTGAGACTTCATGGCCTCTTGATCGCCCAATGGAAGCAATTCCAACGCAGCCTCAGGAATCAATTGTCCAGAAAGATTGTGCAACCAAAGCATGAACGTCGCTCCTACGGCAATTGCAAGCGGATAAGTCAAAATCCAACGTATGGTCTTCATCCCCTAGACTGATTTGAAGGCACACCGTGCTTCTGCATGTATTTTTGGTAGCCGTGTTGCATCGGCGCTCACTCAACGAACGACGTTGACTGTACCAGAATAGGTCCGAGGAACCATCTCGTGTACAGACTGCACTTCGAGACGGTACATGAATTGTCCGTCACGAACGAAATGTCCGCCCGACTGATGCTCACCGATCCACGGTTCCAAGGGATTGAATGATTCAAAGACCTTTTCGCCCCATCGGTTGATCACGAGCAAGTGATAGGACTCCGTCATGAACGATTCTCCCACCGGTAAAAAGGCATCGTTTAATCCATCGTTATTGGGGCTAAACGAATTCGGCACGTAGATAGCAAATTCAATGGGTGTGAAGTAGGCGACGAGTTCCTCTTGATCTTGGTTGGGCAGCGTAATGCTCGCCGAAGTCGGTCCTGGGTTGGGATCTGAATAGGCTATTTCCCAACGATCAAAGGCCCAATTTTCAATCGGAGCAGCCTCCGCATTCAACAAACCGGATATCTCCAGCCCGCCTTCCCATTCGTCCGTTACAATGAGTGCACCGCCCTCAATGCGCACGATTCCCGTGTTAGCAGGTTCGACGCGAACTTTCAAATCAGCATGTTCAATAACATCAAAGTGAGCCGTAATGGTAGCCGACTGTGTAACGGAAATGGTTCCTTCGCTGGAAGTCATAGATGGATTCACATCGGGTCCTGTAGAGGTCCATCCCGTGAATACATGCCATTCATCCAATCCGACAGCCTGCAGATCATGCCCACCATAGGTTAACAATTCTGTGGCAGGATATTCAAGCAAGGCAGAGCCATCCACATATATTTCACCTGCTCCGGGAGGGTCAACAACAAAAGTCAACTCTTGAGGGTCGGCATTGGAGGCAAAATAAGCAACCAATGTTGCATCGCCGGTCAAGGTGAATCCCAAGTTCGGGTTGGAGGGGTCAGCCAAAGCAATATCACCTTCAACGACCTCCCAAAAAAGAAAAATCTCACCGTACGACTCTTCCGCCGTTAAGTCCATCGGGACCCCTGCAAAATAGGTCGCATCCATAGGGACATCATACGGTCCAATTTCTACGGAATTTACTTGTACATCACCCAGCCCATCAATGATGAGCGTGAGCGTCACGGATTCCACATCGTAGCAATCTTCGATGCCACCAATCAAGGTCTCGGCACATCGATCATCAATGAAATCATGGATTTCCTGCACATTGGCTTCCCATTGGGCGTAATTGCCTCCCCAACGGTCCATGTGACGGTCCATTTCAGGCTCGATGACCATGATCATGCTGTCCAAAACAGCATTCATGTTCTCGCAGCTGAAGTGGGTGTTACTCAGGTCAGCCCATCGGTTGATGTAAGTAGCCCAGAAATCTTCGTTTTCGAGCAATGCATTGAAAATTGGAATGTGACCTTGTCCACCCGGGTTGTTTAAAGATTCCGGATTGCAAGGATCTGCGTCAGCTGATTGAGAGGGAATTCCCGTGTAATTGGCTCCATGTCCAAATGTATTGTCCATGTCCCACAGAGCATACCTCCACTTTTTACCACTCCCATCCGGATGACGCCCTCGCCACCATGCCGTGTTCCAATTCAACCAATCCGCGCAAACGGTAAAGGAATTGAGTAAGACATAATCGATTAAGCTCATGGTATTGAATACACTCTCAACGTAGTCATAATTGTCCGCATCGGTCATGTCTTGTCCCGTGACAAAATTGACAAATGGCATCCAATCGTTGCTGCTTCCATATTCGACCCAAGTGCCACCCCACGTCTTGATAAAATCGACGAAGTGCCGTGGCTGATCATAGTATTCCGTGGTAAAATCCAGGTCGTCCACTTTCTCCCGTATCTCATACACCCCCCAATACTCACCGTTTAAATAAACAATGCAGCTTTCGTTGGTTCGCTCATCGATTTTCAAATCTGCCAAATGGCTCAACGTCTGCACGTATGCATCCCGAATGTGCCCGCCACCTGAACTTGGGTAGTTGTCGTTTGCCGCTGCCTTGAAAATCAATCGTTGATATGCATCGCGTTCCTTGACATGAAACAAAGGCTGGGTAATGGCGTAGCTGTGCCCCATTTGATCCCGGGTGATGTAATCAAACCCTTTTTGCGGATAAGCATTGGAGTCGTTTCCGTGTTCATTGGAATCACCCGAAGCCTCGCACCAAAAAGAACCATCCGGATTGAAAAACTCCACATGGCAGGGCTCATCGGCACCACCTCCCCATCCACCGGGCCAGTTGCCGTCCTCCTGCTCATCGCCCGAAACAGAGACCACCATGATGGTGTGTGCATCGTCGCCTGTGAAATACGTATTGGTCGTGATGTGTGAGTCCGCAAAATCCCCATTTGGATCGAAGCACCGAGCGCGAATGACGGTCGTTTGATTGACCGCAATAGAACCGCTGTAAAGTGCACTGCCCGCATTGGGTGCATACCCATCGAGCGTATAGCGGATATCGAATCCAGCAGGTGCCGTGAGGGTTACATTGGTTCCTCCAGGGTAGTAACCTGCCTCCTGTTCAAATCCAGGAGTCGGGGCGTATTCATCAAATAAATCGGCTGCTACTCCCCCGCCTGGTGTTGGATTGGTGCAAACCTTCCATTGTCCCATGACACCGTTTTGATCCCGTGCCCAACTGTGATCCGCTTGAGTTGGCGTCCAATCCTCATAAAATGTGTACGATTCCAAGACATTGCCATTGGGATCCGAAAAGACGAGTGACTCACCCATCGTTTGCGTGATTTTGAAGTTGGTATTCAGGTTACCGCCTACGTATAAATTCTCCGGAACCTCGCCCTCATTTGAACAAATGATTAGCAAATATCCGCCAGCATTGATGGTCGTTCCTGCCGGAATCTCAAACATATCCGGGTTATCCGGATTATCGGATAAGAAATACCCCTCCAAATCTACTTGAGTGGGTCCTTCGTTATAAAATTCAATGAAATCCTCGTTATCGCCATTGACACCCAACGTGTAATTGGAGGCTGAAAACTCATTGATAACTACTTGGGCCGATGCACTCAACCCCAAAAGGATTGCCAGCAGACCGGTGAATAAAAACTTTCTCATCTTACAAGTGCTACAATCAATTTTATTGGATGTTCAATCGACCCGTGAATGATCTCGATTCACTTCGCAACGTATAGAAATAGGCGCCGCTTCTCAATCCGTTTCGTTGAATCACGTGTGAGGTACCGTTTACAAATTCATCATATACAACTCTCCCAGTCGCATCCGAAATAATAAGTTGCATCGGCTCGCGGGTAGGATTCGCAAAACGCAACGTGGCCATGGCCTTCATAGGGTTCGGATACAGCATGGGCGCTTCGGCATCAATGCTCTCCGCAACTCCACTTGCCGTGACACACCCTTCCTCGATGACCGTCAAAGTATTGTGATAACTCTCATTGACGACATCGGTGATGAAATCAATGCAAACTTCATCTTCAACGGCCGACCAATACAATCGAACCAAAGGCGCATATTCATAATGCTTTGGAAAGCTCATGTTATCATAGGATAACCCGATTACCTCGACTCCGCCTGGAGTGAATGACGGAGTGATTGGATACTCTATGGGGTCCGCAATACTCACCGCGGATGAAATAGACATTCCGCTCATGGAAAACTGGTAACCGACCATTCTATTGTTCGGATTATGGACATGGATGTCCATGTACTGTTGGCCCCAGTTCACCGCTCCGATGGTAAAGCGAACAGTATCGAACGGATTCACAATGTGGTTTACGGGAAAGTTACACTTGTCGTGGTAGCCCAAGCTATCCGGATGTTCATGCAGAACATTAAAATGTTGACACAAAGCAAGATGAGCCGCATCGGTTACCGTGATTTCATCGTCCTGGTCGATGTCTGTGCAAGGCAAGGCTTCGATATCATTTCCCAGAATTTGCTCCACATAAGCTACCGCATCCGCAAATTCTTGTGCACCATTTGCATCAAGGTCACCCATGATCGCGCTGCCATTGCAATCCCCATTGCAATCGGATACCGCCGTCCCAAATTCAATGCCCATGCAGTCATCGAATGGCTCGCATCCTTCGATGGTTTCGACGAGAAGTTCACCCGAAGTTCGATCCAAGTTGATGCAAACCGCCGCATGGTTATTGTCATACGAATTCTCGGCGTGACCTAAGGCATCGGGAATGAAATCATAATTGGCCCGGACCAGCAGGTAATACGTTCCATCCGCCACTTCGGTGACATCAATCCATTGGCAACTCAATCCTGACCCATAAATGTCTCCACATCCAGCAGAGATGCCCATGTTTCCGCAACCATATTGAGCCGTACCTCCGCCGCTGCATTCGAGGTCCATTACACAAAATCCGTTTTTAAAACCGATGGGGATGAGCTGTCCCTCCATCGTGAATAAGTCGTATTTCGCGTACCCTTGGTGGTGCCAATGACTGTGACAATCACCCCATTCAAACTGATTGTTCTCCGCCTGACTAGGGACTCCGATGTAGTAATCTAAATCCCCAATGTTCAATATATGTGTTGTAAAACGGACCAATTCCCGATCACCGTAACCATTGAGGCACCCCTCTTCGATGTAGCAATCGGTTTCACTGACCTGCATTACTTGAGATGAAAGGCTGTTCACAATCGCCTGAGAACTCACAATCAAGTCTGGACCCGTGCAGTTCGGATCACCGGGGTATACACAGTCCCCACTGTCTACTTCAGCCAAGGGATTGTAATTGCATGCCGATTCATCCATGCATCCGGTAGGCGGCCCAACAAATTCAAATTGCCAGTCGAAGCCCGCTGAACAAGTCCCATTGGGGTCTTCAATCAACAATTCCATATCAAAACTGATGTCTGAGCTCGTGGAATTGGCCTGATGAATTTCAACCGCAACCGTATTTTCGCCTGGAACTAAGTTCAACAGGACGGGGTGTTCGTTTAAAACGGTCTCATTCGTACCCTCCATGGTACCCAGTGCGGTGGTCTCGAAGTTAACCAGGCCATCGGGCATGTTTGAGCGCATCACCTCAACGCCATTCACATAAACAATTGCACCATCATCGCGTCGTAGGCGAAGCAGACCTGCGACGTTGGCACCGGCCTCTCCTGTGAAATCGAAACTTTGACGGAAATAGGTAGTAATGTGCTTATCAGTTGCATTTCCTCCATACGAAACTTCCGTTGCCTCATCTCCATCTCCATAGCCCAATTCTGCAGGGCCCGTCTCCCAAGTTGACACGTCAAATGCTGCATCCAACCAAGAAGCTCCTAAATCCTCTCCCGAATCATTGAATGACCAATTGGACGCCAATGAAACCAAGGTTGTGTAATCGGGTGAGCCCAAGCCCATGCGGATCCAATAGGGAACACCGCCTTGCAGCAGAACCGTCAAATTCGCCTGTTCCCCACATCCTCCCTCTTCATCATCGTAATAAATGGATCCTTCATTCGTGTTATCGAAGTTGCCCATGTTGCAGTAGTCATAAATCCACAACCGGGTATCGCAAGTGGATTCGCAGGTTGAGAGCGAATACATCCCGTTTTGGGGTGGGGTGAAAACATACCATGCGTTGCTTTCTTCTTGCATAACCGTTCCATAATCCGACTCGGACAATGTCATCGCATCATTGCACGTGGCGCCTGGAGCACAATCGAAGCTAATGGACTCTCCGTAGCCGTAGTCATTACCCGTCGCAATTTGAATGCCATCCTGATACAGCCAATATCCACCTGGGGAATAAATGCCATCGCCATACGAATCAAAGATTGAAAACAACAGGCAAGGCTCATCGATGCCCGCATCAAAACAAATCGTGTCGCCTTCGGCTGCGCCTGAAGCAATTAGTTCTCCGGCAAAGGATAATTCCCAGGATATTTCGTTCGGCCAATTATCTGGCTCGATCACTACCTCAATGGTGGTTTCACTATCAGCACATTGCGCAAAGGTTGTAAGGGGAAAAAAAACGATAACAACCAGACATAACAAAAAGCACTCGCTTGGAAAGACAGTTCGAGAATCAGGCATTGGAATTCAATTTCAGGTCAGAGGTCGAAGATAATCAATCCTTTACAGACGAACCTTAGAAATCCCGAGATGGTTGCACATCACCTGTGGAAAAGAAGAAAATTATTCGCTTAATTTTGTTGCATGGAACATGACCCATCTCACGACCACGGGCACCAAGGTGAGCCCGAGCAAAATGAAATCGGAGGCCCCGTGGTTTTCGCTGTTATTATCTTCGGACTTCTCATTACTGTGATTTCTTTCCTTGCCTGATTCGCTTATCAGCGGACCACATCCATTTCCTCTACAAGGTGCCCTGCGCCTGCATAGACATCTGTAATCCACAGCACATACCGAATGTCAACCATGATGTTTCGGCATCGAGACCCGTCGAACAGAATGTCACTCATGGTGGATTCCCATGAACGATCGAAGTTGATGCCCACCAAATGTCCGTCTCCGTCGATGGCTGGAGAACCTGAATTCCCTCCCGTTGTATGATTCGAACCAGTGAAGCAAACAGGCAACTCCCCGTTCGAATCAGCGTAATCGCCCCAATCTTCTGAACGCAGCGCTTCGACCAAGCCCAAGGGCAAATCGAAATCAGCGTCTCCGGGCAAATACTTCTGGAGCAAGCCTTGAGCAGTCGTAAACGGCTGGTAAATCATCCCGTCGTATGGAGACGACCCTTCGACCTTTCCGTAAGTCAAACGCAATGTGCTATTCGCATCCGGAAAAAAAGCGCGCTCCGGAAATAAGGAACGTAATGCTACGGTGTACTGACCTGTCAATGAATCCAGGCGAGTAGAAGACGCGCCATATCCGGGCGCTACCTTTTCAAAATACGATTTCCGGAGCGACTTGATGAATTGGAAGACTGGGTCTTTCTTCAGTTTTGCAAACGACTTCTGACTCGCCCTGGACAAGAGCAATTCCATGTTCATTTGGTTGTCAAATATTGACTTTTCAAATAGCTTTTCTGACCATCCCTCAGCATCAGTTGCTGCCTCTTCCATTGCATCAGGAACAAATTCAGCACCGACATGCTCCAAATATGGGTGGACTAAAGCGGCCATAAGTCCCTCATCCACCGCCGCATCGTATTGGCGGAAATGGTCCGCAGTCTGCGATTTAAGTTTTTCAATGGTCTCATCCAATGCATCCGCTTCTTCCAAAGCTTCCCATTTTTCAATCAAGGCAGCAAAAGACCAAGCATAATTCAAAACATCAGGCCCGTAGTATACCCACTCAATGAATAAACTTCTCGCCAGCATGTACGGTGCCCTCTCGTCATTCGCCGCGTGCATTAGTGAAATGAGCTGCATGTATTCAACATTTCCTTGTAATTCCGCTCGTTCCATAAATTCCGCCTCCAACGCCAACTTCTTGCCAATAGCATCGAGTTCTTTCAAGCCCTTGTTTTGACCAATCCATTTCTTCCACGCATTGGCTATGGAGCTTTGCTTATCCGCATAGGCAATGCGCAATGCAGCCGATTGGGTCCGGGCCAAATTGACCACGGCAAGCGATTCATTCCTCATATCAATTCTAGCAGGATTCAAGGTCTCCACCACATAATTGACTGCATCGCTGGTGAGGTATTGCTCTGTCCGTCCTGGAAAACCAAAGACCATCGTAAAATCACCTTCCTTCACACCGCCAATGTCCACAGGCAAATGATGCTTTGGACGGTAGGGAATGTTATCAAGGTCGTAGTCGGCAGGCTCATTATCAGAATCCGCATAAATCCGAAACATACTGAAGTCCCCTGTATGTCGCGGCCAAACCCAATTGTCCGTGTCCCCTCCAAATTTCCCAACGGCAGAAGGAGGTGCCCCTACCAATCGGACGTCCCGGTAAGTTTTGGTTGTTATGAGGTAGTGGCTATTCCCAAAGTCGAACGCAACAATTTCCGCATCCAACCCCGTTCCTTCCGTCGCCTCGCGGATCAAGTCCGCTTTGGTCAATTTCAAATCGGCCGAGTTCGCGAGAGCCGCTGAAACATCCACAATGCGATCGATAAACGTCGCTACCAAGTTTGAATTAGGCAACTCATCCGCTCGCGTCATGGCCCAAAAACCATCCGTCAAGTAATCATGTTCCACCGTGCTGTGGAACGCAATTTGACCATAACCACAGTGGTGATTGGTCAAAAGAAGCCCTTCAGCGCTGACCATTTCAGCCGTACATCCTCCATTGAAATGCACGATCGCATCCTTCAAACTTCCCTCATTGATGCTGTAGATATCTTCCGCAGAAAGGTGCATCCCCATGGATTGCATATCCCCTTCCACGGCCTGCAGCAACGTAGGAATCCACATGCCTTCCTTAGCGCTTGCAAAAAACTGGATACTACAAAAAATCAACAGCAGGCTTGGGCGTGAAATCGCTCGAATCATTGGTTTTAGTTTTGGTTGAGGGGTTGAAGATAATGAGTGTGGGATTAGTTTTGTGGCATGGAATGGCAGGCAGACTTTAGATCAGACACATTGACGCGGCCTACTGCGGCCATGTTGGACATGATGCACCGCGCAGAAACGGGGGACGATGTCTTTGCAGAGGACCCAACAACTGAGGCGTTTCAGTCTCGCTGTGCGGCCATGTTCGGCCATGAAGCGGCACTTTTTTGTCCGTCAGGAACCATGACAAATCAAATTGCGATCAATGTGCATGTGCGGCCTGGCGACGAAGTCATCTGCGACAGAATGGCCCACATTTACAATTATGAAGGAGGCGGAATCGCACGAAATTCTGGGGCTTCCGTGCGAATGATTGAAGGCGATTACGGGCGTTTCACATGGGAGGAAGCTGCGGCGGAAATCAATCCCACTGACAGCCATTATGCACGCACCTCGTTGGTTTGCATTGAAGATACATGCAACCGTGGAGGCGGTTCCATTTGGTCATTGGATGCAATCAAAGAAATCCGAAGGGGCTGTGATGAAACAAACCTGCCGCTGCATCTCGACGGCGCTCGATGTTGGAATGCCATGATCGCACGAGCCGATGGACAACTTCCTTCAACGAAAGATTGGCTGACCTACGGGCAACTCTTCGATTCCATCTCCGTGTGTTTCTCGAAAGGACTTGGAGCGCCTGCTGGCTCCGTCCTGATCGGTTCATCTGAATTTATTGCTGAGGCACATCGAGTCCGCAAGGTATTTGGCGGCGGAATGCGGCAAATTGGTGTGCTTACCTCAGCCTGCAATCATGCCCTAGACCATGAATTGCCCCGGCTTCATTTTGATCACCAGCATGCAAAAATGATCGGACGAACACTTGAGTCGCTCAAAAAAGTGGTTGCCGTAGATCCCGTCGAAACGAACATTGTCATTTTTGAAATTGCCAAAGGAATCACCGCTTCCGACTTTGTGAAAGTTGCAGAATCAGCGGGATTGTACTGTTTCGCCTTTGGGCCCCAACGAGTACGCATGGTGACACATCGGGACCTCAGCAGAAAAAAAATCGAGGAGACGTGTGAGTTCTTAGCGTCCTCCGTATTGAACCGTTAACTGCCGGATTACGAACCGATCATCATCCTCGAATTGCAGGACATACTGTCCTTCAGGCCAAGATGACACATCAAAAATCTCGGTCCCTGTCCCCATCCACCTGGTTGACTCTATCACACGGCCGGTCAGGTCATATGCGGTCACCTGCCAACCTCGATCACTTGGATTGACTTCAAAAAACACGGCATCGTGTGCTGGGTTCGGATACAAATGAGCTTGGCCCAACCCGACTTCATTGACACCCAGAGAACATTCATGAACCGTTAAAATCAACGCATCGGCAAAAGAACAACCCGTGGTGGTGGTTCCATTCAGCACAATGCTGTACGTTCCGGGAGCAAATGATCCGGATTCAACGTAAAAAAATTGATTCGAAGAACCGTCCTGCCACTCATAGTCGTAGCCAAGTGGACCATACAAAAGCAACGGCTCATCTTCGCAAATAATGGTGTCATTCCCAATGAAAAAATCACTCGGCTCGACCTCCGGAATGAATGCCGTTAAAGGATAGATGCATCCATTTTCGTCGGTGATCTCCAGTTGGTAAGTACCTGGAAGAAGCATTGCTAGATCCTCCTGATCCGAGGTAAACTCATTGGGGCCAGCCCAAGCAAATGTGTACGGTGCGCTCGCACCCTCGACTGAAATTTCCACAGCGCCATCTGCGGCAGATTCACAACTTGCCTCGGTGACAGTCGCATCAACGGACCAATCTTCCGGTGCCGAGATAACGCGCTCTATGGAAAATGAAGTTCCACAAGCTGTGGTGATGTCGGCATTGTAAACGCCTGCGGCTAAATCAAAAATCCAGCTATCCTCCGAGCTAAATCCATTTGGTCCGGTCCACGAACAATCAAAATCACATCCTCCGTCATTCACAAACGGCAGGATGAAACCATTTGGAGAACTGTCCTTATCCAATGGACATGTGACGTTTCGGACCTGCGCGTCCGCTGAAGTTTCAAACGACTCAGAAGTATACACCGAAACATCTGCGTTGCCAGTCTGGCCCGCCCATCCATCTACTTGAATTAGATAAGTGGCACCCTCTTCGAGGCAACTTGTAAACATGGTCGACCGATATCCAGCGCACCAATCGTCATTTGAGGCGACCAATTCATAGGTGTCAAAATCACCACAGTCGTCCACGTGGTATAAGGCCAACTGGGTATCAAAGGTCGAACTGTCAGAGCATGTTGTAATGGTCAATGGTGCTGTGGTGAGCGGACTGAAAGTCAACCAAACAGAACTACTGACATTTCCATCTGAACCGCACCATGCTCCTGATAGATTGCATGAGCCACTGGGAGCCGCAGGTGGACTGACCTCTCCAGGTTGGACGGACCCTCCTCCCGATACTACGGTAACGGAAGGGCCGTCAACTTCAATCGGAGCCGCATCGCATGGAACATCGTGATCAATGAACAAGCTCTCCCCAGCCGTGAAAGTCCAGATATTGCCGTATCCAGATCCATTGAAGATCCCAGAAAGTGCACCATCCATTGAAAGATTGAACCCGCTTCCCCCATCGCCGTAACTATCCACGTGAATCAAATCAAGGGTCGTTCCTTCAGCAACACAAAATGGCCCTTCCATATAAACGGCATTGTTGTCATAGGTGGTTCCACCATTGCCCCCATTGCCCGCTCCATCGCACCCCACATTCGCTGAGTTTCCGCCGCTGGCGATGACGTTTTCACCTCCACATGCTTCTCCAGAAGGAGCGAGTTCCCAGTACATTTCATAGCCCCAACCATCGGTGCTCACAACAAATTCCAAAGCAATCTCCCCCTCCTCGCATTGAGCGTTGACATGGGAACAGAAGAGCAGAGAATAAAATAAACCGGTGAGAAGAATAATACGCATCTTGCTTAAATTTTCTTAGAATTCGAACTTCGAAGATAAGTGAATTGGATTGCCCCTGAACAGCCCCTAATTTTGTCCCTCCAAATGCGCGTCCTCCTATCACCTTCTAAGACGATTTCATTCGATGACGCACCACGAACGTGTCACGTTTCGACGCCAATTTTCCTGCAAGAAGCACAAGTTCTTATGGACAAATTGAAGACTTTGGGGGTTTCTGAAATTGCGAATTTGATGAAAGTCAATCAGGGATTGGCTGACACAACCGCTGATTATATCGCCCAGTGGAGTGTGCCTTTTACAGAAGAAAACTCCAAACCTGCTGCGAACTGCTTCAAAGGAGCAGTCTATACAGGACTCGATGCACGCCAATGGTCGGATGATGATTTCGAATTTGCCCAGACCCACGTGAGAATCTTATCCGGCTTGTACGGCGCACTCCGACCGCTTGATCTGATGCAACCGTATCGTTTGGAAATGGGCTTAAAATGGTCCGTCACCAAGGAAGTAAGCAACCTTTATGCCTACTGGGGAAACCGCATTCAAGATGAAATCGAACGCGATTGCGGAGATCTAATTGTCAATTTAGCGAGTAAGGAATACAGCAAAGCAGGTATTTCAAAGACCTTCACAGGAAGGGTAATCACTCCCGAATTCAAAGAACTGGTTGGACTCGAGTACAAACCTCGTATGGCATATGCCAAGCAAGCGAGAGGTACCATGGCGCGATTCATTGTTCAAAACCGCTTAACGGAAGCTGAAGACCTCAAACAATTCAATGGCATGGGGTATGCCTTCGACGCTCAATTATCAGAACAAAACCGTTGGGTCTTCACCCGAGACACCAGCGCATTATAAACAGGAATAAATTCATACCCATGAAGCAATTTTTCAAAGCGAGCACGCTTTACATTTTAACCATTTCGCTGGCCACATCGTGCCAAGCTCAAAAACCTGATCCATCTATGGAATCCATTAGTTATGCCCTCGGCATTCTCTTCGCTAAAAACCTTCAAGATCAAGGTCTTGAAGAAATCTCTTCAGACGATATGTCGAAAGGGTTAGCCGAACAAATGGCCGGAAACGCCACCCTTACTCCGGAAGCCGCAAATGCTCTTGTCGGGGAATTTTTCCAAGCCAAAAAAGAAGCCCAAGGTGCAGCGTATCGAACAGAATGTGAAAACTTTTTGACCGATAACGCCAAAAACAAAGAGGTACAAGTCACGGACTCCGGCTTGCAATACACCCATATGAATGAAGGCACGGGCGATGCACCAACGGCTGAATCTACCGTAACCGTTCATTACCGCGGCACATTATTGGACGGGACCGAATTTGACTCGTCTTACAGCCGTGGCGAGCCTATTTCATTCCCACTCAGTGGCGTAATCAAAGGCTGGACTGAAGGGTTACAGCTGATGAAACCCGGTGGGAAGACCAAGTTCTTTATTCCACAAGAATTGGCCTATGGAGCCAACCCGAACCCCAACGGTCCAATACCTCCGTACGCCGCTCTGATCTTCGAAGTGGAATTGATCTCCGTTCAATAACACGAGCATTTTCCTCTTTTGAAAAGCCCCGGGTTCGCTCGGGGCTTTTTGTTGGTTATCCTAGCCATTAAGCCTTAGTTTGCAGGCCATGAACGCATTGATTACAAATGACGCGGTAGTACTGGGCCTATTGATAACAACCCTAGCCCTGGTCTTTTACAGCAGCACGCTGCCGAAACTGAAGCGATTTTACACCATCATACCGACATTACTGGTATGTTATTTCATGCCAGCGATGTACAATTCGTTCGGCCTGGTGGATGGAGAAGGCTCCAATTTATATTTTGTGGCTTCGCGTTATTTGCTTCCTGCCAGCTTAGTGCTTCTCTGCTTAAGCATCGATCTGAAGGGCATTTGGAACTTGGGGCCCAAGGCGCTCATCATGTTTTTTACGGCCACCATTGGAATCGTCATCGGAGGTCCACTCGCGCTGTGGGCCGTGAGCTTTATAGAACCGAACGTACTTGGAGGGGATTCACCTGATGCCTTTTGGAGGGGATTATCCACCGTAGCAGGCAGCTGGATCGGAGGCGGTGCCAATCAAGCAGCCTTGAAAGAAATATCACAGACCACGGATGACCAATTCTCGGCAATGCTCATCGTCGACGTGTTTGTTGCCAATCTCTGGATGCCTTTTTTGCTTGTTGGAGCGGGTATGAGTGCAGCACTGGATCGCCGACTCAAGGCTGATGCTTCAGCCGTAGATGAGCTCAAGGCCAAGGTTGAAAAATTCCAGTTAGGCATTGCTCGCATCCCTTCATTCAATGATTTGATGGTGATCGGAGGCATTGCTTTTGGCTCGGTAGCATGCGCCCATTTAGCCGCTGATTCGCTAGGACCTGCCTTTGAGGGATGGTTTGCATCCCTCCTTGAAGCAAACCCCAATAGCTTTGTTCAGTACTTGAGTAGCCTGGAACAAGGGTTCTTTTGGATTGTTGTCGTGGCCACTGCTTTGGGCATAGCTCTGAGTTTTACGGGTCTTCGGAATTATGAGGGGGCGGGTGCGAGTAAACTGGGCTCTGTATTTCTTTACATACTGGTTGCCACCATCGGCATGAAAATGAATGTGGTGGAATTGTACCACAATTGGGACGTTTATTGGTCGGTGATTTTAATTGGGCTCATTTGGATGCTCACCCATATCGTCATTCTCCTCACTGTAGCCAAGATCATCCGCGCTCCATTTTTCTTTGTCGCAGTGGGATCACAAGCGAATGTTGGAGGTGCGGCAAGTGCTCCAATTGTAGCCAGTGCTTTTTCACCAGCTCTCGCACCAGTAGGAGTTTTGTTAGCGGTATTGGGCTATGCGGTGGGAACCGTTGGCGCAATAGTTTGCATGGAGCTCATGCACGCCATATCCATGTAAAAGGACTCGGACCTCTTCAATCCAATAAGTGACCCATCAGTGCTTTTTTGACCGCCAGATAACGAGCGTTCTCTTTCAAGGGCTCTATGATGAGTGGTTCTCTTACCTCTACTTGAATTCCATTGGCTTCCAGCCCCTCTATTTTGGCGGGATTGTTCGTGAGTAATCGAATCGACTTCACATGCAATTCCTCGAGAATTTCGGCGGCTACAGCGAACGATCGTCCGTCCGAAGGGTGGCCCAGTGCTTCATTGGCTTCAATCGTATCCATTCCTTGATCCTGAAGGTTGTAAGCCTTCAGTTTTTCAACAAGGCCTATGCCCCTTCCCTCCTGTCTCAGATATATGAGCATGCCGCCTTCTTCAGCAATGCTTGCCAATGCTCTATTCAATTGATCTCCGCAATCACAGCGCGTAGAACCAAACACGTCCCCCGTCATGCATTCACTGTGAACCCGAACCAATGGAGTGCCTTCATTTGATACGTTCGAACGCAAGACAACATGCGGATGCATTTCATCTCCATCTCCGAATGCCATCACCGAAAAGGCCCCATGGGATAGAGGCAATCGCGCTTCTACGAGTTTTTTCACAAGGCAAAGGTATGAAGTGTTTGGCGTCTATGCAGGAGTAAAATGTGAGCCAATAAAGAAGGCCGGTCCTCATGGAACCGGCCTCTTCATTGAATGTTCTAAACGTTCGATTACTCCTCGCACTGTGTTCCGAACACAGACAAGAAACCGAGCAAGTCAGGTGTCGCCACCAATCCGTCTCCGTCCAAATCTCCTGGGCAATCATTGATTGCGAACTCACAAGATCCGTCGTCGGTGTTGGCCGCAGCATCATAGTTTTCAGCTGCATCATAAATGCAACCGAATACCACTGCTGTCGCACAAGAACCATCATCCTCGGTTGCGTTCATATCGAATTCAGCAAAGAATGGATCCGTGCAGCCAGGAATTGGGCATGATGCTGCGCAACTGCCAGCGCAGTAAGCAACAACTCCACCTTCTGCTGCAGTGAAGATGTAATTTCCTCCACCGGCGCCAATGGGCAACCCTGGATTCGCTTCACACTCTTCCGGTGCATTGAAGATGGATCCCCAACCAGACCAGCCATCCGCTGGTCCTGTCGCTGCAATAACGAATTCGACAACCGTTCCTTCTTCGAGAGCAAGGGTCCCGGTGAATACACCGTCCATGTCGTCATCCGCAAGAGTTAGACCCCAGCCAATCCAGCCGTTCCAACTTCCGTTGATCACGATATTATCGTAATCTGCGTTGGGGAATCCCGTTGTGTTCATGTCAATCGCGAACGCAACGTCAACGATGACTGGTGGATTCACCTCGTCACACGTCAAGCACGTACCGTAGGTATCCGCTGTTGTGCTTCCTGAATCTCCCAATCGGTTGGCATAGCTCGAACCGTCTGTAACCGGAGCGCATGTAGCACCTTCGTTGACATCGTCAATGAGGTCCTCTTGGTGCGCCCAGTAATCGACCATGTACTTGTACTCAATGGTTGGTCCGGGAACATCCAGCGTGATTGTGTAAATGCCATCTGCATCGTCGTCCGACATCAAAATGTCAGCCGTCCAACCCCAAACAGGTCCCGTGATGTGCACTGTGGAGAATTCAACACCCGCGCAATTCATGTCTACATTGAACGTGGTGCTGTACAAGCATGACCCATCATCGGTGTTCGCTTCTGAAGAGAAGTTAATCGCACCTTCATCGGTGCATCCATACACCTCACCTTCATTCGTTTCGCATGCCTCACATGATTCAAAACAAACCACATCCAACACCATGTCTTCACCACCTACAACCGTAACCAAACGATTTGTGAAACCGCCCGTTGTCAGCGTGCACGCCGCGTCCAACTCAGGATCAAGCTGCTCATCAGAGGCAGAATTCACGAATTTGTATTCGTGGCCACCTGCGGGCAAGGTCGCTGTGTAAGTGTAAATACCATCTCCGTCAGAATCGTCCATGAGCTCGCCAGGGAAAGACCATCCGTTCAATGTTCCACCGAAAATCGTGACATCGCCTGCAACAGCAACCGTGTTCATATCTACTTGGAATGTCACAGAGGCCTCGGAAACTGATTCACACGTACCATCTGTGCTGCACTGCCCAAAGCAAGTAGAGACGGATGTTTCACCCGTTATTTCGGGTAAGAATCGATCGTTGTACGAGGCGGGATCACCACAAGGCAGACCCGCTAGATTCTCTTTGCAAGACCAATCTCCGCAAGCGCCGTTGGTGAAAGTGTAATGGCTTGAAAAACCTTCATCCAACATCATGGTAATGCTGTAGATGCCGTCTTCATCAGGGTCTGTCATCTCGTTGTCTCCGGGATTACCGAAACTTCCTCCGCCTGCGAGATAGACGCCTGTTTCAGCTACGGTTTCATTGGCCATATTCACATTGAATGTCACAGCATATTCTACGACTTCAACGTCGCATCCTACACATTCGCTGAAGCAGACCGCATCGAGTACCACACTTTCACTACCTACATCATAAAATCGATTGGAACCTGTATTACAAGATGCAGGCACTGACTCTTCATATTCCCAGCCCGGTCCATTGAGGAACTTCCACTGCAGATTAGAATTGGCAGCAACTACTTGAGTGTAGGAATAAACTCCATCTCCCTGGTCTGTCATTTGACTCGAACCTGCATCCCAGCCTTGGAAGCCTCCTGCAATGAATACACCTGCAGGGTTCGCCCCTACAACAGACATATCTACTTGCCATGTCACGGTAACATCCGTACAAGGCGTGCCCAAGCATGCAGCGCAAGAATTAAAACATACCGTTTCCAAAACTTCATCCTCAGCTCCAACCGTGATGGTTCTATTCACATACCCATCAATGGTGGAAGTGCAAGACTCGCCTCCACTGAATGACTCTTGAACAGCCCAGTCATTGATTGTGAATTTATATTCGTGGGTAGATCCTTCATCCAAATCAACTGCTATCTCATACACTCCGTCACCCATATCAGCCATTTGAGCGCAAGCACCGCACCATCCATTGGCACTACTGCTGAAATTCACAAAACCGATCTCATCACAGTAATCGTTCATATCGACTCTAAAAGTCACGGATGTCGTTTCTGCGGGTGGCGTGCCGCAGGGATCGCACGAATTGTAAACGTCAGTCGTTACATCTTCAGATCCCACTGTCCACAAACGATTTGCATAGTTCGCTCCGTCAGTAATCGGAGCGCAACCCAATCCAATGATGTTTTCTTGCACGCCGTCAGAAACCCATAGGTATTCCATGTTCTCCGAAGGAGTATCCAGTGTGATTGTCCAAGTCCCGTCACCGTTGTCGGCAGCAATCGGTCCGCCCATCGCATCCCAGCCCCAAAATGGTCCTGTCATTCGCACCTCCGAGGGAGTTGCATCACACAAGTCAACAGTTAAAGTTAGAGACTGAGCATTCGACACTGCGAAAGAAACGAGCATCAATAAAAGGAAATTAATCTTTTTCATTTGGTTAATTTAAAGACGAAAGCTAATAACCTACCATTGAGGTGAGCTTTTCAATCGTTGAGCAAGATACGAAGAAAACCCGTAAAATAGAAATTCACGTGTATCGAATACACATTATAACGGAACAAGTGACCGTAAAACAAGTGTCAACCTACTTTTTTGCCCACTCCAAGTAAGGCGAGTGCAGCACAAAAACAGGAAGTTCCCGCAATGAGCATGGTAAACGCAACGTCTCCATCGAAAAACCAATCATTCAACGCATTGATGCCCCCCAGAGCAGCAAGAATCTGCGGAATTACAATGAACATATTGAAGATGCCCATATAGATGCCCATTTGATCTTTCGGTACCGAGCTCGACAGCATGGCATAAGGCATGGATAGAATCGAACCCCAAGCGATGCCGATCAATGCAAAGCACCATTTCAAATTCGAAGCACTCTCCGGATTCAACAGCAGCATCCAAGCGAATCCAATCCCCCCTAAGCACAGTGAAGTCGCGTGCACGATACGGCGGTTGATTTGGAAGCGATGGGTGTAAAATGCCAGTATCAAAGCGAAAGCCATGGAACTCAATCCATACATCCCCATCGCACTCGACACTGAATTCGCAGCTTCATTGAAGGCTGCGTTGGCCACTTCGAAATTGGGCATATCCGGTGCTGGATTCGGTGAAGCGAATACATGTTCGGTTAATGCTGGAGTAGCGAAAGACCACATCGTAAAAAAAGCAAACCAACTGAAAAATTGCACCACACCAAGCTGCATCATCACCTTGGGCATCCCAATGATCGACCTGATGATTGCCCTCACATCCGACATCAACCCGCGCGATTCTGCCTTTTCTCTCTCAAATTTTTCCAAGTCATCTGGAGGGTCCTCCTCTGTTTTCAAAACAGTAACAGCAATTGTCAAAAGAAACACCAATGCGCCAATAGCAAAGGAGTAAAACACCGAATCAGGAATTTCACCCGCAGGCGCATCATTGCTCGCTCCGAGTTTGGTCATCAGCCACGGCAAATTGGACGCGATCCAAGTACCGATGCCAATGATGAGGGTTTGCACTACGAATCCAAAATTGCGTTGATCTTCGGGTAACTTATCCGCTATTAGTGCCCGAAAAGGCTCCATGCTGATGTTGATCGAAGCATCCAATATCCACAACAAACCAGCTGCCATCCACAAGGCTGAACTGTAGGGCATGATGAAGAGTGCTGCTGAACTGAGAATCGCACCTATGAGAAAGTAAGGACGCCTTCTGCCCCACCTCGGACTCCACGTTCGATCACTCCAGTACCCAATAATCGGTTGCACCAGCAACCCCGTTAGCGGTGCTGCAATCCATAGACCGGGTAGCTCTTCAGGACTCGCTCCTAACGTCTGAAATATGCGGGACATGTTGCCCCCTTGCAAGGCAAACCCAAATTGTATCCCAAGAAAGCCGAAACTCATGTTCCAGATTTCCCAAAATGAAAGATGTTTTTTGCTTTGCTCCATGGGATTCGATTTTCAACCGAAATTACAGGTTCGTGTCAAAATAACACCTTTGGAGTTATGAACAAAAAAAGCACCGAACCCTTCGATTCGATGCTTTTCAGTTTCGTTGATTAAAATCTTACTCAGGACACGGGTAGCTGTATGCAGCCAAGAATTCAAGCAAATCACCTGAACCAATCAATCCGTTTCCGTCCGCATCAAATGGGCAATCGCTCTCGCCAGTCGGCATCTCGCAACTTCCATCGTCCACGTTGGCACCAGGATCAAAGTTGGGCGCCTCTGCGTAAGTGCAACCCAGTGCATCGTAGATACACGAGTCGTCATCGGTCAGAGCAAGCGGGCAATAATTGCTCGCAGACTCATCGGTGCAGCCCTCAAATTCACACGAACCGTCATCGAAAGAAGCCAATGGATCATAATTCGAGGCGTTGGCATACGCGCAACCACCTGCGATACACGAGCCATCATCGAAGTTGGCTTCAGGGTCGTAGTTCTCAGCATTCGGGTTCGTACATCCTGGGTATTCGCATGAACCGTCGTCATCCGTCGCAGTGGAATCATAATTCTGCGCTTCATCATCTGTACAACCTGGAATCTCCAGTTCGTCGCATATTCCATCATCGTCTGCATCATTCAAGCAATCTCCATTGCAGTCGTAGTACGTTTCTGCAAAAACACACGAACCGTCATCGGTCGTCGCATCCTCATCATAGTTGCACGCTGAAGCACTGGTGCAGCCCGCAAATTCACATGACCCGTCATCGTCCGTTGCATTGGAGTCGTAGTTATCCGCATCCGCATCTGTGCAACCTGGAATTTCCACTTCATCGCAAACACCATCTCCGTCCGCATCGTTGTTGCAATCGCCTTGGCAATCCAGGTATTCTTCCTCAGCATATTGGCAATTGCCATCATCCGCTACAGCCTCAGGATCGTAATTGCACGCAGCCTCATCCATGCATCCAAAAGCCAAATCTGGAAAGACCAGTTGCTGGTCCAACGCTTGGGGATTGCTTCCGTCTTGCGCCCGGTATTGCAGGTTTAAGCTCAATGAAACTTGACCCATCGTTGTCAATTGTGCAATCAGGACTTGTCCATTTTCATCCGGAAAGGCTAAAGGCTCCATATCAGGCAGGACAAACCAGCTCCCACCGAGTGCATTGTCAATGCTGAAGGCGTCTCCGTCTTCAAAATCGTCGGCAGCCGCATCTACGCCAACTGTAGAAAGATTGAGATTGCTGTTTTCACCGCCAATGGTGAACCAACTGTCATAAATCACATCGGCATCGACCAAGTCAGCGAAAGGATTGATTTCACTGGCGAATGCACCACCAATTGCGTTTTGATAAAAATCGGATGTAGAGCTCACATCCAGCGGATGTCCGTCTTGGGCAAAAACCGCTGTCAATTGGTCATTGGGATTCGTGAAATTTGCATAAACACGGAATGTCCTCAAACCCGTTTCGGGCTCATTTTCAGCAATCATCTCATAACTTAATCCGGCAAAACTTGGCTCAGGATAATCGCATGTTCCATCATCCAATAGTGCTTCAGGATCATAGTTGGAAGCCTCAGGATCGGTGCAACCGGTTCCGGTCACTTCGACTTGTGGGAACGTCAAGGACAACCCTTCAATTTCAATCGACTCATTGTTCTCATCCCGGATTTGCAAGTTGATCAATGCATCCACCGCCCCGTCTGTCGTAACCTGAGCCAACAAAACCTTACCATCCACCGGCAAAGCTTGAGATGATTGACCTGGTATGAGGAAAAGTGAACCTCCCAAGAACGTATTGACGTCCAGTGCATTTCCAGCCTCAAATGCTGGGAAGAAAGCGTCAAGACCGATGGAATTTGATGAATCTTCCTCTCCCGGTGCCGCACCAATCGCGCACCATGAGTCAAATTCGAGCGATGGCACAACCACGAAGAATGAAGGGTTGATGGCACTGGCAAGTGGAGATCCCAATTCGTCTTGATAAAACGTCGATGAGGGAATGAGTTGCCACGGCGCCGCCTCTGTTCCATATATCGCCGTTACCTCCACCTCATCGCTTGAAAAATTCGCGTACAAGCGGTAGGTCGTTAAGCCATCAATTCCATCTTCGGCGTATACTTCATAGCTCAAGGATTCAACCAACCCATCGAGCCATTCACATGTGCCGTTGTCCGTTATGGCTTCTGGGTCATAGTTATCCGCTGTTTCAGAAGTGCAACCGAAAACTTCCAACTCATCGCATAAGCCATTGCTGTTCAGGTCATTAACGCATGACCCATCGCAATTGTACAATTCATCTGGGTAGACGCATGAGTCGTTATCATCGGTCGCATTTTCATCATAATTGCACGCTGAATCATCTTGGCAGCCTGGGATTTCCAATTGATCGCACACTCCATCCTCATCTGTATCTTGAAGACACGTTCCATCGCAATCGTAATAGGTTTCAGGCAAGTTTCCATCGCAATCACATGTGCCTGCCGCAATGCCTTCGCCTCCGCATACCCCGCATTCATCCAACGAAGTGCACGATCCGTCTTCCACATTGGCCAGCGGATTGTAATTGCATGCCGATGAATCCATGCATCCTTCAACAATCTGCTCACCGACACAAGAACAATCAGCTGTGTACGTATCATTCATGGTCATGGCATCGCCGTCATCACAAGCATCCGCTGGGAAGGCACAACTTCCGTCGTTTGCTTCAGCCGTTGGATCATAATTACAAGCCGATGAATCCGTGCAACCCGTTTCCACTTCTGGATATGTGATTGTCAACCCTTCCGTATTGTAGCTGTTGCCCTGCTCATCATCGTATTGAAAATTCATCACCAAAGAGATGACCCCATCCGTCGTGAGCTGAGCCACCAATACCCGGTTATCATCGCCGGATGTTGCGTCTGCCGATCCGCCAGGAATGACGAACCATGAGCCTCCAATGAAGGTGTCAATGGTAAAGCCGTTGCCGTTGTTGAAGCCATCATAGTAAGGCTCCATTCCTACGGACCCAACGCCACCAGAACCCGCGGTGTTCTCCGTTCCAATCGTCAACCAGCTATCGAATTCCACCTCAGGAAACGACGTGAAAAAGGCCGTATTGATGAACTCACCATAATTCGACCCCAACGTGGAATTAAAGAAACCAGTCGTAGAGAGCATACTCAAAGGAGCATTTTCTCCTCCTCCAACTGTGCCGTAGACGGCGATTAATTCGTTGGTAGGCGAATCAAAAGTGGCATAAACTCGGTAAGTAGTTCCAAATTCTGACGTTGCAAATTCCTCCACCTCTAAGCCCGCAGGACCCGTTGGAACCAGTTCTCCTTCACAGGAACAATCACTCTGGTATTGATCATTCACCGTATTTCCAAAACCGTCATCGCAAGCATCACCGGGGTAAACACATGAACCATCCGAAGCTTCTGCCGCCTCTTCATAATTGCAAGCGGAATTGTCTGTGCATCCCATTACAATTTCCATCCCTGCGCAATTGCAATCTTCGCCAACGACATCTCCACCTGTTGTTGAATCTCCGTCATCACAAGCATCGCCTACGAAAAAACACGTGCCGTCGTCCGAGTTCGCTTCAGCTGAATAATTGCAGGCATTTGAACTCATGCATCCCAAAACAACAGGTTCACCCGTGCATTGACAGTCCGAATCATATGCATCGTTGATGGTATTCCCATCGCTGTCATCACATGGATCAAGGGTAAAATAGCAGCTTCCATCATCCGCCACGGCTTCCGTATCATAATTGCATGCCGTAGCATCGGTGCAACCTGAAGCTACTTCGGGAAAAGTCGAGGTCAGGCCATTCACCGCAAAGGTTTCCCCTGTTACATCATCGTACTGCACGTTGAGAACAACGCTTACAACACCTGTGGAGGTCAGTTGGGCCACGAGCACTTTGTTATCGTCTCCTGCAATTGCATCTGCTGAGCTTCCAGGAATGATGAACCATGAAGCCCCGGTGAACGTGTTGACCGTGAAGCCGTCACCGTTATTAAAATCTTGGAGATAGGAATCTAAACCCACTGAACTCACCCCTCCTGAACCCGAAGAATTCTCCGATCCAATCGTAAACCAACTATCAAATTCGATTTCAGGGAAAACCGCGATGAAAGCGACATTGATATCTTGTGCGTAATTCGCACCAAGAGAGGTGTTGTAAAACGATGTGGTTGTCAAAAAACTCAATGGCGCATTTTGAGCCTCGCCAACTGTTCCGTAAATGGCGACAAGTTCATCATCCGGGGAATCAAATGTGACGTACACCCGGTGCGTCGTGCCATATTCTGACGTAGCGTACTCTTCGAATTCTACACCCACAACACTGGCAAAAGCTGGCACAGCCAGCAACGAAACCAAAAAGGTCAAAAGGAAATTTCGCATAAGAATTATGAATCGGTTAAAGACGTTCTGTGACGGTAATCTACGATTTACATCATGGATCCGCAACTATTCTTTGTCTTATGCTCCGCGCAACTTCTCAATCAATGCCGAGGTGCTGGCATCGTGATGGGCAGAAGAATTGCTCCCTTGCCATTCAGAAAGAATGTTCTTTGCCAGAGCCTTCCCCAGCTCGACTCCCCACTGGTCATAACTACAGACATTCCAAAGAAGCCCCTGCATGAAAATCCTGTGCTCGTAAAACGCAATTAACATGCCCAGCGAATGCGCGTCCAACGCGCTTAGCAATATGAAGGTAGACGGTCTGTTCCCTTCAAATACCCGGTGCGGAGCCACACTCGCTAGATGGTCTTCTGAGGCACCCGAATCGCGCATTTCTTCCTCTACTTCTGCACGACTTTTACCACACATCAAAGCCTCAGCTTGGGCAATGGCGTTTGCTAGCAGCTTTTGATGATGCGAATTAAACTGAGACAAGGGCTCTTTGACAGCAATGAGATCCACCGGATGAACCGTCGTCCCCTGATGCAACAACTGATAAAAAGCATGCTGACCATTCGTACCTGCTTCGCCCCAAACAACGGGACCTGTCGAATGCACAACTGGTTGACCATCGCGGCCCACATATTTCCCGTTCGATTCCATATCCGCTTGCTGTAGATAGGCGGGAAAACGATCTAAGTCCTGCGCATATGGGAGCACGACATGCGTTGGAAACCCTAAGTATTCGCGGTACCAAACCCCCAGTAAAGCACTAATGAGCGGCATATTTTGCCTTGCAGGTGATCCTGCAAAATGACGGTCCATTTCTCGTGCACCATTCAGCAGTGCTTGAAACGATTCGCTTCCCACGGAGCAGGCGATACTCAAGCCAACAGGCCCCCACAAGCTATAGCGACCTCCCACCCAATCGTCAAAACCGAAAATATGGGCGCTTGGCACACCAAATCCCTCAGCTGCCGGCACATTGGTCGATACAGCAGCAAAATGATTGGGTATGGCCGTGACTCCTAAGGCATCAGCTAACCATGCTTTCGCCGCTTCGGCATTGGCCATGGTCTCCTGGGTCGTGAACGTTTTACTTACGACAATGAACAGAGTCGATGCTGGGTCAATCTTGCCCAAAACAGCCTCCAAATGCGCTCCATCCACGTTGCTCACAAAGTGCACTCGCGGACCATCCGCTCCTTCGGCACGCAGCGCTTTGGTTACCATCAAAGGACCCAAATCAGAACCTCCGATGCCTATGTTCACCACGTCCTTTACCTGCCCCTCTGTTCTGACACCGTCGGCATACGCCAACATCGCCTGACGGGTCGCCAAAACGTTGGGCATGACCGGAACTCCTTGAACGTGAAAAGCATCATGAGCTTCACCTCGTAATGCCATATGCAGAACTGAACGAGATTCGGTCTGATTGATTGGATCTCCGCCAAAAAGCTGCCGAATCCCGCCCTGCCAATCTGCTTCTTCAGCTAATTCAAAAAGAGCCTTCATGACCGCTTCATTCACCCGATGCTTCGACCAATCCATATAAATTGGCCCAACCTCCAAGTGCATGTGATTCAACCGATCTTCATCCTCCTCGAAATGACGAAGCATGTGCATTTGCCCTACTTCTTTGGCTAGACCTTGCAACTTCGTGTGCGCTGCAGAGCGCCTGAGATGAAACGGTTTGAGCATACTCTGCTTGTTTAGGCGTTCCGATTGACACAGTTTAAATCCTCAAATGCCTGCTTGAGGCGATCCACGAAATAGGCCTCTCCCTGGCGCAACCAAACACGCGGATCGTATTTCTTTTTGTTCGGAACATCCGCTCCCTCCGGGTTGCCAATTTGCGTTTTGAGGTAGTCGAGGTTGTCGGTCACATAGTCGCGTACCCCGCTCAAAAATGCCCACTGCATGTCGGTGTCAATGTTCATCTTGATCGCTCCATACGAAATCGCCTCTCGGATCTCTTCTTTGGTTGACCCGCTGCCTCCGTGAAAGACGAAGTCGACTGGGTTGGGCCCGGTCTCAAACTTCTGTTCAATAAATTTTTGACTATTATCCAAAATCTTGGGTGTCAAAGAGACATTTCCTGGCTTATAAACCCCGTGAACATTTCCAAAAGCTGCAGCTACCGTGAATTGATCACTAATTGCCCTTAACTCCTCAAACGCATACGCTACCTCCTCCGGCTGAGTGTACAATTTGCTGCTGTCGATGTCCGTATTGTCCACTCCATCCTCTTCTCCACCGGTTACACCCAATTCGATTTCCAAGAACATCCCCATTCCATGCATGCGCTCTAAGTATGATTTGCATGTCGCGATGTTTTCCTCTAGTGCCTCCTCGCTCAAATCAATCATGTGAGAACTGAACAATGGACGTCCTGTGGCATCGAAATGCTGCTGACTTGCATCCAACAATCCATCAATCCAAGGCAAGAGCTTCCGTGCACAATGATCCGTATGCAAAATCACTGGAACTCCATATGCCTCAGCCATCGTATGAACATGATGCGCTCCAGCAATTGAACCGAGCACTGCATTTTCCTGATCATCCATCTTCAATCCCTTTCCAGCATTGAAAACAGCTCCGCCATTTGAAAATTGAATAATGACAGGCGAATTCAAATCACGTGCTGTTTCGAGAACTGCATTGATTGAATTGGTGCCAATCACATTGACGGCAGGCAAAGCGTAGCCGTTGCGTTGTGCATCTTCGAAAACTTCACGCACTTCCTCACCCCATAGCACACCTGACCGGAATTTCTGACTCATGTTGTTGAATTTGGGGCGTAAAATTAGGTCTCACAATCGACAATACACGCTCGAAACCCAGCTATTTTCCTGACCTCCCGGAAGCCTCGATCAATCGTTATTCATTGCACTCAATGACTGCCTTGCCCATTCTGCAGCATCCGTATCCGGATGAAGTTCCACCACTTGCTCGTAGGTTTTCTTGGCCTGCGCACGATCGTTCAATTCAACTTCAGCAATGAAGCCAACGAGAAAAGCACAAACTGCTCGTTTATCGAAGGTTTTGTAGTGATCGTGAATGTCCCTGAGCTGCGTCATCGACTCCTGAAATTTACCAGCAGAACGGAGCAAATCTGCCCGACGAAAGAGCATTTCAGGTGTTTCATCGTGGTCGTGACATCCATTTGCAAAAGCAGCATACGACTGCATCAACTTGGAGCGAACATCCGATTGAACCTCTTGGGATTCGAAAAACAATTGGCCTTCCAATTCACCAATCTCTTTGAGTTGTTGGTCACAATTATCCGCTTCGACCTGGCCGCATTGGGTCAACCCCAACAAAATCACACCCCCAAAAATATAGAGACACTTCATTTTCGCTTAACTGAAGGATAGCGCATGCGGTAATCAGCGGGCACTTTGCCCAAACCGATATCGCGCAATTTTCCGTGCAACAATCGCCGGCGCATTGGGTTTACATGGTCTGTAATCAAGACTCCATCGAGGTGATCATTTTCGTGTTGCACAATCCTTGCAGCCAGCCCTGAAAGACGTTCTTCGATTAATTCCCATTGAGCGTTGTAGTACTCAACTGAAATGCTGACTGGTCGCTCAACCGCCTCCCGAATTCCCGGAATAGAAAGACACCCTTCGTCCATATCCGTCCGCTCTTCTGACTCATCAAAAATCACGGGATTAATCATTACACGCTTGAAGCCTTCGCAGGACGGATCTCCCTTCTCACCTTCTCCAAATGGCGAACCATCGCATACAAAGATGCGAATGGATTGCCCCACTTGAGGACCAGCAAGTCCCACACCATCCGCTTCATACATGGTCTCCCACATATTTGCAATGAGCACATCGAGTTCAGGGTGATCTTGGTCGATGTCCTTGGCCTCTGTTTTCAGTACCGGGTCACCGTACGCAACAATGGGTAATATCATAGGACAAATTTAGGGCATAGAATCGCCTTGAAGCCCCTACTTTTGTGTCATGAAAATGCTCGACTCCATTCCCGATGCCATCCAAGCCATTCAGCAAGGTGAAGTGATCATTGTGGTTGACGATGAAGACAGGGAAAATGAAGGTGA
>Ga0209631_10000430_pt1 | contig 56509 bp, 60 predicted proteins | sample COG_08_FD_184752 | JGI IMG/M metagenome (GOLD analysis project Ga0209631, IMG submission 184752) | Pelagic Microbial community sample from North Sea - COGITO 998_met_08 (SPAdes) (version 2) | ecosystem: Environmental > Aquatic > Marine > Neritic zone/Coastal water | place: Helgoland, sampling... | reverse complement strand
TTGAAAGCGCTTTCCCTCAATTTAACTCAATTAAATTAAATGAATCAGAAGAAAGAATATATAAAAATGGTGGAATGGTTAATTCTATAAAAGGGAATGAAGAAATATCAAAAATATATTCTTTTTCAGACAAATTCATGGGATTAGGAGAAATCAACGATTCTGGATTAAAGCTCAAACAGCTTGTTTAATATCTTATTTAGTAATAAGCTACGCGCTCAGACTTTAGATATACGAGGTTTGAATTCAATTAGTACATGTATATCAGGGATAAAAAATGGCTCTATTAGCAGAAGAAAAAGCAGATATTGTTAGTAAATTTCAAAAAAGTGACACAGATACTGGTTCCCCAGAAGTTCAAATTGCTCTTTTAACTGAAAATATTAATAAACTTCAAGATCACTTTAAAGAACATAAAAAAGATCATCACTCCAGAACTGGTTTGATAAGAATGGTTAATCTAAGAAGAAAGCTTCTTGCTTACTTAAAACGTAAGGATCAAGAAAGTTATCTAAACACTATAAAAGCCCTAAAATTACGCGGATAAAAAATAATAAAAATTAAAAAAGGAATATTGTGGAAAAAAATAAATTAGAAGCTTCAACAGTAGAATTTACCTATGGTAATAAAACTGTAAAATTAGAAACGCATAAAGTAGCAAGACAAACTACAGGTGCAGTATTAGTAACAATAGATGACTTAGTAGTTCTTGCAACGGTAGTTGCAAAGAAGGAAGCAGATCCAAAGAAAGATTTTTTTCCTTTAGCAGTCTTTTATCAGGAGAAATTTTATGCCACTGGAGCTATTCCAGGCGGGTTCTTCAAAAGAGAGGCTCGACCGACAGAAAGAGAAACATTAACTTCAAGACTCATAGATCGTCCAGTAAGACCTCTATTCCCAGAAGGATTTAAAAATGAGGTGCAAGTATTTTGCACAGTCTTATCATCAGGCAAAGACTATAATCCTGACATAGCTGCCATGATAGGCACATCTGCTGCTCTTTGTGTTGCTGGTGTTCCATTTGATGGACCTATGGGAGCAGCGAGAGTTGGTTTTGTAGATGGTAATTATGTCTTAAATCCTTCATATGAAGAGTTAGAAAACTCATTTCTTGATATGGTTGTAGCGGGAACAAAAGAAGCTGTCTTAATGGTTGAATCTGAAGCAAAAGAATTAAGTGAAGACTTAATGCTCGGTGCAGTTTTATTTGCTCATCAAGAAATGCAAGCAGTAATTAAAGGTTGCCAAGAGCTTAAAGATAAAGCTGGAAAAGAGGACTGGGTAGTTGCTGTAGATGAAGAAACTCCTGGTTTCTATTCTGAATTAAAAGATAAGCATACAACTGCAATTGAAGCAGCTTTTAAAATAGTTAACAAATCTGAAAGAACAGAAGCATTGAGTGTTATCAAAAATACCATTGTTGATGAATATGAAGACCTTGATGACATGAAAATGTCAAAAGTTATGGGTGCGTTTAAAAAATTAGAATCAGATGTTGTTAGAAAAAGTATTATCGAGAATAAAACAAGAATTGATGGTAGAGATGAAGATACTGTAAGACCTATTTTTGTTGAAACAGGTATTTTGCCAAAAACTCATGGCTCATCTTTATTTACTAGAGGAGAAACGCAAGCTCTTGTCGTTGCAACTTTAGGTTCTACAAGAGATGCTCAAAGAATCGAGTCTATTGAAGGCCAAGATACTGATCATTTCATGTTGCATTATAATTTCCCAGCATACAGTGTTGGAGAAATTGGCATGCCTATGGGCCCAAAAAGAAGAGAAATTGGTCACGGTAACCTAGCAAAAAGAGCAATTAAAGCTGTATTGCCTGACACAGATGATTTTGGATATACACTAAGAGTTGTATCAGAAATAACTGAATCAAATGGTTCCAGCTCAATGGCAACAGTTTGTGGAACATCATTATCATTAATGGATGCAGGTGTTCCTTTGACTAGTCCAGTTGCTGGAATAGCAATGGGGCTAATAAAAGAAGGCGATGATTTTGCCGTACTTACAGACATTCTTGGTGATGAAGATCATCTTGGTGATATGGACTTTAAAGTTGCCGGAACTGAAACTGGAATAACAGCACTTCAAATGGATATCAAGATACAAGGTATCAATGAAGCTATTATGGAAGTTGCTCTGACTAAAGCAAAAGCAGCAAGAAACCATATTTTAAATGAGATGAATGCGGTTATTAACCAGCCTAAAGAATTATCAGAGCATACACCAGCAATGAAGAAGTTTGTCGTACATACTGACAAGATTAAAGAAATTATTGGTAAGGGTGGAGCTGTTATAAAAGGAATGCAGGAAAAAACAGGTGCAACTGTTGATATTAGTGATGACGGGACAGTAGCTGTTTTTGGTCAAACTCAAAGTGCAATGTTAGCAGCCGTAGAAATTATAGAAAGCATTATAGAAGATCCAGAATTAAATAAAGTATATACAGGCACTGTAGTAAAAATTGTTGAATTTGGTGCTTTTGTGAATATTCTGCCTGGAAAGGATGGGTTACTTCATATTTCTGAAATAGCTGAAGAAAGAACTGAAGATGTAAATGCTGTTTTAAAAGAAGGTCAAGAAGTTGAAGTTAAACTTATTGGCTTTGATCGTGGAAAAATGAAATTATCCATGAAAGCATTGCTCAGTAAAGACTAATTGTATAAAAGTCAAATTAAGCAACTAAAATTTATATATAAAATTTGATCCTTTTTCTTATTTATGGTCTTATATAACCTGCAAATCATATATAAAACCTAAATAGGGGGAGTTAATATGGATAATGCATGGAGAATGATAGGCGACTTAGTTAGTAATTTAACTAGTGTCATAGTAGGAATTTTAGGACTAGGGATTGTTGGAAGCTTAGCTTTTGGCGACATGCTAGGACTAGATGTTATTGGTAACATAACTTCACTAGTTGAAAGTTTAGCTACTAATGGCGTTGTTGGACTTCTTGTTCTAGCAGTTCTTATGAGCCTTGTTAAGTAATACTTAACCTTTTGTTAAGAAGAGCTTAGGCTCTTCTTAACATTTTTTAAATAAATGAACTTCAAAATCACGTTAGCAAGCCTTACTACTTTTTTAAATAAGGTAACCAAATTATTAATACCACTTGTCATAGTCTCATTATTACTAGGTATCATCTTTGGACCGACTACTCCATTTGTTGGTGATGTATACAAGAATGTAACAGATATTCTAAATATGTTGGGAGAGGATGCTCTTCTTGCTTTAGTTTCTCTTGTAATAATTCTTGCTTACTTAAAAAAAGACTAAAATAGGCATTTGCTGATTCCATAAAAAAGATACTATCTTTTTTACCAAATAACTGCATTTAAATTAAGCTAGATAGCTATATATTATATTGATTTTAATTTGGTGGTTATGGGTGGACTTGAACCACCGACCCCGGCATTATGAATGCCGTGCTCTAACCAGCTGAGCTACATAACCATGCGTAGAATGATAGTTGCTATAATTTCAGAGTCAATATCTTTGTTGAATTAACCTTAGACGTTGAATTTAAAATGAATAACATCTCCATCTTTAACGATATATTCTTTTCCTTCTAAGCGCCACTTGCCGTTCTCTTTAGCACCGGCTTCACCCTTATTTGAAATATAATCGTCAAAGGCAATTACTTCTGCTTTGATAAAACCTCTTTCAAAATCTGTATGAATTACTCCAGCAGCGTTTGGAGCTGAAGCATTTAATGGAATAGTCCAAGCCCTAATTTCTTGAGGACCAGCTGTGAAGTATGTTTGCAGTCCAAGTATTTCGTAGCCTTTAAAAATAACTTTGTTTAATACAGGCTCATCCATTCCCATTAATTCAAGATATTCAATCTTTTCTTCATCTTCCAATAATGCTATTTCTTGTTCAATCTTTATAAAGGTTGGAACAACATCATGATTTAAATTTTTTGCAAAGTCTTCAAGCCTTTTAAGTAAATCTTTTGAACTTGAATCATCCGATATGTTTGCAATATAAAACATTGGTTTGATTGTTAATAGATGAAGACTCTTAACAAAGACTTTTTCTTCGTCATCAAAACTTTCAAGGGATATAAATTTTCCTGATTCCAATTCTAATTTAATTCTATTTAATATCTCATAATCTTTTTTATTTTGCTGATCAGATGTTTTTAGAAGTTTTTCTGTTTTTATTAAACGTTTTGAAACAGATTCAAGATCAGCAAAAATTAACTCTAGATTAATTATTTCTGCATCTCGAACAGGATCAACAGATCCATCAACATGAGTGATATTTTGATCATCAAAGCATCTAACTACATGAGCAAGTGCTTGCATTTCTCTTATATTTGATAGAAAGGCATTTCCAAGACCTTCTCCTTGAGATGCTCCTTTAACTAATCCGGCTATATCAACTAAATCTAGTGTAGTAGGTATTATTTTTTTAGAGACTACAATGTTCTGGAGCATATCCAAGCGTTTATCTGGTAATGGGACTATTCCTACGTTCGGTTCTATAGTACAAAATGGAAAATTTTCAGCAGGTATGGCAGATTTAGTTAGAGCATTAAAAAGAGTAGACTTACCTACATTTGGAAGACCAATAATTCCGCATTTAAAACCCATAATTTTTTATGTATGAAGTTGAAGTTGAGCTTCAGAGAATTTTCTTTCACATATAAGTTTAAAAACTTTACTAAGATCGTAAAAACTTTCTTCAATAAGAATTTTATCTTTTGGTTTAGATTTACTTAGAACCCAATTAGTAACATCACTTTTATCTCCTGGATGACCTATACCAATTCTTATTCTATAAAATTTTTTTGAACCAGTTTTCTCAAATATATCTTTTAGTCCGTTATGACCTCCATGCCCACCACCAAATTTAATTTTTACTTCTCCTGGATTTAGGTCCAGATCATCATGAAATACAACTAAATCTTCACATGAAATATTCGAATAACGCATTATTTTTTGAATTGTTTTGCCTGTATTGTTTACAAAGTTAGTTGGAATAGCCATGATAAAATCTCTTTGAGAAGAGTTCGCTATCTGTGCTTCAAGTTTTTCTTTTAAAATAAACTCAAGGTTAAGCTCATTACAAATTCTGTTCAACCAATCTTTACCAATATTGTGTTTTGTTTCCTCGTATTTAGCACCAGGGTTGCCAATACCAACAAAACATAATTTAGACACTTTCTAGTCTTCTTCAGATCCTTCAGCAGGACTTTCTGCACCATCAGATGCATTATCAGCACTTTCTTCACCTTCAGATTCATCTGAACCTTCTTCGCCTTCTTCACCCTCAACTTCAACAGGATCTTCTTCAACGGCTTTAGGAGCATTAACTGATACAACCATTTGATCTTGTCCGTCATCTAGTCCAGAAATCTCTGCACCTTCAGGAAGGTCTATTTCAGTCAATCTGATACCTTCGCCAAGAGCAATTTCTGTAACGTCTACTTCTATAGCTTCAGGAATATTACCTGCTAAACAAAGTACCTCAATTTCACGCAATAACTTAGTTAAAATTCCACCTTCCATTTTTACCCCAGTACATTCATCTTCATTTATGTATCTGAAAGGCACAACAACTTTTAATTTCGTTTTACTAGAAACTCTTAAAAAGTCTGCATGTAAAAATTTACCTTTTGCAGGATCTCTTTGAAGTTCTTTAAGAACAACTTTTTCCTCTTTTTCACCAATCTTAATTTTAAGAACCTGGGTATAAAAAAGTTCATTTTCTGACGCTTTTGTTAATTCATTAAGAGGTAGTTTAATATTTTCTCCTGGAAGCTCATTACCATAGATGACAGCAGGAACCATCACATCAATTTTTCTAATCACTCTAGCTTTATTTGATCCAGTTCTTTCTCTAGGATCTGCATTTAAAATTATTTCTTGTGTCATATTTGCCTCTTATTTATCTATATAAACATTGCGCTTAAAGACTCTTCATTGCTTAATCTTCTTATACATTCAGCAATTGTTGGAGCCAACGAAATGACGCGTATTTTACTGCATTTTTTGCCTTCTTGGGACAATGGAATAGAATTTGTTACAACTAATTCATCCATTGATGAATTAGATATTCTCTCAATAGCGGGACCTGATAAAACTGGATGAGTAATATAGGCTTTAACACTTGCAGCACCTTCATTTTTTAGCGCCTCTACAGCGTTACATAAAGTTCCAGCAGTATCAATAATATCATCAGGGACTATACATATTTTTCCTTTAACGTCACCAATTATATTCATAACTTCAGACTCATTGGCTGCAGCTCTTCTTTTATCAATAATCGCAAGCTCAGATCCGTCTAATTGTTTTGCAAGAGCTCTTGATCTAACAACGCCACCTACATCAGGTGATACCACTACAACATCTTCCATATTTCCCTTGCTTTGTATTTTTATATCTTGAACCATTAGACCAGTTGCATAGACATTATCAGCAGGCATATCAAAAAATCCTTGAATAGTTTCTGAGTGAAGATCTACAGTTAATACTCTATCTATACCAACACTTCTAAACATATCAGCAACAACTTTTGCACTAATTGGAACTCTTGCAGATCTAACTCTTCTATCTTGTCGAGCATATCCATAATAAGGAACTACTGCTGTAATTCTTGATGCAGATGATCTTTTTAAAGCATCTGCAATTAGCATGACCTCCATGACATTTTTATTTGTAGGAGAGCATGTAGGCTGGATGATAAAAGTATCATGACCTCTGACATTTTCCTGGATTTCTACTTTTATTTCACCATCAGAAAAATATCCAATATCTGCTGAAGAAATATTCATACCTAAAATTTTAGCTACCTCATTAGCTAACTCAGGATTTGCAGTTCCTGTGAAAATATCTAAATTTGGCTTACTTATCATGATTTTCAATTATACCAAAATTGGCTGGGGTGGGAGGATTCGAACCTCCGCATGACGGGATCAAAACCCGTTGCCTTACCGCTTGGCTACACCCCAATGTTATCTCATTCCTCTTAAAGGTGAATATTGTATAGCTTCAGTTAAAAAGAATCTCCAATTAATAGGTATTATTTGTATTATTTTATCTAATTCATTTGAATTTTTGTAAGGAATAAACAAAGTTGACCCAGTTCCAGTTAAAAGTATATTGAATGAAATAATATTTTTTTTATAAAATGAATTTATTTCCGAATATCTAGAAAGGACTGACCTTAAAAATGAGTTCTGTTCTAATTTTTCTATACCCTCTAAATCAAGTAAATCTTTCTCATAATGCTTAAACATTTCTTTAGTTGAAATATTTATATTTGGACACAAAAGAACATATTTAACTTTTTCTGATTCCTTAAACTTTAGCTCATCACCAATTCCTGAAACAAATGCATTTTCACCATTAATAAAGAAAGGCACGTCCGCGCCTAAACTTTTACCTCTTTGAAGCATTTCTTGATTAGAAATATTTAGACCCCACATTTTATTAAGTCCTAGCAGAACCGTTGCTGCATTTGAACTACCACCGCCAAGTCCAGCTCCTATTGGAATATTTTTTTTTAGATTTATTTGAATACCTTTATCAATCATATAGTCTTTTTTGAGTGCCTTTATTGCTTTGTATATAATATTTTCTTCTGTCCCAATGATTGAAGGCTCACATATTATTTTTATCTCATTTGAATTTAGATTTTTGATTTCTAAATCATCATAGAGATCAATAAGTTGAAATGCAGAATCCAAGTCATGAAACCCATCTGGCCTTTTATGCAATATTTTTAGATATAGGTTAATTTTTGCAGGAGATTTAAGAAATATGCTATTAGGATGCACTTATAGCTCCTTTGATATAGATATTTTCATATTTAATTGATATTAAAGTAGTCATTCCTTTTCTATTATTACAACTAAAACTAAAACCTATTTGATCTTGATTAAAGAATGTTAGTTTATTGTCAATATTATTAGCCTTAAGGCAATTAGATACAAAAAGAAAAAAATCATCTAGATTAAAATTTTCAATAATATCTATGGATATTGAATCAAGAGAAGGGGATACAGATATACCATTAAATTTATCAATTTTTACATTCAGAACATTTCCTAATAAAGGTTTTTTAACCTGTATAATAACTATATTGTTCGAGTGAAATATTGAAAAATTGTAATTAAAGTTTTTATTGTTCTGAAGAAGAGTTAATTTTCCATTATATTTTTCCATTGAAGATTGGGATTGGTTTAAAGAAGCACATGAAACCAAAGATAACAAAAACGCTATTGAGAAACTTTTTAAGATGAATTTACAGCTATTTGGCATAAATCATAAAACCTCTGATGTCTCAGAAAGAGAAAGATTTATTATAGATGAGTCTACTCAGATTTTTTTAGAAAATTATCTAAAAGATAAATTTCCAAATTCAATCGAATCCTTCTTTGGTCTATCAACTTGCAATAGGACCGAGTTCTTTTTTATAGCAAGTGATGATCAAATTCATCAAATTTTTCAATCTATTAAACATGCTTTAGACATAACACAAATACCAGACTCACACTTTTACTTTTTTAATAAGGAAGACGCTTTTATACACATGTGTAAAGTTGCTTGTGGTATTGATTCGCAGGTTGTAGGAGAACAAGAAATTTTTGGTCAATTTAAAAATGCATATAAAATAGCTGATGAGCTTGGATTAATTAAATCAAGACTTAGACTCTATATCGATAAGACTTTAGAAATTTCTAAAAAAATTAGAACAACTACAAAAATTGGTTTAAATCCATTGTCTGTGAGCGGCCTGGCACTTAATTTGGTTAAGAAAATCTTTGAGAAACCTGAAAATCAAAAAGTTCTTGTTGTTGGTGGTGGCGAAATGGCAAAATTAATTATTGAAAGTTTATATAAGTCAGGTATCAAAGATATTAGTGCAATAAATAGAAGTATTAAGATTCTTAATATTACAGATACATATAATGTAATGCCCATGCCGCTAAGCTCCGCTCACAAAGCTTTAGAAGACGCTGACATTATTATTGCTTCAGCAACTACATCAGTCCCAATTATTGGAAAAGGTGCAGTTGAAAGTGCTCTTCACGTAAGAAATAATAAACCCATGCTATTTATTGACTTAGCAGTCCCAAGAAATATTGAGTCTGAGATAAAACTATTAGAACAAGTCTATCTATTCTCAATAGATGATATTGAAAAAATTACCAAGGATAATTTTGGCGAAAGACTTGCTGAGGCTGAAAAAGCATCTAATGTTATTGTTCATGAAGTTGAGTTAGCCGAAAAAGAAATTACCAATAAATTAAAAAGAGCTTTAATAAGAAATAAGCTTGCCGATTTATTAAAATCATTTTCAGATGAAGATTTATCATTCTTAAAAGATCAAGTAAAAACCAATGATGATTTAACAAGTTTAATTATTAAAAAAGCACAAGAAAAAGGAGTTTCTGAGTCAATTGCAGATATTAAAATCATTGACAACCATGCAATTAAAGAAATAGTAAAAGGGTTAATAAAAGATGCATAACTCAATGTTGCTAAAACTCGAAAAACTTAAAGAAAGACTTGATGAAATTCAGAATGCTTTACTTGATTCAAATACAGTCAAGGATATTGAAAAATTTACTCAGCTTAATAAAGAATTTTCTGAGCTAAAGCCCATTGTTGAAAAATTTGATGAATATAATGAAACAATAATTAGGAATGAAGGAGCGACTTCTCTTCTTGAGTCAGAGGATGATGAAATAAAAGAACTTGCTCAAATTGAATTAGATGAATCTCAGCAAGAATCAGAAGTGATTGAAAAAGATCTTAAATTTATGCTTTTACCAAAAGACTCGGCGGATGACGGTTCTGCTTATTTGGAAATTCGTGCAGGTGCTGGCGGTGATGAAGCAGGAATTTTTGCAGGCGATTTATTTAGGATGTATACCAGGCTTGCAGAGAGGGAGGGCTGGGGTATAGAAATAATTAATACCAGGCCTGCTGAACAAGGTGGTTTAAAGGAAGCTGTTGCAAAACTTACCGGCAAAGCTGTATTTAAAGTTATGAAGTTTGAATCAGGGGTGCATAGAGTTCAAAGAGTTCCTGAAACAGAGTCTCAAGGAAGAATTCATACATCAACATGCACAGTAGCTATTCTCCCTGAAACTGAAGAGATTCAAGATGTAAATATATCTAAATCTGATTTAAGAGTAGATACCTACAGAGCATCTGGAGCAGGGGGGCAGCATGTTAATAAAACTGACTCAGCAGTTCGCTTAACTCATATTCCAAGCGGACTTGTTGTTGAGTGTCAGGATGGAAGATCTCAGCATAAGAATAAAGAAAAAGCATTATCATTGTTAGGAGCGAAATTAAAGCAAAAAGAATTAGAAGAGCAGCAAGAAAGTATTGCTAGTGAAAGAAAGGTTTTGGTTGGAACTGGAGACCGAAGCGAGAAGATACGTACATATAATTTTCCTCAGGGGAGAATGACAGATCATAGAATTAAATTGACTCAACATAATTTAGATCAAATTATGGATGGTGATATCAAAAGTATTTGCGATGCTTTACTATCAGAAAATCAACTGGCAATGTTATCGCAGCTTGAAGAAGAATAATTCTTGCCAGCTTCCTTAAATACATACAAAGAAAAAATACGCCAACTTGAAATAAGTTTTCCAGGCATAAGTAATAATTTTAGATTTTTTTTAAAAAAAGCCTTGAAATATTCAGATTCTATTATTGTCTTAAATGATGATTTTGATATCTTAGATCATGAAATAGAAATAATTGAGGGCTTTATTGAGTCTTCTAAAAATAAAATCCCAATTGAATACATGCTTCACGAAGCTGCATTTTATGGAAGAAATTTTTATGTTGATAATAGAGTATTAATTCCCAGAGATGAAACAGAACTGTTGATTGATATTTTAAAAAATTATTATCAAAAAAAAGATTTAAAAGTAGTTGATTTGGGGACTGGCTCGGGCTGCATAGCAATTTCTATTGCCTTAGAAATCCCTAAATCAATAGTTCTAGGTGTTGATAAGTACCTAGATGCATTAAATGTAGCAACTAAAAACAAACATATACACCAAGTTACAAATTTTCATGTTAAACAATCTGACTGGTTGTCTGATATAAATGTGTATGATTTTGATGTTGTCATTTCAAACCCTCCTTACATTGATCCAACAGATAAACATTTAAAAGATCTTATTCATGAGCCTAAGAATGCCTTAATTGCTGCAGATAGGGGTCTTTCAGATATTAAAAAAATATCAATACAAGCATACAAGAAACTAAAAATTGGTGGAATTCTTATGTTTGAACATGGCTTTAATCAGGCTGATGAGGTTAAAAAAATTATGGAATTAAGTAATTTTCATGAAATTGAGAATTTTAAAGATTATCAACTTCATCCAAGAATAACTATAGGCAAAAAATTAGCTTGATTATATAATTTATAAAAATACAAATTGGGGAATAAATATGATTGGAGATATGCAAAGATGGACGCCTAATGTTGCAAGCATTATTGAGCATGCCAAGGAGTTTCATCCAAAAAAAGAAGTTATTAGCAGAATGGTTTCTGGTGATGTTCATAGAACAAATTATGAAGAAGTTTGTATTAGATCTAGAAAGCTTGCTTCAGCTCTAGAAAAGGATGGTTATAAGAAAGGTGATGTAATTGCCACATTGGCTCTAAATACATATAGACATTTAGAAATGTATTATGGCATCTCAGGAATGGGTGCAATTTGTCATACCTTAAATTTTAGACTTCATCCTGAACAGGCTGTTTATATAATTAATCATGCTGATGATAAGATTATTTTTTGTGAGGTTCCTTTTATACCAATAATGGAGGGTCTCAAAGACCAACTTCCGTGTGTTGAGAAATATATTATTCTTTGTGATGAAGCAGATATGCCTGAAACAGGTTTAAAAAATGCAGTTTCCTACGAAGAGTATATCAATAATGGAGATGAGGATTATGTATGGCCTGCAATGGAGGATGATGCTGCATGTGGTCTTTGTTATACATCTGGAACAACTGGAAACCCAAAAGGTGTTCTTTACTCACATAAATCAAATATCTTGCACGCACAAGCATCATTAGTCGGTATGCCTATAGGACCTGACGAATCTATTCTTATGGTTGTTCCTCTCTTTCATGTTCTCGCATGGGGTATTCCTTATTATGGTCCTATGAATGGATCTAAACTTGTCATGCCCGGTATGCAAATGGAAGGCGAACCTTTATTTGATCTAATTGATAAGGAGAAGGTTACTTTAGCTTTTGGGGTCCCTACTATTTGGATGGGTCTACTTGCTTATTGTAGGGATAATAATAAAATTTTAACTTCAGTAAGAAATACAATCATTGGAGGCTCAGCACTTTCTCTTCCCACACTTCAAGAATTTGATGAAGTCCATGATGTTAATGTTATTCATGCCTGGGGCATGACAGAGATGAGCCCTCTGGGTACCATAAATGTCCCAACCCCTGAGATGGATAATATGAGTAAAGATGAAAAATATGCAATTCAGTTAAAGCAAGGAAAACCAATTTATGGAGTTGAGCTTAAAGTTGTAGATGATTCTGGAGCAGAGCTTCCTAAAGATGGAGAGTCTCAAGGTCATTTAATGGTAAGAGGGCCTTGGATTCTTCAAAAATACTTTAAAGCAGAAAAAGATGCTGTTGATCAAGACGGATGGTTTGATACTGGAGATATCTCAGTTCTTGATCAAGACGGCTACATGATTATAAAAGATAGAGCTAAGGATGTTATTAAGTCTGGTGGAGAATGGATAAGTTCTATTGATCTTGAAAATGCTGCTTTTGGGCATCCTGATATTGCAGAAGCTTGTGTTGTAGGTATCCCTCACCCTAAATGGGATGAAAGACCAATGTTGTTTGTAGTTACTAATAATGGTGAGGCTATTGAAAAAGAAAGTATTCTAGAATTTCTTGGGTCTAGGGTTGCTAAATGGTGGCTTCCTGATGAAATTGTCTTCTTAAAAGAATTACCTCATGGAGCTACTGGAAAACTTCAGAAATTTGAACTTAGAGACGAATACAACAATTACTACATGGAGAAATAGAATGTTACATATCGTAAAATCATCGGAAATAGATTCAATTATTGGTAAAGAAGTAGGAACCTCAGACTGGATAACTATTGATCAAGATAGAATTAATAAATTTGCTGAAGCGACTATGGATTATCAATTTATTCATGTTGATCCAGAGCAGGCTGAACCTATTTTTGGATCTACTATAGCTCATGGATTCCTTTCTTTATCCCTTGTAGCTGGGATACCATTTCAGCAAGAAATAGGGATGATCTTGGAAGGAACTAAAATGGGATTAAATTATGGCTTGGATAAAGTAAGATTCCTAAGCCCAGTTCCTGTAAATTCAGAAGTAAGAATAGTAATGAAGTGTATAAGTATCACTGAAAAGAATCCTGGTCAGTTTTTAGCTAAAAATGAAGTAACGATGGAGATTAAAGGGGTAGAAAAGCCTGCATTTGTTGCAGAAACTCTTAGTATGTTTGTTGTTTAATTAAGTATCTAGGAGTTTCTTTAAAACCTCGTTAACACCCTGAGGGTTTGCTTTACCTTGCGTCTCTTTCATAACCTGACCAACAAAAAAACCAAATAGCTTTTCTTTACCACCTTTGTAAGCATTAACTTGATCAGGATTGGCTTCAATTATTTTTTTAGCAATGTCTTCTAAAATTGATTCATCTTGAATTTGCACTAAACCTTTTTCCTGAATAATTAAATCAACATCATTACCCGATACCCATATCTCTTCGAGCACAGATTTAGCTATTTTGCCAGAAATTGTTTTATCAGAAATCCTTTCGATTAGCTTAGCAAAATTAACTGATGATAAATTTGACTCTTCAATACTAATATTTTCTTTGTTAAGAAGCGCACTTACATCTCCAACAAGCCATTTAGCAATAAGATTAGAATCTTTAGTTTTTGTGGACGCATCTTCAAAAAGATTAGCCATTGCTTTGCTAGATGCTAAAATTTTTGCTTCAGATTCTTCTAGGCTATGCTCTTCAATAAACCTAATCTCTTTTTGTTTTGGTAATTCCGGCAATGTAATTCGTATTTCTTCAAGCTCTTTATCTGAAATAACAACTGGAAGTAAATCTGGTTCTGGGAAATATCTATAATCATTAGCAGCTTCTTTTGAACGCATTGACCTTGTTTCATTTTTAATACTGTCATATAGCCTTGTTTCTTGAATAATACTTTCACCTTTTTCTAATCGCTTTATTTGTCTTGCAACTTCAAAATTTATAGCTCTTTCAATAAACTTGAATGAATTTATATTCTTAATCTCAGCACGAGTGCCAAGAGCCTTATCATCAATTTTTTTAACAGAAACATTAACATCACAGCGCATAGAGCCTTGAGCCATATTTCCATCACATATATCTAAGAAAGTAACAAGTTGATGAATTGCTTTAAAGTAGGCAACAGCTTCTTTTGCATTTGATATTTCGGGTTCTGAAACTATCTCTAACAATGGTGTTCCAGCTCTATTTAAGTCCACTCCTGTTTCACCATCAAATAAGTCATGAATAGATTTACCAGCATCTTCTTCTAAATGAGCACGGGTAATATTAATAAGCTTTTCAGCACCATCTACATTAATTAGAATTGAACCGGTTCCAACAATAGGTTTTTCCATTTGCGTAATTTGATAACCTTTTGGTAAATCTGGATAGAAATAATTTTTTCTATCAAACATGGATACTTGATTTATTTCAGCATTAGTTGCAAGACCAAATCTAATAGCTTTATAAAAAGCTTCTTTATTAGCTACAGGGAGAACTCCAGGTAGACCCAGGTCAATTAAATCTACTTGCGTATTGGGTTCAGATCCAAATGTTGTTGATGCACCAGAAAAAAGCTTAGTTTTAGTAGATAGCTGAACGTGAACCTCCAGTCCAATTACTGTTTCCCAAGTCATTATTTGGACCTCGTCGGTGGAGTGCGCAGATGCCAATCAGAAGTCATTTGAAAGTTATGAGCTACATTTAAAAGCTGACTTTCTTGCAATGAATTTCCAATTAATTGAATTCCTAAAGGTTTGCTATCTAAATAGCCACTTGGGATTGAGATTCCTGGTAGGCCCGCAAGATTTGCTGGAACTGTAAATAAATCCTCCAGATACATTTGAATAGGATCACTCATCGAGCCAGCCTCAAAAGCAGTACCTCGAGTTGTTGGAGACATTATTAAATCAACATGCTTAAAAGCATTATCAAAGTCATTTTTAATAAGCCTTCTCACTTGCTGAGCTTTTTTATAATAGGCATCATAAAATCCTGCAGATAGAACATAAGAACCAATAAGAATTCTTCTTTTTACTTCTTCGCCAAATCCTTCAGACCTACTCCTAATATAAAGATCTTCTAAATCTTTTGGATCATTACATCTTTTACCAAACTTGACTCCATCAAATCTTGATAGATTAGAAGAGCATTCTGCAGGAGCTACAACGTAATAGGTTGGCACTGATAAATTAATATTAGGCAAAGAAACTTCTACAAAATCTACCCCAAGAGATTCATAGTGTTTTTTTGAATCCTCAAAAACTTTTACAACATTAGAATCTAATTTTGATAAATCAAACTCTTTGACTATACCTATCTTTAAACCTTTTACAGGAGCATCTAAATCTTTTGTAAAATCAGGAATAGTTTCATCGAGTGAAGTTGTATCTTTGTTATCGTGCGAACACATCTCATTCATTAAGATTGCACAATCTTCAGCAGTTCTAGCCATTGGACCTGCTTGATCTAAACTTGACGCAAATGCAATCATTCCCCATCTTGAAATTCTTCCGTATGTTGGTTTTATTCCTGTTATACCGCATAAAGAAGCAGGTTGTCTTATAGATCCACCCGTATCAGTTCCTGTAGCTGCTGGAACTATCCCAGCAGCAACAACAGCCGCAGAGCCTCCAGAACTTCCACCAGGAACTAAATTCTCACCCCATGGATTATTTACATTGCCATAAAAACTTGTTTCGTTAGATGATCCCATGGCAAATTCATCCATGTTAGTTTTACCTATTGAGATGCATCCTGCATTTTCTAAGTTTTCTATGACAGTTGCAGAGTAAGGTGGAATGAAATTTGAAAGCATATTAGATCCACATGTTGTTCTTAAACCTTTTGTAACAAATAAATCTTTTTGTGCTATGGGTATACCTGACAAACTTAGATCAGAAGTATTATTATCAAGATTTCTTGCTTTTTTAAGTGCGTTTTCTTCATTTAATGTAATGAATGCATTTAGATGTTTGTAACTCTTAACGAGCTTAAAAGTTTCTTGTAATAATTCATAATTAGAAACTTCTTTTGATTGAAGCATAGAAGACAATTCTTTAATTGTTTTAAATTGAATACTCATTCGACAACTCTTGGAACTAAGAAGTAATCATCATTTGCGTCTGGAGCATTTTTAAGAAATTGCTCTTTTCTATTTTGTGCACTAATCTTGTCTTCTCGCGTCTTTGCTGTCTTCTCAAGAGGACTTTTAAGAGGTTCAATATCAGAAGTATCTATACTATCTAGTTGATCTACAAATTTAATTATATTTTCAAGATCTCTAGTGATTTTTTCTTCATTTTGTTTATCAAAAGCTAGTCTTGATAAGTAAGATATAGTTGCAACTGTTTCTTTGTCCATATATAGGATATTATTATAATTAAGTTGAGAGATATTAACTCAACTAATTTTTTTTTAATATTATTTTTTTTGGAAAACTACATTGGACTTCAATTTATTTAAAACGGTAAGGGGTTATTTCTCTAATGATCTTTCTATAGACTTAGGTACGGCTAATACCTTAATTTACACAAAGGATGTTGGGATTGTTCTTGACGAGCCTTCTGTTGTAGCAATAAGAGAGTCGAGAGGTCAAAAAACAGTTGTTGCTGTAGGCACAGAAGCTAAAAAGATGCTTGGCAGAACACCGGGAAATATTAAAGCTATTCGTCCATTATCTGAAGGCGTCATTGCTGATTTCCAAGTAACAGAAAAAATGCTTCAACATTTTATAGCCAAAGTTCACGAACAAAGGTTTATTAAGCCAAGTCCAAGAGTTCTTGTTTGCGTTCCATGTAGATCTACCCAAGTTGAAAGAAGAGCAATCAGAGAGTCTGTTCTTGGGGCAGGAGCTAGAGATGTCAAATTAATAGAAGAACCTATGGCAGCGGCAATAGGTGCAGGCCTTCCTGTAGAAGAAGCTAGTGGCAATATGGTTGTAGATATTGGAGGAGGGACCTCTGAAATAGCAATTTTATCTTTAAACGGAGTTGTTTATGCTGAATCTGTGAAACTTGGTGGAGATAAAATGGATGAAGCTATTACATCATGGATTAGAAGAAATTTTGGTTGTGTAATTGGGGAGTCAACAGCAGAAAAAATTAAACAAACCATCGGCTGCTGTACTGAAGAATCAGATAAATTAGAAATGCAGGTCACGGGAAGAAACCTTGCAGAGGGTATTCCAGAAACATTCACTTTAAATAGTGATCAAATATTTGATGCAATGAAAGATCCCTTGCTTGGAATAGTTAGAGCTATCAGAAATGCTTTAGAATTATCGCCACCAGAACTCGCTGCAGATATAGCTGAAAGAGGTATTGTTTTAACTGGCGGAGGTGGTCTTATGAGAGACCTGGATAAACTCATATCAAATTCAACAGGTATTCCAGTAATTGTTGCCGAAGATCCACTTACATGTGTTGCTAGAGGTGGAGGTCAAGCTCTAGAAATAATCGATAAATATAATATAGACCTGCTTTCGACTGAGTAATCCGGATGGCGAGAATTGCGCCAGGCAATACACCTAAGTTTGCATATGTAGTTTTGCTTATACTAGCATCGTTATTTCTATACTTAGATCTGCAATATAAAACCTTTACCTCAACGAAAAATGTTTTTAATTCAGCTTTGCTTTCAAGCAACTTACTCATAAAAAATATTCTCTTAAAACCAATAAGCAATTTATATAATCTAACAACATCCAAAAATGATTTAATTAAATTAAATAGATCTCTAGAAGATGCTCTTGAAACAATCAGAATAGAAAATTTTCTTATCTTAAACAAAGCAACATTATTTAAAAATAACGAGGGCTTGATAAGCTATACGGAAAGCTCAGCCATTAATTCCTTATACGAAATAGCAGCAGTTTCATCATTTGATACTAATTTATACAAATGCTGTGATAGCCATAAACTTTTTCTTTTTAATAACTTATCTCCCTTTAGAGAAGGTGGAACTGTAATTAATACTGAAGGTATACTAGGTCAAATATCAGATTCAAATATGCGTGTTAGCGAAGTTATATTGATAAGTGATATCAATCATTCGATGCCTGTAAAACTTAATAATTTTTATTGCAATGCAAATGGGACAGGTAGACCTCGCATTTTAGAGTGTAAATATGACGCTTCTTTATGGCCAGAATCATTTTCAATAGGCGACAGCTTTTATTCATCTGGATTGGGCGGAATTTACCCAGAAGGTATATTAATAGGAAATATAAAATCAATTAAACTTGCTGATAACAAAGAAACTATTCTTGAAATAGAGTCACTAGCTAATCCATTAACTCAAAACCATGTAATGGTGATATATCCTAATGACTTTAAATAATTTATTTAAAATTTTTGCCTCTATTATTTTTGTAAATTACCTTGATTCAAGAATTAATGTTTTTATGATTGATTATTATCTAAGTTTTTCTCTTGGATTTTTAGTTTTTTGTTTTTGGGTTTTTAGTTTGCCTAATAATATATATGCACTGACAAGTTTTATTATAGGTTTGACGATAGATCTCATTGCAGGAAGCCCATTTGGATTAAATGCTCTTTTATTTACTGCATCTTCTTTTGTAATTCATACATATAGATATTCATTTAGAATATTTTCTTTTCTTCAAATAACTATATTTTTTGCACTATTATCGACATTTTATTTAGGGTTTATAAACATATTTGTTAACACTGCAAATTTTTCATATTTGCTAATATTTTTTAGCTTCTTTTTAAATGGATTGACCTGGATATTAATATATATTCTGATGAATAAATTTAAGAAGAGGTTTTATAAATAGCAAAATGGGGATAGTTAAGAATTTGTTTTTTAGTCGAAAATTTCTATTTCTATCTTTAAATATACCTTTATTATTAATAATTCTAGTTTTGGTATTTAGCACATTTTTATCTATTAATCCTAATTATGGAACCAAGCTAATAGATAGGTTTTTTATTACAGATTTTAAAATAGAATATTCAAGCATTACTTCAGATGGAGCAATTCTTCATCCAAATCTTAAATTTACTAATCTTAAGCTACTTAAAGGTGATGAGATATTAGGTAAAACGGATAGCTTGCACATCTCAATTAGCATCTTAGATTCTCTCTTATCAGGAAAGACTGTTATTCAAAAGGTCGTTATTAATAATGGAATGATTTATTCATCTAAAGCAGAAGATGGCTCATCAGATTTTTTAACAATAAATTCTGATATAAGTTTTAATAAAAATAATTTAATTAGTGGCCATATAGATTTTATACAAAATAATGTAGCAGGATCTTTATTTTTATCTTCAGATAAGGGGTTACAAAAATATCTTATAAACCTTCCTAATAATAACTGGCTGTCTTTCATTCCAATTAGCATCGATAATAGTTTACGGAATATTAAATTTTCACTGAGAATGATTGGTGATAATAAATATAATTCTCTTAATTCCCTTGGATATTTTGATATTAGTGGAAAGGAGAGTGACATACTAAATTTTTCAGCAATTAAGGGTAAGTTCATTCAATCCTTTAAAGACAATATCTCTTTAGTATCATTCCAAGACTTAAGCAAGAATCTATTTGCTAATGAGAATTTACTATCTATAGACCTAACAAATAAGATTATTAGATTATCAGACCTAAATTTTGATCATAATATTGCTCAAATCAGATCTCTTGAGAGCATAGAAAAAATTCAGCTTGCCAATTTAACTTATGTATTTGATAAGCGCGAAAGTTTCTTTTCAGCAGCGTTTAAATCTTTAAATCTAAAAGATATTTATTTAGATTCTATTGAGGATTTATCCGGAATAATTCTTGCAAACAGCAATCTTCTTCAGTTAAAAATACGACCTAATCAGGTGACTTTAAGAACACATGACGGATCACCCTTTAGCTTTATACCCCACGGAAACTCAAGTTATAACTTTATTGATAAAATTCTAGACACCAAGTTGCTCCTAACAAATAACAAAGCAAACATAGAATTAGAAATGCTGAATTATCCGAATGGAGCATATAATTTAAAAGTTTTAGCAAAAGACATTGGTACACAATTATTTTTGTCACTATTTCCTAAAAATCTTATAGAAGTAAAAACTAATTTAGTAAATTCAATTAAATTTGATTCATTAGATAATGTGCAGCTTTCTATCAAAAATGGTTTTTTAGATGAATCACTTAATGATTTAGAAGGCTCAATTAAATCTACGAATTTTGATTATAAAATTAACCCTTCTCAAATTATTAATTCAGATTTAATTGATTTGAGGCTTAAAAATAGCAATATTAATATTGCTTTGAGCGATGGCTTATTTAACTCAATTCCCTTTAAAGCCGGAAAAGTTCTTATAGATACATCAGCGGAAACTCTAAATTATTTTTCTGAACATTTATTATCTAGTAATAATATTAAATTTGAAGGCTTGAATATAACAAACTACCTAATAGAAAAGGACATTGTTGTGCCTTTGAAATCAGTTGGTAAAATAAATCTAAGCAATCAGGACAGCATTAACCTGACCAAGCTATCATTTAAAAATCTTAATATTAAAATTTTTGAAGAAAATCAGTTAAAAGATCTTCAAGGAAAAATCTTTATACAGAACTTCAATTCTGCTTTTGGTTTTATCCAAGGCAATGGATTTAAACAGAATTTTGATGTTGTTTTAACTGCCAAAGACTTATTAAAGAAACCTTCACTATTTTTAAATACCAAACTAGAGATAGATATGGAAGAAATCTTTCCCGGAACTGATTTTTTACGAATAAAAGGCAAAGAGTTATCTCAGATTCAATTATCTTATAACCATACTGCAGGACTGCAAATCAATATATTTAATGATTTATCTAATACTGATATTACTTCAGATATAGCTTACTTTAATAAACCCCTTGGTAATTCTTTGGACACCAAGGTCAAGATTTTCAATATAGAAAAACCAAATGTCCTTATACAGAATAATTTATTTGAGACTTTAATAATTTTAGAAAAAGATAAAATCGGAGGTTACTTTAAATCTGGAGATTATTTTAATAGAGCTATTAGCTCAACAAAAAACTTTAATAAATTTAAGATTTACCTAGACATTCCTGAGCTTAATTTTGAAGATATTAATTTAGATGCATTTGATGAAAATAGCTCAAAATCAATGCAAATTGAGCATGTTGAATTCCACTTTGACGAATTAAAATTACTAGGAAATGCTTTTAATGCGCAAACAGGAAAAATTAGTATCCTTGGAGATGCTACAGAATTAACCCTGAAAGGCAATGATTTGAACGGAGTAATTTCGATTGGAAGTGATGGCTTTACTAAGATAAATCTAAAAGACTCTAAGATAAAATCTTTATCTCTTCCAAAAGAATCAAGGCCTGAGCAATTTACCAATATGAGATTAATAGGTAAAAATATTAATATTGAAGGAATTAAGATAGATTCATTTGATTTTTATATTTTAGAAAACTCGGAAGTTATAACAATTGATAACATTAAAGTTAAAAGCAAAATTATAAATGTTAAGAAACTGGATCAAGAAGAAAAAGCATATATTAGTTACAACAAGAAAACTGATCTATATAAAGTAAAAGGCTTTTATGAGCTCAATAAAATCCCTAAGAAAATTAAAAATCTTTTAGGTTATGATTTTGAATACCTTCAATCTAATGTAAATGTTGAATGGATTAGTGCTAAGAAGCTTAACAATCTTCAAGGTAAATTATCTTTTCTTGTTAAAGATCTAAGGTTGGAACAAGAAATGCCTAATTCTGTATTAATAACCGCACTAGGAATTTTTAATTTAAAGAGTTTTTTTTCAACTCTATCCGAAATAGACCTGTCGGATGAGAACCGAAGTAACTTAAATATAAATAGAGGAGCAGGAGGTTTTATATTTATGAAGGACAGGGCAAGGATTTCAGATCCTTTGTTTATAGAAACTAATTTTGCAAAGATGAAATGGATCGGTGACATTCAAAAAGATAGGAAGAAAAATCTTTCTGATCTAGATTTATTTCTTGAAATGAGGCTAACTATTTCAGACAACTTGCCTTGGTATGCAGCTTTTCTGGGCGGTTTTCCAGCCGTTGCTGGTGGCATGGTTATTGGAAGCATCTTTGAAGATGGAATCAATGAAATTTCTACCATCAATTATCAAGTAAAGGGAGATATTAATAATCCTGAATTATTAAGACTAGAGTAGAAATATAGTTGCTAATCCTAAAAATGATACAAAACCAACAACATCAGTAACTGTTGTCACAACTACACTTCCTGCAATTGCTGGATCTTGCTCAAATCTCCTTAGTACTAAGGGAACAAAAATACCAGCCACCACTGAACTTATAAGATTAATTATAAGAGCTGCAGCTATTAAAAGAGCTAGAGTTATATCACCAAACCAGAAGAATGTGCTAACACCTATCAATATTGCTAATACAAGACCGTTTAAAATTGCTACTGCCAACTCTCTTTTAAATAACCAAGAAAGATTTGATGAGTTTATTTGCTCTAAAGTCAAACCTCTTAAAACTATTGTCAAAGTTTGGGTAGCAGCAACACCACCCATGCTTGCTACTATAGGCATTAAAACTGCTACAAATACTATTTTATCAATAACATCTTGAAAGATATTAATTGTCATTGCTGCAAGAAAAGCTGTCAGTAAATTCATGCTTAGCCAAAATACTCTACTTTTTGCGGCCCTTCCTGGAGGTTGAAATGTATCTTCTGCAATGCCTGCCATTCCTAAAAAGTTTTGATCTGCATCTTCCTTAATCACATCAACAACATCATCAATAGTTATCCTCCCAATCAATTTATTCTTATCATCAATAACTGCTGAGGAAATTAGATCGTTTCTTTCAAACAATGTAGCAACTTCCTTATCATCTTCTGACGCATCAATTGGGATAGTATTAGTATCCATAATTTCTCTTACTGTCAATGCTGGGTCTGAAGTGATAATAGTTGTAATCAACAATTCTCCTAAATAAATATCATCAGACGAGACAACAAAGATTTTGTCAGTATTCTTTGGAAGCTCTTTTTGAGCTCGTAGATAATTCATCACAACTTCTATAGTGTGCCTAGGTCTTACACTTATGACATCAGTGTTTAGGAGGCCACCTGCTGAATCTTCTGGATAAATAAGAGCCTCTTCAATTCTTTGCCTGTCTCTTGAAGACATCTTACTTAGAATCATTTTCATCCTATTTTCTGGAAGATGTTGAAGAATATCTACAATTTCATCTAGCTCTAAATCCACTACAACTTCTGAAAGCTCTTCATTTGAAATTTCTAATAGAAGTTCTTGTTGAATCTCATCACCTAAGTCAGCTAAAACATCTCCCTCATATTCATTATCAATTAATGACCATAATAATTTTCTCTGTTTAGGAGGTGATGATTCAAGGCAATGAGCAAGTTCAGCAGAATTCATTTTATCAAGTAGTCTTTTTATTTGATTGATTGATAAGTTAGAGGACTCATCCAGTAGCTTTGTTAAGCTTTTTTCATTAAAAGATCTATCCATTCCTTAATTTTACATTAAGAAAATAGTTTTATCTTTTTCTTGAAGAGGGTATGTTTAATTTAAGACGATATTTAGAAATCGTTCTTCTAGCAAGACTGTAACCTTTTTTATTTAGTAATAAAGCTATATCCTGATCACTAAGTTTAGATTTCTCTTCATCAATAATTTTTTTTATTATTTCCATAAGCTGAATAGGCGTAACATTTCTAGTCTTAGAGACTGAACCAATTAATAATGATTTTAAAGGGATAACGCCTCTTGGAGTTTGAATAAACTTAGACCTTAGAATTCTGGATATAGTTGATGGATGAAGACCTAATTCATCAGAAATTTCTTTGTTTGATAAAGGCTTTATTTCTAGTGGCTCATTTTGAAAAAAAGCATTTTGTTTTTTACAAATCAATTCACCAACTTTTAAAACAGTTTCATTTCTTTTTTTAACCGCTCTTATTAACCATTTAGCATTTTGTATTTTATTTAGAATGCTTTCATTAGGGTCTTTTTTTAATGCTTGCTGAACTGAATCAACTAATTCTTCATCAACTTTAATTATTGGAAATTGATCATTTATAAAGTTAACCAAATTCTTACTACTATTTTCCATGACGATTAGGTCTGGCACTACATATTGATCATCACTGCAACTAAGCCCAGGAGCTAAATCACATTCTTTAATAAGTTTTATAGAATTCTCAACTGATGCTTCATCATAGTCATTTAATAATTTATTTTTCACATCAAGGATATTCATACCAGAGCTTTTAAAAAGGATAATCTCTGAGATATACAATAGTTGATTATCAATGTTTTTTCTTTTTAATTGTATATAAATAGTTTCTTTTAAACTTCTAAATCCAACTCCAGCTGGATCGAGCAAATGAATAATATCGGTTAAAACTTTTTCAATTTCTTTATATGAGTATCTAAAATCTAAAAGATTCTCAATTTCATCTAATCCCTCAACTAACTCGCCTGAATCATCCAAAGAACTAATAATGGCTTCAGAAATAAGAAACTCATCTCTTGTAAGATTTAAATCATTTAATTGATCTATAAGATTTTCTCTTAAAGATTTTTGCGCAACGACTTCTTTTTGGTATTCGCTAGAAAAAAATTCATCATTTCCCTCATAATCATTTACTTCTGGTTCATTTTTTTCAAGAAAAGGATTAATTTCAATTTCTTCATTAATTTTTTGAATTATTTCATATCTTGATAACTGTAAAAGGTCTATTGATTTCTTAAGTTGGGGTGTAAGAGTAACTTTCTGCTTCTGGGCTAATTCTTTTATTAGAGCAATAGCCATCAGCTATGAGTACATTTCACCAAGATAAACTTCGCGAACTTTAGCATTTTTTATTAACTCATCGGTAGAGCCTTCTGCTAGTATATTTCCTTCACTAAGAATTAATGCCCTACTGCATATTTCAAGAGCAGCACCTACATTATGATCAGTAATGAGAATACTTATTCCTTGTGATACTAATTGATTAAGGATCTTTTTAATATCATCAACTGCAATTGGGTCAATTCCAGCAAATGGCTCATCCATAAGAATGATTTTTGGCGTTGTTACTAAACATCTAGCTATTTCAACTCGTCGCCTTTGCCCACCGGAAAGTTCTCTACCTTTTTGGTTGAGAATATTGCTTAAATTAAAGTTTTCAACAATCTCATTATATTTCTTCTTAAGAATTTCATCCTTCATAGTTAATTGCGCGAGACCAAGAATGTTATCTTCCACAGATAAGTTTTGAAAAATCGATGATTCTTGGGGCAGGTATGAAATTCCATGTTTTGATCTTAAATGCATTGGCATCTTTGTAATATTCTTACTTTTTAAAAACACTTCACCATGCGAAGGTTGAATTAATCCAGCTATTGAATAAAAAGTTGTTGTTTTTCCAGCTCCATTAGGCCCAAGCAGGCCAACTATTTCAGCAGGGTTAATACTAAAGTTAATGTCATTAATAATATTTCTATTATTAATATTTTTTGTTAATTTTTTAACAACAAGCAAGCTCATATTTATTGAAGAACTTGACCATTCTGTTGATTAAATTTAATAGAAGAAGATTTAAATTTAATTCCATCATTTTCAAAATAAGCATCGCCTGATAACTCAATACTATTATCATCATATAAATAAATATTTTTTGCTCTGCCAGCAAATGGTGATTTTTTAGAATTTGAAATTATCTCAGCTAAATTACCTGATATGTTAAAAATTTTTACATCGTTTTTATAAATAGCACTGTCTGCAGAAATAACAATGTATTCATTTTTAATTTTTAATTTTTCAATGAAATGAATTTCATTTTTATCTTTTAGTATTTCTATTTTTCCTGATTCAATAAAGACATCATTGTTACCCATGCTGATTGATAAGTTGGCATAAACATTTAGAGTAAAAATCAACGGAAGAAATAAAAGGTTTTTCAATTAAACAATTCCCGATTGAAGTAAATCATGCATTGAAAGAACCCCAATTGCTTTATCTGATTTAAAAACAACTAGTGTAAAGATTTTGTTATCTTCCATTACTTTTGCAGCATCTATTGCAAGATCGCTTGATTGAATTGATTTAAAATTTAGTGTCATAACATCTTTAATTAATGTCTGATTTATATCTACCATGTCTCCTATGCATCTTCTAAGATCTCCATCAGTAAATATCCCAACTATTTTATTATTTTCTTCAACCAAAGTCATACCAAGACCTTTTTCAGTAATTTCTAAAAGAGCGTCGCTTAATAAGGCCTGCGAGGTAACTTTAGGCATATCTAATCCGGAATGCATGACATCAGATACCAATAAAGTAAGGGCTTTGCCAAGCTTCCCAGCAGGATGTGATTTAGCAAAATCATCTTTAGTAAATCCTTTTGCTTGCAGAAGGGTAACAGCTAACGCATCACCAAAAGCCATAGCAGAGGTTGTTGATGAAGTAGGGGCTAAATCAAGAGTGCATGCCTCCTCAGATGTTTTAATTTCAATGTGGTTATCAGAAGCTTGTGCAATTGAGGACAAAGCATTGCCTGTAACTGAAATTAATTTATTTGATGCTCTTTTTAAAGCCGGGAGTATAGAAATGATTTCTTGAGTTTCTCCTGAATTTGAGAATAGTAAAACAATGTCATCTTTTCCAATCATGCCCATATCACCATGAGCAGCTTCAGTTGGATGAATAAAGAAAGAAGCTGTTCCTGTACTAGCTAATGTAGCAGCAATTTTTTGTGAAACATGCCCTGATTTACCAATACCCATTAAGATAAGCTTTCCATCCATCTTTAAAATATCTTTACATAATAGTTCATAGCTTTCATCTAATTGATCAGATAGTTCTGAAACTACCCTTGACTCAATTTCAAAGATTTGTTTTGCAGCTTCGATATAATCAAATTTTTTCATAATTTCATATAATTTTTCTTATCTTTCAAATGATATAATAGAGCAATGTTATCCATACTGAAAAATTATTTTATATATATATTTATTCTTTCCATATCTTTAGATGGTATTTCAGAAATAAACCCTCATGAATTTATAGACACTAAAGCTCAAGAAATGGTTCAAGTTTTAAAAGAAAATAGCGAACTTTTCTATACTGATAAAGATGCCTATGAAAATAAAATCAAGGTTATATTTGAACCTATTATTGATTTTAGAAGAGTTTCTGCTCTTGTAATGGGTAAAAAATATTATGTTGCTGCAACTAAAGAGCAAAGAGATGAATTTATTGAAGTTTTTAAAAATTCTCTTTTAGATACATATTCTGAAACTCTAGCTCAGTGGCAAGATCAAAAGATAGTTACAGATTTTCCTGAATCTCTAGAATTTAAAAAGCAGCTAAATGTCAAACAAAATCTATTTACCTCAAGCACTGTTTATCCAATCAAATACACTGTTAGAAAAGATGGAAACGAGTGGAAAATAATTAATATAGTTGTTAATGGAGTTAATCTTGGATTAACATTTCGAAATCAATTTAGAGCTCTGGCAGATAGTCATGGAGGAGATATGAATCAAACAATAGCATCCTGGGTCTCAGATGCCGGATTTGATGAATAAAGATATTATAAAATTAACTATTCAAAAAGCTCTTCCAGAAGCAAGCCTTGAATTTATTGGAGATGATTGCAACCTTCAGCTTTTAGTTATTTCTGATACTTTTGAAGGCATGCCTACAATTAAAAGGCATAGAACTATTTTAGATTTGCTTAGTGATTCATTTAAATCAGGTGAGCTTCATGCCTTAAGTTTAAAAACAAGAACAAAAATGGAAAGCTAATGGAGAAACTCTTAATTAAAGGTGGAAATGTTCTTGATGGAGAAATTTCTTGTTCAGGAGCAAAAAATGCTGCTTTACCAATGATAGCTGCAACTATCTTAAATAATGAAAAGGTAATATTTAAGAACCTACCATATCTTCAGGATATAACGACTATGTTTGAGTTGCTTGGCTCGATGGGCGCAGATATTTCTCTAGATGAAAGTATGGATTTTTCAATTGCCTCCAATCAATTGAATGATTTAGAGGCAAGGTACGAACTTGTAAAAACTATGCGAGCTTCTATTCTTGTTTTAGGACCAATGGTTGCTAAATACGGTTATGCGAAAATTGCTTTACCAGGTGGATGTGCAATTGGATCTCGTCCTGTAAATTTTCATTTAGATGCATTGAAAGATTTAGGTGCCACCATTAGTCTCAAAAATGGCTACATTGAAGCTAAAGCAGATAAATTAATTGGTGCTGATATAGTCTTTGAAGGCATTACAGTTACTGGAACAGAAAATATAATGATGGCAGCATGCTTGGCAGAAGGCAGAACTACATTAAGCAATGTAGCAATGGAACCCGAAATATCTGATTTAGCAGATTTATTAAATAAGATGGGAGCCAAAGTTCAAGGCGCTGGAACAGAGGTCATCACAATTGACGGAGTTCAGTCACTTCATTCAACAACTCACATAATTCCTGCAGATAGAATTGAAGCTGGAACCTATTTAGTTGCTACTGCTGTTACTGGCGGCAAAATTAGAATTAACTCTATTCAGCCTGAAAGGCTTAATAATGTAATTGAAAGATTAAGAATGTCAGGAGCAATTATTGAAGTTGAAGAAAATAGTATTAGTCTTGATATGCAAAATAAGAGACCATTACCTGTAGACATTTCAACATCGCCATTCCCAGGATTTCCAACAGACATGCAAGCACAATTTTCAGTTTTAAATGCTTTAGCTAATGGTGATTCAACTGTCCAAGAAAATGTGTTTGAAAATAGATTCATGCATGTTCAAGAATTAAATAGAATGGGATGTAATATCTCCACAGAAGGTAATACCGCAAATATTACTGGCGTCAATAAAATATCTGGCGCACAAGTCATGGCTACTGATTTGAGAGCATCAGCGAGTCTAATTCTTGCTGGTTTGGTTGCTGACGGAGAAACAATAGTAGATAGGATTTATCATATTGATAGAGGCTACGAGAGAATAGAAGAAAAGTTATCCTATCTTGGTGCGGACATCACGAGGCTACCTAGTTGATTGGCTGAGTTTTAATTGTTAAAAGCAATTTTTTAGGATTATCAGAATTTAAGATCTCTAAATTTATAATATCTCCAGGGAATGCTAACTTTAAAGCCTGTGTTAAGTTATTCCAAGATCCTGTTCCACCATTGATACTTGTAATAAGATCTCCTTTAACTACTCCAGCTTCAATCAATGGCCCTGTTTCACCAATTTCTATAATTTCAAGAGCAAGAGATTGATTATTATTAGAAAGTCTAGTTGGCCTCACTCTGAAATTACCAATCCAAGCATTTCTTACTTTTCCATACTTAATTAACTCTGATGCAGCTTGGAAAACTTTTTCTGATGGAATTGCAAAACCTAAACCCTCATATGATCCTGACTGTGAATATATCTTAGTATTAATTCCTACCAAATAACCTTCTTCATTTATAAGAGCTCCGCCTGAATTTCCTGGATTAATAGCAGCATCAGTTTGAATTAATTCTAGATAGGGATTTCCATAATCTCTTCCAGTAGCACTTATTATGCCGCTAGTAACAGAAAGTCCAATGTTATAGGGATTTCCTATAGCTAGAACTTTATCTCCAATTCGAACATCGGAACTATTACCAACTTCTATTGGTAGCATTGGAAACTCAACATCTGTTTTAATGACTGCTATATCTGAATCATCGTCTTTACCAACTAAAATACCTTCGCTCATCTCTCCATTCTTATGGCCTATTATTATTTTTCCATTTGGGATGAGTAAATGGCTGTTGGTAACAATATGACCCTCTTGAGAGATCACAACGCCTGAACCAATATTTTTTGTATTCGCATATCTGCTTCTTTGATAAGAATTTTTTATGGAGTTTGAAGTATTTGTTGTATAAATAGTTACCACAGAAGATATTGCTTTTTCTGATGCTAAAACAAATTTATTATCATTCTGATTAGAAAATTGTAATAATACTAATCCAGCAATCACTAGTATAAATAATAAATAAATAATTTTTTCTTTTTGCATAATGCCTATTTACGAAAATATTTTAAAAAAGCTCAACTCTAAAGATATCACTTTAGATAGGCCTCAACTTGATTTTATTGATATTTTTAATAAGCACAAGCCCAAGAAGTCTAGACTATTTTTTACTTTATCCAAAAATATCATAAAAGGTTTTTATTTATGGGGAGAAGTTGGTAGAGGGAAAACGCTTTTACTGAATTCTATTTATGATGAACTAAAATTAAAAAAAGCTAAATTTCATTACATTGATTTTATGCAATTAATTCATAAAGATTTGAAGGCACTTTCAGGCAAAAAAAATCCATTGGATATAATTGCTGATTCTATAGTTTCTGATTTCGAAGTAATTTTCATAGATGAATTTCAAGTAGAGGATGTTGCTGATGCAATGCTTATAACAAACTTGTTTAAAAAACTCTTTGAAAAAGATATCTATTTTCTTTTGTCCTCAAATGCTCATCCAACTAATTTATATCTTGATGGTCTTCAGAGGCAAAAATTCGTTTCAGCTATCAATTTGATGGAGAAGCATCTCAATATTTATAAACTGGATGGTGATAGAGATTATAGAATTTCATTAATCTCACAATTTGAAAAAAATAATGACTCTGGCCTATTTAATAAAAAGAAAATAAAAGATTTTATATCTTCAACATTTGATTGTGATGAATTCATTAACCAAATAGAGATAAATAATAGATATTTTAGCTGTAATGGATTTAATAATTCATTCCTCTGGATTAGTTTTAGTAAATTTTTTCGCGAACCATCAAGTGCGAAAGATTATATTGAAATATGTAAAAAATTTGACTGGATTTTAATTAATGAGTTTGGTGAATGTGGCGATGATGAAGCTGATAGAGTTAGAAGATTTATTAGCTTTATAGATGTCACATATAAAGAGAATGCTAAGGTAAAATTTTTTCATGAAGGTGTCGATCCAAAAAATTTATATATTGGAAAAAAATTTCAGTACCTGTGGGAGAGATCGCAAAGCAGAATCAATGAAATGAAAAGTAAAAAATATTTACTAAATTCAGGGAAAAATTAATTTAAATATATTAAAATATTGCTAATTATTCCCGTAAACATTAATATTGCCGTCTTATAACTTGGGTCACATGAAAACATTTGCATTAAAAAAGGAAGAAGTACAAAGAGAATGGTTTGTTATTGACGTAACAGACAAGGTTCTTGGAAGAGTTGCAACTAAGATTGCAGACAGAATTCGTGGAAAAGATAAACCAACATTCACACCTCATACTGACGGTGGAGATTATGTTGTGGTTATTAATGCCGAAAAAGTTAAAGTTACTGGTTCAAAGTATGAAGATAAAAAATATTACTCACATTCTCTATATCCTGGCGGATTAAAAACAAAGACCTTTAGAGAACTTAATGAAACAAGACCAGAAAAAATTATAGAAGAGGCCGTTAAAGGAATGCTTCCAAAAAATAAATTAGGAAAACAAATGTTCAAAAAGCTAAAAGTTTTTAGCGGTTCAGAGCATGAACACGAATCACAGCAGCCTCAGGTTTGGGAACCAAAAATATGAAATCAGAAATGCATTATGCAACTGGAAGAAGAAAAACTTCTTCTGCAAGAATATATTTAACAAAAGGTAAAGGTGCGATCACTGTTAATGATCGTGCTCTTGATGTCTACTTTGGAAGAAAAGTTGCACAAATGCTAGTTATGCAGCCACTTGAGTTAACAGAATCAGTAGAAAAATTTGATATTAAAGTAATGGTTAAAGGTGGTGGTAGTTTTGGCCAGGCTGGAGCTATAAGACATGGTATTTCAAGAGCTTTAATTTCTTATGACGAAGAATTAAGACCTCAACTTAAATCAGCTGGACTTTTAACACGAGATCCTAGAAAAGTTGAAAGAAAGAAAGCAGGTTTAGTAAAAGCAAGGAAAAGCAAACAGTTTTCAAAACGTTAATAATTTTTCAAAAGTTATTCACTTTCTAACTTTAGGAGAAGACAATAAACTCACGAAGAAAAGTATTGATTGGGCTTACTTCAGCATTTGGTGCTGCGGGTGTTCCTTTCGCTGCTACCCCATTTATTGCATCATGGAACCCTAGTGCAAAAGCAAAAGCAGTTGGAGCTCCTGTTAAGGTAGACGTGACTAAAATTGATCCAGGGCAACAAATACAAATTGGATGGAGGAAGCAACCGGTTTTTGTTATTAGGCATTCTCAAGAAGCTATCAAAAATATAGAATCAAGTTTATCTAAGCTTGCAGATCCTAATTCAGAAGCAATTGAAGAACCATACAGAAATATGAATCCTACTAGATCTAAGAGTCCGGAATATACTGTTTTGGTAGGTGTATGCACCCATTTAGGCTGCTCACCAAAATTTTTTCCTGAGGTTGAACCAAAATCTTGGGATGCATCTTGGACTGGAGGTTATTTCTGTCCATGCCATGGTTCAATGTTTGATTTAGTTGGAAGAGTTTTTAAAGGAGTTCCAGCTCCTACAAATCTTAAAGTTCCACCACATAACTTTAAAGGAAATATACTTACCATTGGTGAAGACGAGGAGATGTCTTAATGTCAGATAATATATCAAAAGTATTTAATTGGGTTAATCACAGGTTGCCTATACAAAATACATATGAAAGACATCTATCCAAACATCCAGTTCCTAAAAAAGTTAATTTTTGGTATCTTTTTGGAGCGCTGGCAGCCGTTGTTTTAATAATACAAATAGTTTCTGGCATATGGTTAATTATGCTTTATACGCCAGGAGAGCAAGCCTTTGCCTCTATAGAATACATGATGAGAGATGTTGATTATGGTTGGGCTATAAGATATATGCATACAACAGGAGCATCAATGTTTTTTGCTGTTGTATATCTTCATATGTTCAGGGGATTACTTTATGGCTCATATCAAAAGCCTAAAGAGCTTGTTTGGATTTTTGGTTGCACTATTTATCTGGCTATGATGGCTGAAGGTTTTTTAGGGTATGTATTACCTTATGGTCAGATGTCTTATTGGGGCGCACAAGTTATTATTTCCTTATTTGGCGCTTTGCCATATATTGGAGAATCTTTAGAGCTTTGGATTCGTGGTGATTATTATATTTCAGGAATTACTGTTAATAGATTCTTTGCTCTGCATGTAGTCGCACTTCCTTTAGTTTTAATCGCTTTAGTTTTTCTTCATCTAATTGCTCTTCATGAGGTAGGAGCAGGAAACCCAGAGGGTGTTGATATTGAAGCTCATACAGATGAAGATGGAGTTCCTTTGGATAGCGTTCCCTTTTTTCCTTATAAAGTTTTAAATGCCTTGGTTGGAATTGGAGTCTTTATGACTGTATTTGCAATCATCATGTTCTTCTTTCCTGAAGGCGGAGGATACTTTATTGAATATGCAAACTATGAGGAAGCAAATCCACTGGTGACCCCAGATCATATTGCCCCTGTTTGGTATTACTCTCCTTATTATTCAATACTAAGAGCCGTTCCTGACAAGCTTGGAGGTTTTGCTGCCATGGGTGCTGCTGTAGCAATTTTCTTTGTTGTACCATGGTTAGATAGAAGCAAAGTTGCATCTATCAGGTATAAAGGAATCCTTAGTAAAATTGCTTTAGTTTTATTTGGAATAAGTTTTCTGACTTTAGGATATCTTGGAACAGTTAGTGTTACTGAGCATAGAAAAACAATGGGGGTTATTTGTACCTTTATATATTTTAGTTATTTCTTGTTAATGCCTATTTATACCAGTATAGAGAAAACAAAACCTGTACCTGACAGATTATGATCAGTTTACAAAAACTTTCTACTGACTTACTTTGGATCAAAGGTTTTTTTATAATACTTTTTAGTTTCTTATATTTTAATTTAGAAGCTGCAGAAGGCGCCCCATGCAAAGACTATGGAGAATGTGATGAGTTTAAACATACTCTAAATGACATGTCTTCCCTACAAAGTGGAGCATCTACTTTTTTAACTTATTGTTATGGATGTCATTCTTTAGAATATTCAAGATGGAATAGAGTTGCTAAAGACTTAGATATTCCAGAAGAGATTTTTTTTGATAATTTAGTGTTTGATCCTTCTGTTAAACCAGGGGATCTCATGGCAGGGTCTATGTCAAAAATAGAATCAGCTGAATGGTTTGGCGTTGCACCACCTGACTTAACATTGGTTACAAGGTTACATGGTTCAGACTGGGTCTACACTTATTTAAGAACATTCTATGAGGATTCTTCAAAACAATATGGAGTAAATAATTTAGTGTACCCTGGTGCAGCAATGCCCAATGTACTTGCTTCACTTCAAGGCAATCAACAACTTACTTGTAAAGAAGTTCCAATAATTGCAAAAAACGGTGGTGAAAAAAGAGATGATTTTGGAAATACAATAACTAAGCAAAAGTGTGGATTCTTGACTGTAGAGGACGGAACAGGATCTTTAAACGAAGAAGAGTTTGATGCCCTCATATATGATCTAACTAATTTTTTAACTTATGTTGGCGATCCAGATAAAGTTGAGCGTGAAAGAATAGGCTGGTATGTGGTATTCTTCTTTATTATTTTTACAACTCTTTCATCTCTCTTATATAGAGAATATCAAAAAGACTATCATTAGGAAAAATACATTATGATTTTATATTCAGACAGAGACGATCATTATAGTCAAAGAGTAAGGATTGTACTTGCCGAAAAAGATATAACCTGCGAAATAAGAGAATCGTCTCTCGAAGAGACATCTGAAGAAATTTTATCTATCAATCCTTATCATAAACTCCCTATATTAGTTGATAGAGAACTTGGTTTATATGATACAGGTGTAATGATGGAATATCTGGATGAAAGATTTCCTCATCCACCCTTACTTCCGGTTTATCCAGTTGCAAGAGCAAACTGCAGAACGCTAATGCTAAGAATTGATAAAGAGTGGTGCCCAATGGTTGATACTCTAATCGAAAAGAAATTATCTGATAAAGAATTAATAAAAGTGAGGGAAGAGTTACTTCATGAGATAGCCTCAATTGCATCAACATTTAAAGAGTTTAAATTTTTTATGAGTGATGAGTTTTCTTTGGTTGATTGTTGTTTTGGCCCAATTCTTTGGAGACTACCATCTATTGGGATCAATCTTCCTGTTAATAGACATCTAAAACCTTTGCTTGATTATCAAAAAAGAATTTTTGAGAGGGCAGGATTTCTTGATAGCTTATCTCCATTGGAAAGAGATCTCAGGGAAGAGTAAAAACTCCGTCAGAGTTAATTGTTTTTAAAGGAAGTTTTCTTTTAGTGCATTTTCCTTCAGCAAGGTAAAGAATTCCGCTCCTTCCATTAACTACCCCTTCATTAATGCCATTCTTTGAAAGGAATGTAATTAAAAGAAAATCATGAAGATTATCAAAAATTAATCTATCCTCAACAGAAGCATTATTTTTAAACTGGTTTAAGTAAATAGTGTCACCAAATTGATTTGAAATTGGCATTATTAATGACTCAAAATCTGCAATCATATTTATATTATTAACATTTTCTATTAGATTAATAGAAGCATAGGAATTAATGCCTATTGAATAATTATACCTAAAGGCTGGAACAAGACCTTTTGCATTTCTATAGGACATTAAAAAATAAATATTCTTAATGTCCTGGCGAACTCTAGGAGTGTTATTAATATTTATATTAGGAAGCAAGGCATTAATTTTGCTGTATCTTTCTGAACTTTCTGAGACTCCCAATACATTTGAAGCAAATTGATCATAATTCTCATTAGTGAATAATACAGATCTAACATTACTGTAGTAATCTTCCAACCTGCGTTTCTGATTGTTATAGTTACTTTCATAAATAATAAGAGTCTCCCTGCCATCAAACTCATTATTACTAAAAACAACTTTCTCAATAGAATTCAATTGATCAACTTGAAAAGAATTACAAAAACCTGGTAATGTTTTATTTAAGATATCGTCATCAATATTATATTTAGCATCATTTGTAAAAATTAAATTAAATTTTGTATCAATATTTGTAGATGCACTTATTAAAATATTTTTATATTCTTCATTTATTTTAATATTAAGATTTGTTGATTTGCTGTTTTGCAATTTTTTATTATTTTGCAAGATGCCCTCAATAATTCTCTTTCCATATGGCTTAAGAGTACTTGGAATAATTGCATTCAGCTTATTAGCCTCATTAGTATCTAGCGATTCATACTTTAATAATTCAAGGATTAATTCTCTTTCATTTTTAGCTTTATCTTCATTAAGCTCATTTATGACAAAGAGATCATTTATGGATAGGAGCTCAGGAAAGTTTTCTTGTTTTTGATTTTCGAGCAATTTAAAGTCATTATTTGAAGTCGAAGCACAACTATTTACTAGCATTATTGCTAAAATAAAAGACAATCTAGTTTGTAATAAGTTTTTTTTAAAATGCACGTTTATGTTAAATTTTATATGTAGTCCAATAGGTAATCTAAATGATATCTCTATGAGGTCAATAAGTCTCCTAGAGGCTGTAGATTTTATCTATGCTGAAGATACAAGAAATACTAATAAATTACTAAGCAAATTTAACATTAATAAGAAATCTAAATCATTTCATGAGCATAATGAAATAAAAATCACGCCAAAAATAATTGAGCAACTTAATGCTGGTTTTGAGATAGCAGTAATTTCAGATGCAGGAGCTCCCTGTATTTCAGATCCTGGATATTTCTTATCACAGGAGTGTATTAGAAATAATTTAGATTTTACTGTCTTGCCAGGCCCGTCTTCAGTAATCAATGCATTAATTTTATCTGGTATTTCATCTAATACATTTAGTTTTAAAGGGTTTTTTCCAAGAAAAAAAAATACTCAGATAGAAATGATGCATTATCTCACTAGAATAAATGAAGCTGTGGTATTTTTTGAATCAGCAAAAAGAATAGAATCAACTATAAATATCTTCGCAGAATATCTATCTCTAGATAGGAAGATTGTTTTGTGCAGGGAGATGACAAAAAAATATGAAGAAATTACTAGAGATTCTGTAGAGAATTTGCATACAAAAATAAAGAATAATGAGCTTACTCTTAAAGGAGAATTCGTAATTGTTGTTGAAGGTAATCAAAAAAATAATATTAATTTAAACTTCAGCAATAAAATCAAAGAATTGTATCTAGAGCATCTTCCAGCTAAAGACGCTGCTAAATTAATAGCTGCCTTATCAAATCAAAATAAAAGAGAAGTTTATAAGTGGCTGATAGATAAATAAATGACTATAATCTCAGTCGAGTTGGTCAGATGATCGCTAAAATTTATTTTAGAGGAAAGTCCGGACTTCATAGAGCAGGGCGCCAGGTAACTCCTGGGAGGCGTAAGCCTACGGATAGTGCAGCAGAAAATATACCGCCAATTGTATTGGTAAGGGTGAAATGGTGTGGTAAGAGCACACCGCTTGAATGGTAACATTTGAGGCAGTGTAAACCCCAGCCCGAAGCAAGACCAAATAGAAATCCTTAGGCTGCTCGTTTAGGATTTGGGTAGGTTGCTAGAGCTTTGTGGCGACACATTGCCAAGATAGATGATCATCTTTTACAGAATCCGGCTTACAGACCAACTCATTTCTTAAATTTTTTAAAAAAAGTGTGTCAAAGTGTGTAAAAAATGTTATAAAGTGTGTTAATTAATTAAATAGTTAACAACTTTTATGTTTGGATACAATACGATATCTATAGATCAAAAGCACAGGGTTTCAATACCTGCTAAATATCGTGTTGATTTCTTAAAAACGAATGAAACAGAAATTGTTGTTACCAAAGATCCTCAATATCCTTCATTAAAGCTATATAAAGGCTCAGAATGGAAGATAATTTCTACTAAATTACAATCCTTGCAAGGACTAGACCCTGTCGTTAGGAATTTACAATGGACTATATTAGGAAATGCTAGTGTTACAGATTTTGATCCAAACGGAAGAATGCTCATTCTTCTTCCACAAGAATTAAGAAATTATGCTCAATTAGATAACAAAAATAAGATTTCATTTGTTGGTATGGGAAATAAATTCGAAATTTGGAATACAGATAACTGGAATTTACGACAAACAGGAGGGACATTGGCTACAGAAATTTTAGATGTTGTTCTTCCTTCAAGCATAAAAGAGATGTCTTTTTAAAAAGGGGATAAGGTATGAACTGGGAAGTAGTAGATCAAAACAATCAACAAGCTAGAATTAAAGTAATTGGTGTTGGGGGTGCTGGAGGAAATGCTGTCATTCATATGATCAACCATGACATTCAAGGTGTTGATTTTATATGTGCTAATACTGATACCCAGGCTCTTGCAAGGGCAGATGGAGCTATTTCATTAAAATTAGGAAGTAATCTTACAAAAGGTTTGGGTGCAGGAGCAAATCCTGAAGTGGGTCGACAAGCTGCAGAAGGAGACAGAGAAGCAATTCAAGAATTATTAGGTGACGCTGATATGATTTTTATTACTGCTGGTATGGGCGGAGGTACTGGTACTGGTGCGGCTCCAGTTGTAGCTTCAATTGCTAAAGAAATGGGTGCATTAACTGTTGCTGTTGTAACAAAACCGTTTAAGTTTGAAGGTAAGAGAAGGATGACTTCTGCTGAACAAGGCTTAGCTGCATTAGTTGAAGAAGTTGATAGTCTGATAACAATCCCTAATCAAAGACTTATCGAAGTCCTTGGGGGTAATACAACAATGACTGATGCATTTGCTAAAGCAGATGATGTTTTAAAAGGCGCTGTTCAAGGAATATCAGATATTATTATGAAAGATGGTCTTATCAATGTTGATTTTAATGATGTAAGAACAGTTATGTCAGAAAAAGGCATAGCAATGATGGGCACTGGAAGATCTAGTGGCAAAGATAGAGCTTCTGAAGCAGCATCTCAAGCTGTAGGAAGTGAACTACTTGAAGACATCGATCTTAAGGATGCTAGAGGAGTTCTGGTTAATATTACTGGAAAAGAGCCAACTCTAAATGATTACGAAGAAGTTAGTAATATTGTTGAAGAGTTCACAGCTGAAGATGCTTATGTAATTTACGGAACAGTAATTGATAAAGATATTGATGATGATTTACTAGTAACCATTGTTGCAACCGGTGTTAATCAGAAAGCTCCAACATTAGCAGTAGATAATAAAAGAAGTGCTTCTATAAAACTAAATCCGGTAGGACTAGGTAAAGAAGTTCAAGTTAATACAAGTCAAGAAGTTGGCACATCGTCTGCAGAGGCATTAGATTTCCTTGATGTGCCGACTTTTATGCGAAAACAAGTAGACTAAAATGCTCCATTTTCCAGTATTACTGGAAGAATCTATTGGTTTTCTAGTTGATAATAAAAGTGGCTCATTCCTAGATTGCACATTTGGGAGAGGTGGCCATTCTAAATCTATTTTAAACACCATCACTGATCAAGGTGAACTCACGGCTTTTGACAAAGATCCCGATGCTATTGAATATGCAAATAATTCAATTAAAGACCCTAGATTTAAAATTATTCATAAATCATTTAATGAAATAGATTCAACCTTTAAAGCTAGATCTCTTGATGGGATATTGTTTGATCTAGGAACTTGCTCAACTCATTTCGACGATAAGTCCAGAGGGTTTAGTTTTCAAGATACCGGTCCATTGGATATGAGATTTAATTTTAATACCGGTTATCCTGTTTCTGAATGGATAAATACAACAAATGAAAAAGATTTAGTGGATGTTTTATTTAAATATGGTCAAGAAAAAAATGCTCGATCTATAGCAAAAGCAATTTGTATATCAAGAAAAGAATCATCCATAGAGACAACGTCTCAACTAGCAGACATTATCGTATCTGTTTCTTCAAAGAAATATACAAAGATTCATCCGGCTACAAAGTCCTTTCAAGCATTTAGAATTTTTATAAATAATGAGTTAGAGGAATTAGAGCAAGCTCTTGAAAAATCTAAGCAACTAATCAAGATAGGTGGAAAAATAGTTGTTATTTCATTTCACTCTCTTGAAGACTCAATTGTTAAAAATTCTTTTAAAACTAAGATCCAAGCATTTCCAAAAGAAATACCTATTAATCCAATTATTACGAAAGAATTTAAATGCATTGCAAGAAAAATAAGACCATCATCAGATGAGATTAGTAAAAATAAGCGCTCTAGAAGCGCAATTATGAGAGTTTTCAAGAAACTTCCATGAAACTAAATAATATTCTAATTTTTTCTATTCAATTATCATTAATATTATTTTTATCTTTTGAACAAATAAAAGTTAGATGGGAGATAAGTATTTTATATGGCAATCAGGACAAAATTAATCTCGAGTATCAAAACCTTAAAGAAGAAGAACATAAGCTAAAAACAGAAGCCTACTTTTTAAATTCTCCAGCAAGAGTTGAGAGATATGCCAAAGAAAGACTTTTAATGCAAAAAGTAAAACCTGAAATTATAAAGATAGAAAAATGAAGAAATTAAACTATTTCAATTGGAGGTTTTTTCTTATTATGATTTTCTTAATTGTTTCTATTACAGCAATTTTTATAAGAGTTATTTACCTTCAAATAGACAAAGAAAACTTTTTAAAGAATTGGGGACAAAATCAACATGTTGCATACAGAGAAGTTCCTTCTATACGTGGGACTATTTACGATCGAAATAAGATACCTTTAGCTATCTCATTAACTCATTATGATTTGTATGCTTTAAAAAATTTTAGTGAAAGTGACTATATCAAGCTAAAAAATATAATTAACATTGATGTCTCTTTTGAAAATATAGCTGCAAAGAAGAGAAAAATTCTAATTCAAAAAAGCTTGTCTCCCGATGAAATCAATTTAATTAAAAACTCTACTTCACAACATTATGAAATAGAAATTAGATTTTCAAGGCATTATCCCCTTGCAGACCAAATTGCACCCTTGGTAGGCTTTTCAGGAAAGGATAATTATGGTCTTGAGGGGATTGAAAAGAGTTATGACTCATTACTATCAGGGCAGGATGGAAGAGAAAAGTATTATAAAAATAGAAAAGGCGAGATTATTTCAAAAGCTATTAGTACAAAAATACAAGAACCAGGCCATGATCTTCATCTTACTATAGATAGCAATATTCAATTTTTTACTTATAAAAAGTTAGCAGAAGCAATTGAGCAAACCAAAGCTAAAAGTGGGACTGCAATTGTTTTAGATAATACAAGTGGTGAAATTTTAGCAATGGCTAGCTATCCTTCTTATAATCCCAATAATCCCAATAGAAAGCCTCAAAAAAATGGTGCACTTCTTGATAAGTATGAACCTGGATCTGTTTTGAAACCAATTGCTATGGCTAAGGCTATTGATATGGAGCTAATTAATATAGATGACCCTTTTGATACCTCACCTGGATATATTTCTTTAAATAATTATTCTATTAGTGATTATAAAAATCATGGAGTTTTAAAAGCATATGAAATTATTACTTATTCAAGTCAGGTTGGAGCATCTAAGATCGCCTTAATGCTTGGTGCTGATAATATTATTTCAACATATAAAAAATTTGGTTTCAGTAAACCAATTAATGTTAATTTTCCATCTGCAACATTTGGACAAATTAATAATAGAGAAAATATGTCAGATATAGAAATTGCTAATCTTGGTTTTGGCTATGGTCTTGATGCTAGTCCATTTCAAATTGCATCAGCTTTTTCAGTCTTTGCAAATGAAGGCATTTATAAGGAATTCACATTAATAATGAATGATGAATATAAATATGAAGAACAAGTAATCTCTAAAGAAACAGCAAATAAAATATTATTTTCTTTAAAAGATGTTGTTGAGAACGGATCAGGCCGAAAAGCAAAAGTATCAGGATTTAATATAGGCGGCAAAACAGGAACATCTCATAAGAGTGAAAAGGGAGGCGGATATGCAAAAAGTATCTATACAGCATCATTCGCAGGCATAGCGCCGCTAGAGAGTAAGGACTTAACTATTTTTGTTTCCATTTATCAACCTGGCCTAAATGCATATACAGGCGGAGATATTGCGGCTCCTTTGTTCTCAGAAATTGCGTCTGATACGCTTAATTATTTAGGATATTTTGAGAGTGAATGAATTAGAGAAAATATTAGATGTCACTTTTCCAAATAATACAGTTATTATCAATGCAACCAATTCAACAAAAAAAGTTGAGAAGAATTCTATCTTTTTTGGTCTGCAAGGTACTAAAGTTCATGGGAGTAAATATATAGAAGAAGCTCTGAGTCTTGGAGCCTCAATCTGTATACACGATGATTCAAAATATAAATCTAACAAAGCTAATGTTTTTTATATAGATGATTTATCAAAACGAACAGATATGTTTACTAATAAAGAATCTGAACAAAAAACTAGAATTTATTATTTCTTAGAGTATCTCTATGAAATGCAAAACACAAACAAACATAATATTAGAGCTTTTACAGGAACAAATGGTAAAACTTCTTCAGCTTATTTGTGTCATCAACTCTTATTAAATAAAGGAATGGATTCTCTTTATATTGGAACTATAGGCGCACAGTTAAATAATAAAGCATTAAATAATTCAATTTGTAAAAAAACTACACCTGATATTTTTGAGTTTTTTGAGATATTGAATGCTCTTGAAATAAGAAATAACATAAATATATGTATTGAAATTTCTTCACATGCCCTAGATCAAGCGAGGCTAAATGATTTAAGTTTCTTTACTTCATGTCTATTAAATATAGGTAAGGATCATTTGGATTATCATAAAAGTATTGAAGATTATACGAATACTAAATTGTCTATTTTTAATTCAAGTTCGCAGCTTAAACTGATTAATGCAGACTTAAAACCAATAGCCAGCTATAAGAAAATTGATCGCGGACTTCCATTGATATCAATAAGTAACTCAAATGAACTAGCAAACGTATATTATAAGATAATTGAATCTGGAGTTAATGGAGCCTTATTTGAAGTCCAGACAAGCTCTCAAATACATTTGTCGCAAGATGCTAATAAAAGAAGAAGATATAAGTTTCAATGTAAATTATTTCCCGATTTCAATATCGATAATCTAATTTTTGCTATTGAATCTTCAGGATATGAAACATTTTCAGAAGAGGGTATTAATAATTTAAATTTTTTAACTCTTCCAAAAGGCAGAACAGAGCTTGTACCAAACATATCTTCAAATGTAATTATTGATTATGCACACAATGCACAAGGTTTTATATTTTTTTTATCATCTATAAAAGATTACTTTTCAAGCATAGTTATTGTCTTTGGTTGCGGAGGAGAAAGGGATAAACAGAAGAGGCCCGAGATGCTTAAAATTGCCATCAAAAATGCAAGGGAGGTAATATTTACATCAGATAACTCAAGAAGTGAAGATTTTAAACAAATTTTTGCTGATTCATTAAAAGGAAATGAAGGAAAAAAAGTTATAGTTATAGAAGACAGAAAAGAAGCAATAATTCATGGAAGTAATTTAATTGGTGACAATGATTGTTTGGTTATACTTGGAAAGGGTCATGAACAAACCCAAGAAATTAATGGAAAAACATTTTATTTCAGTGATCACGAGGTAGTTAATGAAATTTATAAGTAATTCTAATGATTTATCAAAATTTCTTGAAAAATCTATAAAAAAGAATATAAAAATAAAATCAATTTCTACTGATTCACGGACATTAAAAAAAGATTCTTTATTTATAGCTATAAAAGGCAATTTTTTTGATGGAAATGACTATATTGAAGAAGCTTTTAAAAGAGGATCATGTCTAGCAATCACTGATAATAAAAAATTCAAAAATTCAAAAAATAAAAAAGTTATCTACGTAAATAGTTCTCTTCTTGCTTTAAAAAAAATAACAAAAAACATTATTAAGCAGTATGAAGGAAATATTATCGGAATTACTGGAAGTAATGGAAAGACCACTACTACAATGATAATTGCTAACTCTCTAAAGAGTAGCTCTAGTACTCTTAAAAACTTTAATAATGAAATTGGAATGCCATTAAGTATATTAAATGCTAATCCTAAATCAAAAAACCTTGTTATTGAAATGGGCGCAGCAAAGCCAAAAGATATTCATTACTTAAGCTCAATTCTTAAGCCTAGTGTTGGAGTCATTACAAATATTGGTAACTCTCATTTAGAAAATTTAAAAAATACTGAGGGAGTGTTAAATGTTAAATCTGAATTAGTTTCAAATATTAAACATAACGGTTTTCTAGTAGTGCCTAATGAAAATGCTAAACATTTAAAATTTTGGCGCAACATAAGAAATGATATTCATATTAGAACATTTGGGCTTAAATCAAATGCAGATTTTTATTCAAGAAATATTGTTATGAAATCAAATAAAACAGAATTTGAAATTTGTTCTAAAAAATATAATTTAACAATTCCAATTTCAACAACTTTACTCGGTGATCATAATATAAAGAATATTTTAGCTGCCTTTGCTGCAAGTTATTGCATTAACAATACTGAAGAAGCTTTTCTCAATGGAATTAAGAGATTATCAGTTAACGACATGAGACAAAAACAATCTAAATGGATAAGAGGTTCTCTCTTAATTGATGATACTTATAATGCAAATCCTGAATCTGTTAAAAAATCTATAGATTTAACTAAAAACTTCAAAACTAAAAGAACTATTTTTATCTTAGGTGATATGAAAGAGCTTGGCAGATATAGAAAGAAGCTCCATAAGGAAGTTGGTGCTTATGCAAAGAAACAAAAAGTAGACTTATTTGTAGGTTTTGGTGAATTAACGCGCTTTTCTGTAGATGCTTTTGGTAAAAATGGCTTTTTCTTTAGTGATAAAGAACAATTGCACAAATTTTTAGTTAATAATATTCAAAGAAATGATTTAGTAATTCTAAAAGGCTCAAGGGGAATGCAAATGGAACAATTCATCAATACTCAAAGAGGAGATTCTTAGATGTTTGAGTATTTAGGAACAGTTTTAGTAGATTTTGATCCAGGCTTTGATATTTTAAGATATCTTACTGTGAGAACAATTGGCGGCACAGTTACCGCTCTTCTTATATCTATTTTATTGGGCCCATTAGTTATAAATCTTTTGAAGAGATTTCAGTTTGAACAACATGTCAGAATCGATGGGCCCAAAAGTCACTATAAAAAAACTGGGACTCCCACCATGGGGGGATTGCTTATCCTAATGTCACTCGTAATATCAACATTACTTTGGGCTGATTTAAGTAATCGTTATATTTGGGTAGTTCTTTTTGTGACTATTTCATTTGGCTTTGTTGGATTTTTAGATGATTTCATGAAAATTAAATCAAAAAGCTCTGATGGATTATCAAGTAAACAAAAAATTATTCTTCAAACTTTATTTGCATTTATTGCAACTACGTTTCTTTATTTCTCTGCTGAGACATCACCTGAAACTGCTTTTATTGTTCCTTTTTATAAAGATCTCTTGATAAGCATGAGTCCATTTTTATTTATATTTTTAGGTTCATTTGTTGTTGTTGGATCATCCAATGCAGTTAATCTAACAGATGGTTTAGATGGATTGGCAATATTACCAACAATACTAATAGCAGGGGCTTTAGGGTTAATTGCTTATGGTATGGGAAATATCTTAATTGCAGATTATCTTTACTTGCCTCATTTAGAAATATCTGGAGAATTAGTTGTGTTCTGTGGTGCCTTAATAGGATCTGGTATAGGATTTTTATGGTACAACACTTATCCAGCGCAGATTTTTATGGGAGATGTAGGCTCGCTTACTTTAGGAGCTATCCTTGGAACAATTGCTGTAATATTAAGACATGAATTAGTCTTTGCAATAATGGCTGGAGTCTTTGTTATGGAAACCTTAAGTGTTGCCATCCAAGTTATATCCTTTAAATTAAGAGGAAAAAGAGTTTTTCTAATGGCGCCGATTCATCACCACTTTGAATTAAAAGGCTGGGAAGAGCCCAAAATAATTGTTAGGTTTTGGATAATAACTATTATTTTAATTTTAGTTGCGTTAGCAACATTAAAAATTAGGTAAATACCAAGCTTTGTGAAGTCTTTAATATATGGCTACGGGATTACAGGAAAATCAATAGAAAGATACCTCATAAAAAATAATATTGATTATCAAATATATGATGATAATAAAGATCTTTATACATCAGATCAATTTACCAATAATCTTAAAGACGATTGGGATGTCATTTACTGCAGTCCTGGTATTAAAAAAGCAGATTTTGAAGAACTAAAATTCATTGCTAAAGAAGACGTTTTAACCGATTTAGATGTCTTCATGGTGGAAGATACTTCTATAAAAATTGGTGTTACTGGCACCAACAGAAAGAGCACTACTTGTTTTCACCTTCATCAACTTTTAAGTAAAGATTATGCTGTAAACTTAATAGGCAATATTGGAGAACCTGTCCTCGATCACTTAAATACAGGAGCTGAGTTTTCAATAATTGAATTATCAAGCCAGCAGCTAGATAAACTAAAAGAAAACAAACTAGATTATGGCGTCTTGTTAAATATTGCCCCAGATCATATTGATTATCACGGAAGCTTTGCAGAATATAAATCTTCTAAAGAGCGGATCCTAGAAGCCAAAGAAAAATCTTATGAAAATAATCCATATAAGTTATTTCAATGGATTACAGGCAAGGAGGCAGAAGTAATTGATTTACACAATCTACCTTTTAGATTTGAAATCATTTCAAAATCAATTATTAATGATTCCAAATCAACAAATATGCATTCATTAGATTACGCAATCCGAAAGGCAAATCAGTATTTTAATGATGATAAATATGATTTAATTATCTGTGGAAATCCAGCTAAGGAGGGCTTTAGAACATTTTACCCTAAAGGTCCTGAGCATATCCTTATCTTTGGATCATACGCCAATGAAATCAACAAATGCATTAATCATTCAGAAAAAAAACTCTATAAAAATTTACCTGATGTTTTAACTGAAATCTCAAATAGTAAAAACCAGAATATTTTGTTTTCACCAGGCTATCCAAGTGGAGATGATTTTAAAAATTTTGAAGAAAGAGGAGAATATTTTAATAAATTGGTTCATGAAATTTTACTTAAATGATTTATAGAAATAATATTTTTCTTTCAGTTTCCTTTATAGGATTAATTAGTCTCGGGCTAGTAATGGTCACTTCTTCAAGTATTTATATTGCAGATAATTTAACTGGAAATCCTTTCCACTTTGCAACTAGACAAGCTTTATTTATTGGAATCGGTATTTTAGTATTTACCATTTTTCTTTCTATACCATCTATTTTTTTAGAAAAAATAGATTGGCTATTTCTAGTCATTAGCATTTTCCTTCTTATTGCGCTTTTTGTTCCAGGAGTTGGAACTGAGGTCAATGGAAGTATCAGATGGATTAGACTTGGCCCAATTAATGTTCAACCTGCTGAAGTTTGTAAATTTAGTATGATCTTATATACCTCTGGATACTGTGTAAGAAGAATGGGCGAAATAAGTACTTTTAGAGGTTTTCTAAAACCTCTAATGTTACTAGGATTAGTCTCTTTTCTAATATTATCTCAACCAGATCTTGGAACTACAGCAATAATATGCGCGTTAGTAGTAGCTATCTTATTCTTTGCTGGTATATCTTTTTATCAATTTGTGCTGCTTATTCTTTTGATGGGAACTTTAGGATTTATTGCTATATATTTCACACCATTTAGATTAACGAGAGTTATGTCATTTATGGATCCATTTTTAGTACAACAAGGTGCTGGATGGCAACTAAGTAATTCATTAATTGGAATTGGTCAAGCAAATTGGATAGGACTAGGTCTTGGTAATAGTTTTCAAAAAAATTTATTTCTTCCAGAGGCCCATACAGATTTTATTTTTGCAATCCTTGTTGAAGAGCTAGGAATATTCGGAGTTATTTTTTTAATTTCGCTTTACTCTCTTATGATTTTTACAATTTTTTCAATTGCTATGGAATCTTTAGCACTAAAGAGATTTTTTCAGGGTTTTGTCTCTTTTGGCATTGGTTTTTTAATATCAATACAAGCGCTTTTTAATTTAGCAGTTAATATAGGCCTTCTTCCTACAAAAGGTTTAACATTACCCTTTATAAGCTATGGAGGAACTAGCATCATAATAATGATGGCTTTTATTGGAATAGTTTTAAGAATCAATAATGAAAATAGATTTTATTAACATATGAATATTTTAATTGCTGCAGCTAAGACAGGGGGTCATATATATCCGGCAGTATCTGTTGGAAGTGAATTCATTGACAACAGTCATAATGTAATCTTTTTAGGGTCAAATAATATTCTTGAAAAAAATGCTCTTAAAAATCAACCCGATATTCAATATGAATCAATACTAATGAAAGGTTTTAGAGGCAACGGCTTAGCAAGTAAGTTATTAGTATTATTTAACCTACCCCTAAATATCTATACATTAATAAAGCTAATCAAAAAAAATAATATAGATATTGTGATTGTATTTGGTGGATTTATTACAATTCCAGTTTCCTTGGCTGCACTAATTCTTAGAAAGCCAATATATGTCCATGAGCAAAATACAATTTTAGGTTCAGCTAACAAAATATCCTCAATCTTTTCAAGGAAAAACTTTCTTGGAATGCCCCTTCATAACAATAATCTTAAAAAATCAGAGGTTGTTGGCAATCCAATTCGAAACGCATTTAAACCTTTGTTACAAAAAAAATATGATGAAAATATTCATATATATATAACGGGTGGCAGCCAGGGAGCAAAATATTTAAATGAAAATCTTCCCAAAATATTGAAAGATATTAGTCATCCTATATTTATTAAACATCAATGTGGTTCTGGTAAAAAAGAAGAAGTAGTTAGGCTATATGAAGGTTTTGAGAATGTTGAAGTGGAAGAGTTTTTTGATAATCCTAATTTACTAATAGATTGGTCTGATTTTGTAATATCTAGATCAGGCGCATTAAGCTTGTCAGAAACCATGTCAATGAACAAAGGATCGCTTATGATACCTCTGCCTAATGCTATAGATAATCATCAGTTTTTTAACGCAAAATATGTTGAAGAAAAAGGAATGGGAATAATCCATGAACAAAAAAATGGGATTGAGAATTTAAAGTCAGTAATTAATCTTATTTTGAGTGAAAAAAAATATTTAGTTTGGCAAGAAATAGAATCCCAAATTAATCATACTGAAGCAGCAAAAAATATTGTTTCATCAATCTTAAAGCAGAGCACCTCTTAATGAATCCTTTAAAAAAAATTAAACATATTCACTTTGTTGGTATTGGCGGAGCAGGGATGATTGGAATAGCATATTTACTTTTAAGAAAAGGCTATAAAGTAAGCGGATCAGATATAAATAAATCAAAATCTTTAGGTAATTTAAAGAAAATAGGAGCAAAAGTTTTCTATACGCATAATGAAAGAAATGTTGGTAAAGCAGATCTTATAGTAACGTCTTCAGCAATAAAAACCTCTAACCCAGAATACAGAATTGCAAAAAGAAAAGGTATTACAATTATTCCAAGAGCGCAGATGCTAGGAAGCTTGATGCGAGGCTATGAAAGCATAGCTATTGCTGGAAGTCATGGGAAGACAACTACAACGAGCATGATTGCAAATATATTTAGTGAAGCTCTGCTGAGCCCAACATATATTGTTGGCGGAAAAGTTTTGGGTATTGGAAAAAATTCCGAACTTGGCAGTGGCAATCATCTAATTGCTGAGGCTGATGAAAGCGATGGCTCTTTTTTACACTTACAACCTGACGTTGGAGTTTTTACAAATATTGATAATGATCACTTAAGTTATTACGACAATGATATAGAGAAATTATTAAATTCATTTCAAATGTTTGCAGAAAATATACCTTTTTATGGCGCACTTATAATTAATATTGATGATAAAAATGTAAGAGGAGTGGCAAAAAAGATTTCAAGAAGACAAATCTCTTTTGGATTTTCTCCAAAAAGTGATTATCAAGTTACTAATGCTAGTTACAAGAATAATTATCAAATTTTTAATTTAGTTAATAACATTCTTAATAAGAAATATTTATTTAGTTTACCAATGCCTGGAAAACATAATTTATATAATGCTGCAGCTGCTATAGCTGCTAGTCTTGAAGAAGGAATACCAATAAAATCAATTCAAAAGGGCTTAAAGAATTTTAAAGGGGTTTCAAGAAGATTTGAAAAGCATGAATTAATAATTAAGAAAAAAAATCTAACCTTAATAGATGATTATGGACATCATCCTGAAGAAATACGATCAACAATTAATGCAATCCATCAAGCATTTCCCAAGAAAAAGATTTGTATGATTTTTCAACCTCACAGATATACAAGAACAGCGCAACTTTATGATGATTTTAAGGATGTTTTATCTCTGCCAGATTCACTTTTATTATTTGACATTTATCCGGCTAGTGAAGCACCTATTAAAGGCATTTCTTCGAAAAAGCTTTTAGAAAGCATAAAGCAAGATGGACACCTTAATGCAAAACTCACGTCAAATAAATCCATACTAGATGACATTAAAAATTCATACATGGACTTTGATATTTTAGTATCTCAAGGGGCTGGAAGTATTTCATCAGTTTGCGAAATTATAAAAAAGAAATGGCAGAAATAAAAAGTATTGTAGTGCTCTATGGTGGCGCCTCCTCTGAGCGAGATATTTCCCTCGAAAGTGGAAAAGGTATTTATGAAGCCATAGATCAGCTTGGATATTTCGTAAAATTAAAAGACTATAATAATTTAGAGAAATTAGAAGACTTAAAAAAATATGACCTAGTTTTCATAGCCTTACATGGTTTTGAAGGAGAGTCAGGCATATTACAAAAAAATTTAGACAACCTCGGTATTCTTTATACAGGTTCAAAATATCTATCTTGTAAAAATACATGGAATAAATCTAAATTTAAAGATATTTTAGAATCTGCACTTATTCCAACGCCAAGAGGATTTTCAGTAGAGAGAATACATTCAAATATGCAATCACCATTTCATAAGTTTCATAAAGAACACAACGAAGAAATTAAAAATTTATTCCTAAAACCTGAAGAAGATGGCTCTAGTGTAGACATCTTTGAGGTTAATTGTGAAAGCGACCTTGAAATAGCTATAAGAGATGCACAAAATCCAAATAGAGCATTTATATTTGAGGAATCAATTAAATTTAAAGAATTTACAGTTTCAATTCTTGATAACAAATGCCTGCCAATAATTGAAATCAAGACTACTAATAATTTTTATGACTATGATGCAAAATATATTTCAGATACTACTCAATTGATAGAGGCTGATTTAGATGAAAAAAATAAAAATAAGATTCATGATATGGCTTTAAATGCCTTTAAAGAATTAGGCTGCGTAAAATGGGGAAGAGTAGATATTCTTCAAGATAAGAATCAACATTTATATATCTTGGAAATTAATACTGTGCCTGGAATGACTTCACATAGCTGCCTCCCGAGGGCTGCGGAGATATCAGGGATTTCATATAAAGAGCTTGTTCAAATAATCATAGAAGATGCTTACTTATAAATACTTCTTTACAGTCGTATTATTAATAATTTTATCTTCATGCAGTAATTTTAAGAGCATTGAAGTATTTTTTGAGGATGGTTTTTTGTATGCAGGACAAAAAGATTTGATATCTGAATTAAAACTTGTCAAAACTAGAAAAGAAATCAAAACAACTTTATTAAAACAAGAATGGGTTGAGGACTTTAAGATAAAATTCAGGATTAATGGCAATATAAGAGTAATTATTAAAACCAAAATTCCTATTTTCATTTGGAATGACAAATATTATGTTGATAGCAATATGAAGACATTTAGCTTTGATGAATCTAACTATGATTTAGTTAATGTATTTTGTCCTAGCAATCAGCTTAATGAAGCAAGAGATTTAATAGATTTTATAAATACCTCGTCAATATCAGATCAAATTAGCTTTAAAAAACTTGATTTTAAATATTCTTCAGGATGGATATTGCTTTCAAATAATACTGAGATTAAGTTTGGTAAAAATATTACAAAAACCAGGTTAACTTCTTTTAAACAAAGCTTGAATTATGTATACGAAAGTAAGTCCATTCCTAGTATGATAGATCTAAGATATAAAGATGGAGTAGCATTCGATTATGGCAAGTAATTCTTCAAAAGAATCAAATATTGTAGTTGGCCTAGATATTGGGACTTCTAAGATTGTTTGTATTGTAGGTCAATATGATTCACAGGATAATTTAGAAATTATTGCATTAGGGTCATATCCCTCCAGTGGCCTAAAAAAGGGTGTAGTTGTGAATATAGATGTTACAACTGATGCAATTCAAAAAGCAGTCGAGCAAGCTCAATCTATGATTGAGGAAAAAATTAAATCAGTTTTTGTTGGAATTGCAGGAAATCATATTAGAAGTTTTAATTCCCAAGGAATTGAAGCTATCAAAGACAAGGAAGTCTCATCGTCTGATATAGAAAGAGTTATTGAATCTGCTCAAGCAATCGCTATACCGTCAGATCAAAAAGTATTACATGTGATACCTCAGGAATTTGTAATAGATGATCAAGATTGTATTAAAGATCCTTTAGGAATGTCTGGAGTTAGATTAGAAGCAAGAGTTCATTTGGTTACTTGTTCAAATAACGCAGTTATGAATATTGAAAAATGTGTAAAGAATTGTGGTCTGAAAGTTGAAGGCTATGTTCTTGAGCAATTAGCAAGCTCTCATTCAATTCTTTCTGATGATGAAAAAGATCTAGGAGTTTGCTTGGTTGATATTGGAGGAGGGACTACCGACATAGCAATTTTTCAAGCTGGTTCAATTGGTTTTACTGGAAATATTCCAATTGCTGGCGATATGGTGACTAATGACATCGCAGTTGCTTTAAGAACTCCAACACCAGAAGCTGAAGACATTAAACAACGACAAGGATGCGCAGTCCCGGAATTTACCAATGACGAAGAAGTTATAGAAGTTAGAGGAGTTGGCGGAAGGCCCCCAACTGAACTTGCAAGAAGAACCTTAGCAGGCTTTATAGAGCCTAGATATATTGAGTTATGTCAGTTAGTAAAAGCTGAGATAAGCAGAAATGGATTCGAAGATAAAATTCCTGCTGGAATTGTATTAACTGGCGGCACATCTAAGATGGAGGGTGTTATTGAATTAGCTGAATCAATATTCCAAACAAGTGTAAGACTTGGAGTGCCCTCTAAATTTCAAGGTATGGAAAATATTCTTCAAAATCCAATATATGCTACATCAATTGGTTTAGTTTCTCATGGACATATTCAGAAAAAAGATAACTATATCTTAGAAAATAATCAAAGCCTCATCTCAAAGTTTTTAAATTGGGCTAAAGGTGAGTATTGATTGTAAAAAATAATTCAATTAGAATGCATCCTCCTTGGTTTTCTTAATAAAAGAAAATCTTTAACCAAAAGGTAAAATATGAACAATTACGAAACAATATTAATAATCAATCCTAACCTTTCTTCTAAGGTGGGTGAGTTCCAGAAGAAATTTGAAAAGTTGCTATCAGATAACTCATTTGAAGTTAAGAAAGTTGAAGATATTGGAAGAAGGCAATTAGCTTACTCTATTAATAATCACCATAAAGGCCATTACCTGTTATATCGCATGCAGGGCAATCCTCAGAATATTGCTGAAATAGAAACAAAGATTAAATATGATGAAGCTATCATTAGGCACCTTATTTTAGCTGTAAAAGATTTATCGGGAGAAGATTCTGTTTTACTTACAGAAGCTTTAGAAAATAAAAATAAAAGAGCTGAAACAGTGGATGAAGCACCGAAAAAAGAAGTAAAAAAGGAAGAATCTAAAGCAGAATCCAAAGAGGAAGCTTCAGCAGAAGATAGTAATGAAGAGGAGGTCTCTTAAATGAAAAAGTTTCAATTACCAAACAATTTTGATTATAAGAATATAGATGTTTTAAAACAGTTTATTACTGAGACAGGAAAAATTGTACCAGCTCGAGTTACTGGTATATCTGCATCAAACCAAAGAAAAGTTACTAAATCCATTAAGATTGCAAGGTTTTTAGCCTTACTTCCTTACACAGACATGCATCAATAAAAATGAAGATTATATTACTAGATAGAATTCAAAGACTCGGAGAAATTGGTGACATAGTAGATGTTAAATCTGGCTATGCAAGAAATTTTCTTATTCCTCAGAAAAAAGCTGCTTTTGCAAGTGAAAAAAATATTGCAGAAGTTGAATCAAGAAAAGGTGAATTAGCCGCAGCATCAGCAGATGCCTTAGCGCAAGCTCAAGGAAGAGCTCAAACAATGGAAGGTGCTTCTTGTGAAATCAAGGTGCCTGTAACTGAAGAGGGCGCATTGTATGGATCAGTCGGTACTAGAGAAATTGCTGATGCTTTTGTAGCTTCAGAATTAAATGTTGATAAAAGTGAAGTTCAATTACCTGATGGGCCTATTAAAGAACAAGGCGATCATATTGTTTTAATAGCGCTACATCCTGAAGTTTCTGTTGAAGTTTTAGTTAAAGTATTGCCTGAGTAGTTGTGTATTTTAAAATATGATGTAAAAATCATGTTTCATGTCTGAATTAATACAAAACATTAACGAGCAAGCCAGAGAGGCAGAAAGAGCTGTATTGGGCGGACTAATGCTTGAAACAGAAAGGTTTGATACCGTCACTCCCATTATCAATCACGAAGACTTTCAAGGTAAAGATCATCAGCTGATCTACGAATCAATGTTTGAATTGATTGAAGAAAATAAACCCCTTGATCCAATAACTGTTTCAGAAAAACTAGATAACAAAAATTTACTTAACAAGATTGGTGGAAAGAACTATCTTATTGAATTAGCAACTAGCACTCCTACAGCAGCAAACATTGAAGCATATGCTGAAATAATTAGACAAAGATCTATTACTCGACAGTTAATGAAAACTAACTCCGAGATAGCCGAACTCATTAATAATCCTCAAGGTCAAGATGGAGCTAGCCTATTAAATGAAGCCGAAAGAAAGATTTTTGCTTTAAATGAACAAGCAAATTTATCTGATAGTGCACTGCAATCAATGCATGAGCTTATACCTGCAACCATGGATAGACTTCATCAATTGTCTAAAATGGGCAAAGGAAATATTATTGGAAACTCTACAGGATTTAAAGATTTAGATACAAAACTTCAAGGTGTTCAAAACGGAGATTTAATAGTGGTTGCTGGACGACCAAGTATGGGTAAAACTGCCTTTGCTATGAATTTAGCTGAGAATGTTCTCTTAAATGATGATAATGATGGTGCTGTTTTAATATTTAGTTTAGAAATGCCTGGCGAGTCTTTAACCACAAGATTGCTTTCTGGAATGTGCAAAATTGATCAGCAAAAAGTTAGATCTGGAATGCTTAAAGATAATGAATTAAAACAAATTTTTGAAGAAGGTGAAAAGCTTAAGAACAAACCTTTATATATTGATGACAGTTCAGTTTTATCACCAATGGAACTTCTTGCTAAATCAAGAAGATTACATAGATCTGAGGAAAATGGGTTATCACTTATAGTTGTTGATTATCTGCAACTTATGCAGGTTCCAGGATCAACTGAAAATAGAGTGAATCAAATTTCCGAAATCTCAAGATCTTTAAAATCACTTGCAAGGGAGCTTAATGTTCCAGTAATAGCCTTATCACAGCTTAACAGGGGCGTAGATTCAAGACCAAATAGAAGACCTATTATGTCTGATCTAAGAGATTCAGGTGCGATTGAACAGGATGCTGATGTAATTCTATTTCTTTATAGAGATGAGGTTTATAACGAAGATTCTGATCAAGGAAATAAAGCTGAAGTTATTATTGGCAAGCAAAGAAATGGACCTATTGGAACTTGCTATCTAACTTTCTTGAAGGAATATACGAGATTCGAAAACTTTTCAAATGATGGATTTTACGATTCATTTGAATGAAGGAACCATCTGCAGAGCTCATAATTGATATAGATGTTATTAGAAATAATATTATCTATTTAAAATCACTTCTTAATCCAAACTCCAAATTCATGGCTGTTTTAAAAGCTAATGCTTACGGACATGGCCTGCAAAAAATTGCTGATGGTATTAATGATATTGTAGATGGGTTTGGGTTAGTTCG